>Ga0325414_1000494_pt1 | contig 32280 bp, 15 predicted proteins | sample PopdelMetagenome_8_FD_206183 | JGI IMG/M metagenome (GOLD analysis project Ga0325414, IMG submission 206183) | Populus deltoides microbial communities from Bellville, Georgia, United States - Leaf-PdKOR-R3 | ecosystem: Host-associated > Plants > Phyllosphere > Phylloplane/Leaf | place: USA... | reverse complement strand
GGTTGACTCGAGAAAAATATATTTTTGAATTTTTCTTTTTCTTAATTTTTTTGGATTTTTATAAATAATAATAGAAATAAAATAACATTTGAGAAAATCTTGGTGGATCCAAAATTGGGTTACAACACTAACTATGGAGTAATAAGAATATTAACAATAAAATTTATTTATAAGTAAATCATAGATTTAATTTCTCTAAATTTTAAATTTGGTGTGAATAAATTCAAAGAATTTCCAAGATAAATAGTACAATAGTAGCCTTTCAAAAAATTGAGAATCTCCCACTCTTCCTCCTCAAGGAATTAATTAGTGGGTAGTTAAAACTATAGTTTGTTCTATTTTCTTCAATTTATCTATAGTTTACCTATATTATTGTCACAAATTAGGTATAGTTAAAACTAGTGATATTTCTCGAACGTTGTTATAAGAAAATTTTGGAAATTTTTATTCAATTATAAGATAACAGAAATAAATATTAACAAGAAGAAACAATAAATAAAATTATAAAAGTAAAACATGTTTTTTGAATTATGTAATTTTTTTTTGTTCTCAAAACAAAAGGAGTTTTTATTAGCATTATAGTTTATTGAATAAAAAGTAACAATAATAGCCCCATCTTAATAATTTAAACTAAAAAAAAACATATATTTTCAAGCAACCATCAGGCAGCTATCCTTCCAAAAAAAAACTATCGTTACTAATGCCATCAACATCTGAATTAATAGCCCCATCTTAATATAAATACTGATCAATTATTATCATTATCAAAAATATTAAGTGATGTTAGTGCGTATCTATATTATTTATTGTAATTGTATAATTATGAATTTGTTCTTACCATGAAAAAAAGAATTAAACTTTAAGTGTATATATTCATATATTACTATTTATTATAATTGTATAATTATAAATCTATCCTTAAAAAACAACAACGAATTAAGCTTTGAGAGTAAAATTATTTTTTTTATCATGAATAAAAAATTGCATAATTTTTTGAGGTTTGATTATATTGAGTTAACCCTTTATAGTTTTTTTTTTTAATTTCACCCTCTATTATTTTTTAATCTATAAATAATCTATAAAATAATTTTTTGGAAAGTTTTCAAGTTTTGAGATTAAATTCATAGCTCTTTTCTCTTTAAATACAAGAAATATACCAATCAATATTAAAATAACTTATTAATATTTTTTTTCAAGTTTATTAAAATAATAAGGAACAAATCTTACAAATTAAAAAGTTGAAAGAAAATGAAATTGAAAAAAAATAATATAATTTCATAAATTATCTCAAATAAAATAAATAACAATCAAAATAACTTGTAAGCTCAAAAGTCATAAAAAATACAAATTCAAAGGAACTTTAAGAAATTCAAATGAACTTGATGATGATGAATGAACATAATAATAAAAGGAGAGTAAGAAAATATTTAGATATTTATATACAATGTATGATTGTATAATAATTTCATGTGATAATAACATGAAGGGTTTTTTTTCAATCAAATAAAAAAAAAACTATTTATCTATCAAAATAATTATTATGAATTTAATATTTGCAATATGTATTTTGAAATATACCACATGAAATGTTTAAATATTTGCAACATGTATTTTGAATTTAATATTAATAATTATATCTTCCTAACACAAGTTTACTTAGTTAATAAAGTTTGGTACACCTTTTGCTTTTTCATCTCTCTCCATCCCTTTTGTTCTTTCTTCTTCTTCTTTCGGCTTTGTCATTCTTTCTTTCTCTTTCTATCTTCCATCTCTCAATCCATCAAAATTCATAATACATGGCAATTATAATAAAGCATTTAATTACATTTCCATTAATTAATCGGTGGTTACATTTTTTTAATGATAATTGAAGAATATATTAAAATAGTTATTTAAAGAATGATAAAAACAAAAGAAGGAGAATTAAGCTAGTTGAAATTAAAGCATATTAAGCATTAATGGTCTCACGTACCCATCTTACACTGCAAAATAGCTGGCTAGCGTTAACCTTTCATTCAATGTTTTTCCACAAAAGACTTTGACTTTGGGGTCAACTTTTCAGTTCATTACTTTTATGGAATTCAATTTTATTTTACTATGTGATTTTGTAATACGTAAAATCTTGAATTGACAAGGTCTTGCGTCTATCTACTAGACCTGTCCAGGTTTTTTTTATCAATGGTGATGGCAATGTGAAAGAGTGAATATCGAATTATGGAGTTCTTGGGTAATATAAACATGAATTATATTAAAATCATATCCGTTACTACTGTTCAATTGTGATTCATTCAATGTTATTAAAATCCAATTTTAATATAAAAATATTTTTGATATCAGTATCAAAAAATAAATAAAAAATTTAAATTTAAATTTATTTTTATTTTTATTTGGAACACAGTATCAACCGGGGTATATCCAGGAAAAGTATATAAAAAAAAAAGATATTCGGAGAATGACAGAAAATAAATCAAACCAAAGCCATTGAATTAGAAACCAAAAGATGGATCAAATTTGTCTCTACAGTGAGCTATCTTAGTGGTGGGGCAAAAACTTGATGGAGAGATAATTATTTATTCATCAAAACAATTATTTATTCCGGAGGAAAACTCAAACTCAATTTCATTTGATCAAAGTCACACCATCAAAGAAAACAAGAAAAAAGTATTTAATTGATATAATATAAAAAAATTGGTATACTTATATAAGAAAAATAAAAATCTACTAAACTAGATGGCACTCAAACAGCTCTGAATATTGGTATTCCTTATTTTCCAAGCAAGAAAAGACAATAAAAGATAGTGACGTTTGTTTTCTTCAGCTGTAAATAGATGGAGATATCAATACCAAAATAAACATGAATTAGTTAGAATAATTATAACTAAGTTTTAATATTTACTTTTAATATATATAAAATGAAAGATATTAAGAGTTGGTTAATGTTGTTAAGCTATATATGTTTAAATATTTGCAATATGTACATATTTTGATTTTAATATTAGTAATTATAAAGTTTATTTAGTTAATAAAAATTGCTCCATTTTTATTCTCTCATCTGTCTCTCACTATTGTTCTTTCTTCTTTTTCTAAACTGTCTTGTTTTTTTTTTCTTCTGTCTCTCATCTCTCAATCCTTCAAGATTCAAAATGCATAGCAATTTACATTAGGAGTATTGATAAAAAAAATAAATATAACCAGAAAAAAATACCAAAAAGAAAAAGATGTTGGAGAAAGAGAGTATCTAATTCTAGTAAAGCATTTAAATTTCCATTGAAAGATGCGTCATATATTAATCTAAGGTCCATTTTCCTTTAACTAATCGGCGGTTGCATTCTAACTCTTGGGATTTATTTTTTATGCTTAAGCATTTAATTCTTTTTTATACACTAAATTGAAATTAAAGCACGTTACCCTTTCTCAAGCTTATAGGGCAATGGACTCATGGACTCGTCTCGTAGAAAAAACAAAAAACGCTTGATAGCAATGGTCTCATGGACCATCCCACGTGTCTATATTGTAGAAAAAACATACAGATGATAATGATTTTACTGACCATTCCACTAACCCACATCGTGGAAAAAATGCAGATAGCAATGGTCTCATAGACCCATCTAACACTGCATTCATCTTTTACTTGTTGATTGTCAAAAACTACTGATAAGTACTTTAGAAATAATAATAATAAAAAAAAACTTTATTTATTTATCAATGTATGATTTTATATACAATGTATGATTTTATAATAATTTCATGTGATAATAACATGAAGGATTTTTTTTCAATAAAAAAAAATTTATTTATTTATCAAAAAATTATTATGAATTTAATATTTGCAATATGAATTTTGAAATATACCACATGAAATGTTTAAATATTTGCAATATGTATTTTGAATTTAATATTAATAATTATATCTTCCTAACACACAAGTTTACTTTAGTAAAAAAAAGCTGGTACACCTTTTGTTTTTTCATCTCTCCCCCTCCCTTTTGAAATATCATATCAAAGGAAAAAAAGCAGATGGCATTAATGGTCTCACAGACCCATCTTACACTGCAAAATAGCTGGCTAGCGTTAACCTTGCATTCATGTTTTTCCACAAAAGTCTTTGACTTTGGGGTCAACTTTTCAGTCCATTACTTTTATGGAATTCAATTTTATTTTACTATTATGTGGTTTCAATCAATGTTAGCTAGTAAAATCCAGTTCAGCTTGACTGCAGGTTCATCCATAATGTAGCCCGATCAAATGGATGCACTCAAATGTCTCGTAGGTTTACATACCTTATTTTTCAGGCATAAAAAGATATAATTATCAAAATTTTATATTTTAATACTATAATTCATAAAATTATTTTCCTTCTTTCTATATAGTTTATGTTATCAGAACCTTGAAATATCTTGTACTACTTAAAATCTTGAATTGACAAGGTCTTGGGTCTATCTACTAGACCTGTCCAGGTTTGATATCAAGGGTGATGGCAATGTGAAAGAGGTAGAGTGAATATCGAATTATATATGCAGTTCTTGGGTAATATGAACATGAATTATATTAATAGATTACATTAATATGACAACTAGTTTTGATTTATCCCCCCAATTTGAATACTTATATTCACCAAATGATTAATAAAATATCTTGTTAGCTATGCTATAAAATATATATAAGTGATGTCACAATTAACTCTTTAATTTTAGATGAGTCTAGATTGATTTTTTTTTATTTTTAATTTTTGAACTATAAAATATAGCTAAATTTAAAATAAATATATTTTTACATTAGCATTTCTAATTTGCTTCTGTTCAAGATGAGGCAGTTCCTGTTTGAGGTGGTTCTCCATATCCTTCATCCACCAGACTCCACAAATCTTGTGAGATAAAGATTGTCTCCATTTGAGAACTCCAATAATCATAATGCTTGTTATCCATTTTTTTTGTATCTGTATAAAAAAAAAAGAAAATAAAAAATATAAATATTTGAAAGAAAACAAAAAATATATAGCAATAAGAAGAGGATGCCAGAACGCTTAGAAAATAGTCAAAAACTGGTTGAGGAAGTTAAAAAATACAAAAATTAAAATTTGACAGTATATTTTTTAACCGATGAGAGTCTTGTTGACAAAAAAAATTAAATCTAAGAAAGAGAAGTCCCAAATCAAATGTTTATGGACTCAATTAAATTTTATTGAAGGTTTAATTGAATTTATGAAGGGTTTGATTGCAAGAAAAATTGATTTTAAAGTCAATTTAGGCTTTAATTGGAAGGAATTAAATTTCTAGGGTCAAATTATAATTTTTAAGAGTTGATTTGGTTAAATCAGAGGTTTAATTGCATAAATATTGAAGTTTGATGGTCAATTAGGGACTTGAATGAAGAAATCCAAAACCAAGGACCAAACTGGATAATACATGTAAATAGAGGAACTAAAATTGATCGAATCAGGGGCTATATTAAAGAAATTAAAAGTTTATTGATCAAATAAAAGTCAAATTATATAAATTAAAGACCAAAAATTAAAATGAAAAAGACGGCAAGCATTAGAGCTGACATTGAAATTTGACAGGGATATAATTAAATTTATTTTTTAAAATTAAAATTACAATTAAAAAGATTGAATAAATAAAAAATTAAAAACAGATTTAAAAATTAATATATTTTGAAGTCATTTTCTTTTAAATCAAACGACAAGTCTCAAATAAAACAACGATAGAGTTCATAAAAAAAAAAGCCCCAAACGGTATGTAAGAATTTGAAAAAAATAATCATATTTGTATCAACATTTCCTTAAGGGCAGTGATAGGTGGTTCAGGGAAGAAATTGTGAAAAGCAAATTGTGTTGTTGTTACCAATTTAAATTATATTTGTATCAAAAGATTTTATTTGATGATAGAAGCTTATATTAAATATTTTTTTTATCTTTAAAATTCATAAAAAAAACAAATATGATTTTTAGTTGATTTTTTACCTTTAAAGAAACATTGTAAGTATTTTTTTTTTCTTAACACCACTGGCAACTTCTTTAAATATACGTTAGTGTTGATGAATGAAAATTTAAGTGGACGGAATTTTAGGATTTCTAGAATTTTAGGACCCATGCCGTGGAAAACACTGATTGATGGAAATGTTTTCTCGGACCCAACTCATGGAAAAAATGCATGGTGGCACCATCCAACGGACCCATCTCGTGGAAAAAAGAAGCAGGACGGCAGTGTCTGGTTTGTTTGGCAGTTTAATTATGATTATTTTTTAAATAATTTTTGTATTAAAATATATGTTAATGATTTTTTTTATTTTTTAAAAATTATTTTTGATATCAGCATATCAAAATAATTTAAAAATACTAAAAATATATTAATTTAAAATTAATAAAAATATAAAAAAATTTCAAACTTCTTCCTCTTGTATTAAGTATTGCTCACGTGGATTTTTTCACTCGACAAGGCTTTATTCTTCAACCTCTCGTATAATACAGACAAGCTGTGTAAAATTTATATTTTTTTTAATTTAATGATGAGAGTTTATATTAAATATTTTTTTCCTTTAAATTCATGAAAAAATAAAATATTGTTTTTTTACCTTAAAAAAAACATGATAAGTATTTTATTTTATTTTAGTTTTTCAACACCATTGATCACTTCTTTGAATATACGTTATTGTTGATGAATGAGAATTTAAGTGGATAGAATTTTAGGATTTCTAGAAAAAATTAATTATCTCAAATTTTGTCATATTTTCTGTTTTTATTTTTATTAATTTGGCTTTTCTTTCTTACTTTTTAATATTTTTTGGATGAGAATGAAATATTTTATATAAACTTTAAAAACAACACTGAGATTGATTCATATATATATATTCTGTGTTACTATTACTTGTATAAACGGATGAAGCATGAAAATTATAGAAAGGGCGAAAAACCAACTGCTTTCTAAGTACACAGCACTTCTCTATTTATATCTTCTAGATTTATAAAGTAAATTTGTACAGGGTGTTTTTGACTGGGTAATTTAATATGTTTTTTTATTAAAATTTAATTTTTTTAAAGAATATTTTTTATATTTTAAAATATATTATAAAAAAACAAAAACTAATACACTCTTCTCTTTCTCTTGTCTATGAAAAAATGGCATCAAGGAGTTTTAGGTTTTTATATCCACAAGTGTACGGACCCATCTGGTGGAAAATTTGTTGCATTATCCTCTCCATCAAAATACCTTCTGTTTTGATATGAAACATTTATTTTGCACACCCTTGAAATAGAAAGATTAAAATAAAATTGAAAGGACTCACGGACCCATCTCGTGAAAAAAACAATTGATAGCATTAATGGTCTCACGGTCAACCATCCCACTGACCCATATCACATCATGGAAAAAATGCAGATGGCATTAATGGTCACACATACCCATCTTACACTGCAAAATAGCTGGCTGGCGTTAACCTTGCATTAATGTTTTTCCACAAAAGACTTTGACTTGGGGTCAACTTTTCAGTTCATTACTTTTATGGAATTCAATTTTATTTTACTATGTGGTTTCAATCAATGTTCAGCTTGACTGCAGGTTCATCCATGATATTGTAGCCCGATCAAATGGATGCACTCAAATGTCTCTGTAGGTTTACATACCTCATTTTTCAGGCATGAAGAGATATAATTATCAAAATTTTATATTTTAATACTATAATTCATAAAAAATATTTTTTATTTTTGAACTATAAAATATAGATAAATTTAAAATAAATATTTTTTTACATTAGCATTTCTAATTTGCTTTGTTCAAGATGAGGCTGTTCCTGTTTGAAGTGGTTCTCCATATCCTTCATTCATCCACCGGACTCCACAAATCTTGTGAGATAAAGATTGTCTCCATTTGAGAACTCCAATAATCATAATGCTTGTTTTTCATTTTTTAGTTTCTGTATATAAAAGAAGAAAATAAAAATATATATATATTTGGAAGAAAACAAAAAATATATAGCACTGAGAAGAGGATGCCGGAACGACCAAAAAATAGCCAAAAACTGGTTGAGCAAGTTAAAAAATACAAAGATTGAAATTTAACAATATATTTTTTTACCGATAAGAGTCCTGTTGACAAAAAAATTCAATTTAAAAAAGAAAAGTCCAAAATCAAATGTTTATGTACTCAATTAAATTTTATTGAAGGTTTAATTAAATTTATGAAGGGTTTAATTACAAAAAAAATTAATTTTTAAATCAATTTAAGCTTTAATTGAAAAAAATGCAGCACCATCCAACGGACCCATCTTGTGGAAAAAAAAAAGCAGGACGGCAGTGTCCTCTTCATCCTCTCGTATTAAGTATTGCCCGCGTGGATTTTTTTTACTCGACAAGGCTTTGTTCTTCAACCTCTCGTATAATACAAAAGAACTGTGTAAAATTTATATTTTTTTAATTTAATGATGAGAGTTTGTATTCAATATTTTTTTCCTTTAAAATCATGAAAAAATAAATTATTGTTTTTTTACCTTAAAAAAACACGATAAGTATTTTTATTTTATTTTTTCTACACCAGTGATCTTTTCTTTGAATATACGTTATTGTTGATGAATGAGAATTTAAGTGGATAGAATTTTAGGATTTCTAGAAAAAATTAATTATCTTAAATTTTGTCATATTTTATGTTTTTATTTTTATAACTTGGCTTTTCTTTTCTACTTTTTAATATTTTTTTGGATGAGAATGAAATATTTTATATAAACTAAACTCTGAAGATGAAATTAAGAAATCTTAAAAAGATAAAAATAATGGAATTACATCAAAATCACTAGCATTATAAACCTTTCAATTAGAATCGATGATTGAGGGTGTTTGGAAGGGCAAAAAACCAACTGCTTTCCACGTACACGGCACTTCTCCATTTATATCTTCTAGATTTATAAAGTAAATTTGTACAGGGTGTTTTTAGCAAGGTGGTTTAACTTGTTTTTTTATTAAAATTTTATTTTATTTGTTTAAAATGATTTTTTATATTTTCAAATTGTTTTCGTATATTAATATCATTTTTTTTTTGTTTTGATATAAAACATTTATTTTGTGCAACCATGAAATAAGAAGATTAAAATAAAGTTGAAAGAATAAGTTTTTTTTTTTTCAATGATGATTTAATGTCTTTATATTAGTTTTCAAGTGTTGAGATTATTGGTGGTTTATATGGAAAATGATAATTTTAATATACAAATTATTAGCACCTCCTCGTACTTTTCATGATAATTACTCTCAAGCTTATGGGGGCAATAATCTCAGGGACTCATCTCATCTCGTAGAAAAAAAGCTCTTCATTACAAACCATTCCACTAACCCATGTCATGGAAAAAACGCTTAACAGTGATGGTCTCACAGATCCATTTCACACTGCAAATTTCTATCCATGTTATTTGTTGATAAGTTTGTGTTGGAAAAAATATACTTTGTATTTTAGAAAAAACAAAAACTGATTATCATGAGAAGTATTTTAGAAATGTTATTATTGATGGTTTATTTTATCAATGATACTATTTGATTTTATAAATGATATGAGAAAATAAAAGTTTATATACTAAAATCATGCCTTATTTTATCAAAATTAAAGCATGATTTTCCACAAGTTATTTCCATAAAAAAAGTAGCAAGTCTTTTGTATCCATCATTGTCATGGAAATTAATGAGCTTCCTAGTGTTAACCTTTTATTTATGTTTAATTTTTCATTAAAGACTAACATCAGCCTTATTAAATTTGATTGGGCTGAAAGGTTGATGTAAGATCTAGTTTAACCCGAGTTTAGATAAAAACTAAGTAAGAGTTTACCTGTTAAACTTGAATGATCAGATTAGTTAACCCGTAAATAGTTTAATTTAATCAAAACATGGTTTTACTTTTTTAACTATGCAATTTTAACTTTAAAAGAAAAAACAATATCTTAAAATGACACGATTTTAAATTAACAACAGTCAAGATGAACTAACCTGCACAATTTATTACCTATTTAACCCTGATTACTCATGTCTAACCATAGATTGTTCTATTTTCTTTAGTTTTGATGAACATGACATTAATTTAATAACTTTAGTTTTGATGAACATGACATTCTTATGAAAAATGTCGCGCGCGTGTGAGTGGGAAAAACGCGTTTGTTCTATTTTCTTTACTTTGACTATAGTCTTCCCTGACATTATGATTGTCACAAAGTGGGCATATTTCTTCTGTTATCTTTCAAGATTTGAATTGAAAAAGAGGGACGTAATTATATATTAGTTGAAATTTTATGATGTACATTAATCCTTTTAAATTAAAGTCAAGTTATTAATTAATTAATTATATCCTATAAATTTTCAATCCTCAAACCAATTTCAAACAAATCACTTCAAGTGAGTCATAGTTCATGATCAATTCCTTAAATCCTATAAATAAGATTGATTGATCAAATTTTATAATTAATAATAATAAATGAGTAGCATGCTAATAAATATTTGTGGAAGTGAACTGTTTTTAATTTATTGAAAAAAGAATAATTAAGCGATCCTCTTCTTTTTATATAATAATATAATAACTACCGTAGTTTAAATTATCTCCAAAGGCATGATTTTCCACACATAATTTCTATAGAGAAAGTAGGCAGTTTTCTATATCCATCATTGTCTTGAAAATGGAAAGTGAGCTCATAGCATTAACCTTTGTTCACTTTTTTTTTTTTTTATTTAAGAGAAACAACTTTGACATAATTTTGATTCTACTTAACCTAATCAAAATCTAGTTTTATTTTGTTAACTAAGTAATTTTTTTTTAAAGTTCTTGAAATGACATAATTTTAGATTTGACACCGGTTAATATAAACTAATTTGCTTCAACCGTGATTTAAATCTTGATTCAAGTACTAGGCCTAACCATGTTTAGTAACTTTGATTTCGATGAACAAAACATTAATGTCAATCTAAGATTTTTTTTTTGGCCATGTATTAGTTGAAATTTTAAGATTTCCATAGATCCTTTTAAAACAATGAAAGGCTTAACACTTTGGCGTAATTTTTTTTTTTTTACTAATATTACAATTACTTCATTTCCCTTTCATTTTTTGAGGATTATCTTGACTCGCGGGTTAATCATATTAACATGGATTAAAAATTAATTTTAACAATGAAAATTATAAAAGTCCATTGTTACAAACTAAAATTTCAAGATGAAGAAATCTGAAGGAGCAAACTAAGAATTGACCAAAATCTGACCTATAAAGTCGTTTAACAGGTAAAATAAAGGAATCACATCAACATCACTAGTGGTTTCTAGATAAGCATAACCCTTTCCATTCAAAAGCTTAGAGGCACGCAATTTCCCACAAAACATGAAAGAAATAATGATACATGACGGGGAACAAAGAAATTGTGTTTTTTACGTACACAGCGCGGTTGTTCTTCCACTTAGCAGCTTCATTTGTATCATAAAATAAATTTATTTTTAAAATAATAAAACATGACGGGCAATTTTATCAGCCATGCTTGACTGATAAAAGCCCAAAAGTTAGAACTTGAGCGGCAATTTCCCACTGCCATAATTAATAAGAAACTGCTTTTTATATTTTAATGAAATACCTTTGATTAAGAACATAGAGAAACTGCTTTCTACATCCTCAGACACGGTTGTTCTTCCTCTATTTGTATTTTCAAAAAATAAAAACACATCTTTTATGCAATTCAATTTTTTTTACTTGGGGTCAACTTTTCGGTTAATTACTTTTATGCAATTCAATTTTTTTTTACAATAATGTTAGTAAAATCACTTTAATTATTCTTTCAATCTTCCCGTACGTGTGATTCACTGCTTGGTGATTCTAAAGTCACCTATTTAAACTTTAGTACGCCATACAACTAAATTTATTCTGAAGATATTAATTATTCCTTTGGTATATAGTATATATTCAAACATAAAATCATGTTTTTTTATGTTCCCACTATTTTTGTATTTTATATCATGGTGCCTGATTAACATAACACTAAATCATAATAAATAAATAAATAAATAAAATTGATTGTGGAATGGCACATGTATTCGGGGAAAAATAAAAAAATAATCTTATTGCTAGAGATGCATTGGAGCCTTTAATATTTTGCAAAGGCATGGAACACGATGCCAAGGGAATGGAAGATAGTCGTTGACTGCTGGCGTCAACCCAGAAAATTCTAAAATATTCTCATCATTTCCAAGAAAACTCTATCAAGATGAATTCTTTATTTATTTGGCAGGCCAGCAAAAGTCAAAAGGCAGTGGTAGACTGGTAGCTCATCATTTCCACGAAAATTCTATTATTTTCGGAGAATAACAGAAAATAAATAAAACCAAATCATTTCCCAAATTTGTCTCTATTTATTTGTCTCTATAGAACCATCTCAATGGTTGATAAAAAAACTTGATGGACAAATTGTTAGATAGGTTGTGAGAACATCAAGGCCCAAAGAAAAAGAGGAATTCATTAGGGGGCACAGTTACAATAGGGGTGATTATTTTCTTTTTACTTTTTATTTAAAAAATAATTAATTTTTTTTTTAAAACTAAAACCGGTTAAAACCGATCGAGTTCGGTTCAATTATTTTAGAACAAAAACCGGTTCAAACCGACCCATTCCAGTTCGATTTGGTTTTTTCAGTTTGACTCAGTTTTTTCTGGTTTGACTTTTTTTTTGTTTGGGTTCAGTTCGGTTTGGTTTTTTCGGTTTCAGACTTATAAAATCAAAATCGAACCGATCAGTTTTTTAAAAATTCTAATATGTTTAATCAGTTTTTTTTTCACGGTTCAGTTTTTTCAGTTATTTTTTTTCCAGTTTTCTCAATTTAATTAATTTTTTAGTTTTTTTCTCATCTCTAATTACAGATATATCCAGAGAAGATACAGAGTTGAGTTGAAACTTGTTAATTTACCTTAACAAGATACAGAGTCCCTGAGTTATGGCAAAGACAGACATTTTAGAGAAGGTGGCGCTCAAGGGCTTAAAGGGAGTTTTCTCCGGAAAAAAATATTCCATAAACAACTCAGGTTATTATCGTTTAATTTTTTTAACAATGAAGATTATAGAAGGCGATTGTTACAAACTAAAATTTCAAGACGAAATTGAGAAATTTGAAGGAGCAAACTAAGAATTTACCAAAATCTGAGCAAGTGGTTTCCAGATAAAATAAAGAAATCACATCAACATCACTAGTAGTTTCTAGATAAGCATAACCCATAGAACGGGTTGTTCTTCCACTTATGAGATTCATTTATATCATCAAATAAATTATAACAAGAATGAAATAAAATTGGATTTGAAAATTCTCCAAAACTTGGCAACGCATGATGTGTAACAGACCCATAGAACGGGAGTGAGTTACAAATGACCCATAACTCTTGCCAACAATTTTAGTCTCAAGAAGGTCTGGAGATTTTCCATGGATTCGACCTTGATGATTGTACATAAAATTTGCTTCTAATATAGTTCCAAATATGGCATCTTTTTGATTAATGAACAGGGCATCTATTGATACTACATATAAATGAACACTTCAATTTGTTGGTGGAAGAACCGTAAATCTCCCTATCTTAAGTTGATTACAAGACTTGTGCCTGTCAATATAGCCATCAGAATTTTGTTTAATGCGGAAAATCCATTTACAACCCACAACATTTTGACTGAGATTGGAAGGTAGTAGTTCCGATGTTCCATTTCAGCATTATATTCTTCAGACATGGCATTATGCTATTTTGGATCTTTGAGAGCTTGGGCTGATGTGGTGGGTTCAAGATCAAGAGGTTTGGATAATTGGGTGTGAAGATTTAGTTTTTGAAGAGGTTGGCGAATGTTATTTTTGCCCCTTGTTCGCATGGGATGATTCTGTTGGGTAGCAGTTGGCAGGGGATTTGTGGCAGTCATTTGATTTGTTTGGTTTTGGGTATTGGCTGTGTTAAGATGAGATATGTGGAGTGAAAGACAGCCTCTCTTTTGCTGTTTATAGAATGCTGCCTGCAAGTAAGAAATTGCTCCGTCTTTTTCCACGCCGCATCTCATTCGACGTGGTTGTGCCATTTTGAACATTTTGTTTCATTGTTAACTTTTCTGAGGTCAAGGTTGATGATGACGAAGAAGATGAAGGCTTCAGTTATGACTGAAGAAGCATTCATTTTTTGAGAAATTTGTATTTTCCTTGACAATTTTTTTTCCTCATGATAAATCAGTCATGGACATCACTGTGAGAAAGATAGTTTCCTTTTTACCTTTCATTCCTGTATTCCATGTAAAATTTTTTAAAATTAATCATCCAACAGCTGTAGCCTTGTAGGTGGTTCAGAGAAGAAATGGTGGCAAAATAGTTGGATTCTAATAATGAAAATTCAGAAACTCTCCTTGCTGCAGGAAATAGCCCTTGTAGTTACTGAATTTCCACTTTTTGTATGCCAGATATCACTGCATCGGTTAAATGAATTGAAATATATCATTCCCTGGCATGAGAGTGGAAAAGTGAAGAGTTCCAAAAGCCCTCAACCCTGTTAAAACTCAACTGACAGCTTCATCACAACCTTTGGTTCGGCAGGGCATAACACGCGGTAACTGCTGCTGCTGATGACAAGAGCAGGTATTTATACAGACACAGCGTTCAAGATTGTTTTGTGGCTAACAGTAGACTATATTTAACTAATGTCTTTAGAGTGTATTTATATTAAAATATTATTAAACTGATTTCTATGTGTAAATATTACAAATTAAAAAAATCTAAAGAAAAATATTTCATATATTTTGAAGTAATTTTTTTTTTTAAAAAAACACTCTTCAATATAATACCAAAAAACTTGGCATCCCGCTTTAAATTTGATTTAATTCAATGTGAAAGTTAGTTAGGTAATATTAGATATGCTAGACATAATTGATTGGACTAGACTAGATATGACTTGATAAATAATTGTCTTGTTTTATGTTTGGTATTTTGGGTTGGACTGGAAAATTTGTTTTATTTTGTGTTTGATAAACACTAGACATGACTCGATTGACATGATGTCTGGACTAGTCTGGCTTTAAAAAAGAAGAAGAAAGGATTGATTTGATCTAATTCGGTTAAAAACTCAAGTCAACCCGTGACCTAGTTAACTTGAGATAAAATATAAGTAAAAAATTCACCGACTCAGCTTTGAACACTCTTTGAAAGTGTAAATGTGGGCAATGGAATATCAATAGCGTTTAACTGAGTTCTTTTAGATATCTGAAAGTTGGTTTTTGTTGTTAGTGGGAATTTTAAAGCCTGTTTGGCTCAGCGTTTGCAATTGTGTTTTTTTGTCAACAGTTGCAACATATCGTTTGGTTACAAAATGAGTCGCAATTTTCATGCATGGATTCCACCATTATCTACGTTCAAAACTCAGTTTTGTTGAAGCAGAAATTTCCAGCTTTTCGCAATGCTACGGGATCTACGTTTCTCCTGTCTATGCAACATTTTACAGAGGCGGAAGAAGAAGGTGGCGGCTGGAACATAAATAGAGCACAGTGGAGAGCAGCTCCCTCAACTCATTGCCAACCACTACTCTTCCTCTTCTCCTTCTTCTTCTGCTTCGTATGCTGCACTCACCACTGTTTGAAGAAGACGACCAGAAACAGAGCACAGTTCACGGCAGCTCCCTCGGCTCACCACCGGCCTGCGTCGTTTCCACCGCCAGCCACTGCTCTTCCTCTTCCCCTTCCCCTTCCCTTTCTCCTTCTCCTTCTACTTTGTATACTGCACTCACCAGTGTTCGAAGAAGAAGACCAGAAACAGAGCACAGTTCACGACAGCTCTCTCAGCTCACCACCAGCCTCCGCCGTTTCCATCGCCAGCCAGTCCTCCTTCTCTTCCCCTTCTCCTTCTCCTTCTCCTTCGTCTTTTGCAAGCTATCCACTGTTCACGTTGCATGCGAACAGTGGAGAGCTTCTCCACTGTTCCCGGTCCAACCCAAACCTAAATGCTCGGTGTCTAGGTCCGACCCAGAAAAAAAAAATCCAAAAACATTTCTCAGATATTGTGTTTTATTTGAAAAACTAGTGTTTACCATTATTCAATGATATTACATAATTATATTAAAAGGAGATCGCATGATGACATAGCATTTGCAGAAATTGATCGCAATCCCAATTTTGTTTCTGATGATATTTTACCTGATGTTGTTGCACGCTCAGGAAGCCATGGAAACTGTACTTGTTGGATGGATTTCGTACGTGATGGAATTGCAAATAGTTTAATGGAACAATAAAAAAAACTTTATATAAAGTATTGTTTATTTCATGATGTAATAGCAATAGTTAAAAGTACAATATTTAAATTAAAAACTATCAATATTAATATATGTCTTTTTAGTTATTTTATAACCTCAATTTGAAAAGTATTCTTAACCAAATACATTAAACTACTTTTTGTTCAACCTCAATTTCAAGCACATTTTTAACCAAACATATATTTTTTCAAATCAACCTTAATTAAAAGTACTTTTTATAAAAACAACCCTTTTTACAAACCACAACCACAACAGTTACCTCAATACCAAACACACTGTGTGTTCTGGGAATCGGTGTATAGCAAGGATTCGGAATAAATGAGGCTAACATATTGTATTAAAGAAGGCCATGGTCATAAATAATAGGGAAGGAGTTAGTAATTAGCATTCAAGATTGGATCTGCATGACCAGGACTGTTTTTGATGGATATTGGTTCTTTGATTGACAAGTAATGGCAGCTGGTTTTTAATGTGTGTGCATGCTTTGCTCATGTTGTCATATATGTTTGTTTTCTCAAATATATCATGCAAATATCAAAATTGTCTTCAAAACACTTATCTGACTCTCTGTTGTAGATCAAATTCCATATATTGAATCAGGCACTTATGCAGCCTACAATGACGAGAATGGTGGGGTAATCCAATGTTTAAAGGAAGATGGTATTGTTGATTTAGACACTGACTTCAGCTCGCTCCCAGAATGGATATCAATGAAAGATATGGTTAGCACCTGGCTTGCAGATGCAATCATGTATGAACTCTGGGTGGGGTCTGATGGAACCTCTGCCCGAACAATTTATCACTCTGGCCTCCCTAAAGGCTCTATTAATGAAACAAGTGCACGTTGTTAAGCAGCGACTTGGGATAACTAAAGAAAATGCTGAACGAAGGGAAGCAGAGGTTACACTTCTATCGTTTATGATATTTTTCTGCAACTTGTTGATATCAAATCTGTGCACATACACTAGTGTTAGAAAGCATACACCTGTGGAATGATTTTACCCGTTTATATATTGCTTCATTTTCTGTTAATTTTCCTTGACCATGGCCTTGCAATTTTTTTATTTTAATTTATGGATAGATCTACAAGAGAGCGAAAATTGCATATGGAGCTTTGGATAGATTCAGGCAGTTTCCAATCCCAGATATTTCTAAGCATACATGCTGTTCATCTTTGGTTAGCTTGCCAACTAATAGATCACAAAGAAATATGTTAGCAGGAGGAGCAGCAATTGCTCTACGCTACCTTGATCATTTAGGTTATAACATGTAATTACATCACTGATGCTAGCAATGTTAGCCACCGGGATATCCTAAATTATGTTCTAGGCCTGCTAGAACTCTGGAGCACTTGGCAATGGCATTCTCCCATTACTTAACATATTCTGCATATCCCCTGCAGAACCAATAGCAAATTCAGTAAGCGAGCTGTTTGCAACTGACATTCCTGCACAAAGTACCTTTATGGGAATTTCAGCCATTTTCTCTGTAGTCATTACATCTTCTACTTCATCAACCTCCACCATTTCCATACTTCTGCCTCATTCAACTGACAACCCTGCTCCAACTATCTTTGAACGGACTGGGACCCTGAGTGGATCGCCTCTTAGCTGCTGTGCATAGATAAAACCCATTCCAGCAGCAAAAATAAATACATTGAAATTCTATGCTATAATCATGGCCTTGAAAACTAGGGACGCTCAGAATGCATCATTCAAAAAGTTATGCAGAAAATTTGAGATGTACCCTGACTTCTTGGTAGAGTTTCTTCTCCCGGGCATATAACCTGTCAAATGTTGATTGGTGACTACATGAGAACATGCAAGAAATCAAATTGGTGTTGCAAGAAAAAACCTTTTTTTTTAACAAAATGATGATGGTAACTATCTATGCAATGCCTGTTGTGTCCGAAGACAATACAGGACAAGACCTGCCTCTTTTCTACCCTCCTACCACCTCCCTCTTTCCAACCTCAACTTCCAAACCCAAAAAGAACATCATCAAACCCTAACTGAAAAGCTTTTATCTCTGATAAAACAATGCAAATCGAAATATATGAAATTTGTAAATGCGTTTCAAGTTAATATGATTTTTTTTTGTTCAGCTATCACTTCATATGTGCACAGAATAGAGCTTCCAATGAAGCAATTGTACTATTCAATGGAATGAGAGAGGCAGGTCCTAATCCAAATAAAGTCAGAATGATTGAATTATTGTCTGCATGTTCCACAATAGGGGCCCTTGATTTGGGGAAATGGGTTGAGACACATGCATTAGAAAGAGGTTTACAGCACGATGTCTATGTTGGGAGTGAATTAATTGATATGTATGCAAAATGTAGGAGCTTGGATGATGCACTCAGTGTTTTTGAGAGTATGCCTCGTAAAAATGAGGTCTCATGGAATGCCATGATTTCTGCTCTTGCTTTCCATGGGCAGGCCCTGGAAGCATTATCATTATTCAGACACATGTCAAAGGATAATGGCACTGTTCAACCTAATGACATCACTTTCATAGGAGTCCTTTCTGCATGTGTGCATGCTGGATTGGTTGATGAGGGCCGCCAATTGTTTGAATCAATGAAATTGTCATTTGGATTGGTCCCAAAAGTCAAGCATATTCTTGCATGGTTGATCTTTGTGCGCGTGTAGGACTTCTGAACGAAGCTTGGGACTTAATCAAGAAGATGCCTGGAAAACGAGATGAAATTGTGTTGGGGTCATTGCTTGGTGCCTGTCAGAGGCGTAGAAATGCAGATGTTGGTGAAAGGGTCATTCAATTGTTTCCAGAGATGCGGTTATCTTATCTAAGATATATGAAAATATGAGAAAGTGGGATGATTCTGCACAGATGAGGCAGTGTGGTGTCTCTAAAACCCCTGGCTGTAGTTTGATTTACGTTGGAGCTCGTGCTCATGAATTTCATGCTGGTGGCAGCTTACATCATCATTCGGAGAACATATACTAATTGCTGAATGAGGAGATGAAGAGAGAAGGTTACATTCCAAATATCGGTTGCATATAGAGGTGGAAAAGTTGAAAACTTGGTGGCCTCTTTCAGCCATTGACAGTGCATTCGGAGGGATTATATCTTCTGGTTGATGACTACTTCCAAAATGTTGAATGGTAAGTTGTGTTCTTAAGAGCTTGAGCAAGGATCTCTATCTTGCAACTGTACAAATGTAGTATTCTATGGTGATTCATCCTTTAGGGTGTGGGCTTCATTCTTTGTTAAAGAAGAGGAAAGTGTTTTCCGGTGCTAAAAAGAGGAAAACACTTTCCTTTTGGAAAAAGGGTTGTGTTTTCCATGTTTGAAACCACTTTCTTGGAAAGTGGTTTCTCGTAGTTTATCAAATATAGAAAAGTTGTTTCCAGGAGAGTGGTTTTCATGAAACAAACAAGCCAGTTTAGTTTTTAATGCGTGTGTGTGTTCTTGGTTGGAGTTGGTTTACTAGTCTGTGAGATTGGTTTCTGTTTGAAAATTTCAGTTAAAGTTTGATGTATCTTGAACTAAATTTATTGGAATATTGAAGGAGACCAGCTTTGTTGTTGAATCAAATGTGTTTTTCGCGGTTACATTGCATAGCATTTAGTCTCGACTCTTGGATGAACTTGGAGAACAAATTTATTATGAGCTATGGTGAACCAAGAGAGGCTGGGATTGATGACAGTACTCGTTAAAATCAGCAAGGAATTGAATATGGTTGAGTATTATATATATATACTACTCTTAACAAAAAAATGGCCATCAATTACTAATGTCTCAGCAAAACTATAGTCAACAGCCTTGATTATATAGATGAAGCTAATGTATCATCAATTCACAGCTCGAGCAGTGAGCAATTCCAGGACTTGGCATTCTTGAATTTCAGATAGATTCAAAGGATCAAAATTGTAAAGATCTCGGGTCTTTACAGTACAATTGAACTTAATTTATTCAATAAAGGCATCAGGCCACGAACATTCCCGCTGTGCCAAATGCTTCTCAAAAGACAAAAACCAATGCAAAATTGATTACATTTGACATGCACAGATGAATTTGAATAACTGTAAATTAACATGAAAATGGAATAGATCGTTAAACTCCGTTAATAAAAAAAAATCAAAAACTGCTAGGTGATATCAATCTCTTCCATTGAATTAGAAACAAAAAGATTATTAGAATTTCTCTTAGAATCCATATATGGCACCCCATTTAACAAAAACCGAGATACATCAGTACCGTTGTGCACGGACACTGACCAAAACAGTGTCCTCTCTCATATTGGCAATGATTTAAATAATATAATATGTATAAAAATATAATAAAAATAAAAATTAACAAAAAAAAATCGTTACGGAGTCTATCTGAAGTATAAAAAACCCAACATCAAAGAGAGAAAGTGAAAAAAACAACAAAACAAGAAAAAAATTAAGTTGAACTAGGTTGACTTACAAACTTCATGGTAATAAATATAAGATTGGGATAACATCACACAAAAAAAGATAACTAGAAAAGGACCACTTGAAAGGAAATGAGAAAAAAGCACAAAGATTAATTTTTAATATATTTGAATGATGAAATTAAAATAAATAGATTTAAAAATAACAAAAAAAAACTAAAATCAACTCTTGTTAACCTTTAAAACCGGTGACTCTAGTCATGAAGCTTCAACCTATAGAAGTCAAACCAAAAAAAATAACAATGCAAAACTTTAAGAAAAAAAGTAAAAAAAAAAATCAGTTTAAAAAAAATTAAGCAAACCCGAGCAAACCTCCTAAACTTGGTCAAATCTCTAAAACCCGTAACCCATGAAATCTTGGACCTGAGCTTGATCAAGAAGTTTAATTTCTAACCAATTTAATTTTGAAAAATTAAATCATGAAAAAAAAATATCAAATTTAAAAACCTACTAAAGCAAAAAAGATAGCAATTACTATTTATTTCTGTATCATAAAAAGATACCTTCTTTGCTTTCTTAACTTTCTCCTTGTTGTGGCAATTACAGCTGGACATGCTAGTGGAAGTGGAAGAGAAGAAATGCATTTTGATTTGTCAGTGTTTTAAGCAAGTGGAGGTGGAGGTAATTAAAGATTCTAACAAGAGACTTAACTTTATTTTCATGTATTCTTTCACTGGATATTTGTCAATGTCTAATTGGATCTATTATTCTTGTAATTCTCATTTGCTAGTTTTTTTTAGAGGAGGTTTAATTTTATTCTTTTTACCTCCAGGTGAAAGCTAAGGTTTTCTAGTTTTCTGTACATCACTTTTGGAACATCCGATACCTAGTCTAAGCGTAATCAAATGACTTTAATCAAGCATTGCAGCATATGCTGGACGTTTGAGATTAGAGTATTCAGAAGTGGAGATGAATTGTTATGTGGAATCTCGAGACTGCTTTGATTCATTAATTTGCTCAGTACCGGGTGGTCATCCATTTCAAGTGGCCGGGGAGTGCCATATGGGCAAGGGTCAGCCCTGAAGGGATTCGTTCTCGACATTACCCTTTGATATTAGCTGGGAAACTCAATCTAAGACAGCTCAATACTCTCAGTTACTGAAGTTGTAGATCAAGCAAATTATCTAAGTTCTCACAAGCTTATATACAATCAGTGAAATAAATTTGAATTGATATTTGTGTTGGAATGTATTCCCTTTAATTTTAAATATTTTTGGATATATATTTATGTTGTAAATTTGAATTGATCATCAGTAAAAATCAAGTAATAATGTAATATACAAGGGAGGTAAAAACTCATGGAATTGAAAAGCCCCCACTGTATAAAAACCCTCGAAACCAAATGGAATTGTATAAATTAATACAACATGAGCATGCATTTAAACTTGTTTAAATCTTAAAACTAGAATATACAACGATGCACCAAGTCTTGGTACCATCAAGGCTATGAAAACCCAAACTTGTATAAAATGGGAAGATTGTCCACTAGAAAATAATAGCAATTATTGATGCTCACCTCAATAAAGTGAAACCAAGCTCGTCGCCAATATGGATTTATGTATAGAACTGCACCTATCTCCAACAGCACCATGATATATACAACCCAAAAGGTCACATAGAAAACCTCCATATCCATGAAGCCACCATTATCTTCATTGTTCGTTGAAGTTGGCGGTGGTGATGGTGGCATAGCCGCACCACATATTTTGGGTAGCGGTTCTCCACAAAGAAAAGGGTTGTCCTTGTAGCAGCTCTCCTCAAACGTGGCAAATTGTGCAACTCTCACAGGAGTCTTACCAGACAAATTATTGTGAGCCACACTAAAAACTTCTAGAGAAAATAGTTCAGTAAGTCGAGGTGGGATTTCTCCATCCAATTTGTTGTAGGAAAGATCCAAGCTCTCTATTTCCTTTAAGTTCCAAAATGTTGGTGGAATTGGTCCAATCAAACTGTTGTGCGAAAGGTTCAACGCCTTGATCTTGCTGAGGTTTCCAATTTCAGGAGGAATCTCTCCTGTGAAATTGTTGCATGAGAAATCAATTCCTGTTAAGTACTGGATAATGCTTCCTCTATAAGAAAGGGATACATTCTTCGTTGTAAACTCAAAAGATTGGTGTGATGAGGATTCATAATCATAAGAATTGTATTGTTGAGGGAAAGGATGAGTAGATATAATCCAAGAGAGGATGTTACCAGAAAGGTGATTGTGAGAAAGATCAATCAAGGTTAAGTGGTCCAACCTGGATAATTGAATTGGAATTTCACCTTCAAGATTGTTATAACTCAAGAGTAATAATCTCAAGTTAGATAGCCTGTCAATCCATTCTGGAATTCTACCAGTTAAATCATTATGGGAAAGATCTAATGCGAATATCTCAAAGGAGTCATAAAATGCCATTGCGATCGGCCCTTGCAACTTATTTCTAGACAAAGAAACATATCTCAAATTTGAAGAAGTGTCGAATCTAGATGGTAAACGACCAGAGAAATTGTTCCCTGATAAGTCCAAGAATTCAAGAGAAGACATATTCCCTATCCATCCAGGGATCTGCCCTTGCAAATTATTGTTTGACAGATCGAACGCTTGCAACGAGCTAATGTTACCCAACGAGAAAGGAATGCTTCCATTAAAACCATTGTCAGACATAAATAAAACTTCTAACCCTGGCATATGAGCTTCGATTTCTGAAGGGATTTGGCCTTGGAAATGATTCATGGATATACTTAGGAATGACAAATTCACATGAGAATTCTTTGGCAACAAGAATGGACCCGAAAGAGAACAGTTTTCTAAATGAAGTTCTTGTAGGTATGTGTTGTTCTCAATCAACCAATTTGGAAACTCCCCCTTTATTTGGATGTTTGTAAGATCCAAAGATTGCAGGCTGAACTGATGGTAAAGGAACTTAGGAAATGCTCTCGTACCTTGTCCACCACTACTCAAATAAAGGGACTCTAACTGGAACTTTGGGCTCAGATTATGATCATCTTCTTCTGCGTATATTTCATTACCTGATCCATAAAAATACTTGAGTTTTGAGAGGTTGTATAATGGGCTCAATGATATTGGGATCTTCAAGTGATTAGAAGAGAGATCTAAAAGTTGAAGGGAAGTCAAATTTGCCAGACACGGAGGCATGAAACCACTGAGATCATTGTCGTCTATATATAGCATTTGGAGATGATTTAAGTCACATAGACCTGATCACATTATAATTTAGGAAAAATTAAAACTCTGAGTGTCTATTGAAAAATATACAACCTATAGAGAAAGAGAGAATAAGAGTCATCAACCTTACCGATGGTTTGAAAAATGCTATTGTTGAGAGTATTGTAGCTCAAATCCAAGTATTTCAAGTTCCTGAGATGAAGAAAGCCTGTCACAATCAATAAATTATATTAACGTAGAAACAATTAAAATTATAAAGGGAATGAAAGAGTTAGCAAGAAGCAGCTTATAGAATGAATAATAAATATCTCAATTGAGTTGATTTCTAAATTTGGAATTGAATTCTCTCTTATTGGTCAATTTGCTCTAGTAAGCAAATTGCTAATAAGTTGCTAGTTCCGGTGGTGGGCATCACGTGGTTCTAGTCAATTATTGGCTGAGTAGTTTATTTTTTATGCTTTTTTTCTTATGTTTTTTGAGTTTTTTTTTATTTAATTGACTCATAATTAGTTTCTAATTTTTTAAAATTTTCCAGATTAATATTAAAAAAGAAAGGCTATACAAATAAAATAAAAGTTCAAGTTTAAAATATTATAATTTAATCCACCTATATCACACTATTATTTTTTCCATAATTGTTTTTTAGAAAAAGCCATATTTTGTTGAAATGTAAGGAAATCATAAGTGAAACTATCAAAACTGATATTCTTAATTCCATATTTTTTTTAGAAAATGCTTTATTGGCGAGATGTTTCTTTGGTAGAATTCAAGATGGTCTTAATTCCGGTCAAGTAAATATTTTATCAGCTAAGGAAAATGGGTTATATATTCTTTATCTACATTAAATTGATATTCTTTAGAGAAAATAAATTTCTTCATGACATTAATGAGTGTTAATAACATTCTTTCTTAATTCTTTCTCTTTATATAGATTGATAAGACTTGAACCGTTCTCTCTCTCTAGATTGCTTTTTATATGTCATAGTAAATTTAGAAAATAATATTCTTTATTTTATAATTTCATATTTTGTAATCTATCATTTTCAAGATAATTAAAACACTCAAGTTGTCTTTTTTTATGGTTTTGAAAATAATAATATCTTATAATATCAATCTATCAGTGTAAATTATTTTGATTGGTCCACATATAAAAAGATAAAAAAAAAAAAAACATCATTGTTAATTTATTCTCCTCCTAAAAATAGGATTCACAATATAAGAAGTTACTTTTTCATTAAAGAAATTATTGTTTTTGTATATTATCATTGTGTTTACATTACATTGAAATGATGATAAGAGAGGACCAAAATTGAATTGAAATATTGTTAATATTAAATGGATTGTAGACTTTTAGAATAATAAAAATTTTAATTGAGTTAATTTCTAAACTTGAGATTTAATTTTCTCCAAGACTTATCTAGCAGGTTACTAAAACATAAAAGATGAATTCTATATAGACATCTAATTGTAACGAGCATAAAAAAAAAAAAACAGAACGGTTAATTTACCTCCAGAAGGTACAGTGCTGCTGAGAGCATACAATGATAGATTTTTTAGAGAAGACAATGCTCCAAAGCTTCGAAAAAAGTATTCATCTAGAGAACACCGGTCTAGATACAAACTTTCCAATGAGCTTAAATTTTGCAACTCTGTTTGTTCAAAAGTAGCAAATTGAATTTTTGAATTAATCCCAAATATATAAACATCACTATATGTAAAATATATGACTTACCGTCACCTAATTTTCTCCCTCTAAAATCATTGTCCTCCAGATGAAGTGTTGTGAGGTTTGGGAATGCTCCTAATGATTGCAGTAACTGGAAGCTACTTCCATAGGTTGTGATATTATCCAGCCATAGAGCACTCAAGTTGCTTGGACCTGCAAGTTAGTTAGGGAAGAAACAAGAATAATTAATATTATCTTCATGATGCCACAAGTCAAGTAGATAATGTGAATGTGTGACTAATTATTACCTATTGAGGATACCAACTCGGTAATATTGTTGCCGCTCAAACTCAATTTCTCCAAGCTGCTCAAAGATTCTTGATATTTATATAAAAAAAATAAATTAATACAATACTCATTAATTGTGTTTTTTGAAATTAAATTTAATAGATAATTGTGTTAATTAAATTTAATATGTATAAAAATAATAGTATATAAAAAAACTAACCTTTCACATCTATTAACCCCTCCAGTCTATTATAACCTAAATATAGTAATTTAAGAGGTGGAAACCCCTCCACAAATGATAGAATACTGTTATTCAAACGATTATATCCCAAGTCAAGGAACTCCAAATTGCTCAATTTATGTAACTCATAACCACCTATATAAACAAATAAAAAATAAATTAATTAAGGCTTCATGTAAAGAATATTAAAAAAAAGATATTATTGGAGTAACTGAATTATAATTGATGAAGAGGCATGTAATTGGTACGATGAATTCATGTAAAGAGGTTGAAAGAAAGATTATAATTTACTACGAGCTTGTCCATTGCTTCCATCATCACTGGCTTAGTGTTCGTTATGAATATGCATTTACAGGTAAAGCTGCATTTCACCCTCAAAATGATTATATTAATAATGTAAGGAATTAAACAACACTTTATTTGATTAATTCTAAAAAAAATTAAAAGTAATATAAATATTTTGTAATACTTAAGAGAGCAAACCTCTGTTCTCAACCCAACCAGCTATACGATTACCCCACAAGGCGAGACCTTTGAGTTGTTGGAAAGGAAGAAACAAGGAGGCATTGAAGTACCAATCTCCCAGCTCCTCATTCCTTACGCTCCCAAGAAGGAGTACGGTGACTCGACCTGTACTGCTGTTGCAGGTAATACGTTCCCAATCACAGCAGTTGGCGTGGGCTATTCTCCAGGAGGGAAGGGAGGTGCCGTTGGGATAGTTAAGAGAATCTTTGAGGTGCAACAGAGCGATCCTCTCTTCCTCCAAGCAACCACGAGGCAGCCATCCTTGCATCGAAACCGTCATCACTAACACCGTCAACACCTGAAGGAACAGCCCCATCTTAATATATATATCAACTATTACAATATTAATTGTTGCGAATGGCAGCGAGGAGGTTAAGGCTTTTATAGAGGACTTCACGGACCCACCCCTTGGAAAAAACTGCATTTTTTGCTGCAAAATAAATTTAAATTTCCAACGCTGTTGTTGTGGTCAATTTTTCCATCTAAACTGCGGTAAATGTTGATGTTTCGACACCAAATTCTTTAATTTCCAACTCAAATTCAAATTTTATTTTTATTTTTAAAAATATTTAAAAAATATTTTAAAAAAAAATCAAATTTTATTCTATTTTTATTTTGGAACACAGTATCATATTCAGGAAAAATTTATCAAGAAAGAAGATATTCAGAGAATGACAGAAAATAAATCAAACCAGAGCCATGGAATTAGAAACCAAAAGATGGACCAAATTTGTCTTTACAAGAGCCATCTTAGTGGTAAGGCAAAAACTTGATGGAAAGATACTTATTTATTTATCAAAATAATTATTTATTTTGGAGGAAAACCAAGCTCAATTTCATTTGATGAATGTCACACCATAAAAAAAAAAACAAGAAAAAAGTATTTAATTGATATAATAATAATAAAAAAATCTAATAAAATGGATGGCATTTGAATAGCTACGAATGTTTACATGCCTTATCTAATAAAAGCAGGTGATGTTCTTTTCTCCTGCTGTAAATGGATGGAGATATCAATACCAAAAATATAGACAAAAATTGTTTTTTTTCATTTTGAATATTTATATTCACAAAATTTAATCAATAAAATATCTTTATTAGTTCAATGATGTTATAGTTAACTCTTTTTTAGATGAGTTTGAATTGATTTTATTTTATTTTTAATTTCTAAACAGTAAAGATATGTAAAATACTTGTCCTTTATATCTTCTTTTATTCTAGTACTCTAATTGATTTTTTTTTCTTTTATTTAAATATTTGATAAACTAGTGTCTGTCCATAAATTTATTTACATTATTTTCTCTAATATATGTAAGGTTTACATAAAGTAATAAAAATATTAACAATAAAATTTATTTATAAATAAACCATAGATTTAATTTCTCTGAATTTTAAATTTGGTGTGCATAAATTCAAGGGATTTTCGAGATAAATAGTACAATATTAACCTTTCAAAAAATTGAGAATCTCCCACTCTTCCTCCTCAAGGAATTAATTAGTGGGTAGTTAAAACTATAGTTTATTCTATTTTCTTCACTTTGTCTACATTTCTACCTATATTATTGTTACCGATTAGAGATAGTTAAAACTAGTGATATTTCTCGCACTCTGTTATAAGAAAATTTTGGAATTTTGTATTCAATTATAAGATAATAAAAACAAATATTAACAAAAAGAAATAGTAAATAAAATTATAAAAGAAAAATATATTTTTTGAATTATGTAATTTTTTTTTCAAAACAAAAGGAGTTTTTATTAGCATTATAGTTTATTGAATAAAAAGTAACAATAATAACAAAAATTCTATAAAAATATAATAATTTAAATTAAAAAAACATATATTTTCAAGCAACCAAGAGGCAGTCATCCTTCCAAGAAAACCATCGCTACTAACGCCATCAACATTTGAATTAATAGCCCCATCTTAATATAAATGTTGATCAATTATTATCATTATCAAAAACACTAAAGCTCCCAGTTATGTTAGTGCGGATCTATTCATAAATTACTATTCATTATAATTGTATAATTATGAATTTGTTCTTCCAAAAAAAAAAGATAAGATTATCTTTTTGTCATAGTACAATTATCTTTAATATATTGTATGAGGTTATTTTTCATTCCATTTTTTTTATAGTAAAATTACTATTTTAGCCTTGGAATACAAAACTCTTATGCTTTTGCTCCACAAGTGTTTTTATCTTTTTATTTTTTTTAAATAGTTAAATTACTTTAGTGCCCATTGAGATTAAAAACAAAATATAACTCTCTCTAATAAGGGTATTTTGTTTATTTGATATTGGTTTTGTTGTAGATTTTGGGGTTCCATAGAGGCATTATTGTAATTAGCATAAATTAAATAGTATTTAAAAAAGAAAAACGTGGACGCGCCAACAAGTGGGCGACCCCTACACCGTTTAGGCAATGTATGCAGGGCCATCCAACCACCAAAAAGAGCCTTTCGAGGCGACATTTAAAAGATCCTAATGCTCTTTACACAGTGGTGGGGCACGTGTATCAACTTCATCGTTAACTTGGCACTGAGGATCAATTCTTTTCCTTCTTCTTCTCTCTATCCACCTTGAAACTTGCGTCACTGATGCAAAAATTCAGAGCAACCTTCTTAATTTCATTTTGTTTCACATTTGATCTCTATCATTTTTATTATGATTTTTTTTTCATTTTAGAATAAGCTATGAAATTACAAGTTTTTTCCAATTTCATCCCTATTCTATTTTTTTAATCTATAAATAATCTATTAAATTGCGCATATTTTCTTAATTTCACCCTATACCATTTTTAAATAAATAAATGATTTATTGAATTACAAATGTTTTTTAATTTCACACCCTACTATTTTTTAATCTACAAGTAATCTATCAAATTATAAATGTTTTTTAATTTTGCCCCCACTGATTTTTTTATCTTTCAAATTTGATCCTCATTATTTTAGTTGCTATTTATTTTGTTTGGGATCATTTTTTTATTTTCGTTTTTTTTATATATAATTTTCATCATCCTTGGGTTTGTTTTTCTATCAAATTTTATCTTTGATGTTTTTGTTGTATTGTTTTCTTTCTTTTGCAAGTGTTTTTTAATAATACTTTTTTCCTCGATTTTATCTTTTAAAATTAATTTTTTTCAGAGTTAAGCTTTTTCGTTGAGCTCAAGGCCAAGATTTCATAAGTTGTAGGTTTTAGAGATTAGTCTAGGTTTAAGAGGTTTGTCTAGGTTTGTTTGAATTTTTTCCCACTTTTTTAGGCTAGAGTTTTCTTATTATTTATCTTCTATTTCGTTTTTTTTTAATTTTTTACAGTTTGATTATATTGGGTTAACCCTCTATAGTTTTTTTTTTTAATTTCACCCTCTACTATTTTTTAATTTATAAATAATCTATCAAATTACAAATGTTTTTCAATTTCAACTCCCTATAATTTTTTAATTTTTCAATTTTTTTCCTCATTCATTTAATTGCTATTTATTTTGTATGGAATCATTTTTAAAATTGTTTTCTTTTTCAAATTTCATCCTCGGATTTTGCTCTCTCAAATCTTATCCTCATTATTTTTTGCTGCTATTTGTTTTTTTGCTTTTGCAAGTTCTTTTTATTAATATTTTTTAATGATTTTGTTGTAACCCAATTTTGGATCCACCAAGATTTTCTCAAATGTTATTTTATTTCTATTATTATTTATAAAAATCCAAAAAAATTAAGAAAAAGGAAAATTCAAAAATATATTTTTCTCGAATCAACCGCATCTTTCCATAAGAACCGATTCCACCGGGTCAATACAGGTCAAACCATGTCGGCCAAGTAAAAATAAGTTTTCGGGTCAAAACCGTCATTTTCGGTCAAAACCGAGTCCACCGAGTCAATACGGGTCAAAACATGTCGACCAGGGTAAAAAATGAGTTTCAAGCCGTTTCGGGTCAAAACCGTCATTTTTGGTCAAAACCAAGTCCACCGAGTCAATACGGGTCAAACCATGTCGACCAGGGTAAAAAATGAGTTTCAGGCCGTTTTCGGGTCAAAACCGTCATTTTCGGTCAAAACCAAGTCCACCGAGTCAATACGGGTCAAACCATGTCGACCAGGGTAAAAAATGAGTTTCAGACCGTTTTCGGGTCAAAACCGAGTCCACCGAGTCAATACGGGTCCAACCATGTTAACCGGGGTAAAAAATGAGTTCCAGGTCATTTTGGATCAAAACTATTATTTTCGGTCATTAAAATTAATTTTTAGCGGTTGAAACAAGGTTTTTCTAACACTGAATTGAGTTTTTAATTTTACCTATATAAATATATATTATTATATATAATAAAAAATAAAATAAAAAATTTTGTCAAACGGGGCAGTTACTCCGAAAGCAAACGGTGATTAAAAAAAAATAAAATTTGTGGAAATTTGAGATTTGTATGTCCCATCATTGGCTATAAATAGCTAGTGACAGTGCGGACGAAAAGGGAGGAAGAAGGAAAAAGAAAGAAAGAAAAGAATTGCAAACACTATTCACGTTTTTATATTATTTCTTCATGCGGGTAAGATATTGATTTTTATTAAAAACAATACGGAAAATACCAAATATATCCTAACCGTTAGATCTAATAGTGTTTAGATCTGAACCGTTGACTTAATAGGATACAATAGGGCTTACCACACCCAATTAAAACCCCAATCAATCTCAGCCCTTAAAACAATTTTCCCTTAGATCCAGTGGCGCCACGTCATCAAGTGTACCAAGCTCTCAGTGCACCGCGTCACACCCGATCAAACCTCCGTTCATCCGGACCGTCCGATCAACCTGCAGATCGGGCCAATCACAGCCGCACGATCTTTCCATCAGAGATCCAACGGATCACAGGCCTCAGCTGCACCGGTGTACCGTTCTAGCGTTCTCACCGTAGCGTAACCCAGAGCATCTCTCTCCTCTCGCCGGCGACTCCCTCTCTCTCCTCCGACTCCCATCTCCGGCTATATCAAGCTTCCAAACCACCACAGAAAGGTCGCTATACTCATATAAAGCGAAACCCCGGCTGGTTTCAGCGTTTTCTCCGCCCCATTTGGCCGGAAAAGGGCCGCGATCGTCAGCTGCCACCGAAGCTTCAAGTCATCGATTCTAGCTCATCAGCCATCAACAACCGTCAATACCACCACCATAAGAATCCTCGACATCAGATCTACCAGGATCGACCATCGATTGGCCAGAAATCTCGCCGGAAAATCTCCCCGCCGCCAACAGTAGCCGCGCGTGTGCCACACGCGCCGCCAGTGGCATTTTCGCAATTTTCAGAGAAATTCGAGGGTATTTCAGTATTTTACCTATACAGTGACACTCAGGTAATTTTTCGGGGTTTCTACTGGTATTTTTGATATTTTTTTTATATATAAATGCTTGTAAATTTTCTTGCATGTTGTAAAAAATACAAAAACCAAAATCGACACGTCTCTTTTTTTTAAAAGGACCGATGTCAAAAATGTAAATACCAAATATGGATTATGTCCATTATTTCTTTTGGTAACCCAGACGTAATTCTCCTTTTAGGGTTAAAACGTCATATTTTAGACGAGTCTCCTAATTTTTAGGGACTGATGTCATTTTTAACGCGTCTCCTATTTTTAGGGACCGACGTTAACCATTTGAAAAAAAACAAGTTACCAATAAACCCAAAATATAATGGATTATATCCATTATT
>Ga0325414_1000493_pt1 | contig 32294 bp, 18 predicted proteins | sample PopdelMetagenome_8_FD_206183 | JGI IMG/M metagenome (GOLD analysis project Ga0325414, IMG submission 206183) | Populus deltoides microbial communities from Bellville, Georgia, United States - Leaf-PdKOR-R3 | ecosystem: Host-associated > Plants > Phyllosphere > Phylloplane/Leaf | place: USA... | reverse complement strand
CATAAGGAAGAAGGAGAAATGAGGGAGGAGGAGAGAAAGGTCGATCGTGAGGTCATAAATTAAATATCATCGACAACATTACCAAAAGAATTATTGTATCAATAACTCATTCGATCATTTTGTTGGTGAAAATATAACGTCACCATATGATTTGTCTTTTTTAATCCTATTGTAACACCCTTCATCATTCTCTCGGTATATACCACGAAAACTTTTCTGTCGGTGTTTACCGATGGATATAAGGATGATAAATTCTATTAGTAAAGATCATCGCAATATACCGATAGATTTTTTCTATTGATATTTTTGTTTGTATTTATTAATTTTCTAGTAGTGTTAAATATAAAATTTCATATTCATATTGTGAATAGGATTATATGATTTTCTTCTCTTCTTCATGCCCGGGCATGCTTCTTGGAATCATGGGGCTTAGTTAATGGATTAATCTATTATTATTTTTATCTTTTAGATTATAAAACAGAGGTTTGAACTCGATGAGTTGAGTTATAGTTCATCGATATTAATTCATTACTTGATCATGTCTGTAATATTCTTGTTAGAGCTTCCATTTCTTTCCATAATCTCTTGTTTTTTATTTCAGTGGATTTCACTTGACTTGTATCCTATTCCTCACAAAACAATTATGTAATTTTTATCTCTAATTTTCTTATTTATTATAAAAATAATCCATTAGAAATTAGAATCTTGTTTATTGAATTAAGATTTTTCAAAATCTTATTAGTCTTATATTTTGTAATAAAAAAATAAATTTAAGAAAATTAGACAAACAAAAAAAACGAGCAAATAGTTTAATGAAAGATTCCTCAGGAGTATGTTTAAAGGTGACGAATGTCATACGTTGAGTCCAGAACCCTTGAATAATTAATTAATTAATTAATTAATTTTTATTTTTCAGTTTAAGTTCGTACGATAAGGCATCGTACGTGATCAAGCATTTTTTGAAGAATGGGAAAGGTCGAAGTTAGGCTCGTCGGCTTGGAAACCTACCCTTGAATAATTTAAAGAACGGTAAATGGGGATGTTCTAAGGGCGTTTGATTATTAAACAATTTCTATTAAAATATAATTTCTTGGATTTGATCATCTTAGATAAAATGTGGGTGTGGTCAAATCGTAGCTACCTCTAGGGATATTGTTTGCTGATTTTAATATTTATTTTACATTCAATTTATAGAGATATCTTATATAGCTATATAACAAGACATATAATAAAATAAATTATATAAAATGTTTGATAATTTTCTTTGATTGGATGATAGAAATAATTTTTTGATTATCTTGAGTTGTTTATTTCCTTATTTTCTTTTTCTTATTAATTATAAAATAAAAAAAATACACCATGTTTATACTCGACGGACTGTTTATGGGCCTAAGTGTGACAAGGAAGATGGAAGTGGCTTCCTGTGGCTAAAAAATATGTGCCTAGTACTTTGGTCCATCGTCTATGATTGCAGTCAAATTCATGGTAGCAGCCTCACAGGTTGTGAGTTTGGGCTTTAATGGAAACCGCAGGAAACCATCCCAATTTGGACCAATGGAATATTCGAATATATATATATATATATATATATATATATATTGTAATTAACAGGCATGCTGAACATATTTATAACGCAAGTATTTTTTGTAATTTTGATATGCAACATGAACCAGGTTAGAGTTTGTATTATTAAGTTATCAAAATAATTAATCAGTTAAATCAATTCATTTTTATAGCTAAGATATTTATCAGTAAATAATAAAAATATTTTTAAATGATAAATTTCCCATGTCGTGTAACAAATTCTTATGTGCTATCCAATGAGCTAAACAATGATCACTACCGTCGTTCTCAGTTAGCATGGAGAATTGCTTAATTTTTAGCAAGAAGAAATTGAATAGTACACTTATAATTTTTATTAATAGCTTGTTTTCGAAAAGATATAGTACTTAGGCTATTTGAAATTCAGTGAATTGAATTGAATTTATAGAGTTAAATCAATTTTTGATTCGCATATAAAGATGCAAAAAAAATCAGAAATGAAACCATCTTATTTTATTTTTTCTTAAAATTAATATAAAAAGTAATATTTCAAAAATTTCTATCCCTTTCTCTGCATAATACCTCTTCCTATATGGTCTACATTCCTGCTGCTGTATAATGGCAATCAGGGTCTAACCATTTGAAGTAATATCAAAGAAATGGATTGCATACGAGGGATAGTTCAATTAATCAAGTCTTAGATTTGCTTTCTAATGGTTATGAGTTAGAGTCTTCTTAAAACCACTAGAAGCTTACATGGTTATTAACTTTAGAGTTTATAGAATTAATTAGTAGAAGTATGCGTAAACTAACCCGTAAATCTTATTTAATAATAATAAAAAAGAAATGGATTGCAAATTGGTTCTGAAAAACATGTCTGAAATAATAAAATGTAAGAGAGCGACATTCAGCATCACCATAGTCTTTTCTGAAGAATATTGTGACCCCAATTCTGGATCGACAATTCGACCAACTCCAAAAGACTTCCTCTCTCTTACAAAACATGGGCCTAGCAGAATCATAGATAAATCCAAATAAGGATGCTATAGTGTCTTGGATATTGTAAAATTAGTTTAGGAAGTTCAACAGAAATAAAGAATGACAAATGCAGATGTAAGTTATGGCAGGAAATAAGATAAATTTAGAAACGTGACTCGCGACTGCTTTCTTTAGCTGATAAGACAACAGTCTTTTATGAGGTTGAAGAATTTAAGAATTCATATGAAACATTATATGCAAAATTGACAAGAAACACAAAAAAAAAAAAATGATTTGTTCATTTGAAGTTAACATGTGATGTTTTCCAATGAGAAATTAAACTAAGAATAGCATCAAATAATGTATAGACGGCAAGGGATTATCACTTTCTGACATAAGGATATAGAAAACTTAAAAAGAGTACAAACTTACCCAGTAAAAAAGGTAAATAAGCTCCTCCTTTGGCCTGTTTGCTTTTTTCATTGAAAATGAAAAGAAAGAGAAGAGAAAAGAAACCGAACCAAACTAAATTTGAGCTGGGGGGCTTTTCAACGAGACCATGAATTATATTGGGTTTCAAATTTATTTTTTAAGTTCAGTTCTTGATTCTTGGGATATCTTAATGACTTATATTGATTTTAGGATTATTTAGGTATATTTTTGTTGGGTTATTTTTAAAAATTACTAAAAAAACTCATATCATGTAGCTTATGTGTCAATACTTTCTCTCTAATTAGTTTCAACTAAAGTCATATATATAATGTCTTTGCTTAATTTGAGTTATTTGAGTCTTATTTCATTAGTTTTCTTATTTTTGTAATATTTTCTTTTGTCTTTATGTCATTCACATTTTACACAAATTCATTTTGCTATTCATGATTTCATATTCATAGTTTCATATTGATTCTTTATTATTCTTTTATTTCTTTTTAAGTCTATATATCATTTTGGATTGCATTTCTAAGTTGTTAAATTTTTTTTATTTGTTATGAATTAATTCATTAAAGAACTGAAATATTTTAGATTGAGTGGTAAAAAGTAAAAAATAAGCTTATTATAATGAAAAGCCAAATATTTATATGAAACACAAAAGGAGTGACATCGTGTAAACACTTGAGGGAGTGTGTGAGGATATATTTTTCTTGTTATTAACATAATTTTTAGATCTTGACGATGTCAACCAAAAATAGTTCATCACCACCAAAGAATAAAAATAATCCAGAATCAGGTTATTTGACTATGAAATAACAATTGGAGATTATAAACTTGAGGTTTTGAAAGGTTATGAATGAGATGACTGGATTGTAAACCGAATTAGCTAGCCTTCGAGATAGGTTAGTCCATAAAGGCCCCAATGGTAAAAGGTTTGCAAAACAAGGCATTTCACCTTTAGATGAGTCTATAGCTGAAAATACAAATCAGAAGGTTAGTGATTTTAATTATGATCATAGCCTGAATAGATAAGAAGGATGGTTTTCTTGATGGTTTAGACATAAATTTAGGGAGTATTAAGATGAAGATTCTATCTTTTCAGGGTATAAACAATCTTAAAGCTTATTTGGAGTGGAAGAAGAAAGTAAAGTTGATTTTACATTGTCACCATTAATCTGATGAGTAAAAGGTAAAAATTATTGTTATTAAGTTTACTATTATTGTTATTACCTATTTTTAGACCCCATATAAATATACAAAAAAAAATACAAAATACAAAAAAATAAAAAAAATAAAAAAAGTTTGAAAAATAAAAAACCAAAAAATTGCAAAAAAAAAAAAAACTAGTTAAGGAGGATCGAAATATCCAAAGTTAAAAATTGACGGTTCAATTTTGACTAATAAAGGGCTTATTAACAAGAAAAATTCAATTTAGGAAGATAAATTCGAATTTGAGTGTTTAATAACTCAATTGGGATTTTTCAGGGTTTAATTCCAAGGAATATTGGTTTTTGAATTCAATTTAGACTTTAATTGGAAAAAATTAAAGTCTAGGGGGTTGAATTGTAATTTTGAAAAGCTAATTTTGTCAAATTAAGGGTTTAATTGCATAAATATTGAAGTTTGGTAGGCAATTAAAGACTTGATTAAAGAGATTCAAAAAGAAGGACCAATTCGTAAAAGGCATGAGACTTTGGGACTTCAATTAGCAAAATTAAGGGTTAGATTGAAGAAATTGAACGTTTGATAGTCATTTGAGGATTAATTTGCATAAATTGGGAACTAAGTACCTAATTGGAAAAGGCAATGAACTTTAAGGCTGACAATTAAATTTGACAGGGGTGAAATTGCAAAAAATTAAAAGTTGGGAGGCAATTATAGGTGCAATTAAAAAGAATTGGAAGAACATGGATTAAATTGAAATTTGTCAAATCCCAAATTAAAAACCTTAATTTTTAAGGTTTAACCTAGATGACGCATCGTTCGGCAACTGTTTATCTTATTCTTTGGCAATTTTGGTTGATCGATTAGGCATCTTTAGATGAATGAATATTTGTCTTCGATCACCTAAATCAATTTAGGTAGGAAATGAAATGGATAGAGCCTCGTAGAGAATTGAAATGAGATGAAAGCAATCATGACAAAGAGGTTTGTTCCTGGACATTATTATAGAGAATTATTTCAGCAAATGCAAAGTTTGGCTTAAGGGTCTAAAAGTGTTCATAAAGAGATGGAGATTTCCATATTTAGAGCTATTGTTATGGAGGATGAAAAGGTTATAATGCCAAGGCTCTTGAATGGTTTTAATATAAAGATAACTAATATGGTTGAATTACAACATTATATTGGGCTAGAAGATATGGTTTCATGGCTACGAAGGTAGAGAAGTAGTTAAAAAGAAAGGGGATGCATGCTAAGAAAGTAATCTAGGTTCTTTTTCAACTTAGAGGCTAAATTATAAAAGAGAGGGGGTTATGCCATTAAAGTTGAATATCATTAATAGAAAATTCAAAACACGTAAAACATTTAAGAGGGATTCAACCATTAAACAGAAAGGTAAAACCAAAACTCAAACTAATCTTAATCTTGATATTAAGTGTTTTAAGTGATTGAGAAATTGACATATAACTTCATAATATCCAAACAAATAGATTATGATTATGAAAGTATAGGGGGAGACTGAATTTAAAAGTGACAAATCCGAGGGGGATGAGATGCACCACTTGAGAATTGTAGTTATGTTAAGTATATAATTGATGAAGAGGCTTTGGTGATTAAAAGATCATTGAAAGCTCATATTAAGGATGGTGATGTGAAACAACAAAGGAAGAATATTTTTCATACTAAATGTCATATAAGTAATAGGGTATATAGTATTATTATTGATAGTGAGAATTGTACTAATATTGCTAGCACTACACTTCTTTTAAATTTGAATCTGAACATTATAAAACATGAATGACTTTATAGACTTCAATGGTTGAATGAATGTGAGGAAGTAAGAGTTACTAAATAGGTTTTGTTTTGTTTTTCATTTGGGAAGTGTAAAAATAAGATTTTACGTTATACAGTTCTTATGTATGTTACTCATTTATTGTTAGGGTGTCCTTGTTATTTAAAACTAACAAAACCACTAAAGGTGTCATGAGAAGCTAAATTTTTTTACAAGTAATACATACTGACATCTATGGACTATTTAATACTCCATGCTTAAATGGTCAAATATATTTTATCTTATTCTTTGTTGACTATACTAGATTTATGTATCTTTATCTCTTATTTAATAAGAGTGAAGCACTTAACGCCTTTAAGATCTATAAGGCTAAGGTAGAGAAAAAAAGAAGGAAAAAGACCATAAATATTGTAAGGTCAGATAGATATGAAGAGTCTTATGGTAAGTACATAGAAAAATGACAAATGTCGGGTCCATTTGCAAAGTTCATTAAAGGAGAGAGCATTATTACACATTATATAATGGCTGGCATACCACAACAAAATGATGTGATTCAAAGAAGGAATCGTACCTTTATAAAACATTATAAGGAGTATGATTAGTAATTATAATCTACCATTATTCTTAGGAATGAAGCACTAAAGACTGTTGTGTATATTTTAAATGGGATTTCATTCAAAGTTTTGTTTAAGACACCTTTTGAATTATGGAAAAGATGAAAGCCCAGTTTAAATCATACACATGTATGTGGTTGTTTTGTAGAGTTAAGGATTTATAATCCTTAACCAAATAGATTGGACCCGAGAACAACTAGTGGTTATTTCATCGGTTATGCAATGAACTCTAAAGGGTATATGTTTTATTGTTCATATAATACAAGAGTAGTAGAGGCAAGAAATCCTACATTTCTTGAGGATCTTAATTTTAGTGGGAGTGATTTTCCTAGAATGATAAAATTTAAGGAAATATAAAATTTAACTGAGTTATGTAAAGATAAACAATAAATAATTATTTTTCAAGAAAATCATTTAAATAATTTTGAATAATAACCAATTTAAGTTGATAAAAAAAACCTAAATGAGAAAATTGAATTGATGAGATCTTCAAGAACAAGGAGACTAGGTATTTCTAATGACTATGTTGTATATTTTCAAGAGTCTGACTTTGATGTTGTATCTAAAGATGATCAAAGTTCATTTTTACAAGCTATGAATGAATAAAACTCTACTCCATGGTATAACACAATGAAGGAAGAAATGAAGTCTATATCTAAAAATCAAGTTTGTGACCTTATCGAATTACCTGAAAGATCTAAAATTATGGGCTATAAATAGGATTATAAAACCAAAAAAGATGTTTCTGGTAATATCAAGTAATATAAAATTAGACATGTTGCTAAGGGTTATACTAAAAAGAAAGTCATAGATTATCATGAAACCTTCTCTCCAGTTTCTAAAAAGAACTCATTTAGAATAGTACTGGCATTAGTAGCTCATTTTGATTTAGAGTTATATTAGATGGATGTCAAAACAATATTTCTAAATGAAAATTTGGATGAAGAGATATATATGAATCAAGCTAAAGGTTTTTGTGATGACACATATAGCCACTTGTTTTGTAAGCTAATGAAATCTATATATGGACTAAAGCAAGGCTCTCGACAGTGATATATTATATTTTATAATGTTATAGTCTCATATAGTTTTATTAAGAACATTATTGATCAATGTATATACCTTAAGATTAGTGGGAGCAAATATAACTTCTTTGTCCTATATGTAGATGATATTCTTCTAGCAAGTAATGATTTGGGTTTGTTACATGACATAAAACAATTTATTCTCAAAACTTTGATACGAAAGTCTCTTATTCTCGAAGTGAAGTCTCTTATGTCGTTGGCATTGAGATTTACAGAGACAAGTCTAAAATGATATTAAAACTGTCTTAAAAGGCCTATATTGAAAAAGTTTTGGAAAGATTCAGGGTGTCAAATTGTACACCTTCGGTAGCACCCATTGTAAAAAGGCAGAAATTTAACTAGAATCAATGCCCATAAAATACATTGGAAAATAGCAGATGAGTAACATTCCTTATGCATCTGTAATTGATAGTTTGATATATGCACAAGTCTGTATAAGACCTTACTTGGTATTTGTAGTAGGAATATTGGGAAGGTTCCAAAGTAATCCAGGAATGGACCATTGAAAAACTACCAAGAAAGTCATTAGGTACATATAAGGAACCACTGATTACAAGTTGACTTACAAACACACTAATCACTTTGAGGTGATTGGTTATTTAGACTCGGGTTTTGCTGGTTATGTAGACAAAAGAAAATTTACTTCATGATACATTTTTCTTCTTGCTAGAGGAGTTGTATCTTGAAGAAGTATTAAGTAAATCATTGTTAACTCATCTACTATGAAAGTAGAATTCATTGCATACAATGAAGCAACGACATAGGTGATCTAGTTAAGAAATTTTATTTCTGGTTTTAAAATTATCGATTCCATATCAAGACCAATAAAAATATATTATGATAATATGGCTATAGTTTTTTTCTCTAAGAATAATAAGAATGAAAGTTGAAACAAGCATATTGATATAAAGTATCTCATTATGAGAGGACAAATGAAGGAATATGAAGTGCTCACTGGGAATATTAGCACTGAGCTGATGATTGTAGATCCCATAACTTAAGCATTGCTGGCAAAACAATATATAGGTCATGGAGATCAAATGGGTCTAGCTAACCCATTTGATATTTAACTTCATTTTCATTTAATTAATTGTCTAGAGAATTTTTATGTTATTTTTAGAGACTAAAGTGATGTTTTGTCATATCAATTTTTTAAAAAACAAACAAGAGAAACATCCAAGCGTTGCTAAAGTTTTTCTAGTAATTTTTTCTTACATCACATGGAGGTTGATTTAATATGACTTGATTGACTTGATAGATCCAAAGGCAGCCTAAATAACTAGTAAAAATGGTTTAACTCCCGAAAATTCAAGATAACAACTTTTAAAAAATAATATTGAAAAGGAAATATATTAGATTAATTCGGGCCAACCTGATTAACCTACAAAATCCACAACCCGGAGCATAAGACCATGATAACCCCTATATAAATAAAATCAAAATAAATTATGAAGCTCAATTACAATCAATCCAGTGTTGAAAAATAGAAATTAAAAAAATCAACATTGGTTAACCTGCAAAATTTACGATCTAGTTTATAAGACTGAGATAATCTCATGGAAAATAAACATAAAAAATTATTTGATTCAACCCGGGTTAACCTGCCACACCCTTGATCAAGGTCATGAGACTATAATAACTTTATAGAAAGCAAATCAAAACAAATTATGAAGCTTGAATCAATTATTGAATAATAAAATTCAAAAAAAAAATCAATCTAGAAACAGAACACAATAGAAATTGTTAACCTACAAAATATGTGACTTGAGTCATAAGATCAAGATAACCTTATAAAAAGAAAACCGAAATAAATCATGAAGCATCATTCCTAAGCAACCTAATACTGAAGGATGAGATTAAAAAAATACCAATTAAAAATAGACAAAAAAAACTCAAGTCAACCGGGTTAACTCGTTAAACCCACGACCCAAGTCATGGGACCAAGATAACCTCATAGAAAATAAACCAAAATAAATCATGAAGCTTAATTTCTTATTAATCCAATGTTGAATGATAGAATTGAAAAACAAATGCCAAAAAAGGACAAAAAAACTCGAGTTAAATGAGTTAATTTACTAAACCCGTGACACTAGTTATGAGACCAAGCTAACCACGTATAAAGTAAACCACAATAAATTATAAAGTTTAATTTTTAATAAACCAAAAGTTAAATATGAAATTAGAAAACAAAAGAATCAAAGAGAAAAAAAAAACTATTAAATTTAAAGAGATTTGTGAGGTGGTGTGTAATAAAACATTACCTTTGTTAATTAATGGTGTGACAAACACATCCCACACTCAAAGAAAATGGAGTTTGTTGTCTTATTACGAGGAATTTAAATAATATTTATGGAATAGTTTATTAACTTAAATAAAATAAAAGAAAAATCTTTTTAAACAGAAAGAATAATAAGTTTAATTTAGTATAGCTCTCACATAACTAGATCTATTGATGTTTTTACACTATGCTCCTTCCTCATATTTAAATAGATAAAATGACTATTCAATTAAAAAATTTAAACATTCTAAAAATAGGGCTATATATAAAGAAAGCAAGTGTATAAAGAAAAACTCTTTGCAAGGATGGAGAAATTCTAACTTAAAGCCTCAAGTATTACAATTATAATTATAATTTCAAGGAAAACTAAAAACGTTGGTTGTTTTACCATAGATTTTATCACTATACATGCTTTTAAATTTTATTATGGATTACAATAGAGACTAAATTATTATTTTTTGTTATGATCATTAAACTCTTTTTTGTAATTGCATCCTTGTGAACTAATTTGTATATTTTGTGAGTTTATGATCTTTATCCTTATATGTTATAGATATTTATAGGTTCTTATTAGATTTAAAAAATTTGTTGGAGACTAATTTTGTAAAATACAATTTGAATTTGTAGTAGAGAGGCACAATTAAAATAAAAGAGACCAAACTAAAAAACATAATAATATTGCTTGGCGAAGCTCAAATTCGTGTAAAAAAAGTACTTTTTTACTCTCTTTTTTTCATCTCATATTAAGTCCTTTTTGTTTTTAGAATTTTAGTTTTGATCTAAAATATTATTTTGTTTATTTTTCAGTTTCTAAGTTTAAGAAATGAGAGAAAAAAGTAGTTGGAAAATGGTTAAAGATAGAGAGACTTCTTGATTGGCCACATTCCAACAAAAATAAAAAAAGATTTTGATAACATTTTTCATTTTACGAGATCAGTTTCATTTAGATGTTTTTTTAGCCTTTATATTGCCAAAAACAAAATATAGATTGGGACATAAGAGATTTTTAAGATTCAAATTAATTTTTCTTTTTCTAACCAATTAAATGTCGATTAAAGAATAGATTTGAGTTTATTGATGTCTTTAGGGTGTTTTTTAAGTTTTTTTAATTGAAAAAAGGTCAAAGTTAGAGTTTTTATTTTATAAAAGTCAAACCTTGATTTTCTGGTAACTTGAGGTGGTTGAAAAGTCAGCTGGTAGTTAGTTATATTTGAAAAAAAAATAATAATTAGATAGACCATGTTTTTTTTAGAGAAAACAATTGGAAGGACGACACATTATTCACTTGATTAACAAAAAAATAAAATAAAAAGAGGACCACACTTGCGGGCTTGGCCTTACAGATCCATTCCAGCCTACCTTTATTTGTTTAATGAAGCTCTTTTTATTTTTTTCTTATATTTTATTTATAATTTGTTTAAATAAAATAACTAGAAATATATTTAGGATATGATTCCATTAAATGACATTAAATTTTTAATTTTTTTCAATTAATCTTATAACATTTTTTATAATATTAAAAAATTCTCCTTTTAGTATAGCTCTTCATAATTACTTTTTCTTCTTAAATTTTAATCAAAATAAATTATTATAAAATAAATAAATTGAATTTAATATGTTATTTCACTAAACATCATTCAGCTTGACATTTATTTTAAAATCAGATTCTAGCTTCTTCTTCTTTTTTATAATGTTAATTATTATATGTTAACATGTGATGTAGACTTCTTTTATATTTATGGTCATGAATATTCTATGAAAATGAAATTGAAGTTATTATAGTATCATAAATATATTATTTAATTTTTGTTGCTTTTTATTAAATAAACTAATTTTCTTTTGACATTTGTTTTTGTCAAAAATATAAAAAATTAGATGAATATCTTTTATAATACATAATTAATTAGAAATTAGATTCTATGAAGTTTTATGTGGTAGCTTGCGAGATTTATATTAGTTTTGTTTTAATATATTCATGTAAAAATTATCAAATATATATATTTTATTTTATTTTATCAAAACTTGATCATATGGTTCTAATACACTCATTTATTAGAGCATTTAATTCTTGATTTATTTTAATAAATATACGCATTAACTTTTGAGGTGATAATTAGCTCATGCTTTTGCAAGTGTTTGGTGTTGTTATTGGACAATGCTTTTTAAAAAAATAATTTTTTTTTGATATGTTAATATAAAAAAATTTAATATTTTGTTATACTTTCAAGCAAAAAGTATCTTAAAGAGCAACATCTATCATAGTTCCAAACATTGTTTTCTCTTTTTTTAATGTAATACAAATCACTTAAATGCTAAGTTTAAAGATGGGAAGGAATGAACTTCAAAACTTTTATTTGAAAATGTATCATATAAAAACAGATTTAATTTACTTAAGAACTCAAACTTAGAAGTCTTAAATTAGAACTAATAATCAAACTTCTTTTTCCTCTATTATTATTGACTACATATCATGATGAATGTTAAACAACTACTTATCATTAAACCAAATCTATATTTTTGAACAGATAAAACTCAATATATGGATCCTACATAGTGTTGATAATGTCACTCCAAGGTTTGTTTTCGAGTGATGTGTTGTGTTGTGTTAAGGATTTGTGACAATGGAATGAAAACGAATATGAAAGTTTTGTTGCTACCTTCATTAGCTAATAAATTTCTAGTTCAATTATTTATTATTTTTTAAAAAAAAAATATTAAGTTTAAATCTCTTATGTTTTAGTTTTTTTACCTTGTTTTTGAAAAAAAAAAAAAAAGAAAATGGATAGTACTTTTTATTCTGTACTAATTGGAAAATAATAAAAATAAATTATGTTGATTTTGTAAAATATTCTCTAAATAAGATGATTTCATTTCTTAAGGATTCTTTGTGCTCATACATAGCGGTCGGACTAGAATTTTGATTCCTTACAATAGGTGTCGTAACACGAAAATAAAAATGATGTATTTTTGCAATATTTTATTCTAATATATGGTTTTCCGGGTGGGCAGGATTACGGTACTATTTGATATTGTATTAGTAACTATTTTTTAAAATATGTTTTTGTTTAATAATATAAAAAATAATATTTTTTTTATTTTTAAAATTTTTTTTAACATGAGCACATAAATTCAAAAACACCAAAAAATTTAATTTTAAAAAATTTTAAATAAAATATTTTCAACAAACACGCAACGAGCAAGTTACACTGTCAAACAAGTTCTAAATATCATTTTGCCCTCAGGAACTAAAAATATATTTTAATTTGTTTCATTTTCTTCAAAGTTTTCTATAATAAAATAAAAGTTAAAGAAGGAAGAGTATGTATCATTGGAGAAAGAAAATACTTTTTCTAAATATTAAAACACCCCAAAGCATTATTAACTTCGCATTAACTCTAATTTTTTTAATATAGGATTAAAGTGAGGTGAGAGTCTAACTAGTGTATTCTATGAGAAAACCCCTGTACAATTCTAGGTACAAAATCCAATTCCTTTTTCAAGATGCAAAATAGTTTAAGTAGGAAAAAGAATTCTTGAATTGTAATTGTAATGATTTCATTAATAATTTTCAAAGAAGTTGTTGCGATGTTGGGGTCACATAAATTAATTACCCTACCTTCAAGCTCAACAAACAAGATAGTATGGAGCAAGCAAGGGGTCGATCTCACGAGAAAAGTTAAAGTAAGATTTTTATGCTAAATGATATGTAATTTTTTTGGGGGTGGATGTTATCTAGGCTAAAGCAAAAGAAAATAGAAAACTATCAAACGAAACTTAATAAAATCAGAAAATTATCAAGAGAACAAACTTTGGTTGCAAGCATAGATCCACCTACAGAAATCAGAACTGATAATGGAAACGAAACATCAATTTATATTCTGAATATTTATCTCTTCTTAATATTGGTTAGTTAACGGATCCGTCGTACAACTAACCCTAACCATCAAACAACCACAGTGTCCGCACTAGTAATTTAATTCAATGGCAGCCTTAAGAACTAGATAAGTTGATTAATCAAGAAAACATAAATGTCCGCAGTCTATGTTTGATTTGATTGAATGTTCTCCCTAAGATTAATAACGTAGATCCGCCACAATTATTAAACTCAGTTGCTTCACAAGTTCATATACCACAACTCCAGTTTTAATATCAAACTTAATAATAAATTGTCTTTAATAATAACTTAGAGTCCACTTTAGCAATTAAAATAAACAATCACAGAAAAAAGAAGCATAGGAGAACAAACATATTCATCATATAAACTGAAAAAAAAAAGGTAAAATAAATCTCACAGTTCTTGAAATCTGAAGGTTTCCGTGTCTTTGCAACCAAGAAAACGAGTTTAACCTTGCATGTTTGTTGAACAACTAATAAAAAAGAAGGAGGAATGCATGATTTCAGGTTTCTTAAAGGAAGGGGGGTTTTTTTATTCTCTTGGCCGGCTACCCCCTTTCTCTTCTTTCATTCTTTTTATATCCTAGAAACCCTAGTCTTTATTTTACAAAATAGGCATCCCTTAAGTAGACAGTTTACAATTAAGTACTTCAATAACTATTTTTCTAAAAAAAGAGAAAATGTTTTGCATGAAATCTTCAATATTTGAGTTACAGGAGCTAAATTTCTAAAATAAAAACTTGGATGTTGGTTTAGATGCTTCAAAACGTAATTTGGACTCATTTCTTCACAAAACCTGTTTGCTGGCAGAATTTAGTTGTCATCTTTGAAAAATCACATCTCTCTCATATGACATTGTTTTTGGTTGAAATTTGGAGTGTTGATAGTTATTTGAGTCAGGAATTCAAAACAATTGATTTTGAATCAATTGGACTTCTGTAGCTCCAGATATTGAAGTCGGAATGGACGAAGGTCAACATTGGCAGATTGCAAGATTTGAATTTGAAGGCTGCGATTTCCATGCTCTTCCTTATTTTATTTTCTTGCCTTATATGTCCAGAAAGGTATGGATGTTAGCTTTGTAATGCCACTAGAATCACTTCATTTTGATTTCTATAGCTCACACTCTGCACAAAACATTGACTGACGGTCAAATCTATCAATTACCTCCAATTTACTTCTTTTTGCACCTTTCATCCAAAAGTTCCTTCAAAACATAAAACAAAGAATATCAAGGCATTATATATATATAACATAGGCAAAATACTAGTTAAATATGGGTGAAACTATCGAATAATATGGTTGCATTAAATACCCCCACACTTAGCTCTTGCTCGTCTTCGAGAAAAGATAGGTAACATCAAATTGAAATTAAATTAAATCAAATCACCATGACTAATCTTTTAATCTTCCATCAATGTCCAAGAATATATGGATTATAAACAAGAATACAATCAAGAAGGATAAAGAGTATAAATTTTCATGAATTCATTTACATGCAAACTTCAAAACTCAATTAATTGTCGGGATTTAAAAGAAATTTATGTCATGCCAAAGTGATAAATCATCTCATTGATATACACTACAACACTCACGTATTTAGGGCTTATATGTTTAAATCTCTCAAATTTAATCAATGAATATGTTCTACCATAAACTTTCTCTTCAATCTCATCTCCATTACTAATATATTACAAGTAATGCATGAATCAAAAGGTTTTATTTCCAGTTGTAATGGGGCTAAGGTTAAGGTAAGATAAAAGAGAGTAAAGGAAAAAGGTTCAAACCAAAGAAAGTAGAGCATTCTGAAAAATGATATTTCAAATAAGATATTCCATCAAAGCATATAAATTCTTCATAACTTCTTTTGATTTCAAGCTCTTTCAACATAAAATCTTAAGAACATAAAGGAACACCTTTTCTTTTCTTTTCTTTTTCTTTTTCTTTTTTTTTTACCTTCGGCAACTTTGCCCATCTTTTTATCAACCATTACTTATTCATTCTTTTCATATAATTTCCAATCATAATTTTATGAGATATCACAAGAATATGCTCTACAAATCCTTGGCCAGGGGAAAAGAAAAACATATAAAAAGTTTGCTATGATACATTGATTGGTAGAGCTATTCATATTTATATTATGACAAACGTTTGCTATGATACATTAAAAAATTTGATTAAAAAATAGCTCTTTGAATAGCTTATAGAACCTTTTAGGTGAGATCTCATTTGTACGTGCATGTATATATATAAAGGAAAAATCAAAACATGGTCATAAACTTCTATAGCATATTATGTGCCAAAAAGATGCCCTTTTCTTCTTATAAAATTAGAAGCATGTAGAGTGCCTCCTCAAGCATCTTTCTTGGCCAACTCTCTTTATTCCCCGCTCTCTTTGATCTTTCTCAGTTCATGCGAACTTTTCCCAACTCATTCAGCCATGGAGGTTGCGTCTGGAAGCGGTGACAAAGCTGGGTTTTTCACTCAAGGACGCTCGTGGCTCAAGGCCTTGCCTGTGAAGTTCAAAGCTAACATGGTTGGTATGGCTAGGAATATAAAGAAGCTTGGACAAGAAGATCCAAGAAGAGTTGTTCATTCACTAAAAGTAGGATTAGCACTTACATTGGTATCAACACTCTACTACTTACGCCTATTTAAGAATTTTGGTCTCGATGCCATATGGGCTGTTATGACTGTTGTCCTGGTCTTTGAATTCTCCGTGGGTAAGTCTCGGACCTTTTTAAAAGTACAACAAGAATCCCCTTTCATGGTGAAACCTCTACTCAAGTCATAATATTGACTGTGGTTTGATTTTTGACAAATAAATTTTCAGGGGCTACTCTTGGAAAAGGATTGAATAGAGGAATGGCAACACTTCTGGCTGGTGGACTAGGTATTGGAGCCATTCACCTAGCAAAACACTCTGGACATATTGGAAAACCTATACTAATTCTGTTCCTTGTCTTTCTACAAGGTATCTATAACCGCGCATGCACACAAAATAATTATATGATCCTTACTATCAAAAGAAAAGGAAAAAAGTATTCGTGGATTCAAAATTATTCTGTTTTTTTATTGCAGCTACAATATCAACATTTTTAAGGTTCGTTCCGAAAATTAAAGCAAGATGTGATTATGGGATGTTAATATTCATTTTGACCTTCTCTATGATAACGGTATCTGGTTTTCAAGAACATCATATATTAGAGTTAGCACATAGTAGATTATCAACCGTCAGCATAGGTGCTGCTGCTTGTGTCATCGTTGCTATTGTGGTTTTCCCTGTGTGGGCTGGTGAAGACCTCCACAATCTGATCGCTCTCAACATTGATAAGCTTGGCAACTCCTTAGAAGGTATGTATGTCCCCAACAAAGCAGTGCACTGAGTCGTAGTACCAATCAAGTAGTGGATGCATTCATTCCAACTGTTCTTTTCTTACTAGATTTCAACATGCATGTGCTCAACAACTTACTCAGAAAAAGCAAAATTTACAGGATTTGGTGTTGAATACTTCATAAGAACAGGGTGTGAAGACGACAAGAAATTTTTGAAAGGATACAAAAGTGTTCTTAATTCAAAAAATAGTGAAGAATCCTTGGTGTGTGTGTATCTCTCAACCCCCACCCCCCACCTTTTACCTATTTACTTGAATTTTTCTGATAATAGTTTTGATGCCTTTCAGGCTAATTTTGCAGCATGGGAGCCAGGTCATGGTCGGTTCCCATTTGGACATCCATGGAAACTATACCTGAAAGTTGGGACTCTGGCTCGAGAATGTGCCTACCGAATTGAAGCATTGAATGGATGCTTAAATGCTGACATTCAGGTATAAGAAAGGAAATTAGCTCCCTAGCAGCTATCTCATCTTTGATGTCTAAATACAATATGATAAGCTACTTTAAGCCTTCGGCATATCATATGTTGCGATCCATTCTCACAAAAATTAGCAAAGTTCAAGCTTTTATGTATGGGTTAAGTAATAAAAAAAAATGAGTACCATTTAGGAACATATATGCTCAGAAGCACCAGGTGATTCATCACATGCTTATCTCTAAATATTAGCTGCTTATTGTTGCAGGCATCATCAGAAGTTAGTAACATAATTCAGGAAGCATGCACAAAAATGAGCAGAGAATCTGGAAAATCACTCAAGGAACTTGCATTGGCAATCAAAATAATGGTGCAGCCATCTTCTGCAGATTCCCACATTGAAAATGCAAAATCTGCTGCCAAAAATATCAAATCTTTACTTAAATCAGGCATATGGGAAGACATTGACCTGCTGAAAGTTATACCAGGGGTTACAGTAGCTTCAATACTTATTGACGTGGTCACACACACTGAAAAAATTTCTGAATCCATATATGAACTCGCTTCCAAAGCCCAATTTAAGAGTGTAGAGCCAACTCTATCACCAAAAAAGTTGCGTTCAGGACAAAATCAGAGTGTAAAATCAGCTCAGATGGTCAATTGCCCCGATGTTGGCATCAATGTCAGGGAATCAACTCTGCCTTCCCCACCAAGTGAGAATTCTTCAGCACCAAAGACTAGCAAGCAAAGTATGGGAGTGCAAATATAGGGGTAACTTGTATTCCAATTTGTATCATCTTTTTTTGGTACAAAATAATTGCCCTCTTCTTTCAGGATAAGGAAAATATCAATCTTTTCAGACATTTTTGGGTAACTTGAATTTTTTATTTACTTGTCATTTTGGCAAAGACAGAATACATGGCACATCAGCCATTAATAACAACCTTAAGCCCAAAGCAAAGTTATCATTTTGCTTGAAAATCTTCTATATGAAGCGATATGATATTTAATGTGCTGATAGAAAGAATTTGTCCTTGGTTGCCCTCATAAAGCCTCCAGAAAGATATTTTGGCGAGAAGAAAGACTAACAAGAACTCAAAGTTTTGACAAGATTTGTAGATATATTTATGTAAGTACTGTTTCATTGTCATACCAAATTTTGACGCCCTCAATTTAAAGAAAAAATGTCTTCAAAACCATTTTCAAACAAAAAGAATCTTCAGAGAAAAATGTTTCCAAAATAAAATACAATTTGGGTTGCAAATGAGCAAGAATTTAAATTATAGTTTGATTAAAAAATTATGCAAGCATGCAATTTGGGGTTTAATTGAAAAAAATAGAAAAAAAGGATTAAATCGGTCATAATCAAAAGTATTGGAAGACCACTGATCAAAATGGAAAAGATAGTAAAGTTTAGAAGTCCAATTAATTAAATTGAGAGCCTAATTGAGGAGAAAATTGGAATTGAGGCCAAAATGGCTAAATTTGCAAGCCAAAGACCAAAATGAAAGAAATGGAAATGTTTGGAATTCCAATTAATTCTATTAGGGACTTACTTTAAGATAAAATTGAAATTTGAAGTCAATTTGCCTAAAATTAGAAGAATTAGAGGATCAGTGACCAAAATATAAAAGACACTGAAATCCAAGGAACCTATTAATTCAATCAGTGATGTAATTGAAGAGAAATAAAAATAAAGTATACAATCAATTTGACCAATATTGAAATAATTAAAGGATGAAGGACTAAAATAGAATAGACACTAGAATTTAGGGATTCCACTCATTCAATTAGGGGTGTAATTAAAGAAATATTAAGATTTTTTTGTCTAAAAATGAATAAATTAAAAATCCAAGTACTACATTGTAAAAGGCGTCAATATTGAAGGATAGTTTTGAATGTCATCAAGGGTTTAATAGAAAGAAATCTTAGAAAATCAACCCAAATTGACTGAATATAAAGGAATTAGAAGTATGAGAACTAAATTGTAAACAAAAAAGGATGAAAAAAATAAAAATAAAATAAACTTAAGTGAAATGGTGCATAACATCATACCAAAAAAATGAATTTAAGGTGCCATAATAATGTTGTTTTGTATGGAAGTGATTGCCTTTAAACCCTCACACATGTATGGTTTTATTTTCTCTTTTGTTCTCCTTTTGGTAGGTTTTCAAAGCTACTTTGGATCATTATTTCTCTCTCTCTCTCTCATGCTAAAATTAAAACATTAAATGCCAAGAGACATATCATTTCCCTCGGCACTTGTACTTCATCTTTAGTTAAAGACCTGGTGCATTGCTTCTTTGTGGTGATAGAAAACATGTGCTAAAGTAACGCACCCAAGCATGTTGTACAAAAATGATGGATGGCCAAGATTAACCCATGAAAATCAACAAATATATTTGTTCCACCTAGAAAGGTTCTAGGACCTTCCTCCATACCTATAAATAGAGGAGCATGGTACGAAATAAAAGAGAAGTCTTGTGAGAGAAAATTTGACTTTGAGAGAGAGATGGTGGGTAAGGGATGTTTGAGTTTAAACTAACTTGTCTAATAGGAAAAAAAAACAGTGAGAAGAGAAAGAAAAGAAAGAAAAGGAGAGTAAAACCATACCAAAACACCAAAAATATGAATATGGTATAGAGGGAAAGGGTGGTTTCTGGATCACTAAACCAATTCATTTTAAACCACAGAGTTCCAATAAGAGAAAGGAGGAAAAGAGGAAGAAAATGAAGAAAAAACAAAGAAAAAGAAACACAAACCTAAGAGAAAAAGAAAACCCTAGTCTAGAGAGAGAAAGTTACCTAAAATATCTCTTAAACATTAATGCTTATGACAGCCACTAAGAACCTCCACAACTCCTCCCTACTCTATTGAAACCATCCTTAATGTAAGTTACAACTCACTTTTTTTTAGGGTTTGTTTGTGTGTCATTTAGGTTTTGCATGTCGCGTATCTTAAAACTTTTAAAAAAATAGAAAAATAAATGTGATGATATTGATTTAAAAACAAATGCATGAAAGGTTAACCAAAACTTGTGTTTTTAGGTTTGCTTGTAACCTAGACATTAAATGATAAGATTTGGGTTTTGAAATGTGCTTTCGTTTTAGATGATGATGATGCATGGACAAAACTTCAGCTCAAGTGTTGCATGCTTCTTAATTATTAGAAAAAATCAAGACATGTGTGTTTTGTTTATTTGGATGATGCATGAATAAATAATATAAGACTTGTGATCTTTTATTCTTAGGATTAAATTGTTATCCTAGGTTTTTCTTCTTTTGCTTGTTGTAGTTATCCTTGTCTTTATGTTCATGCTACAAAAAATGTTTAAAATTCCATGCATTTTGGCTAAGTCTCCCAAAAACAAATCTTACATCTATTTAATATTCATGCAAGTTTGTTAATTATTATGTCATTCCAATATTTTCATTTTCCATTTTCATGTCCTTATTTCTAAACAAAGAAAAGAGAAAAGAAATTTTTTTTAATCAAATTGCTTGTTTTCATATTGTGTTTTATATCTTAATTATAAAACTCATTGCAATTTGGCTTACATTAAATCAGCTCTTATGGGCCAACATTCCAAAACCATTTCAAAAACCTAAGATTAGTCTAATTTAGTGTTTTTTTTAAAGAAATCAAAGTTTTTTTTTCGAAGTGATAAAATCTTTTATTTTAGGGATTAACGTCAAGATTTTGTCATTAAAATTCTAAAAATCAATGAAATCTTCTATTTTAGGGATTAACGCCAAGATTTTTTAATTAAAATTCCAAAGTCAATGAAATCTCCAAAGTTTAGAGATTAACATCATAAAGTTTTATTAAAATTTCTACTTCAATAAAATCTTTTATTTTTAGGGATTAACGTTAGAATTTTGTTAAAACTTCTTTTTCAATGAAATATTCTATTTTTAGGAATTAACATAAATTTATTTTATTAAAACTCTAAAATCAATGAAGTCTTCTATTTTTAGTGATTAACGTCAAAACCTTTTTTTGAAATTCTCACACCGATAAAATCTTTATTTTTAGAGATTAACATTAGATTTTTAAACATCCTTTTTACAAAATAAATATCATAAAATATAAGCTCAAAAATAAGAATATACAGTTAATAACAGACATAAAGTAATTTTAGAAAAACACATAGCAAAAGGTAACCTTTTATTTGAAATGATGCGATAATGGTGGTGTTTATCTTCCCTAAACGTATTCAATCCCATAATTAAATTTCTGAAATTAATATTTATTTTAGAATTTCTATTTTTTCAATTATTAAATGACGAGTCAATTTATTTTTGTCCCCCCCCCCCCCCGGGGAACTTTCAAGAATCTCACGTTCTTCACGGTGTGACAATCATCTTCATGTACTTGAGCATTTTGCAAGTCCAAGGCTTAAGTTGAGCGATGGTCCCTTTTAAATTCTAGTAGGAAATGTATTTTAATTTTTTTATAAAGTTCTTCACTTTTAACTATTTATGCTTTATATAAATATCTAACAAATATTTTTAAGTAACAACCTTTTGAGGTAGAAACTTGCAAAAATACACCATTATCTTGTACATAAAATAAGAATAATAAAATTTAAACTCTTGAATGTTAAGTCATTAAATCTAGTCAAAAGACAATTTTAATTATAGAAAAGTGATACACAATTTACTTCTTATAGATTTTTGTTAAATAAATTCACATAATGTAAACAAAAAAACTAATTAAATAAGATGGGTGTATTACATTATATGATATGAGAATATTATGTAAAATTAACATGTATGTCCAAACTAATCAAGAAAATTTGGAATTTTTCACTAAGAATTAGATAAAGAAGGAAATCAAGTCAATTTAACATTGATTGAAAACAAGGTTTCAACTAGTATTTATTAAGAAAAACTAAAGCAAAAGGGTCAATCATTGTTGCAACAACTATCCCAATAGACTTATTAGCGATGTGGATTCGCATAATACCATTTATTTTATTTTTGCCCTGAAACTATTTCCTCGATTTTATCCTTCCATATTTATTATATTCATGATTGAAATTAATGATTTTTTTCTAAGAGCTTGATATTAGTTTCAAGGGAAAATAAACACCATTTGCTATTTTTCTTGGGCTTGAATTTGTGAAATATTGTTGGGTTTTTTTGTTTTTCAAGAGATCAAAAATCAAGAGATTATAATTGATCATTTAAAAAAAAAAAAAAGCAGTCCTCAAAGGAAAGAAGAACAAAAAAGCTGTATATTTTATAGGAAGGAGAGAAAAAAAAAAAAAAAACCAAACATCGGCCAACAAATTAATTAACACGCCCTGGCTAGAATGAAAGAACATGTTAGGATGCTTTCTGATACACCAAAAAAGACCACTTTTAAAGATGGAAGGACCCCACATGTGTCACAACAAGGTTCACATCCTGGGGCGTGTTCGAGATGCGCCATACAACTCTCTTTTTTTACTATTATTTTACTTCGGTTCCTAATTTTATAAACATCCATTAATTTATTCTTGAATTTTATCTTACGTTAATCCAAACCTTTTTTTTTTCAATTTTGTTCCAAATTAACTGTTGAATTTAAGCCTGGATTCTATCCGACCCAAGCCCCATAAAAGCCTATCAAGATATAGAATAAAGATCGGAAACAAAAAAAACAATTGATCAACCGAGTTAGAGTTAGCGCATTATGATCATACCCATAACTTGAGTTGTGATTTTTACATTAAAATGATGATAATTTGTTATATCTCTATATCAAAATTAAAAAATATATATATTATACTGATTTTTTTCAAATCATTTTATATTTTTATTGGTCTTATTTTTAGTTTGTCAAATCAATTTTGTCACTTTTCCACGTAGTTAATTTGATACTCAGCCTATAACTAATAATTAGGTCATTAGATTTAAAGATTGATAGTTGTTGTTCGCAATGACATTGTAGAAACAATTTCTATGGAGTTGCTAAATGTTTTGCGCCCACGAAAACAACATCGCTTTAGATCTTTGTTTTCTAGATTTTTTTTTTTTTTTTTTTTTTTTTACTCGTATCAGACTTCCACTAGGTTAGGTTTGTCCATCATGAGATTTTGCCACGTAGATGTTACTGGCATTTCAAAATCCATACCCATAGCAGAGCGTAGACAACGTAAATAGCGATACCTAAAACTGCATTAGATCGATGTAAAGTAACGTGCTTCTCTTGTAGAGTATGAGAATGGCAACGAGTACCCCCACATGTTGGGAGTTTGATTTGAGCCTTCATTTTTATATTTCAAGGCTACGAGAGAAAACTTCTCCATGAACTACTACTGTAATGTGATTCAATTTATCTCTTAATCTGTCCACAGAAAACTATGAACTGGTTTTACGAGAGAAAAATACCTTCTAATATAGAATACTATAGAGAAGAAATGAAGACGTACGTCTAGCATGGTAATTGCCAAAAACAAAAGGTGGGATTTGAGTTGTTTTCCTCTAGGACCTCCACTTGGTTGCTAAATAAATAAACAATCTTCTTCGTTTGATGCTCCATAGGGTTGAGAAATTAGAACCAACTTTTCAAAGATTCGTAGGAGCATGTATAACTTAATAAATAATACAACTTATCTTAGTACGTAGTTCCCCCATCTTTGCTGGGCTTTGATTTCTTGTACTTGTCAAGAAATATTTAATTTTGAAAGGCTACTTGGGACAGCTTTCATGCTTTCTGTTGGTTTCAAAGAAAGAAACATGCATCAGCATCTCCAAATTTACTTAAATCAACAGCATATTAATATTCATAGTGTGGACTTTATGCAGAATTTAGTGTTCGTCGATCAGTTTATTAATTAAATTATGTTGAGAGCACCATAAAATAAGTAATTTGTTTGATCTTTTTGCCTTGGCGTCACTCTTTTATTAAAAGCATGTTGCCAATTCCACTTAGATCTCTACCATTGTCTGACCATTTTGTTTCCATTTATTTAATTTGGTGCCGTTATTCTTGATTCTATGACTAGCAGTACTGTAGGACAAAATTAATTAAAGACGATGGTTGCTTTTAAAAATCATGTCGGGGTAAGTAATATAGGAAGCTCGGACTGGTTGCTTTGAAGGTCCATAGTTTACTAGTAAGATTTGGAAAATCTCATGACATAGCAATTAAACCTTCCCCAGCTACAAGAAACAAAAACAGTGAATTGACTAGCTGATAGCTTGGAGATTTGAATTCAGAAGGAGGTGGTGGGGCTTATTTTTCAATTTCATATGACAATTTTATAGATAAACATTTATGTCTTATTTACACTACTAGTTTATCGGTATGTATATTACCGATAAACTCACGAATAGAAACAATATGTAGGAAAAACTTTCATCAGTAATTTATAGGTTGTTGATGAGACTGTCGGTAATAAATATATCGATGGATTTACAAACGGACAAAGTGCGTCAAAAAAAATTCACCTGCTTTATTTTGTCAGTATATCCATCGGTAAATATAACATATCATCAACAAAATACCATCTGTAATAGTAGCAGTGGTATTTGCAGTAATTCTTTTACAACACTTTGAAATATACTGACGATCTAATTCCGTCAGTAACCCTATCAGTATTAGTGGCATTTGCAGTAATTCTTTTTCAACTCAGTGAAATATACCGATGGAGTTGTATCGTCAATGAACTTATCAGAAATATTTCAAAAATATATATATTGAACAGAAGTAGAAATATAATTAAAATAAAATAAATCAGTATAAAAATCAAATATTTATTACAATTTAAATATTTGTATGTTAAAATACAATAAATTTAAAATAGAGACGAAGGCCAATCATCGTCGAGACCGTGGGGCCAATTAGGGGGTGCACATGAAAGCTCTCTTTCTCTCGTATATTTTTTGGTTTTCTTTTGCGCCTCGTATCAAAAATCATGCAACCTATATGGTACAAATTAATTATTTGTTAGTAAATAAAAAATAAAATTTTAATATTTGGAATAAAAAAAATATCTTGAATTCAATCTTACCTAATTTCAACGTTCTCTCAATCCCTCCTTGCAATATTATTATCAGCTCTCTCATTCAAATTTTTTCTTGAAGTAAAAATTTATAAAAGAAAAATTTAATTTCAATAAACGGTCTAAATTAACATAAAAGATATTTAAGTTAATCCTAACCTTGAAAACCATACATCAACCTAAGGTATCCTGAATGGAATTTCCATTCAGGATGTTATTGTTCTAGAAGTCTCAATATTTGTAAATCTAAAATCACATTCATTATAAATGATATTATTTTTTCAAAAATTATTAAACATGTCGATGTGAAAGCAAAACAAACTTACATTGAAAGGTCATCCTTCCATTATGTCTCGTACTTCTGGATAAATAGATCCTGTTGTGAAGGGACCCTCCCTAGACGTTGCGGCATTGCACTCGACGAACCCGCGTCTTGAGTCAATGTTTATGCCTCAGAAGTCTGTTCTTGGTCGGCACCTAATGACTCATGGTCATCAGTATCACTGCTAAAAGAACTAGCAGCGATCTTGTCCTCGTAATGTGCAATAGACTTTCCCCTAAGCATCCACACAAATTAACAGATAAAAAAAATTAAACAATTTTTATTTTTAAAAAAATAAATAGGCAGCATGTCCTTTATACGAGAGACTACCTTAAAATTTTAAACCTATAAATGCACAATATATATGTCATAAACCAGTTGATTTTATTTAATTTCTTCTAACAATTTAGCATAATTCAATTTTGTAGAAAATTTTTATTTTCTACATGATAATATTTTTAATTATCAATTTACAACAAATTATTCTAAATTTTAAAAAAATAAAAAAAAATAATTAAAATTAATCCTACACATTTAATTGAAATTCAACAACAAAATTGAAAAACAAAAAAACTAAAATTCAACAAAATAATGAAAAACATATTACAATAACAACTAAAATTAAACAATTATTTCTAAGTAATAATATTTTTAATCCTAAATTTACAAACATTTATTCTAAATGGAATAAATACAAAATAATAGTTAAAATTAATCTTACACATTTAATTGAAATTTTACAAATTTGAAAAAACAATAACTAAAATTCAACAAAATAATGCAAAAATTATTTCAATAACAACTAAAATTCATGTAATTTATTAATTCATAAAATTACTAAGAACGCAAAAATTTTTATTTTTTAAAAAATAAATAGGCAACATGTCCTTTATACGAGAGACTACCTTAAAATTTTAAACCTATAAATGCACAATATATATTTCATAAACCAGTTGATTTTATTTAATTTCTTCTAACAATTTAGCATAATTCAATTTTGTAGAAAATGTTTATTTTCTACATGATAATATTTTTAATTATCAATTTACAACAAATTATTCTAAATTTACAAAAAAAATAAAAATAATAATTAAAATTAATCCTACACATTTAATTGAAATTCAACAACAAAATTGAAAAACAAAACAACTAAAATTCAACAAAATAATGAAAAATATATTACAATAACAACTAAAATTAAACAATTATTTCTAAGTAATAATATTTTTAATCCTAAATTTACAAACATTTATTCTAAATGGAATAAATACAAAATAATAGTTAAAATTAATCTTACACATTTAATTGAAATTGTACAAATTTGAAAAAACAATAACTAAAATTCAACAAAATAATGCAAAAATTATTTCAATAACAACTAAAATTCATGTAATTTATTAATTCATAAAATTACTAAGAACACAAAATTGAAAAAATAATGAAAAAAAACACATAAAAAAGAAGAAAAATGAATGAAATTTTTTTACCTTAATGGAGTGCTTTATTTCGAGTCTTAATTTAAAAAAAAAACAAGAAAAAGAAAAAACATTGTTAATAATCCTGAAAAATAAAGAAAAATAAAAAGAGAAATGATAAAAGACAAGTTTTTACTCCAAGACACTTCCCCACCATTTTCATGTCTTGGAATACAGTTGATTAATGTTCTTAATTGAGGCTTAAAATAGTATAAGATAAATGTTAAAATCTTTTCAACAATATAGGCCTCACATATGGAAACCTCAACATGTGCCTTGTTTTTTTACTTTTCTCTTAAAGATTGAATAAGTACCTGTATGGAATTAAATGAGTGTTCTAAAATATGCAAAGAAAGATAATAAAATTTTAATTAAGATGCATGTGTAAACTCTAACCTCTCGAATGGATACATCCATCTATATTGGATTAGGCCTCCAACGTTTGCCTCAAACGGTAAAAATATAGGTAGATGCTCCATGAAGTCAAAAAACGATGTAAGGAATATTATTTCAAGTTTGCATATTGTCTTGACGATATTCATTTCAATTCTCTCCATGTGTTATGTCTGCAACTTGTTGGAGCATAAATCTCTAAAAAAGTGACTAATCTCCTTGAGAGCATCTCATATCCTTTTTGTCAATAAATCCCGGTAAGTTAAAGGAACGAGTGTTTGCATAAACATGTGGCATTCATGGCTTTTCATTCCATACAATATGCAATCCTCCAAATTCACCAACCTTGATATGTTCGAGGCATATTCACTAGGAAAACACAAACTTTTGAGCTATTGGTAGACAAGTAACTATGCATTCTTATCTATGGTGAGGCTGGCTTTGAACTTTGCGACCTGTTACCTAATATAAATCAACTCCATATTTTTACAATGACAAAACAAAGTTGTATCTATTCTAACCTTAATGTCGTTCTTTGTCTTCTCCTTCACGTTCATAACCATGCTGAAAATGTTCTCAAACAGATTATTATCCATATGCATGGCATCAAGGTTATAGCAGAGGAGATTGGTCTTCTAATAAGAAAGCTCACAGGAAATACTTTGTTTTATCAAATTTTGAGTCAATCCAAAACCAAGAAACTTCTACTTACCGAATTAAAAACTAAACACAATGTCATCGTACTCCAACACCACATTATACAATTCTTCACCTGAAAGAAGCGGCGATGCAACATTCCTTTCAACTCTTCTAATAAAGAAGTCATTTATGTTCTTTCTAAACTTGTGATCCGTTGGCAAGAACCACTGGTAGTAGTAAAAAAGATGTTTTACCTCTATTTGTTAGTGTGAATACCTTATTATTTTTCATACAACATGGACATGCTAGTTTTCCATGCATGCTCCAACCAGAAACCATTTCATAAGCTGAAAAATTATTAATAGTCCACATCAAATCAATCTTCATTAAAAAAAATATTTCCTCGATACATCATAAGTCAAACCCCTAGATGACCATAAGTGCTTCAACTTATCAATTAATGGTTGAAGACAAACATCTATATTCCAACTTGGACTATTAGAACCGTGTATAACCATAGATAAAAACATGAACTCCAACATCATATACGTCCCCGTTGGCAAGTTGTAAATATGAGTATCACTAGCTAACAAGAATAAAGAGCAGCAAATGACCATGATGGATTGAATTCGTGTGTACATGACCCAAGACACACATTCATTATCTCCACTAAAAACTGAGGATGCACACTATTAAAGTATTTCTAGGCTTCACCATTGAATGAGTGCACCATCATTCCATCCACTGCATCATGTGATTGGTGTCATGTCATATGCTCAGTAGTTTCTGGTAACATGCATAATCTTTGTAGTCTAGGTGTGATTGGGAAGTATCTAAGTTTTATGTGTGTGATAATAGTTTTTCCCCTGCCAATCATGGGTTTATAATGAGAATGTCCACATGTTTTGCACTTGGTCAACTTTGTATTTTCAAGGTACAACATACAGAAATTTGAACACATGTTAATTTTCTGATATCCCAGACTGAGGAGTTTCATCATGGATTTAGCAGCATAAAAGTTCTCTTTCAACTTGTTCTCTTCAGATAAAATACTTCTCGCTCATTCAACAATTTTGTTATAACTAGCCCCACTCAACCCATGATCTGATTTGATGTTAAACAATTATGCAATGACTGATAATTTATCGTGATTTGTGCAATAATCTCATAATGGTTCGTCGGAATCTTTCAAAAAATCAAAAAACATAGTCTTGTTTGCATTAGATTCTTCATTTATAATTAGACATTGATCGACATGACCCTGATTTATTTTCATCACATCTATAACCATATTCATATAAGGATTATTATTGTCATCTAAACTTCGTGCACGTTGCTAGAACTAGAAGTTGACTCAATCATCCTTTCTACTATAATATCGTGAAGAATATATGCTTCTCTGTATGCATACCAATATAAGTATTTCTTCATGAACCTTTTTTGTAGAAGATGCATCGTTACAACATCTAGATCGAGAAACTTTTTATTTTTACACCTTTTGCATGGACATGTAATACCCTTTCCATTAATATTTCTCAGATTATATAGTGTGTAATTAGTAAGATCATGAACCTCATTACAATAATTCACCCTCTATAACCCATGGGGTGAATCTTTATATATCCATGAACGATCATCCAATATTTATATCAAACCTATATAAAATAATGATGACAACATGTATTAATTAACAATGTTAACTAAATAATTTGCAAAAATATTGATTTAGCTCAAACTTATTCTATATGTTTTAATAGTACTATTAATTATTCATTATCAATTATATACATAAATTCAAATCTTTACACATTTATCTAAAATTTCAACTCGACAATAAAATTGACAAAATATAAAATGGACCCATTACATAAGCTACATCAATTTACAAACAAATGTAATTTTACAAAATCTAAAACAAATCCTAACATATAAATCATAAATCCATACAACAAATTTGTATGAGAAATAAAACAACTAAATACCCAAACAAAATAAATATACTACAAAAGAATATGCAAAAAAATCAGCATTTTAAAATTGAGTTCAAATAAAAAAAAAATAGATTTGTTTATTTAAAGTAGAGAATCTTCAATAAAATTTGAATTAAAATACGGATGTTGACATACTAAGTATTTTGGTGGTCAAATTTGTTGTTGGGGGTTGAATTGTGTTGAGATTTGGGAGGAGAGGGGTAGTTGTTTGTTGAAGGAACAAAATGCATAAGGAAAAATGAGAAATGAGGGAGGAGGAGAGAAGGGTCGATCGTGAGGTCATAAATTAAGTATCACCAACGACATTACTGAAAGAATTATTATGTCAGTAAAATATCACGTCACCATATGATTTGTCTTATTGAATTCTACTGTAATACCTTTCATCATTCTCACAGTATATACCACAGGAATTTTTCTGTCGGTGTTTACCGATGGATATAGGCATGAGAATTCTATAAGTAAAGATCATCGCAATATACCGACAGATTTTTTCCATTGATATTTTTGTTTATATTTATTAGTTTTCTAGTAATTTTATCTGTATAATTTCATATTCATGTTGTGAATAGGATTATATGATTTTCTTCTCTTCTTCATGCCCGAGCATGCTTCTTGGAATCATGGGGCTTAGTTAATGGATTAATCTATTATTATTATTATTATCTTTTAGATTATAAAACAGAGGTTCGAACTCGATGAGTTGAGTTATAGTTCATCGATATTAATTCATTACTTGATCATTTCTGTAATATTCTTGTTAGAGCTTCCTTTTCTTTCCATAATCTCTTGTTTCTTATTTCAGTGGATTTCACTTGACTTGTTATCCTATTCTTCACAAAACAATTATGTAATTTTTATCTCTAATTTTCTTATTTATTATAAAAATAATCCATTAGAAATTAGAATCGTGTTTATTGAATTAAGATTTTTCAAAATCTTATTAGTCTTATATTTTGTAATAAAAAAATAAATCTAAGAAAGTTATACGAACAAAAGAAGATCATTCCTAACTTATGGTGAAAAATTATATATATATATATATATATTTGTGTGTGTATGTTTTTATTTTCTAAGAACTTAAAAAAAAAAACTAAACATAACTTAATATCTGATCAGTTTTTTTATACCATCTTGATCGAATAATTATCATCTTAATTGAATTATAACAAAAATATATAAAAAAGAGGAAGGAAAGATAAACAGTGTTTGTAATAAACTTATCATCAAAAGTTGCACTCTAAAAGCTTATTTTGATAGTTTTACGATTGAGGTATGATTGAAATTGTATTTTATTATAATTATAATTTTAAAAATATTTTATTTCAACACACATCATGAGTCTCATTAAAATTTATTTTATAATCTTGATTATAAAAAGAAAATAATTTATAATTTTTTTAAATCAAGTTGTAACCATATAAACTATTATAATATCAAAAAAAACAAAAAAAAATTAAAGTGGATTTCATAGGTTAAATATTGGAAAACCAAACTTCTTTCGAATATGCTGGAAGTTTCACATTTCAGGATGAGATCATGGAGTATTATATGCATAAAGAAATAAAAAAATAAACAAAAGTAAATAAATACGATAACTATTATTTAAAAAAAAAACGAGCAAATAGTTTAATGAAAGATTCCTCAGGAGTATGTTTAAAGGTGACGAATGTCATACGTTTAGTCCAGAACCCTTGAATAATTAATTAATTAATTAATTAATTTTTATTTTTCAGTTTAAGTTCGTACGATAAGGCATCGTACGTGATCAAGCATTTTTTGAAGAATGGGAAAGGTCGAAGTTAGGCTCGTCGGCTTGGAAACCTACCCTTGAATAATTTAAAGAACGGTAAATGGGGATGTTCTAAGGGCGTTTGATTATTAAACAATTTCT
>Ga0325414_1000492_pt1 | contig 32319 bp, 15 predicted proteins | sample PopdelMetagenome_8_FD_206183 | JGI IMG/M metagenome (GOLD analysis project Ga0325414, IMG submission 206183) | Populus deltoides microbial communities from Bellville, Georgia, United States - Leaf-PdKOR-R3 | ecosystem: Host-associated > Plants > Phyllosphere > Phylloplane/Leaf | place: USA... | reverse complement strand
GTTTGTGTGAGGCCAATTATATGGCTAATAATTTTGTAAAATAAGATGTGAGAAGAACATATACGTCTTCGTAGCTTGAATTTAAGAGTTAGTTTTGGATATACTCGAGAGTTTATTTTAAACAACTATATGGTGATTTGGTTTCAATTGTCTTTATATTTTACATATTTTTTGTATTTGTCTTGATTAGGTGTTGTTATGCTCACTACTAGAAAATCTACGAATATAAACAGAAACACTGACGGATGAATTCCATCAGTATATTGTAATAATTTTTACCGACCGAATTTTTTCTATTGCTAATTTCATCGGTATTTACTGACGGAAATATGTTGTCGGTATATACCAAGGGAATCCTAGTCGGAATGAAGGAAAAAAAATCCAAATAGTTTGATGACGTTTAAGTTTTTACATACGCTATTATCGACGGAATTACAATGGGATTCAAATAGACAGACCGTATAGTGATGTGCCATTTATACCGACAGAATTGCCAACAGAGTCACCGTCGGAATGATTCTATTGGTAAATCCATCGGTAATAGTTAATATATGACCTGCCGCTCGACCCTCCTCTCTCTCCTCCCTTATTTCTACTTTTTCCTTAAAAAACCTCTGCAACAAAACAGCTCCCCCACCCCCCCAACATCCCCCTCGTCTCAACACAACTCATCCTTCCACAACTTTTTCAGTCACAACAACACTCTATTGGACAACGTTTGTGTTCTGATTGAAATTTTATTGTAGATTTTTCATCTTAAGTAAGAAAATCTATCATTTTTTTTTTAATTTGAACATAATTTTAAAATGTTAATTTTTTTATTGCATATTTCTGTAGTATATGTATTTTGTTTAAGTGTTTACTTGTTTTATTGTTTTTTCTCAAACAAAGTTGTTGTATGGATTTATGATTTTGTACATGTTATGATTTGTTTTAGATTTTATAAAATTATATTTGTTTGTAAATTGTTGAAACTTATCAAATTACCGACTTAGGTGTGTTGTGATGAAATAAATAATAGATCCGTTTTATAAATTTGTCAATTTTATTGTCGAGTTGTAATTTTTGTAAATGTGTACAAATTTTTGTATGTACGTAGATAATTAATAATGAATTAAAAGAAGTATTAAAGTAGGTTTAATAATCTTGAGTTAAACCAATATTTTTTCAAATTTATTTAGTTAACGTAGTTAATTAATACTTGTTGTCATCATTATTTGATATAGATTCGATAGAAGTGATGAACAATCATTCATAGATTTATCAAGATTCACCCAATGATTGCGGATGATGGATTAGTGTAATGGGGTTTAGGGTTTTATTAATTACACAACATTTAATCATTTGTTCCTCATAAGATCATGGTAGAAAGAATGGCTAGGTCAACTTCTAGTGCTAGCAACGTGCATGGAGTTATAGATGACAACAACAATCCTTATAGAACTATGGTTATGGATGCGATGAGAATGAATCAGAGTAATGTCGGTCAATGTTCAATCATAGATGAAGAACCTAATGCAGATGCGGCTATATTTTTTAATCTTTTGAAAGATTCTAACGAACCATTATGGGATGGTTGCACAAATCCTAATAAATTATCAGTCGTTGCACATGTGTTTACCATCAAATCAGATTATAAGTTGAGTGAAGCTGGTTATGAAAAAATTGTTGAATGAGCGAGAAGCATTTTACCTGAAGGGAACATACTAAAAGAAAACTTCTATATTGCTAAGTCCATGATGAAACCTCTTGGTCCAGGATACCAGAAAATTAACATGTGTCCAAACTTCTGCATGTTGTACTACCTTGAAAATGCTGAGCTGATCGAATACAGGACATGTGGGCATTCTCACTATAAATCCAGAACTAACAAGGGAAGGATTTTTGTCACACATAAAAAACTTAGATACTTTCCAATCACACATAGACTGCAGAGGTTATTCATATCATCAAAGACTGCTGAGCACATGACATGTCACCAATCACATGATGTAGTGGATGGAGTGATGGTGCACCCTTCCGACGGTAAAGTATGGAAACACTTTAACAATGTGCATCCTTACTTTTTAGTTGAATCATGAAACGTGAGAAGCGAACTATTCCCCTCCCCTAGACACTGTTCATAGAACATCACACCAATGAAATTATCGATGGTTTGTGTTCATTGGTGTATTCCAGAGGAGAAGGGAATTGTTTCCCTCCCCTGGGCACTGTTCATGAAACATCACACCGATGGTCTGTCCGTCAATGTATTCCAAAGATAAAGGGAACTGTTTGCTTCACATATCGATGATGGCAATTAAACTTTACTAACTGAGTGGTAGGTTTTCCGACAGAATCACTGATGGACAGCGAATTCCAACGTGTTGGCAATTAATGCATCTCTAACTATTTACTATTTATTATTTTACCGACGAAATCATGAATGGACTGAAAAACATCTAGAGGGGTTTTTGAAATTTTTAGTGCGAAATGAAAATTTTAAGGGGACATTATGAAGGGAATCACCGATAAACAATTTAAAAATAATAATATTTAATAGTCTGTTGGTAATTTCATCCATAAAATCTAGTATAAAAACTCCATGAGCGCACCAGGCCTTCATTTTATTCGGTTGGCTTAAAAACATTGCTCTTCGTTTTATTCTCTAATTTTTCAATTTTATATTTCAAATATTAAGGCTACAAATTAAACCTCATTTCTCTTAACACAATCGACAGGTATTTGTGGTGAATGTTTTGACATATTTTCTTCTCATTTTTCTTCTTTTCTTTGATTTGTTAATAATGTTTTTGTTTTTGTTTTTTTTATATAACACATAGTTCAACTCTGAAACTAAGCACGCCATTAAGGTAAGAATTTTTCATACCTAAGGTCTAAATTTGTTTTTGTGTTGTTTTTTTTTGTCTATGTTTTTGTCTATATTGCAATATTTTTTTATTATTTTGTTGAATTTTAATTGTTATTGTCAAATTTATTGTTCAATATAAATTGAATATATAGGATTAAATTTAATTACAAAAAATTCTTGTCAATTTAGGATTAAAAATATTATCATGTAGAAAATGAGAATTTTCTATAAAATTGAATTATTTAAAATTATTGGTAGAAATTAAATAAAATCAATTTGTTTGTAGCATATATGTTGTCTATTTGCAGGACAAAAAATTTTAGGTAGTTTCTAGTATAGGAAAGGTGCTGCCGAATTTTTAAAAAAAAATTAAAATTGTTTATCCAAATATTTATCAAATTTGTGTAGATTCATATGAGAAAATCAAGTGCACGTCGTGAGCACATGATCGCAGCTAGTTCTTCTAGCAGCGATGATGACAATAATGTGTTATTAGGTGTCGACCAAGAAGAGACTTGAAGCACGTACATCAACTCACGACACTGCCTCTTTGAGTGCGGTTCCACAACGTAAAAGAGGTATCCCTTCATAGTAGGATCCATTCAACTGCAAGGATGAGGTGCATTGGAAAGACGACCTTTCAATGCAAGTCTGTTTTGCTTTGAGTTGGTTTATATTTAACAATTTATGAACAAATAATATTTCATTAAAATTATCAATTTTTAGGTTCACAAACATTGAGGCTGCCCGAATGATAACATCGACATTTAAATTGTCAATGGAAATTCTATTGTTTCAATGGAGTCAGGTTTCCAAACATCCTGATTGGAAGTCACAGGTCGATGCATGGTTTACAAGATTTAAGGTTAGTGTTAACTTAAAATATTTACTATTTTTTATGTTAATTCCTTTACTTTATTGAAATTATTGAATTTTATATATATATAAATGTTTATTGCAAGGCTAAATTTGAGTGGGATAAAGCAAATGATAATGTTGCGAGTGAGGTTTGAGAGAATCACATTGAAACTAGGTAACATAAAAAACAATATGATAATTTTTTTTGAATTTTAAATATTAAAATTTTATTTGTCGTTAACTCATTTGTAATATGTTTGAATCATATAGGTTGCGTGATATTTGGTATGAGACAAATCAAAAAAATATACCAAAGAAAACTCTACTAGGCTGGAATGACATGACGGTTTAGAAGGATTTCAAGCTGCCATACATCCCAAAGAATTTATGCAACACGTGATGTCCGAGCATTTCACATGATACTCACAGTCTGGTGCGAGGAACCAGAGCATGTAAATTCACGGTTTAGTTACCACGCATACCGGCGGCTCTGTTCTGTTTATTTCGCATGCGAAGTGAATGGTAAGACTTATTTTAATCACAACTATTTTTAATTAATTTTTTTATTTATAAATATATTTAACTGACAATAATTTTTTCTTTCAAACTATGATTCTTGGACGTGAGCCAAACCTAATAGAGCTTTTTGTGAAGATGCACGTGCGGAGTGAAAACCGCCAAAAAGAGGTGCAGTAGTTCATCAACAATCGAGCTCAACACTTTATGGTATGTTTTTTGAACCATTTTCAATCATAAGTTATTATTTTCTTGAATTTGATGATTTCATTTTTTATTTCTAGGAGACATATAACAGTTGATTGAATGAGAGATACAAGGACAATTCTTCGACCCACTTGGATTTTGATCTGGATTTGTGGATGGAAACAGAATTGTCTGGTAGACCCAATAGAAATTGAGTGTATGGACTCCCAATACTACAACCGAGAACTTGCGGATGGCTTGTAGTGTTTCAATCGTTGGGAGGTTGCAATCGATATCGAGCACTTAGTCTCTGGAGTTCGCGGCCTTGTTATAGCAAGGAGTGCAAGAACATACAACCCATCTAAATAAAAAAAATATGAATGACTCTTTGCGGATTATAAAGAACTCCTCCGAATGGTTATGGATATTAGATCACAAATTGGTGATACACGTGCACCTCCTTATTGGCTCTATGGTCTCGAGAATGACTAGTCTCCTCCTTCAGCACAACCTTTGTTTTAGTTTCATTGTATTTGAATGTATAAATTTGTAATACATATTTGGCTTTCATATTAAGATAATTTATTTTTGCATACTTGAATTTTATACAAATTTAATTTTTTTAAAATTATTTTCTTTTTCTAGTTAATAGATTTTTTTAAAATAGATTTTTTAATTATTATGGACGGAGTTACCAATAGACTCATTTAAAAGTATCTATATATTAGTTCCAAATATTTTTTTATATCTCAACTTATGATAACAATACTTTTTTTCATAAAAAAAAAAAGAACACCAAATATACTACCCTCAACAATTATAATTAATGTCCAGTGTTAATAGAGCATCAACCATGAATATTTAATAACAATTTTTTGATTAAATAAGAATATCATAATTATAACCACTTTATAATTTCATTTGCAAAATATTTTTATCCGAAGAACTTTATATTTACTCTAAACTCAATTAAAAAAATTGTTAATAATAAATATATCTTATATAAATAAAATAAATATTACATATATGATAAGAATCATGTCTTGTGTTTTAAATTACATAAAAAATTCGGTAAAAAACTAGAGGAAGTATGAAAAGATGGGCAAGTTATGATTTTGGTTGCGTGAAGAATTTTTATAACTCAATTTAATAGTTTTTTTTAAACTATTTTTTTTAAAAAAATAAATAGTTACTTGTTTGTTTTACCTTAATGACTAAAATCTAACATATATGTAAAATATGTTTAAATTTAGACATAACAAGAAGAAGTATTTAACATTATGTTTGAATAGACACCTAATGCTAAAAACTAAAACATGTATATTTAATCACTAATTTCTTTCACTTAAATCTCGAACAATTTTATATGCAAACCAGCGACGGCGGGGTCCTCCAACGAATAAACACGAAGTATTTTATTATAGATGCAAAAAGCAAGGCCGTCGACCTGCGCTCCTTCTAGTTGACCCCTAACCCATGGCGAGGGCTAGGCGGTGGGAAATGGCCAAATGGGGCTAGTCGGTGGGGCACCACGAGTACGCCACTGACAAATGAGTGGCCCTTCTAGTCCACGAGAGGTGGCTGCCAATCTTGTTTTTGTCCATTTCCTAGTTGATCTTTTTTGAATTAAAATCCAACTACGTGGTGCTGTGTTAGCAACCCGGGAAGGCCTCAGTACATACCGACCTCATCACTGTCTGGCTACGAAGCAGAATGCATGGTTAGTTCTTTTCTAATCTCAGAAGAAAAAAGAAGCAAGTGTTGATCTCTAATAAATCATGGGGTGATGTACGTGCTGCCATAAATGCTTCATGCCAACCCATGTATATCATCGTTGCTCTGTTAATTAATTTATTATTCTTACTATTATTATCAACAACCAAAGGCAAATCACTCTTCCTTTCATCGAAAAAGTATTATTTATTTTTTTTTAATTTTATTATTTAATATTAAATTTATTAATGATTGAACTTCATAATTTATTTCCATTATCTTTTTATAAGATTATCATAGTTTCATAATTCGAGTTAAAAGTTTTACGAGTTAAACCAACTAACTCGAGTTTTTTTATCCTTTTTATAATTAAATTATTTTTTTCAATTTTATCATTCATCATTTAGGTTGATTGAGAATAAAACTTTACAAATTTGTTTCAGTTTACTTTCTATGAGGTTATATCAATCTCATATCCTAAGTCAAGGGTTTGACTGGTTATACCGAGTTGACATAAGTCTTTTTTTGTTTTTTTAATTGATTTTTTTCAATTTTATCATTTAATTTCCCTCCTGACAAAGTACTGTTTATTGGAATAATACCTTTTTTTCATCATTTAACATTATATTTATTGAAGATTGAGTTTCATAATTCATTTCGATTTACTTTCTATAAGATTATTCTAGTTTAATGACCTGATTCACGAGTTTTTTGGAGGTTAACTCAAGTTTGTTTTTTGCTTTTTTGTAATTGTATTCTTTTTCAATTTTATCTTTGACCATTTGAGTTGATTATGAATTAAGTTTTATGATTTCTTTTTTTGTTTGATTTTTATGAGGTTATCTCAGTCTCATGACCCGGGTTAAGAGTTTGACGGGTTAAATCGAGTTGACTCAGATTTCTTTTTTGTCCTTTTCTAATTGATTTATTTTTCTCAATTTTATTATTCAAAGTTGAATTTATTGATAATTGATTTTTATAATTTTTTTTATTTTCTTTCTATTAGGTTATTCTAGTATTATAATCTACGTTTAACGAGTTAACTCGGGTGTTTTTTTTGTCATTTTTAATGATTTTTTTTTTCAATTTCATTCTTTAACATTGAGTTTATTGAGAATTGAACTTCAATATGTTTTTTATTTGTTTTCTTTGAGTTTATCATAGTCTCATGACTTGACTTATAAATTTCAAATGTAATCTGAGTTGACCCCAATCGATCTAATATTTTTTCATCTAAATATTTTTTTTAAAATGATGTCGTTTTGAAATTTATTTTAGTCAAATTATCTTTTTCTAATTATCCAAGTTGCCTTTTGAAACGCCCCAAACCTTTTACTGGAATTTGCACATTTTCAACGATTATGTTAATGAAAAATGGGGAATTTTTTCTCTTTTTATAATATTATAAAGACATAATTTAGTGTAGTTACAACACTTTATAAATTACAAGCATAAACTAGTCTATAATTACAACAGTAATCAATACCAGAATCTATCTGATAAGAAAAGTCTAATAGCTCGATAACTTTTGTATAAGGACTAAGGCCTTCAGAAGAAGATACCTGTAAAACACATAAGACCATGAAAATTGCCTTAAGTAATTACATCATTATGATTATTATATTTTACAACTATATGAATAAAATCATTATCATTAGCCCTTTCTATAAGCACATTAATCTATGTTTTTTTTTAAAAAAATTAATTCATTATCATCAACTATTGATGAGCTCTTCTTTTCCATTAAACACATTTAACCATTGTCAACACACATGTAAACTTCCTTTTGATTTACCATATATTCCATAACCCTTCTTAGTAATTTTTTCCACTCACCTCTTTTTTGTTTATTGAATCCATTATAACGTTTCCATTTCATATTCCCTTTCCACATCGTATTTTATCTGTACCCATTTTATCTTATAAGTGTATTTAGTTCATTTTGTTAATTCATTTCATAACCCCCTTAATTCATATCACATTTCATTTCTAATTACCATCATATGCCCTCTCAGCTTTCACAACCAACTTAAATCATTAGTTCATCTCATCATCCATTTATATTATTATTGACTTATCAATATCACTCTTAGTCTCAAGGACTATCAAGACTAATCCAATTAAAATTTTAAACTCAATATACTTCCAGTTAATTCTAGCTTGAACATACATATCTTCTATTCTCATATACTTTACACTCATCAGGCTTCTTCAATTTTTTTTAATCTTAAGTATTTCTTAAACTTATATATGGAACATTTCAATGTTTTTTTTTTCCAACTTAAATATTTCTTATATCCATTGGTGGCAAGTTCCAATATTTTTCCATCTCAAATATTTCTCATGCCCCTTTAAGACACATTATATTATTTTTCTCACTCAATTAATTTTCGTGCTCATTTATAGCACATTTCAATATTTTTCCAACACAATTATTTCTCATGCCCATTTATAGCACATTACAATATTTTTTCCCCACTCAATTATTTTTCATGCTCGTTGGCTCATTTAAATAATAATTATGTCTTATCCATACATTTCTAGATTTATCCATTCATCCATAAGTTTGATTAACACTTTAATCAACTTATTAGATTCATTTGATCCACTTCTGTATTTGAACTCATACTTTTTATTGTTCATAATCACTAATTATTTTAGGAAACTGTAACTCATACTTCAAGTCTAATAACCCTCACTATTGTAGTTAGGTTAACATTTAAAATACTAGGCCTATCATTACGACTGATTTAAACTTTCACATATTAAATTTCACCATTGTTGTTAATTTTATTTTTCTCAAATCCAATTTTCATTGTCTCGGTTCATTTAATTTTTATATATTATTTTTCTATTATTATGTGTATCTCGCCTATCATTTATTTTCTTTTCTTGATTTTAACACCAGTCCTTATTTTTACATAATGGGTCCAATAATGTTGATATTGCTAACTTGATTCATTTGATCATTTGTATAAAATAGCAATCCAAGTTGTTGAAGAATGGATGATTTCTTAAGATCGATACATGGTTGCTTAGCAAGCATCTAAATAATCACTGAATAAGGTCCGTCTTGTAGTATATAAACATTTATAATTTTTTTTGTATGTGATTACAATCCTATTTTAATAAATTATAGAGGTTGAAATCAGTAGAAAATTTGAATAGCCAAGCATGATGAACTGGTCAACAAATGTGTGCACATAGATAAAGAAGGGGTCAATATCAAGAAGTTAGCTAAGAGCATGATAAGTGTTGATAAAGAAATGATAGAAAATGATAACTTTACAAAGAAATCAGATGTTAATAAAGAGAAGAGTTGGTTAACCAAAATTAACATAAAGGAGAGCCCAATATACAATATAGTTAAATGAAGAAAGGAGTGCTACAAAAGCTGTTGAATCTAACATAAATGACTATAAGAAAAGAGTTGATTATTTAAAAGAACAACTCATGGTGTTACGATCTGAGATAAAAATTCAAGAGGAAGAGCTGATGGTGTTAAAAGAACAATACTTTAGAATGGAAAAATAACTACATAGATCCAAGCAAGAGCATCAAGAATGTCCAGATTACATCAACAATTTTTGAGTTCTAGATTAACTCCAAAATAGTTGAGCTTGGCATAAAGAGGGAGGAGCTGCAAAGAGCAATAACTAAAGTAACATATCTGAAAAAAAAAAAAAAAAAAAAAAAAATACGAATGCTTGAAAGAAACAGTGAGGCTTTAACTTCCAGTATTGGTGTAGTCCTAGTCACAGACAACATTTTATTCCATGACTAGATAAGACAAATGAAAAGGCAGGTTGAGCAAGCAGCACGTTAGGCCGAGAGATTACAACAGCAGGCTACCCAAGTTAGATACAACCACTATTTTTATTATAAATATAGCTAATAAAGGCAATGCTTTCTATGAATAGTGATATATAGTTTTTTCTAACTTTTCTAAGTTTGTTTTATAAAAAAATGTATGAACTCTTTTTATTATATGTAATGCAAGGATCGCAAATTAGATTCTCTTTCATTTAATGTGTTTGGAATTCAATCATGATAAGAACTTGATGAAATACTCTTTTATAACAATCAACCAAAATAAAAAATCTTGCCTAAAATCAAGAAAATAGAAGTTGTGAATCAATTTCAAAGAAGCTAACCCATATCGAACATAAACATACATAAACCTCAACATGCAAACATTTTAGAGTTTTACATGTCATGTATGCACATGCAGGAGAAATTTAGGCCTAACCTTTTAACGCTGCCCTTCACCAAGAAGTATATGGAAAACAATAAAGACATTCAACTTGGATAGAAGCAGGATAATTTTTTGAAAAAGGAAGTGGTTCAATAAACCGACACGTCAGGAAAACTATTCGCTTCTGAAAGGATACGCTCCCAACACATAGAATCCAATATGAAGAACATGCCTTTTTTATCCCTTCACACACCATCATCATAAGAAAGTTTTAGATAATTATTTGATCAATAAAAATTCACAAAATCTCACTTCTGACACCATATTCATGTTATCTTGTTTCCAAATTCACTGTAAATTATTGCAAACCAGATACATCAAACACCTTCACTTTTGTTCCACTTCAATATCATAAAAAATCTAAAAATGCTAGTTTTCTACCATCTTAATTCCCCTTAATAATATTTTTATAAATGCCCATCAAATAGTGCCTCATCATTTTTGTCCATTTCCTAGTTGATCTTTTTTGAATTAAAATCCAACTACGTGGTGCTGCGTTAGCAACCCGGGAAGGCATCACGACATACCGACCTTATCACCGTCTAGCTACGAAGCAGAATGCATGGTTGAAATCTCTAATCTTGGTGTGGTGTCCGTACTGCCATAAATGCTTCATGCCAACACAACTCATGTATATCTTCGTTGAGCCTATGGCTGCGCCCAGGGTAAGGCTCTGGTAATTAATTTATTATTCTTACTATTATTAACAACAACCAAAGGCAAATCATTCTTCCTTCCATCAAAAAAGTATTATTTAATTTTTTTTTAATTTTATTATTTGATATTAAGTTTATTGGCAATTAAGTTTTATCATTTATTTCGATTCTCTTTTATTTGAGACTATCATAATTTTATAAATCGAGTCAAAAATTTTGCGGATTAAACCGATTAATTCGAGTTTTTTTTGTAATTGAATTATTTTTTTTTAATTTTATCGTTCACCATTAACGTTGATTGAGAATAAAACTTTATAATTTGTTTCAGATTACTTTTTGTGAGGTTATCTTAATCTTATGATCCAAGTCAAGGGTTTAACTAGTTAAACCGGGTTGACTCGAGTCTTTTTTTGTTTTTTTTAATTAATTTTTTTTTAATTTCATTATTCAATTCCCCTCCTGACAAAGTACTATTCATTGGAATAATACCTTTTTTTTTCATACTTTAACATTAAATTTATTGAAGAATGAGCTTCATAATTAATTTTGATTTCCTTTCTATAAGGTTATTTTAGTCTAATGACCTGATTCACAAGTTTTGCAAGTTAGCTCAGGTTTTTTTTGTAATTGGATTCTTTTCCAATTTCATCATTAACCATTTGGGTTGATTATGAATTAAGTTTCATGATTTCTTTTTTTGTTTGATTTTTATGAGGTTATTTTAATCTTATGACCCGAGTCAAGAGTTTAACGGGTTAAACCAGGTTGACTCAGATCTTTTTTTTGTCATTTTTTATTGATTTATTTTTCTCAATTCTATCATTAAATATTAAATTTATTAAGAATTGAGCTTTATATTTTTTTTTCTTTCTATTGGATTATTCTGATATCATGATCCAGGTTTAACAGGTTAACCCAGGTTGACTCGGGTGTTTTTTTGTCATTTTTAATGATTTTGTTTTTCAATTTCATTCTTTAACATTGGGTTTATTGAGTATTGGCCTTCAATATGTTTTTTTTATTTGTTTTCTTTGAGTTTATCACTGTCTCATGACTTGAGTTATAAATTTCAAATATAACCCCAGACGATCTAATATATTTTTATCTAAATATTTTTTTAAATGATGTCGTCTTGAAATTTATTTTAATCAAACTATCATTTTCTGATTGTTCATGTTGCCTTTTGAAATGCCCAGAACCTTTTAATGGAATTTGCATATTTTCAAGAATTATATTCATGAAAAATAGGGAGTTTTTTTCTCTTTTTTATAATATTATTGTTATACGTGTGTCGCGTCATGGCGATCTACCACTTTGTTTTAGGTATCGAGAAAATAGGGGAGACAAAGATTCCTTGTGTTTTATCAATGTATATATGGAATTGGAGTTGCCACATAATATTTTAATCACTAGGAACTCTAATTGGTCTTAGAGATCAATCACGGGGACTGGTTGCGTAAATGGAAGGTATTGACACTCCAAATACGTCTTACCTGAGGTAAGCTGCATTGTTTAATTGTCTTATATATGCTAAGGTATTATTGTTTTTTATTTGTTGGTCTGTTTAAGGTTCAAGAAAAGTCTTCCTCAGTAAAGAGGTTTTTATCTTATAAAACCTAATTGTTTTATTGTCAACAAAAGAAACTAATTTTTATTTAACATTAAGAATACGTTTTACGTGTAATTTCGTAAACCCAGTTATTAAAAGAAAACAAATAATTATTTTGGAATTTTTGAAATATTAGTCAAATTCTTGTGACTTTAATAAACTGATTATTAAAGCTAGAAATGCATGCTAAGACATATTTTTTTGAACTTTTATTGTATAAAAATACAATATGATTTTTTTTATTTGATAGACTTGGTTGTATGCATGAAAACAAGGCTCTTTTTTATAGATATTTTTTTGCAACATTTCAAAGAAAATTGGGTATTTTAATATCGAATTTGTATTTTTACAGTATAAAAATGCCAACCAATATTAATCCAAAATGGTGGAAAAATATGCTAGAAAACCACAAATTGTTTTTGAAAGGATTTTGGAAATTTTATGAAATTTTCTTTGTTGTTTTCTTTTTAAAAAATAAAATTTATAATATATAACATTATATGTAACAATCCCAAAATTTTCTAGCAATATATTTTGAAAATTCATAATATATATTTTTTTTCAAAAAAATTTAAGTAGGGTTTCCCCTAATTTAGCCTATTCCAAGTTATTGATAAAATCAACATCAGTCCCTAATCAACCATTTCCACAATTCAATATTCTTATTATACTCTAACATATCTTAATCAACAATATTTCACATTCTCTAACATATCAACTCAACGAATAATTATTTTACTAAAATGAAGAAAGAGTTATCTTATCCATGATACACAAACCATAGATTATAGACTTAATATACTTCCTTCAATCATATATAATCTTTTAAGTATTGTTTATCACAAATAATATTAACTACATGCTTTTATATATATATATATATATATATATATATATATATATATATATATATATATATATATATATATATCACCATTATAATTAGAAAATATTTACACAACAGAGTGCAAGTTAAATAAGCTAGTCCATTTAAATTCATACATACACAACATTATAATCTTCAAAATATACAGATAATAATATTATTATCTACAATTTACATATCCAAAAGATTTACTGGTAATAGAAGTAAACTCTAAAACTACTAGGAGGCGCGGTATTGAGATGAACCTGCATAATGATTTAAAAGATAATCATTGTTAATTAGAGTATTTACATTTGCATTAACATATAAATATATACATTAGTTACTCACAAAATTTTCATATTTACTATCATCTTTCAAGTACTATTCACAAATCAATAATCCAAAATTCAAACAAGTCCTCATCATAGAACTTCAGTTCCAAACCAGGACACCTGGACTACTAGCACTAGTTTCATACCAGCACAACTGGCCCACTAGCTGCCCATTCACAAGACACCAGTTCCATACCAGGATACCTGGTCCACCAGTTGCCAATTCACAGGGCACCAGTTCCATACCAGGATAGCTGGTCCACAAGGTACCCATTCACAGGGCACCAGTTCTATTACAGGATAACTGGCTCACAAGTCTTCCATTTTCAAAATAAATTATCATGAGAAAATCTACCAGCATTCCACATAATATTTCATTGATCGAGAGAAAATTTAAATATCTAAAGTTTAGAGAAAGAAAAGAATATTCAAGATATTAAACACCTACCTGGTGTTTGCGTCCTACTAGCTGAACTTGTTTGCTGAATGGTTCCTATAGCCTCATCCACTCCTGCAAGTTCATTTCATTACCAATTAAATTTTATTTCAACAAAATCAACTTGTCATCAATTTAATTATTTCATCAACAACATCACCACAAAACCACTTTACTTATCAAACCAGCAAAACAACTCACTGTTAATTTAATTACTTCATCAACACATCACCACATAATTCATTTAATTTTCAACAACAATATCAACTCATCACTAACATAATTCTTTCATCATCAATATTACCACATAACTCATTTAACTATCACTCAACAATATTAACTCATCACTGATATAATTCCTTTATCATCAATAGTACCACATAACTCATTTAATTATCACTCAACAAATTAACTCATCACTAATATAATTCATTGATCATTAATATTATCCCATAACTCATTTAATTGTCATTCAATAATATTAATTCATCACTAATATAATTTTTTCATCATCAATATTATCACATAATTTATTTAACTATCAAACAACAATATTAACTCATCACTAATATAACTCCTTCATCATCAATATTACTACATAACTCATCTAATTATCACTCAACAATATTAACGCATCACTAATATAACTCCTTCATCATCAATATAATCACATAACTCAACAATTAATTATTGATCCAACATTTTCATTTATTTTCTTTCTCTAGGCCGAAACCTCTCCTCCAAACAACCCATAATTATTGTTTTCTTCAATTTCAAAAAATTGAAACATTACCCATTATTATTTCATTTATTAAAACATTAATTCATCATAATTTCATAAATTAACCCATTCAACCTCACAACTCATACCATAATTATACACTAATACAATTGAATAAAATCTTAACATACTAAATATATCAATTTAATTGAGAGGAAAAGATTTGTTACCTTTTAATACAAATAAATAAGAGATGGAAAGCTTGAAATCACCACACAAATTTCTTTCCTCTTTCCCCCTTTATTTTCCTCTCAATGCCTCCCCTCTTTAATAAAAAATCTTTTGTTCCCCTTTTGAGATTTTCTTGTTCAAACCCTTCCTAATAAACTTTAATCACTAATTATATCTCCTTCTATTTTTATTTTTGTGAATTTATTTTGGATGAACTTTGATAAATTTCACTTAATTCTTCTCCCTCTCAAGCCCTAATATGGCCGGCCACTCCCCCCTTAAATTCCACTCCCCACTTGTTTATATATTTACAAGTTTTCCCTTTTTTTTCATTTAAGTCCTTCCTTGTTTTGTTTTAAAACCATTTGGCCCAAAAGTTTGACTTATTCAATTTAATCTTGTCCCACATTCACATTATTAGATAATAATTTCCACTTCATTAACTTCTACACACACACACACACACACACACACACACACATATATTTGCCCCCTTTTTTTTTTTGTAAGTCAAAAAATACAGGAATTTACCCGGGAGTTACATTATATATTATAATAATGACTTGGGTTTAGGCCTAACCTAATTATATGGGCTGAACCCAACCTGATTAAGCTGAGTCTAGCCTAGAAGGAAATGGGCCAAGACCAGCCCAAAAAGACATTAGGCCGTAGCGAGCCCACAAGGAAACTGTTTCGGGACTGACCCAAAACAAACTCCTTTCACTTTTTTTTGCTGGACTCAGCCCAGCCGCATGGGTTGGGTTGATAGTCCAGTCCGAAGCAACCATACAGTAACCAGTTAGTGATATTTATTGATGTAGAAACGTGAACAGTGCATGTCCTGCATGCAAGTAAGCAGACCATGAAGAGGAGACGGAGGAGGAGAGTGTTACCTGGAACAAAGGGGCTCTGGTAGCTGAGCTGACGATGGCTTGTGGTGGTGTGGCTCATGGACAGTGGTTCCAAGCATCGATGGGAAGAAAAACAGCAACCTCCCTTTTTCCTCTGTTTTTTTATTCTCTTCTTTCGTTCTTGATGAACTTTCTCTTCTGTACCCCCCAAAGCCCCCTTGTTTTTGTTTTTGTCTCAAATTTTCTTTTCTTTATTCCCCTCTACTCTCCCCTGTTTTCCCCTGTCTTTGCGTTACTGTTTCTCTCTTCTTTTTCTTTTACTTTCTGCCCTCCCTTCTCCCTTCTTTTTTTTTCTTCATTCGTCTTTATTTTTTTTTCAAAATCTTTCTCACTTCTAAAATACGTTGTCTTATATTCCCTATTCGTTTTCACTTCTCTTTTTTTTTCCTTTTTTTTCCTCATTTTTTTCTTCATTGCTTCCCCCTATTTATAAACAGAAGGAGAAGGGGGTCACCATATCATGTCTCGTCGTGCCACAGGATAGGGTGGTTTGGGATGTCTTCTGTAAGGCATGGCTCCCCTCTCCTTTTTTCAGCGTTATTGCAGGGCGTGTAGAGGGGGGTACGACTTCTTAGTGTTTGGTAAAGTTGGGGAGAGAGAGAGAGAGAGCGCAAAAAAAAAACAAATTCAAAAACCTTCTTCTTCCCCTGCTGCACATCTAGGAGAAGAAGAAGAAGAACAGTGTCGTTCAAAACGACACCGTTTCAGGCTTCTTTTTTTTTTTAAGTGAACAGTTTATGAAACGATGTAATTTTGACCAAAACACGTCATTTTCATTTAAAAGAAAATGGCGCCAAAATATGTTAATTTTCAAATCAGTCCTTAATTTTTTAATTGTTCAATCAAGTTCTCAATGGTAAAATTTTAATTTTTAAAATCAATTCAATTGTATCCCTGCAAAATTCCAACGTCGGGCCTGATGTTGGCCTTTTTTTTCACTTTAGTCATTGGTTTTGAATTTGTGCATTTTAACCCTCAATTAATAAAAAAAAATCAATTTCTTCAATATAGCCCCTAATTCGGTCCATTCCAGCTCCTTTATTTACGTGTCTTTTCTAGTTTAGTTCTTGGTTTTTGATTTCTTCAATCAAGTCCCCAATTGGCCATCAAACTTTAATTTCTTCTAATGAAGCCCTTGATTTAACTAAATCAACTTTTAAAAATTATAATTTGACCCCTTAACTTTAATTTTTTCCAATTAAAGCCCAAATTGACTCGAGAATCATTTTTTCTTGCAATCAAACCCTTTATAAGTTTAATTAAACCTTCAATAAAATTTTATTGAGTCCATAAACATCTGATTTTGGACATTTCTTCCTCAAAATGAATTTTATTTTGTCAACAGGGCTCTCATTAGTCAAAATATATTGTCAAATTTCAATTTTTGTATTTTTTAACCTTCTCAACCAATTTTGATTATTTTCTTGGCACTTCGGAATCCTTTATTCAGTGTTATAACTTTTTGGTTTTCTTCCAAATATATTTTTTGATTTTTTTTTATTTTGTATTTTTTTTTGTGGGGACTCAAAAATGAGTAACAACAATTATAAAGACATAATTTAGTGTGGTTACAACACATTATAAATTACAAGCATAAATTAGTCTACAATTACAACATTTAATCAATACCAGGACCTATTTGATAGGAAAGGCTCGATAACCTTTTTATAAGGATTGAAGCCTTCAAAAGAAGATACTTGTAAAACACATAAGACCATGAAAATTGCCATAAGCAATTACATCATTATGATTATTATATTTTGCAACTATATGAACAAAATCAATAACATTAGCCCTTTCTTTAAGCACATCAATCTATGTTCTTTTTAATTTAATACCTTCTTATCAACCATTGATAAGCTCTTCTTTTCCATTAAACACATTTAATTATTGTCATCATAGATGTAAACTACCTGACTTACCATATATTCCATAACCCTTCTTAATTTTTCACTCACTTCTTTTATATTTATTGAATTCATTATAATGTTTTAATTTCATATTCCCTTTTAACATCGTATTTTATCTATACCCCATTTTATTTATAATTATATTTAGTTCATTTTGTTATTTCATTTCATAACCCTCTTAATTCATATCATATTTCTAAATTACCATCATATGCCTTCCTGACCTTCCTAAGCATTTATTTCATTCCAACCAATTAAAATCATTAATTCATCTCATCATCCATTTATATCATTATTGGCTTATCAATATCACTTTCAGACTCAATGTCTATTATGTCTACCAAGACTCTTCTAATCAAAATTTTAAACTCAATGTACTTCTAGCCAATTCTAGCTTGAACATACATTTCTTTCATTCTCATATGCTTTATACTCATCCGGTTTCTTCAAAAAAAAAAATATCTTAAGTATTTCTTAAACTTATTTATAGAACATTTCAATGTTTTTTTCCAACTTAAATATTTCTTATATCCATTGGTGGCAAGTTCCAATATTTTTCCAACTCAAATATTTCTCACGCCCCTTTAAGACACATTACAATATTTTTCTCACTCAATTAATTTTTATGCTCATTTATGGCACATTTCAGTATTTTTCCAACACAATTATTTCTCATGCCCATTTATGGCATATTATAATATTTTTCAAACATAAATATTTCTCATGCCCATTTATAGCACATTATAATATTTTTGCCCCACAATTATTTTTCATGCCCATGTAGCTCATTTAAATAATAATTATGTCTTATCCATACATTTCTAGATTTATCCATTCATCCATAAGTTTGATGAACACTTTAATCAACTTATTAGATTCATTTGATCCATTTCTGTATTTAAACTCATACTCTTTATTATTTAATTTTTAATAATAAATAATCACTAATTATTTTAGGAATTTGTAACTCATACTTCAAGTTTAATAACCCTCATTGTTGTAGTTGGATTAACATTTAAAATATTAGACCTGTCATTATAATTGATATAAACTTTAACACATTAAATTCTACCATTATTGTTAATTTTATTTTTCTCAAATCCAACTTTCACTATCATGATTCATTTAATTTTTATATATTATTTTTCTACTATATATGTGTATCTCACCTATCATTTATTTATTTTTTTCATATCAATATATACACCATGTTTGATTTTTACACTAGTCCCTGTTTTTGCAATGGGGTGGAGGAAATCCCTTATATCTTGGCACAATTAAGAAAGGATTTTAGGCTTATAATGTTGATATACAATAGATAGTGGGTCCAATAATGTTGATATTGCTAACTCGATTCATTTGATCATTTGTATAAAAGAGCAATGCAAGCTATTGAAGAAGGGATGATTTCTCAAGATCGATACATGGTTGCTTAGCAAGCATCTAAAGAATCACTGAATAAGGTCTGTCTTCTAGCATATAAAACATTTATAAAATTTTATATGTGAATAAAATTCTATTTTAATAAATTATAGAGGTTGTGTAATCAGTAGAAAATTTAAATAGCCAAGCGTGATTAACTGGTTAACAACTGTGTGCAAATATAAAAGAAAGAGTTAATATCAAGAAGTCAGCTAAGAGCATGATGAGTGCTAATAAAGAAATGATAGATATTTCTTTAAGAAAATAAAATGAAATCAGATGCTAATAAAAAAGAAGAGTTGGTTAACCAAAATTAACATAGAATAGAGCCCAATATATAGCATAGTTAGAGGAAGAAATGAGTGCTAGAAAAGTTGTTAAATCTAACATAAGAAACTATAAGAAAAGAGTTGATTTTTTAAAAGAACAACTCATGGTATTACAATCTGAGATAGAAATTCAAGAGGAAGAGTTGATGCTGCTTAAAGAACAATACTTTAGAATGGAAAAATAACTACACAACTCAAAGCAAAAGTGTCAAGAATGTCGAGATTACATCAACAATTTTGAGGTCCAGATTAACTCTAAAATAGTTGAGCTTGACATCGAAAAGAAGGAGCTGCAAAAAGCAATAACTAAAGTAACATATCTGGAAAACAAAAACAGAACGAATGCTTGAAAGAAATAATGAGGCTTTAACATCCAGTATTGGTTTCCTAGTCACAGACAACACTTTATTCCATGACTAGATAAGACAAATGATAAGGCAGGTTGAGCAAGCAGCACGTCAGGCCGAGAGATTACAGCAGTAGGCTACCCAAGTTGAAAATGATGCTATGAAGTATTGAGAGCACTTAAATGCAACCACCGCTTTTATTATAAATATATCTAATAAAGGCAATGCTTTCTATGAGTAGTGATATATAGTTTTTTCTAACTTTTCTAAGTTTGATTTATAAAAAAAATATACGAACTCTTTTTATTATATGTAATGAAAGGGCCGGAAATTAGATTATCTTTCATTTAATATGTTTGGAATTCAATCATGATAAGAACTTGGTGAAATACTCTTTTATAACAATCAACCAAAATAAAAAATCTTGCCTAAAATCAAGAAAATAGAAGTTGTGAATCAATTTTAAAAAAGTTAACCCATATCCAACATAAACCTCAACATGCAAACATTTTAAAGTTTTACATGTCATATATGCACATGTATGAGAAATATTGGCCTACCCCTTTAACGCTACCCTTTGCCAAAAAGTAAATGGAAAACAAAAAAGACATTCAACTTGGATAGAAGCAGGATAATTTTCTGAAAAAGAAAGTGGTTTAATAAACCGACCCGTCAGGAAAACTATTCACTTCTGAAAGGATACCCTCCCAACACATGGAATCCAATATGAAGAATATGCGTTTTTGTCCCTTCACACACCCTCATCAGAAGAAAGTTTTAGATGGTTATTTGATCAATAAAAATTCATAAAATCTTACTTCTAACACCCCGAGTGCATCAAAGATTTATGTTATCTTGTCTCCAAATTCACTACAAATTGTTGCAAACCAGATGTATCAAACACCTTCACTTTTGTTCCACTTGGATATCATGAAAATCTAAAAATGCCAGTTTCTCCCCTTTTAATTCCCCTTAATGATATCTATCAAAGCCTTATAAAAACCCATTAAATAGTTTCTCAACCACTTAAGCCCATCCAACCACCCTTTTCCTAAATGATACAATAAGAATGCACAATGCAAATACCATGTAGAAGCAGTAGGTTATTCTATCGATGGTTGTCATGAATTTAAAAGAAAGATTGATCAGCTAATTTAACATGGGTGGTTATGCTTCTAGGAGAAAAATGACATATTCAGTACAATCATAAAAAAAAATGATTCGCATGATCCACTTCCAGCTAGGGAAATATTTCGTGAGCTAGATGTTGATATTCCTAAAAATTTGAAGCTTTTGAAATTGTCAAGTACATAGGAGCACAATACCTAGAGACTCACATTAAAGTATACTATAATATAATGGCAGAAGTTATCCATGATGAGAAACGTTTTATGCATCATTTTCTCGATAGCTTGGTCGAACCTGCTCTCAACTAGTATATGGATTTGAATGGCTTTAAAAAAAGGAAATGAGAGTATTTGGCTAATGCATTTTTGTAACAATTCAAACTCAATTTAAAGGTGGCTTCAACCAGGTCAGATCTTTAAAAAATAGGGATGAGAAATGATGAGTCAGTTAAGGAATACGTTTATTGTCCACTACTTGAGAATGAGCTTAATTCCATCTTTATCAAATCTTTAAAGACTCCTTACTATGATTACTTGACTTCTAAGTCATTAGCTTATTTTATGGAAGTAATAACGACAGCCGAAAGGGTGGAGCAAGGATTGAAATTAAAAAGGATCTGGAATTAAAAAAAAGGTTTGATGCTATGCCGATTGATAAATGAGAAGATAACTCTCACTTGAAAAGTATAGATGAAGATCATTTGATGCCTCAACATCGTAATCATTTTTCTTAAGTGCTAATCAGATTCGAACTAATAAGAAACTACATGGAAACTCACAATATCTCAAGCAAACTTTATCGCCCCTTTATTTATCTTTTAAAAAGATGTTTTAAAGATTGATAAGTATTTGATAAATCATTCCAATTCCTTAGAAACCATTTCTACCCCCATATCCAAAGTGATGTGAGCCTAACCAAATATTATCATGATTGCACTAGTGGGCATAACATTGAAAATTTCTGTACTTTTAAAGACAAACTCCTTCAATTTATCAAGGCAGAATGGATCACCTTTGAGGAAGCCCTAAATAAATACTCAAACCCACCTCAAAATCATGCCTTTGGAATTGGAGTAGTTAATGCTAATGAAAAAGGAAAAAGAGGTGAAATAGTCTTAAGGGCGGCCATGGAGAATCTATATGATACCTCCAGGTGCTATCTAAGACCCAAATTATAGGGGATCTTGACAAGTTTTGTAAATATCATTGCAAATATGGTTATGACAATGATTTTTTTTTTAATGAATTCCATTAGGAGGTTGAGATGATGATGACTCTTGGAATATTAAGAGTTGAAGATATCAAGATTGATTCTAGAATTGGAACGATAATATCCCAAGAGCCAAACGATAGGGTATGTCGATCATCTGGGAAAGAAGCTTCTTACCAAGGATCAGTCCATAGTGATGCACAATATACTACTCATACAGGCACAGTTCAAGGCTTATGCTTGAATATCTTTTTTGAGACCTTAATATGGTCATCAATGGAAACTATAAAGAGATGTAGGCTTTTTTCCAAAGAGAGCAATAAACTCTTCTATGAACCTATATTTTCCAAATTACACACCCAAAGAACCAATATCATCTCTTAGAGGCAAAACATACTTAGAGGTGAATATTATGCTACCTTAGGGATAAACCATGTGTCGTTCCTTGATTGCTTACCTAACCATGTGAAGATTATGACATTAACATACTAGGGTATTTTACTCTATTAGACACATAATAAACCTCAAAACTATATGTGTAAGCCTGGTACTAAGCAATAATAGAAAATCCAGAACCCTAAAACACGGTACCATACTCTAAGAGTTGGCATGCTAGTGGTAAGATCAAATCCCTTGCATTACAAGATCATAAGATCTTGAAGGACCAAGTTTTGCTCTCACAAGGAATTCTATCTGTATAATTGCATCTGATGTGAGTTGTTTGACTCAAAAGCTTGTTAGTGAAAGCAATTGAAGGAAATCAAGTTAGCATAAGATGAATCACTTCGTCATATGAACCTAGTATTTGTGAATGGTTTACTTCACTGGCTCACTTTGGAAAGAGACAAATTTATATTTGATGGGAACACGGAAAGTTACGAGTTGTTTTCAATTTTCCCATTAGTTTATGGATATGATAAAGATACATAGATCATGATTAGCTAGTATAAAAGGAAACTTCCCATAACCTATATGGATGATAAACGTAGCTTCATGGAATTATGGGTAATGAAAAGTTATAATAGAAAAGAATGACACAAAAGGTATACGGTAAACATGAGTACAACAATGGGGAAAAGACCTTGTATGAGCTCTTTTGTATTTTATGATATCGACATTGTAGTAATAGGAGGATACTTTTATAATGTAATGCTTTTCAACTTAAAAATTAGAAGCATTAACATGTTGTAACAAGGGAATGGACTACTTTATGCTTGTTTTCCATTTAAGACCATTCCCAACATAGCAAACAGATGGAAAAAATAGTGGTGAATGCTGAGAAGACATTGGCATTGCTAAACAAGCTAAATTAAAAAGGGTTGTTGCATTGGCAATCCTTTTATTATAGAACTTTACTACTCTTATTTTGTTATTAGTATGTTTTGCATGTATATTGGGATCTCATCACATCTTTTAATGAAATATACATTTCCTTTATCTCTTTATTGTTTTGAAATCAAGATATGTTGTTGTGAAAATAATATTTAGCATTTTATTGTTGTCCATGATTGGATAAATATAATGGTAAAAATGATTGAACCCTAACGCATGTTATACAAAATGTTAAGAGGCAATCCTCACCCTTTTTAAAACTTTTTGACACTCATAATTGATTTCATGGATCTATTCAAAGCATTTTGAGCAAATCAATTTTGTAAAACAAAAAAAACCTTTCGCCAAAATATTTCTAAAAAATTGAATTTGCTTTTTGATTTTAGAAATAATTCAATGTTTACTTCAAACAATGTTTAGACACCATTTTGTAACGAATCATTCAATTAATTTCTATTTTAAGGTGACCAAATAATTTTGAACCATGACATGAAAAAAAAAAAAACTCACATCTTATGCGTCTTATGCCATATTTTAGTTTTATGTATAATCGCATGTGGTTCGATTTGCTAATTAGTGATTCACAAAAACACAGTCCCAAACCATTACACAAGACAAGAATAAAATTTATTGATTATGACTGCTTACGCTTGAAATGATGAAAAGCTATATTTGTTATGCCATCATGTTCTAAAAATATAACCCTTGTTGTACTTATTTGAATCTAAATAAGTTTTTCTTTCATAAAACATTGACTAGAATCAAACATCATACTAGGGCAAGTAGAAATTTAAAGATCAAAATCGAAGGTAGGTCGTGAATAGCCAAAGAACCTAAGAAATCAAAATGATGGAGGTGGCATTCCCAAACAAAGAATAAAAATGACTAAGTCAAGGTCAAATCAAAATAAGGATGCTCCACTAAAGCAAACAAAAAAGGGGCAAATAAAAGAAATACAATTGAAAGATACAATGACAGTGATCCTAAGTTTTTAAAACCTTGAAACAGTTTTTGAGATTACAAATCTCATTCTTTCGTAGTCAAGAGTCCTAGCCTGCACCTTTAAAAAATTCTTTCTAATCAAGCAAGCAAGCAACTTGGACCAATAAATGGTGTTCTCAAATTGTGAAAGAATTTTTTTCACAAAAATCATGACATTACGAACAAAGCTACTCATTATTATTCATATTGATAAATAAATGCTAAATATAAGACATTTTTTTCTCAATAAAATCTCGAGTTTTACTCGAGCCTCTTTCTTTGATTGAATAAAAGATTAAATTATCTTTCTTTCCTACAGATTAAACCCACAGGAATTGTAAGAAATTCAAAACAAATTGACCATGTGGGATGAAGAGTCAAAAGACCAAAAGAACTCACCTTAGAAATTACAAGCCTCATCCATCAAACAATAAAGAGATGACAAGAAAAAAGGGGTCTATATTTCAAAACAAGTAAAATACATGCATAAACATCATAAAGATATTTTCAGGAATGTTTTAAGGAAGATTTCTCAAAAGCAGCCAGAAGGTTCAACAAATGTGAACCATTGGAAATCCAGTCAAGATATAACTAAGAGTGAATGGAAAAATAAAAACAAAAGATGGATCATCTTAGAAGAAGAGAGGCAAAACATTTCATAGAAAATCCAAGGCACTATTATTCATGAAAAATCCTAGATATTTCTCACACCACGGGTAGATCACCTAAACACAAATCATTCATGAAAGATCCTATATATTTTTCACACAACAGGCATGTTACCTAATCACAAACCATGAGAAGATCACCCAAACACAAACCATTTGTTAAAGATCCAAGATATTTTTCACATAATGGGTGGGTTACCCAATCATAAACCATACGAGTTACTTGATCATGAACCATGGGCAGGTCACCTGAACAGAGACCACATCTAGGTTACTCGATCACGAACTACGGATAGGTCACTCAAACACAAACCATTCATGAAAGATCCTAGATATTTTTCACATAATGGGTAGGTTACTTGATCACGAACCACAGACAGGTCACCCGAACATAGATCATTAATGACAGATCCTTGATATTTTTCACACAATGAGTAGGTCACTCGAATAGAGATCATGAGTAGGTTACCCAATCACAAACCATAAATAGGTCACTAGAACACAGACTATAAACAGGTTACCAGATCATAAACAACGATCAGGTCACCTGAATAGTGACCATAAGTAAGTTATTCGATCATGAACCACAGACATGTCACCCAAACATAGACCATTTCATGAGAAATTCTAAATATTTTTCACATAAAGGGTCAACGCTCAAATACCAAACACCATTTTCTTTTCTATACAAGCTTACTTTTTAAAGTCCTTTAGAATACTTCATACCTAAAATATTATAAAAAGGGGGAGTAAGTGTCATAACCTAATTTTCGATCCCCCTATAAAAATATTTATTTTCATTAAAATATTTTTAAAAAATAAAAATTTGAAATCTGAAAATATTTTTAGGATATGAGAGGGATAAGTCTTTCAATTGCCACAGACCAAAATGCCAGAAGATTGCCAGATTGGGATATTTTGATTAAATGAGATGAAGAAAGACTTGATAGAAAGAAAATTGAGGTTGAAATTCAAAGTTGACCAAAATTATAAGAATTAATTAATTTGAAGGACTTAATTAAACCTCTAATAAGCTTAATCAATTTATTTAATGACTTAATTGAAGGAAAATCATGTTTGCAGGCATAATTCGAATCAATTCATAAAGATTAGAAGATTCAATATATAATCGAAACTTTGAAATGCTATATTGTTGTAATCAGGGGTTTAATTGTAAGAAATTTAAAGATTGAATGCTTATTAAAGGTTAAATTAAAGAATTTTAAAAATAAAGAATAAAGTGCAAAAGGCGCGTGAGTCCATGGACTTAAACTAATCAAATTAGGTGTTCAATTAAAATAAATTTAAAGATTGAAGGCTAACTGAGAGTCAAGTTAAATAATTTCAAAACCAAAGATCAAAGTGCATAAAACGTGTGAGTTCAGGGACTTAAAGTAATCAAATCATGGGTTAATTTGAAAGAAATTGAAAATTTAATGGTTAATAGGGGTTAAATTGCATACTCTAGAAACCAATGACTAATTTGTAAAATGCTCTTAAATTAAAATATTTAAATCAAGGTTTATAGCGGTGCAATTGCAAAAAATAAAAAGTTTATGAGTCAATTGAGGGTGTATATGTTAGAAATTAGAAAGACAGGGATTAACTTGAAATTTACCAAAATCCCAATTAGAAACCATAATTCCTAGGGTTTAAATATATCACATGTCACTCATTTTTTAATAGAGAGACCGAATGACATGTTGTCTCATCCCTATTTATCATCTTCTTTAGCAGATAAAAGTTAATCGAGATACCACTTTGAGATGAATGAATGTTGCATCTCTGACTACCTCAAGGGCTCTAACTCACCACCTCTTTTGAGATGAATGATCGGCTACTTCCATCAAACATTTACATCTCATTTGCTTTAAAGATGTTGACAACATCTTGTCCATAATCAGCCTCCTTTGCATTGATAGATGTAAGCTGATTGGAGGCCAATCTTTCAATGAATGAATAACGAGTTCTAGACCTCCAAATCAGATGAGGTTTGTTTCTAATGGTAGATATACATCCTTTCTATATGATTCATGTTTTCTTATGACACATTTATATCTTATTTTCATGATGATCTCGCCAAAATGTCTCATTTAATCAACTATAACTAAAGAAGAAAAATTCCATGTTTGAGTAGATTTTGTGGTTTTCTTTCTCTTAATAGGTTTGAGCTCATAAAAGGACAAAATGGACCAGAATACACCTTTTTAAAGAGGTTAGAGGAGAGGATGAGGAAGAATCTTCCATAAACCACCCATCTTGTGCAAAACCACCATGGGTTCACAACTTCTAGTTTTGGTTTGCTTATAAAAAGGCAGGTGCTCTTGAGGAGAAAAAATAGGGGACGATAGAGAGAAAATAAAGAGGAAAATAGAGAGAGAGTAGAGAAAAATCCTTGAGTAAAAAGAGAGGAAAATTTAAGAAAATCATGTCAAAAGTTGAAGGAAGGAAAAAAAAAAACAAGTTCATACAAGCTAAAGATTAAAAGCTTGTTAGAATGTTTTTCAAGTTCTTGCTAGAATATTTATTGTGCATCTATTATGATTAGTTGTAGTTTAATGGACAATATTTGTGATTTAATATGTCTAATAATGTTTTAAACTAATATGCACACTTTAGAATGTATGCTGAAGGTAGTTTTTAAATGTATGGTTTGATTGTTAATCTTCCTTAATCTTTATAGGAACTTGGGGTAATAGTTTGGAAGGATATACTTCGACCTTTTGAAGCAAACAAATATGGAACATATTATGCACTTTGGTCAATTATGAGGGCAGAGCTAACTTATATGCCACTGGTCCAACTCTCTATATAATTTTAAAACGCCCAATGTATCTCGATGCTAGTTTCCTCTTCATATCAAATCTTGATAAATGCTTCCACGAGGCCATCTTTAAAAACACTTTATCACCCACTTCAAACTTAAGAGGTCTTATTTAAATATCAACATATTTCTCTTTATCTGTCCTGGGCAGCTTTCGTTCTATCTTTAATAATCCTCACATTTTCAGAGGTTATTTCTATCAATTTTTCTTCATATAGCTTTTTGTCTACCACCTCTTCCCAGCACACTGACATTCTATATCTCCTACCATAGAAAGCCTCGTAAAAAGCCATTCATGTTGTAGCTTGATAGCTATTGTTGTATATGAATTCTATAAGTGATAGTTGATCCTTCCACTTTCCTCCAAACTTCAAAATGCATGCCCTTAATAAATCCTCCAAAATCTGAATGGTTCTCTCATATTGTCCATCGACTTGTAGATGAAAAGTTGTATTTAAATCCAATCGTGTTCTTGAATACTCGATCATAATCAAAAAGTAAACCTGGGATCCTAATATGAAATAATGGACACTAGAATTCCATACAGTCTTATCACTTCTCTCACATACGACTGAGTCAATCTATCCATCGAGTTCGTCATTTTCATGGGTAGGAATAAAGCAGACTTAGTTAACCAGTCTACAATAACCCATATTACATTATTACCCTTCTTTTCATTAGGTAGGCCTGTCATAAAATCCATAGTTATTTTATCTCATTTCTATTCAGGAATTAAAAGGGGTTGTAAAGGTCCCGTGTGTTTTTGATGTTCTACCTTTACTTGCTGATATATTCCACACTTGGCTATATATTCAGCTATATCCCTCTTCATTTTTTGCCACCAATAATACTCTTTTAAATCTTTATACATCATACTACTCCTAGGATAAACTATAAATTTTGACTAATAAGCCTCTTTTAGCACTTCATTCTTAATAATCATATCTCATGGAACGTACATTCATTTATCCCTCATTACTACACCATCATTTGAAATCTTGTAAAGTGTCCCAACCTCATGTCCAACTTTCTTCTCACTTTTTCAGTCTTTGCATCTCTCAATTGAGCTTCATGTATTCTATCTTGAAAGGTAGATCATACCCTTAATTGTGCTATTAATGACCTTTTGGGTCCTAGGCTTAACTAAGCATTTATTCTTCTAATTTTTGTCATCTCCCTTGCATCCCTTAATTGAGCTTCATATATTCTATCTTGAAAGGTAGATCATACCCTTAATTGTGCTACTAACATTTTAGGTCCTAGGCTTAACTAAGCATTTATTCTCCTAATTTTTGTCATCTCCCTTCTATCTCCATTATTGGAGTCCTTTTTTTTAGTCCAATTTTGTCTACTTAAGACATCTATCACCACATTTGCCTTCATATAGTGGTAGTCTATTATGCAATCATAGTATTTAATGAGCTCTACTCATCTCCTTTGTCTCATGTTTGATTTTTTATGTGACATGAGATATTTAAGCTCTTGTGATCTATAAAAGTTTGGACTCGAAAACCATACAGGTAATGTCTCCACACCCTCAATGCAAACACAACTGTTGTAAGTTCAAGATCATGAACTGGGTAGTTAAGTTCTTGTGGCTTTAATTGTCGAGATGCATACGCTATAACTTTCCCATATTGCATTAACATACAACCAAGCCCTTTTCTTGATGCATCACCGTATACCATATAGCCTTCCGTTGAGCCATATAATCGGTCCAAGTTTGTCTTTACTCTTGTAGGATAGGTGGTACCTCATTAGCAATCATGTTCAAGTCAAGTTAAGCTTGTTATGGTATCTATGATGAACTTGAGAACTTGCAAATATTTTTATTAGAGTATTTTTTTTTTTCAAAATATCAGTGGACATGCCCCTCAAGTGTCTAGATAAAATAAGTGTATGATCAACTCCACTTAAGCCTTTAAATTAGTGTTATATAGGATTAAGTTATGATAATAAGGACACGTCTCTAGAAGGAACAATTATTGGCTAATTAGGGTTTTGCCAAACTAATTATGACCATTTGATCATGCTATCAGACCCCTAGAAAGGATAACCGTTAGGTTATGCAAAGGGAAATACATTGAAAAGGGTGCAAGAGTTGTGGATTGCATGGGGGTACCATCGCTCTATTCCAGTACAATTCATTAATGATGTAGGGAATTAAACGATGAAGAGTTAACATGTGGCATGCCTAATACAAGTTGTTTCATTGGCACCTATGTTGGTAAGTGGTTGTGAACTCTTTATGACCAAAAGAATAACCTTTATTAGTTGAGTAGATTGACTAGTCATTGATCATTATAAAAATATTTTTTCTAGTTTGATTTTTGACATGATTACTAACATGTTATTATTTTAACAAATTAGTCCCATTAGACATGTTAATTTCTTGAACTGTTGAATGCAAATATTATGATCAATTATTGTTAACCTTATGATTGATAGTCAATTCTTTGAACAATATGTTACATGTTCTTCATTTCTTCCGTCCAACATGGAGAAACTAAAATTAATAACTTAATCATGATCAAAGATAAGTAATAGCCTCACAAACTGAAAAGAATGTGAATTTCTTAACTTGATTTTAACAAGTTAAAAAAAAGTTAATGTAAAAAAAAAAAAAACCAAAATAAATCAAGTAAATAAAGGTATAGAAACCAGTAAATAAAAAATGTTACAAATAGTAAAAAGTTGTAAAAAAAAATTATATATGCAAGGTTAATCATCGTTTTCACCTGCTAGATGACCTATTTATAATATAACAAAGATTGAATTGCACATAAACTTAAAATCCTAGTATAATACAAAATATTTATGGCAGATAGAGACTTTAGAATCTCAATCTTAGCACAATTTGTATTCCTTTATTTGTTTATATTCTCTATGAAATTACATGTGTTCTCATTATACTGCAACATCCATTAATTTAGTTGTTAAAAACTATTGTTCTACATAAAACTTGATTGTTGATTGTCATTGTGAATCATAATCCCTTAATCGATAATAGATTTCAGCTTCCTTTACTGTCTTTCTAAGCTAAGTGAGCAATTTTTTTAAAAATATTTTCTCCTGTCACATAAGATGAATTATTTTTGGTATAAACAATTTTTTTGTTTTGATATACTAACATTTTTTATTATCTCAATTAAGTACTTCAATTAATTTTTTATTTTTTAATGCGGCTTTATGTGTGTGTATATAAATAAAAAAATACCCGCTAAAATATATTATATAATAAATATAAATAATTTAAACTAAAATCAATATTTTTAAAAAGAAAATCTGTTTAATTATAGTAGTTATCTGCGTTCATTGAGGTTAACACTATCTTATGATTAATCAAAACTAATAAATAAATTATTTATAAAGTTGAAAATATTTATTATTTTAAAAAGATATAAATCATGTGATTGTAAAATAAATAGAAAATATGAATAGATTTTTATAGAAAAATTGAATTGGAATAATTGAAAGTTGAAAAAATTGAAATCTGACAAATTTCCTTTAGTGAAGGTGAAATAGAAAATAGAGAAATTAATGGAAGTGCTTGATTAGAAGATTGAAAAAATCTGGTGTGCTTAAATGAAAGAAATTTAAAATCATATACTTATTATCCAAAAAAATATTTATTCATGTGTAATAATTTATCATACCGAACACCTTTCTATCCCGTCTAAGTCGTTTATTGGGAATTATTTTTATTGTGTTAAATCATTTGATTTTCTCATAACAAAATTGCAGTCAAAGGAGATAATATAACACTTTTTTGTACGTAAGGCTATTCCTCACTCTTGGTTGATTTTTATTTTTATCGATATTTTGCAAAACAAAAAATAAATAAATAAATCAGAAAAACAAGAGGATTATAGCAACTTGAAAATTATAGAAAGAAAGAAATCGTCACAGGAATATTAATTTACAGGCAAACGCAGGCTGCAACTCGCTGCATGAAGCTGGAATCGCTAATAATCACCGGTCAGCCATACAGCGGTGAATTGGCCAGCAATGTCTCAACTGCAGCTT
>Ga0325414_1000491_pt1 | contig 32343 bp, 18 predicted proteins | sample PopdelMetagenome_8_FD_206183 | JGI IMG/M metagenome (GOLD analysis project Ga0325414, IMG submission 206183) | Populus deltoides microbial communities from Bellville, Georgia, United States - Leaf-PdKOR-R3 | ecosystem: Host-associated > Plants > Phyllosphere > Phylloplane/Leaf | place: USA... | reverse complement strand
CCAGTACATCAGGTTTCCTAGTAGCCCTCAATAAATTACTAGGTGGCGACTCCCAACGAACCAATCAAGCAAAACGCATAACAACAGAAAAATCGCCAGCTGACGCCGCGCGGATTTTATCACGTGCGACAATATCTAACAATTTCCATCTTTACCAAGGATGGCTTGGAGATACTTCTTCCATTAACAGACAATGAGAGAATTGCATTTCTGTTTTTCATTCTAGTAGCAGATAAATGAAAGAATCGAGTGTTCTTGTCTTCCTATTTTACACCACTGGACTCTTGATTTTTGAGGCCTCAAAGAGAATTAGGACCAGATGACAACCCATATAAAAATAGAAAATGCTATAACTAACCAAGGTCATCAAGTCCCTAAAATTATATATAGAAGCTATTGTTTCAGAATTTTTAGCATTTTTGGATTCTTTTCTTTATTTTCTGATTATTTAAGGCTTTCTTTTTCTTTTTTAAATTGGGTCGATTAAGTGCTTATTTTTTAAATAGATTTAAGGAATTTCTTAGAATAATTTTTTTGATAGATTATTAATTGGAATTATTTTTTCTTTATATGAGAAACAACGACATTTAGTATTCCTCAAGGCCCCTTTTGTTTTCTGTCATCTTCCTCATTTTTTCTTTCAATCCTGATTATAACAGACCCATTGTTTCTTAAGACATCTTGTATACTCAAGGTATTGCTTCCAACCATTAGAAGATAATTAGCAATTACCGCTTTCGTTGAACTCTCCATGGAAGTATAATTGCCTAAACAGGAGTCCATATACACAGCTTATTTAGTAAAACATTCAAAATGCTTAAATGCTCTAACAAGTATAACTGAGTAGGAAACTCACGAACAGTCATGTTCAACAGTATCATCATACTGTTACCTTCACACTGTTTGTTTTGAGGCGTTTGAAAGGGAAGGAGAGCGTAGGGCGAGGTACTTCTGGAATTTTGTTTGGAAAAAATATTTTAAGATGAAAGGTGGAGAATGATTGCCTTAATCCTCAATACTGTTACTTTAATGAATTGTTTATGGATGAGATTATTATTTCTAATTCCTTGTCAATAAGGAACACTTCACAGAGGTTCCTGGGCGGCCTTAAAGGCCTTCATAATTAACTTCTTGATAAGAATTTAATTTCCAACATGATGGTCAGTGCAAAAAAATATAGCGAAAACAAAGTAAAACAAGACAAACTTAGGATCCCAAAGATAAATATAGTTACAACACTTGCATATTGAAAAGATCCAAGGTAAGGCTAAGCTATGAGACCAACACACTAAAAAACACCTATAATGGCTGGACAGATACAAGCAAATTGGACAAGTTCGGAGAAAACACATATCTGGACCAAGAATGCAACAAGCAAATAACTGATTCTCCCGCCAACAACCACAACAAATTCAGCAATCCCATGCTAAGACCCTAAGATCTTCTAAAGTTGGAGAACTTACGAAAAGTAATCACCAGAAAATAGTAGCAAGTGTCAATGCAATCTTCAATGAAGTGAAACCACCTGCGTCGCCAAAGTGGATTTATGTAAAGAACTGCTGCAATTGTCAACACCCCAATTATGAAACATACCCCAAAGCTCACATGGAAAACATACATGTCTATGAATCCATCATCTTCTCGTTCATCATTAGGCGTTGGCTGTGATGGTGATTCTTCTCCATCGCATTTTTTCTGTAACAGAGGTCCACATAAAAGAGGATTACCTTCATAACTGCTTTCATCAAAGGTCCAAAACTGAGCCTTCATCTCTTGAGTTCTTCCTGACAAGTTATTGTGTGCCACACTGAAAACTGCTAGATTGTTGAGGACAGCAAGTTCTGGAGGGATTCCACCATTCAAGTTGTTGTAAGAAAGATCCAAGCTCTCTATCTGCTTCAAGTTTGAGAATGTTGCAGGGATACATCCAGTGAGATTGTTGTGTGACAAGTTTAATGCATGCAACTCTCTTAAATTTCCCATTTCTGATGGGATTTCGCCTGAGAATCTATTGCTGGAGAGATCGAAACCAGTCATGAAGTTGAGAATATTGCCCTTGTAACCATATGACATTCTTTTAGTTGTAAATTCTATTGCTTCTTCTATATTGACGACTCTAAAACTGTTTTTCAGGTTATCGATCCTCCCTAGTAGTAAACTGGTTTCAGAATACATCTTACTTGTGGACTCCAATTGATAGATTCTTTGATGAACAGCTACCGCTTTCTCTAAATTTTGCTTAAAAAGATAATTTGCTATACAGGAGGGTAGAAGACCGGAGAGTTTATTTTGTGAAACATCCAAGATGCTTAAATGCTCTAACAAGCATAACTGAGTAGGAAACTCACCAGCAAAATGATTAGCTTTCAGAAGAAGAACACTCAAGACCGAAAGATTGCCAAGCCAATTTGAAATTGGGCCCATGAAGTTGTTGTAATTGAGATCCAACGTGACCAAGGAAGAGCTGTTATAAAATGCATTTGTTAATGGACCGCTCAATTGATTTTTGGATAGATGGATATGTTTTATTGTTGATGGGCTGAAGCAAGATGGTACAGAACCAAACAAATAGTTCTCAGACATGTCCAAATATTTAAGGTTGCCAAGGTCGCAGAAATCTCTAGGAATTGGACCCTCAAAATGATTTCTAGACAAATCAATTGCTTGGAGATATGAAAAATTGCCCATCCACGTTGGAAGCATGCCTGATAATTGATTGTTACTGATATCCAATGCACTCAAACGTATCCAATTGGGAGGTGGAAAACCTGATATCTGCCCCGTAAAGTTGTTGCCGTCAAGGTATAGATATAGGAAAGCAGATGAGTTGAAGATTGAAGGAGGTAGCTGCTCACCCAAATTGTTGTTTGATAGCTTGACAAACCATGAACTCTTCAACTGCTCTAGTTTTACTCTAGACAACTGATTGTCAGATAAATCCATATATTCTAGAGAGCTCATGTTTCCAAAACAAGAAGGAAGGGAACCTATCAGTCCATTCATATGCATCCTTAATTTTGACACATTTGGGAGAACCAAACACATATTTCTTGGAATTTGACCATGTATGTTGTTGTTTGATATATCTATGACATTCATATAAGGATTTGGCTGGTTCTGCAATATCAAAGGACCAACAAAAGAGTTCTCCCTCAAGTATAGTTGTTCTAACCTCGTGTTGTTCTTAAGTAACCACGATGGGAACATTCCATTGAAATTGTTGTGGGAGAGATCAAGGATTCTCAAGTCATATTGGCTATAGAGAAAGTTGGGAATATCTGCATTGAGTGCTTTAGATGTTCTACTTGACAAGCTGAAAAACATCAGTTGGAACTTTGGAATGAAATTCTGAAACCCAGCTTTGTCTCCTATTAGTGTGTTGTGGTCACATATGAAGAACTTGAGTTTTGAGTGGTTCATGAAGGAATTAAATGAAAGTGGGATTTCAAAGTGGTTATTTGATAATGAGAGATATTCAAGGGATTTGAGATTGGTAAGAGGACCAGAGTCAATATTTCCAGCAAATCGATTTCCAGAAACATCTAATAGTTGTAGAGATGACAAGTTTCTGAAACAATCTGGGAGTGAACCCTTTAGATTATTCCAAGAGATATCTAACTGCTCTAGATTCTTCAATTCACACCAATCTGCACAATTTATCTGTAATTTGTTAAAACTAGTGATGAAAACTTCATTTAGTTATTGATGTAAACGTGGGCAGGAGTTGTTAATTTACCTTTTGCTGGTAAGGTGCTTTTGAGATCACAGCCACTAAAAGACAGAATTTTAAGTGCTGAAAATGCTCCAATATTCTGAAGATTGTTTGTTGGGAAAGAACTGCCGTCGAGTATCAACTCTTCAAGGGTGGTCGAATTGAAAAAACTCCCTGTGAAAAAAAAATATATGATGAAAATGGTAGTGATACAGAGCAGCCATTCCATTTTACATCAATTTTACTTATATACTTGATAGAAGGCCTCAACATATTTCATTAAGACTTTAGGCGAATGAACTATGATAAACCTTGACTTATTGACGTCCCGCTTAAATTAGTTTCCTTAAGAGAAAGGGTCTTTAGGGATGGCAATGCTCCCAATGACTGCAGCAAAGTACTTCCGATGATGGTGAGCTCGTTCAGACTAAGGGCTTCCAACTTCCTTAAACCTGTGGTATGTCCAATTGAAAGGAGACGACAATCAAATCAGCAGTGAAATTAAGTGTTGTGAAGATGAATTGGACAACATCTTTGTCATGGATTATTAAAGAAAACACCAAATTTGATTACCACAAAAAATTCATAAATTATTTTGTAACAAAGACAATATCCTTGTTGAAACGCCAAACACCAACCTAGTTTATCCCTTTGAAGAGAACTTACTAGATGGATTGTTTTGATCTGTGATTTTCAAATTTCACATGTTATAGTCAGGCTTTATTAAGTCGGAGCTTTAGTGGCGCTAACTGCCATAAAATTATTAGACAGACTGTATTAAAAAAAAAAAAAACCTACAAAATTGAGGGACTACTTTTTTTTATATAAAATATATTTTTTCAAAACTTATATATGTTATTCTAAAAAATTAACTTAACTTACGATGCATTCTAAAAGATATTAATAATGTACATTAAAATCCATGGAAATTAATAATGTTAGTTTGATGGTTTTTAATTGATTAATGTTGTCTGAGCTCAAGATTGTACTTATTACCTAATTATAATACACAAAATTCCACATAACAAAGCAAATTATTTGAAGTTGATATGCTCATAAATGCTAGTGAATATAATAAAACCATATTCTTGGGGTCTTATTCCATGTAAATTTTAAAATTTTGGATTGATATGTTATCGAGATATTTAAACATATCAAACGGTATTGTTGAGAAATGAGCTAAATGAAATGAATCTTGGGTGAATTATGCCTAATTAGCTAGAAGAGGCCAAGTAATATTCACAACCTTACCATTGATAGTCGTTGATCCTAAGAACATATTGCCTGATAGATTTAGAGACTTGAGGGATGGAAATTCACACAAATAAGATAAATCGTTGTCGTTGAATCTATTATAGCTTAGGTCAAGGCTCTCTAGTTTCCTCAATTTTGATGGTAGGGCCTCAAAACCTGCAAGAAAGTTGTTGCTATATGTAAGTGGCAATGCCTTAATTATAATATGCAAAATAAAAGGTAAAAATCAGCTGCCTCTCAGTAAATCATCCCCTACCATTGATACTTGATCCTCTCAACATATTATATGATAGATCCAAAGACTTGAGGGATAAAAGCCCACTTAGAATTGATGAGATGTTGCTGTTCAGTTGATTGCGACTCAAGTAAAGGTTCTCTAGTTTCCCCAGCCTCATCGGTTGGAGTTGAAAAGCTACAAGACACATAAAAATGATACATGAACGCATATTTTATTATAAAATAGGCTGTGTACACTTCAAAGATTAAGGAACGAGCCAGGTTGTTTTATGCCTTGAGATAGTGTTTTTGTCAAAAAAAGAAGAAGAAGAGAAATGGAGAAGAACGACTAGAACCCAATGATGGATTGGAAGTATCCATTCTACATACCTGTTCTTCCTCACTTGTGATTTTTAAAGTAAACTAATGGAAAAGATTCAAAGCTAGATAATTAAACGTTACCATTGAAGCCAGCTGATCCTGTCAACTGATTGTATGATAGATCCAAAGACTTGAGAGATGAAAATCCAGTTAGAGTTGAAAAAATGCTATCATTGTATCCATTCATCTTCAGGCGAAGGCTCTCTAGTTTTTTTAACCTTGATGACAAGACTTTGAAACCTGCAAGACGATTCTCAAGAGCCTGTTGGAAGGAAATAAACGTATAGAAAAAAGCATACAAAAAGGAGAAAAGGAAAAGCTTCAAAGTTAAATTATAATTAAATTATTACCATAGAAGTCAGCTGATCCTTTCAGCAGATTGCTGGACAGATCCAAAGACCTGAGAGATGAAAGCCCATTGAAACATGATATAAAATTATTACTAAAACGATTACCACTGAGGTCAAGGGCATTCAATTTCCTTAGCGTAGATGATAGGACTTCGAAGCCTGCAAGAGAAACTCAAAGCAAAGTATATAATTAGCATTAATTAAACACTTGATCGATGTAATTTAATCACACAATAATATAAATTTATTTTGTGATTATAAGAACAGAAAGACTGAACCTTGATTCTCAGAGCAACCAACTAATCTATTTTTGTTCAAATCAAGACTTTGCAGTTCTTTAAAAGGCAAAAACAAAGATGCGTTGAGAACCCAGTCCCCCAGGCGGAAATCCCTTGCACCCGCAAGAGAGATATGGATTACACGCCTTGTAGTGGAATCACACTCAATCATAGACCAATCACAACAATTAGCAATATCCTCTTTATTGGCCGTCCAGTCGCCCAAATGCCCGAAGATGCTGTTTGGATTGATCAAAGCCTTGATCTCCAAGAGACCAATCCTCTCCTCCTCCAAACACCCATAACAACGACCATAGGTCAATAATGTTAGCAACATCCAAACCCACATTTTTTTCATCTTCATCTTTAGCTCTCTTCATGCATTTAATTATATTTTCTTTGCGGAATTGTCAAAAGAATTGACTTCGGTGCATTATAGATGTGGAATTTTTGGAAAGACTTTGACTCACAGTAACGTACATTAATGAACGAATGGACAAGCAACAGTTACTGATTTTGAATTTTGTATTTTTTGGTACTAAGGAGACAAAACACGAAAGCCATGAATATTACCTAGAAGAAATCTTACCGGCATCGTAACGTCGGTGCTCTAGCAAGAACCACACGATGGATATCCATGCATTAAATTTGATAGTGACAACCCTTGATTTTAATTGCCGAATTGTCAAAGGAACAAACATCGGTGCATTATAGAGCTGGAAATGCTGTAGTAGACTTGACTCAGTCACGTACGTTAATGATCGAATGGACAATCAACAATTACTGATTTGATTTTATTTTTTTTAATCTTTTTATAGTAAAAGCCCATCACCAAGCCTCATTTGTGTTCTAGATAATAAAAAATAATAAATAATAAATAATCATAAAACTGATGATTGATTTTCACTCGAAATTTAAAAAATGGCTTTTACCAATTATTTTTTATAACATTCTTTCAGTTAAACGTAAAGCAATCTAAATAAGGAAAACCAGAAAGTAATCTAAATAAATTTCATTCCCTCTAATCCTTACATGAATATTTAGACTAATTAAATAATAATAGATTAAAATCGTTAGTCATGTGACTTAGTTTACTGGAGTAATGATAGAAGACATTAGCAAATCTGTTTTTCTTCACTGTGCTTTGTTAAGGAAATAAATACGTTTTTCATCTGCCTTCCTGATATTAACAGTGTGGAGTTTTTGCATAGAAGAAATAATTGTATGGTTTTGAATCTGTAAATATGTGGTTTCCGGGTTACATGTCTTGCTTGTCTTTTGTTTTATGTGAAATTTTTGTTTCTGCAGATTATAATTTTACGAGCCACTACTAGAATGGTTCTACTTTTTAGATATAATTTTGATATTGATCATAGTCCATCTGCTAGGTCCAAGGTGGAACAAAACTTGAATATAAGTATGTATGATCGAGTTTGCAATGAAACAGACGGAAAATGTTGTTCAATTCTGTATATTTTTCGGGATTTTGTAATATAATATCAGTAGCATTTAATGACTGAGTATGAATGTTCTTTTGAAATTCGAAGAGGATATGCTGCTTATCTTCATAGATTGTGAATAATGTTCTTTTTTCTACACCGAACGAGCCTTTATGCAAAGCAAATTCCAAGAACAGAAAAATAATGCTTTGTGTTAAATTACGAAGTTTTAGCAGCAAAGACCTTTACAATGCCATTGGGATCGGAGCAAATTGGGTCACGGAATGGAAATGCCTTCTTGCTCTTCTATTATAGCTCCATAGGGTTAGAACTTAGAAGATACAGAGGAAGAGATCATTTATTTTCTTGTCATTTCCTTAGCAATAAAACTGTTAAGAATGCACTAACAGGTAACGAACATAACACATAAATTCTAAATACATGGCATTTATATTTATAAATACTCGTTTAATTCATGATTCTAAATATTTTTTGATCTAGTAAACATTTTCCTAACTCAATTAGGAATTCTTTTTCAAACTCAACAATCCCTCCCTTAAAATTTGATGTTCATAAAAATTTAGTTTGGCAATAAAGAACTCTTGTCTAAACAAGATCTTCTTAAGTGCAAATACTGAGTAATCTTCCATGTTTCACAAATAATTTCAATTTGAGGAACTTAGTGAATATATCAGCAACTTATTCTTTACTTTTGTAATAGCTAATCTCAAAAGTTCCATCCTTTCTAAGATCTCATAGGAAGTGGAACTTTACATCAACATACTTACTTCTACTATGCAGAATGGATTTCTGGAGAGTTTAATTATCAAGTTGTTGTTCCAAAAAATTATCATAGGCCTTTGTTTTTTGATTTCATGAGCCTCACAAAAAACTACAAATTCATGTGAGTTTTACTCTACCATGATCGATTCAGAGAACTTTTATTGGTTTATCAACTTCATTCTTAACAAGTGTTTTATACCTCAAAAAGCTTCAAAAGCTTTGGATTTTATGTAATATTAATTAGTGTAAAAGCAGCTTCAAGGAAGCATTCATTTTATGCATATTGCAGACTACATCCTTCCATAGGCCTGTTTCAGAACTCCCAAATCTTCAACGCCACTTGAAAAGTAAAGCTTTATTCTTGTCTAGGATACAACCAATCCCAAGACCACCTTGCTTTGTTAGAAAGATCTTCTTTTTCTTTCTATTTTGGCTGCAATGGTGATTGGAACAGGGAACAGGGAAAGGAAGTAGATTGGCAGGTTGTTCAGTACCAACTTGATCAAGCAGATTCTCCCTCCAATTGATAAGCGTTTACCTTTCCGGGAAGACAATTTGAAGCTGATTCTGCTAATAGCAGGGTGCCACTTGGAAGTACGAGAAGAAACAGCTCCAATAGGCAACCCTAAATATTTGAGAGGTTGTCCAGTCACTATACATCTCAGATTACTGGCAGTATTAGCAACCACAACCTCTTCAATTCCAGTTCTAGTAATCGAGCTTTTAAGGAGATTTACTTTCAGTCCGGATACCAATTCAAAGCATTGTAAGATTCTTTTTATGTTCTGCAAAGAAGAGAGTTTGTCTGAGCTGAAAATAAGAGTATCGTCAGCATACTGTAAATGTAAAATGCTCAACTGGCTCTGCCCAAGATCAATGCCTTCTATTAATCTCAAATCACAACTAATTTTTAACATACCACTGAGGTCCTCAGCAGCCATATTAAAGAGAAAAGGAGATAAGAAGTCTCCTTGACAAAGTCCTTTTTCCATTGAGAATTCCTCTGTAGGAGAGCCATTTACCAGGACAGATACTCTGGCTGTATAAATACACTGCTTGATCCATCCCCTCCACCTCACGCAAAACCCATACATTCCATGACTTCATCAATATATTCCCAAATAACTGAATCAAAGGCTTTGTGGAATTCGAATTTGAGAAGATAACCCTTTTACTTCGGTTACTTTAAATGACAGATAATTTCATTGGCTATAAGAACACGGTATAAAATTTGTCTCCCCTTGAAAAAAGCATGTTGAACCTCGCCAATAATTTCAGGCATGACAGCCTTTTAGCTAGCAACTTAGAGATGGATCTTGTACAGGCATCCAATCAGACTAATAGGTCAGAAATCCTTGAGTTTATTAGCAACAACTATTTTTGGGATGAGAGTAATGAAGGAGCTGTCAATGCCATTAGGTAGGAGACTAGACAATGAGAGAATTGCATTTGTGTTTTTCCTTCTAGTGGCAGATAAATGAAAGAATCGAGTGTTCTTGTCTCCTAGCTTACACCCCTGGACTCTTGATTTTTTAGGCCAAATAGATTCCTGCATACGGTAGAGTGATCTGAGTTCATTCATAAGTTCCTTGCTTCTGTGTAACTCAGACGCAGACAACAGTCATATTTTCCTTATAACCCTCCAGCAATTCAACTTCTTGCTCAACAGCTTTTACTTTATCATCAATGTTTCCAATTGTTTCCTTATTTCACACTCTAAGACATTCCTTCTCTTCACTATCTTCCCACTACTAGAAGCTAAAGACATTGCTGACATCGATGAGGACCAGAATTCCTGAATTACCTTCCTGAAATCCGATCTCAACCACCGACAATTGAGGAATCTGAAAGTTTTGGTCCCCGATTGGAGGAGTTCCAGACACATAGCAATCCCACTGAAGGTACAGCATACCAGGATCTAGAATTTCTCCCCCATATAGAATTAATAGTTCTTTCATCAATATTCTCCAACTTAGTTTTCAATAAACAGAGGAAATCTATCTGAAACTTTCTAACAACATGCCTTAAAGATCTTTTCTTATCTTCACCCCCTACCCCACATACATTCCAAGGAATTACACTGCCCATATGGAAAATTAAGACACCCATACCTTCTTGAAGCATTACTGATGCTCCAAGCACTCCTTCCATACTTCCAGCTCCTTATCAATGAGAGTCTTCAAAGTGTCTGGGTAAAAGGACGAATAGCATATGTGATTTCTATGACAGCACTCTTCTTTTTAAAGCTCTAGATTGCCTGCTCTTTTGGGTATGAAAATACATAGGCCCCTTCCCTTCTCTTTTGGATGAATGGGGTGATTTAGGATGAGTACATCATAATTATATTCATCTCAATAACCGAATGGGAATTGCATGCAGAGGACAGGTGAGAAAAAACCCAATGGGCCAAAAAAAATCGATTTATTATTATTTTTTTAACAATAGGGAACAACTAGTTGTTCTGCTCTCTCTCTCTCTCTCTAGAAATTATATATCGAGGAGCAATTATATGATTTGGTTTGTACTTCATATCTAAGTTATTGCAACTAATAGAGTAGCTAATAGAGTAGATTACGCAATGTCGTGAGCGGACTGAGATTCCTCATTTGTTATTATTTCAATATTATATTTTTTTATTAAAAAATTTTTTAAAAAAATTAATTTATATTTTTACTCATCATCAAGTTTGTATTTGAATTTATAAAATAAACTGATTTAAGTTGGATCAGCTTCCATGTATTTTAACTAAAAACTTAAGTTAAACAAAGAGCTGAGTTGAGAGATTTCAGAATTAATTAGTTTTAACTGTCACAACCCAAATCTTGAGTTTATGGCCGACAACGCAGGAGCGGTGTCGAAAGGACATCCCACCTGCGCTAAGGCTCAGAACAAACATATCAAATGAAAATGGTATTTAAAAATACACAACATTTTATAATCTTTAAAAATATTATATTATTCAAAACTAATGAAATCAAATGATAGTTCAAAACTTCTCATCAGTAATTAAAACAAAAACGATAATTTATAATACGCATTACATTGTCAAAATCCAAACTTAATTAAAATATGGTAATAGTGGAGCGTCTAAGATATCGAATCAAAACTAAAAGGAAAGCCTTGCAAAACAAGCAAGGTCTACCTACCAAAACTGAAGAAGTATGAACACTCAACAAAGTCCACATGCTAACAGAAACTAAGAACCTGAAATAATATTAAGAATAAGGGATGAGTTCAACCAACTCAGTAAAGAAATAATATTTAATATACATTTTAGATATTAATAGTTTTGTAAAACCTCTGGGTGAAAAATCATAAATTGACTACTTTCATGTAAAACAAAAAAATTCGTAACTCTCGATTGGGTTATCATAAAATTCTGAATATTTGCGTGGAGCCTTCTAATATGATGCCTTAGCTTGGGTTAAAATTTCAGAATTTTTAGAGAAATTCATAAATTTAATGAAAAATCACAATTTGACTAGTTTTACGTTATTGGACGTAATTTTAAATCTGACAATCAGATTGAGCTGAAATTTTATGAGGAACCTTAAAATATATTAAATAAAATCTGGTTAAAATTTTAGGATGAACGGAGCTCGGTAGTGCTAGCAAAAAATAAGGACCGTCAAATAGAAACAAAAAGACTCATTAAGGGTAAAATGGTTATTTGCCATTAAAAATAAAACAAATCAACTCCTTTTTTGTTATAAGCTGTCGACTAGGCAGAAACAAAATGTGAAAAGAAAAAAGCAAGAGAAGAACGTTAGAAATCAAGAGAAAAATAAGAAAAATGAGAGGGAGCTTTGAAACTTGTAAGATTACAAGACTTGGAACATTAAATTAAGGAAGAATCAAGTGAAGGAAGATATAAGAAAGGAGAGGAGGGCTGGCCACACTAGGAGGAGAAGAGAAGTTGGGAGAACTTAGATTGGTAAGCATGAAAAATTAAGATTTTTACTTGAATGAAGTGTTTTTGAGTTTATTTGAGTAAGTTATCAAACAATGACAATTAAATTTGATTTAATTTCTTATATTCTTGACTTTGTAAATTAGGGTTTTTATGAGAATTTAGGGATTTTGAGAAAAGTAGTAAACATGATGAAATTGAGATGGAATAGTGTAGAAATAATGAATGTAAGTAATAATTAAGAAAGAAATTGAATAAGTTTGAAGAAATGAACTTGTAACTAAGGATGAGGAAATAAAGGAATGAGGTTTTGATTGTTTTATGTTTAAGAAATGATGTTCTTTATCTTATTTGAAGTATTCAAAATATGAACAAGTGAAGAAGCATTATAAGAATGTGAAAAGAAGGAATAAATAAATGGTAGGAATAGTTCATGGAAGAATTCTTTAAGTGAGTTAAAAGAAGAAAATTGATTAAAACTATATGTTGAAAATAAGGTGACAAATGAATGAAAATTTTGGTGCAAAACCCAATTAAATAAAAGATATTATTACGTGCTTCAAGTTTAGGCACGTAGGAGAAATAATAATGGATTAATAATGTAGTGCAATTTGATTGATTCAGGAGTTGTTTTGGGAGCAGAGCATCAAGCAGGAGGAGCTGGGTCATCACGAGCAAACGATAGGTGATTCATCACTTTCTTTTAAAATTCAAAGTTTCATTGTTAGTTATGAGTTGTTTATGACATATTAATATGAAAAAAGTTGAAGAAGAAACTTGTTTGTATTATAATTCGGATGTTGGGTAATTCGTATGGAATTACTGGTTAGATTGTCTATTAATAGAGAATAGCTAGATATTGGATAATTCGTATGAAATTTTTGGTTAGATTGGCTATTATTATAGAATAGCCAAATATTGGGTAATTCGTATGAAATTACCGGTTAGATTGGCTATTATTAGAGAATAGTCGGATGTTGGGTAATATATATGGAATTATAGGTTTGATTGTTGGCTATCGAAGAGGGTTAGCCGGGTTTGAGGTAAAATTGTGAATTATCAAATTAAAAATTAAGCAATAAGTGTTGGTTGTAGAGGTCCTATAAGTATATGATTAATAAATTATGAATGGGTTATTAATGTTGATATGTAGTAAGTTAGTGATGAAAGACAATTTGATATATTTTGAAGAATTGTGAACATAATAGCTTTATCATTTTTAATGTGTTGTCTTCCTTATTTCTTATTAATGTTATGTATGCAGGTTTTTCATAAGGTGATGCGGAGCGTTAAACATGAGTTTTGTGTTTAAATCTGTTTATTTTATGGGATGTAATATCTTTTGCTTTATATGTAATTTGTATTATATGTAGATTTTAATATATGTATCCTAAAGATATTTACTTTTGGTATTTATACATTTAGAAAGTATGAGTAAGGAACTAATATTAGTAAACTATTCGAAAAGAATACTTAGTAATTATAATCATGCATGTTTAAAAGATGGATGCATATTAATGTAATAATTAGTTCAATATGAATCCTTTGAGTTTATATTTGTTTGTAGTTAATGTTTTATTTGTTGATGATGTAAGGTTGAGAAAGCACAACGAAGTATGGTTATGTGAAATATTGTATGATGAGATGGGATATGATCCAGGATAGTTGGATCGAAGTGGAAGATTTGAGTATTATGATTGAATAAAGTCTAGTCGATAACTTGGTAACATCAAAAAACAAAGAAAACTCTGCCAAAATTTTCAAAAAAAAATCATATAATCTTAGACATATTATTCAATACTTGACATTAGTAAAGAAATGTTTGAGATTTCATGACATTATAATTTAAGGGTGTTACAAATTTGCAATTCGATTTATCTTGACATACATATAAATACTAAGCATATTATCATATAGTAGTGGAATACATGTCAGAAATTAGATAACACCCGAAGGTGACCAGATGACACTCAAAGATGCCCAGATGACACCCGAAGGTGACCACTATGGGAGGATCAGTCACCACAAGTTGATGTCTCTCTCACCAGTTAGGTATACAGAATACTATGTGCACATAGGCTAACTACTCTCCGTTAGCATGAAATTACTGACAAGTCCTATATCAAGGCATAATAGATATTTGCAGAATCATCAAAAAAATGTATATTATATCAAATAAAATTTAATTCAACAGAAAGCAAGTTTAAATTTAAGAATAAATGAGTACTCGAAAAATAGATCAACATATATAAATATTCAAGAGATTAACTAGTCGTACTCATTATATAATCAACATACATATTTATTTATATTATATGCATATTAAAGATTATTCCACTCACCCGGAAAATATAGAACTAAAAGGAATATCAGATGAAAGACCTGAAAATCCTATTGAGGATCGTTATGAGAACCTACAACAAATATACAAAACATACTAAAAAAACAACCCAAAACAATACAATTTTAAGATTCCAGTGCATAAAAGAAAATCAGGTTTAGTCTCCTAAGTTTAGGGACTAAAACGACAAATTTCCAAAACAAGGACCAAAATGTAATTTTACCAAAACTAGAGGACCAAACTATAAATATATAACCATACTGAAATTCCACCCATAAACCATCCTCAATTCTTTTCAGAACGAATTAGGGGCCAAATATAATTTTTAAAAATTCAGGGACTAAAATGTAAATTCCTAAAAATTAAGGGACCAAATTGAAAATATTCTAAATCAATTATCAAACTGAGATTCATCATCCTCGACCTCATAGTAACACTTCCCAGAATCCCAAAATACTATTTGGGATCAAGTTGTAATTTTTCTAAAGTTTGGGGACTAAACTGTAATTTTTCATAAATCAATGACCAAAATGAAATTTCATTATCTTCAATGTAACAACCCGGCTTTTCAAGCCTAAAACAACAGCAAAAAAATTTTTGTACTTGACATACATCGTGTCGGTAATCGGCGAACATGTTCCCTTCACATCATCAATATATAATCTATACATCAACAACAATCAACATTTCATTTAAAAATGAATCTTACATAAACTTATAATATTATGTTTGCATGATTAGAAGTTCGCATTTAAAATATACATGCATAGTCATGAGTTTGTATTCTATCCTACAAATAGTCATCACGAATTTAATCTAAAAGGATCTAATAATAGTTATACATTCAGTACATTGATTCATATAAAATACATCATGATTTAGAATGCAACTACATGATTCCTTGCAAAAGTAGGTTCCTGTGTATCGGGTTTCCTAGGCACCTTGTTGGTATGACGTCCCTACTGCAGTACAAAACATTTACAAGAATGCAATTACTTAATAATAATAATAATAATAATAATAATAATAATAATAATAAGAAAATAGTCTGGCAGTTTAATGAAGCATTAACATTATCTCATGTTTGAAGCGTGACATTTGTAGTTCCTTCATGTTCTTGGTATACACAACTTGCAGTACATATATATGCACCAATTCTTACAATCAACCATAATCTTAAATCCGGCCATTCTTTTAAGACATCATTTGTCGAGGTTAACTATTCACTCACCCCGGCCATCCCCTTCGAATGCTATCAGCCAAAACTAATCAACCGTTTGTCCCGGTCATCCCTTCGGATGCCATTAGCCGAAGCTAATCATTCATTTGTTCCGGTCATCCATTCGGATGCTATTAGCCGAGGCTAATCATTCATTTGTCCCGGTCATCCATTCAGATGCTATTAGCCGAAGCTAATCAATTTTTTGTCCCGGTCATCCATTCAGATGCCATTAGCCGAAGCTAATCAATCGTTTGTCCCGATCATCCATTCGGATACCATTAGCCGAAGCTAATCAATCGTTTGTCCCGGTCATCCATTCGGATGCCATTAGCCGAAGCTAATCAATCATTTGTCAACATTTAAGCATTTGGCAATCTGATATCTGAATTAACACAATACGGCAACGTTCATGATAAGGTATTTCATTGTTCAAGGTCATCTCTTTAGCTGTCATTAGCCGAAGCTAATCAATCATTTGTCAACATTTAAGCATTTGGCAATCTGATATCTGAATTAACACAATACAGTAACATTCATGATAAAGTATTTTCATTATTCAACATTATTTAAAAGGAAGGTAAAAGTCACCTACCTGCAGTATAAGCTCTACTCGTGCTCCCCTGTTGCTGCTATTGCACCACACCGGTGGTCCCTCCTGCAGTCACAAACTCATCTCATAAATTTTCCTCATTCAAGGATATGTTTTATAATAATCATATTAATAGCTAATAAATCTTTCTTTCAATCATTTCTTTCTTTATATCTTACGTTTTTCTCATCACACCCATTAATGTTGTCATCCTTTATCTAACCAAAGTTATCATTCCTTCAGGCCGATATTACAGAGAATCCATATTTATCCATTACTTATATGTTACTTTCTATGCATGTTCATTTCCTCATAATAACATACATACATACATATATCATGTATATTTTCAGAGTTAGTATCTCAATGTGCAAGTGTTCGTATGACTCAATTCTTTTATATAGTATTCACGTGAAAGTCTATTGTTACTGTCTACACATTGAACTGTTACTGTCTAACTTTGAACTGTTACTGTCTAGACATTTGAATTGTTACTATCCACACATTGAACTGTTACTGTCTAACTTTGAATTGTTACTGTCTAGATATTTGAACTGTTACTGTCAACACATTGAATTGTTACTGTCTACACATTGAATTGTTATTGTCCAATTGTTACTGTCTAACTTTGAACTGTTACTTTCTAGACATGTGAACTGTTACTGTCCACACATTGAACTGTTACTGTCTAGACATTTGAACTGTTATTGTCCACACATTGAACTGTTACTATCTAACTTTGAACTGTTACTGTCCACATATTGAACTGTTACTGTCCAACTGTTACTGTCTAACTTTGAATTGTTACTGTCTAGACATTTAAACTGTTATTGTCTACACATTGAACTGTTATTGTCTGAATACTCATCAGATTTTAAACTATATCTAAAGTTATAGAACTCTGTTTCAAGCGAGATTAGTCTCGTTGGAAAGCTAATACACGAGGCTACAAGTTCTCTGAAGGAAGGAGAACCTAGTTCTGCTTTTGAGATGGTCAAAATTGCTCATCAACAAACATTACCCTACAGGGTCTGTCAGGACCCAATCTCGGTTGATAACCTATAGCTGGGGTTCTACAGCTCCATATTGAGCAAGACTAATTTTCTTAGTTAGTTGACATCTAAAACTACAATTACTATGAGAAACTTGATCCTAATTCTCTCATCCTCCTACTCAAATTCTCTCCAAAAGTCAGGAGATGAATCTGTCCAGATTCATCAACCTTTCCACTTACACACAACATCCACAATTTAACGTTTTCTCTTTTATCTCAACCCCTGGCCATATCACATATCATTTAAGAGTGTCAAAAAAATATCTTTATAAGAGCTAATTTTTCTTATTTATTTCAATCTTCCCTCTTAACGTCAAAATAAAACATTCTTATCGATTTTACAAACTTTCCGAACAATATTCTTCCAAACACAATCCTTGACAACAGTTTCAATCAACCATAAATAACAAACAAATAATATTCCAAACAATCCATACTGTCAAGTTAGAATGCATTATTATGAGTATAACATATACAAATATTAACTTCATCAAATGGTGAAATTTCCAGAAATATAGGTTTAACCGAACTGACCTCAAACTTGCAGACCTACTGTGCGAGATACACAACTTCTATACCAAATGTTTGTTTCGAATCTCCACCGTTCAGAATCTAGACAGAATCAGGAAGAACAACATATCCAAGTTATAGCCTAATCCAACGGTGGCCGAAGGAGAAAACAGACAGCAAAGAAGACTGTCCAGAAGTGTATTTTCCTAGACATTTTCCTCCCTCGGTATCTCTCAAACAGGGACTAATATAGAAAATCCTTACGGTGAAAATGTACATGACATGGATGAGAACAACATAGCCAAATATCGTGCTGATCCAACGGTGGAAGGAGGAGTTATAACTGTCGGTTGATCTGCCATCAATATATCTTCTCTCCAGCCTCTCTCTAAAACCTCTCTTAATCTTACCAGTCCCTCCAAGAGAGAAAATAGAATGATATTTATAGTTCTAACATCTTGTTAATTGCACATTTATCCCCACCCCTTTTTATCTTTTGTACATAAACTTCCAACCTTCTGTTATTTGAATATTGACCTCTCTTGATCTTACGTATTCATTCTGTCCTCACAAATGTTTTTCTTTTCAATGATTTAGTACTATATTCACTTTTCATTTCATTGATTTCACTATTTTTATCTTGATTTAGGTTTCTTTAATTTAATTTAACCCATTTTACTATTGGTTAAATTTCTCATCTTTTAAATACCCAGAAAAATTATAACTGGGGGTTTACATTCAACCTCAAGACCATTCTGTCCATATTTTCCAGGAAGGTTGAAATGAATTTCTTAACCCATAAAAATCAATTTAAACAAATCAACTCACAAATCCTTATTTTTAACAACACATTCAAAATCAATCACTTAATATTAAACCTCTAATAATCATAAATTAATCTTGACAACATAAACTTTAAATTCTTATAAACTCTAATCTATTTTTTAATCCTTCCATAAATAAATCATAATCAAAAGTAATATGAGAGAGAGAGAGAGAGAATCACTTACTTGCTACTTGCACATTTCTTGAACCCAAAAACTCAAGATCAAAAACTAAAATCCTTAGTTTGATGAGGAGAGGGTCACAATGGTCATAAGAAATAGAGGAGAGTGTCACAATGGTCATAAGAGAAAATTAATTCTCTTACAACTTTTTTATATATACCTAGGTTAATTTAGGTTGGGTTTGAGCTTAAGATTGGGTTTGAGTCAAAACTTTGGGTCTTATATTAACCAAATTAATAACACCATCAAAAAATTCTTCATATTCTTAATATTTTTTTTATATTTAAAAAAAATTATTCTGAATTTATGTAACAGTTCTAAGAAGAACTACGTAGAATATTATTGTTTGTTTTGTGCACTTGGGCAACAAAGTCCTATTTATACTACATTATGGCTCCCTTCATGCATTCAATTGGATAGTGACAACACTAAAATTTTCTTTGCCTAATTGTCGAAGGACTAATCAATATAACTGGAATTATTGTATAAGATTTTGACTCACAGTAATGTACATTAATGAACGAATGGACAAGCAGCAGTTACTGATTTGATTTTTTATTTGTTTTTACTGAAAAGCCATGCGTCCAGCCTCATTTGCGTTCTTATAATTATGTTTCTTTAGTTAGCCACAGCAATGTTGGATGTATCATGGACTATATGTTTTGTCATTGTCTAATTAGGATAGGGAATGTATTGCTTTGCTAGGATTTGTCCTGACAAGAATGCTAGTCATCTACAATCAGATATATCAAAGGCGTTTATGACAAAAATATTAATTGTTCGCTGAGTTTTTATGGATACGCTACTTATCTTCATAGATTCTGAATATTATTCTTCTTTCTACTTATCAACCGCTAAACCACATCTAGCTCATTATTTGGTGGACCTTGGTCATGTTACTTCGGGCCACCCCCTTACCTTAGAAGCCCAGCTTAGTTTAGGTATTTACTGCTCTGACTCCTTTGATAGTACCTCTTCTTTTTCTTGCTCCAATTATGACGTGGCCATGAACCAATTCAAGATACATGGCCCCAAACGAATGAAGCAAGCAAGCCAACCCTTAAAGTTGGGTTATACTGTATATACGAACTCTAGAGATCTTTCTCAACAGTATAACAGTCAAGTGAAATTTTGCTCAAGATGAAGAAAGACAAAACTTTTAACAATTCATGGGACTTTTACAAAGACACGCGGGATGACATAGAAGAATCTACAGATGACTCAGATGTTCACATGGGGAATAGATGCCATTTTCAAAATGTTGGGGGTTCTCATAAACATCTTTGTATAACAAGATCCATACAATCAGGAGATGAAGAAGCTACTATGAGTTCAGAAGATCGAGAAGTTCAGGGTATGGTCCAGATTGGGGAAGCTTTGCTTATTAGGGACAATTCCAACTTTTATGCTTCTGAAGGAGCTATTCAGAAATAGCTTCAACAAGAGGAGGCTGACTTGAGGGTTGTCCAGTAAGTTCTTTGTTTCCTCTGCTTTGGTTAGGATTTTTTCTGTTTTTTTATGAAGGTTCTCTCTTGGAACTTACGTGGACTGGGTAGGGTTGGAAAATTACAGGTTGTGGGTAGGCTTATTGATATTCATAAGATTGATGTGTGTTTTCTTCTAGAAACAAAAATTAAGACTTGCACAGACTTTTGCATATTTCATGTTTGGAACAATAGCAATGTTAATTGGGCTTGTAACGAGGCTAAAGGAAGTAAAGGGGGTATGATTGCTCTTTGGGATGATACAAAATTTCAGGTTTCATATGTTGAATATGGTTACGAGTGGATTGGTCTTTACGGTCAGCATTTGCAAAGTGGCTTTATCTGTGCTATTGTTGGTGTTATGCCCCTTGTTTTATGTCAGAAAAATGGGATCTTTGGAACAACTTATGTATCCTCAGACATGCCTTTCCTATTACGTGGTTGATGGTGGGAGATTTTAATGAGACTTTAAATTAGATTGATAGAAGTAGTGGCTATCTTCATATTAGGGGCTCTTCAGCTTTTAGGAATTTTCTGGATTCTTGTCACCTTATTTAGTATCAACTGGCTGGAGGTTACTACACTTGGTTCAGGAATTGCTTGATGAGCCAACTAGACCATGCTTTCTCAGATAAATCCTTTCATCTTCAGTTCTCCAATGTAATGCTCCATCGATTACCTAGAGAAATGTCAGACCATTGCCCCTTGCTAGTGTCTAATTACCTCTGAGAGAGCGGTTATTGTCCTTTTAATTTTTGGATTGTTGGCTTCCATTTCCTAACTTCAAAAACATTATTAGAGGCTTTTGGTTTGATGGGTGTACTGCATTCCCAGGATGCTTCAGATTCATTAAGAAGCTTAACTTTGTAGCAGCTCAACTTCGACGATGGAACAGGAGTGCAAGCTTCAGGTTGTGATTTCCCAAATTGATGATCTGGAGAGAAAACAGGAGGCTGATCCTCTATGTCCCTCAGATCACCTCAAGCTTGAATCTCTTATAAGGGATAAATGGACCTGCAGTAATAGAGTTGAATGCAAGTGGAGGCAGAGATCTAGACAGTTGTGGTGCAAGCTAGGGGACTGTAATACCAGGTTTTTTCATTTGATAGATAACTTTAAAACAGCCAAATCTCAAATTATGATGATCAATCATAAGAGGGCTGAAATTCAGTCTTTACCATAAATCAAATCCGCTACTATTGATTATTTTTATAATCTGTATAAAGCTCTAATTGGGAAGAAAGCAGAGATGGGTCCTATAAGTTTTAAAAGGTTAAATTCAAAGTTGTCTCTTTTGGCTAGAGAGAGATATGACCTTGGATGAAATTAAAAGATGTGTGTGGGATTGTGATGGTTCTAAGAATCCTGGTCTAGACGGTTTCAATTTTAAATTTTATAAGCTCGCTTAGGATTTTATTGCAAAAAACTTATTGGACCTGATCACTGAATTTTTAAGAACAGGGTCTATGCCGAAAGGGGTTAACCTCTCCTATATCACATTGGTGCCGAAAAAGAAGGTTACCTTTGAATTCAAAGAGTACCGCCCCATTAGTTTGATCCATGATATTTACAAGATTATTGCGAAGATTTTGTCCAGTAGACTAAAAGAAGTAATAGGCAGCTTGATTAGTGACAATCAGACTGTTTTTATAGCAGACAGACAAATTGTTGATGGTTTTATGGTAGCTAATGAAGTGGTTTATGATCTAAAAAGAAGTCAAATATCGGGTCTCATATTCAAAGTTGATTTCCAAAAAGTTTTTGATTCAGTTCTATAGGATTACATTGATGAGGTGATGACTTACATGGGTTTTGGTGCTAAATGGAGAGGGTGGATTTCGTCCTGCTTGTCTACTAGTCAGATTTCAGTCTTAGTCAATGGCTCTCTTTCCCCAGAGTTCAAAGTGGGGTGAGGTATTAGGCAAGATGACACTCTTGTTTTTATGCCAGCTAGGTTGCATACCCTCCAGTCAGTTAAAAGAATCTTAAGTTTACTGCAGGCATGATTCTCTTCCATATTACTACCCGGGGATGCCTTTGGGGTCTAATCCTAGAAGGATTTCAACATAGAAACCCGTCATTGATAAGTTTCGAAAGAAACTCACTTCGTGGAAAGGGAGAATGTTAAGCATGGCCAGTCGCATTTGCCTTATCAAAAGTGTGTTGAACTCCCTTCCTTTGTACTTCATGTCCATCTTTTTTATGCCAAAAGGTGTGTATCGTTTACTTACTTCCATCCAACGCAAATTCTTATGGTCGAGAACTGTCAGAATGAGAAAAAATTATAAAGTTCAATGGAGTGTGGTTGTTAGAGATAAGGATAGGGGTGGCCTTGGGATTGGGTCATTGATAGCCAAGAATAAAGCAATGCTTTTCAAGTGGATTTGGAGGCTCTCTCTTCTTGGTAATGAGCTATGGAAGAAAATGATATTCAACAAATTCAAGCCGGTGTTTGAAAATGGTTTCCCTATTTTTAGTAGAAGATTGTCTTGTATCTGGAGGGACATCACATCCCTTATGACTTCAACGAACTCTGTCTCTTCAGCTTTAGCCAATAACTGCAGATTTGTAATGGGAAATGGCTATCTAACTCAGTTCTGGTCTGATGTTTGGTTTAATAGCTCTCAATTGAAAGTCATTTACCCACGACTCTATATTCTCTCCACTAAACCGAATGCCGCAATTGCTGATATGGGAAATTGGGAGCAAGGGGAATGGAAGTGGGAGTTAGCTTGGAGGAGATAATTGTTCCTCTTTGAAACTGAGCAGGTCGTTTACCTTCTCTCATCTCTAGAAAACTTTCGGCTAAAGGCAACAACTTCAGATAAAAAAAGTTTGGTCCTCATCAGCAGATGGAGGTTATACAGTTAAAACTTGTTCTTTACTTATTGATAGAATTATGAATCCAGGGCTTAGAACTTTTAAGGCTTCGATATGGCAAAAAGGGATCCCTTCTAAGGTTCAATCTTTTCTTTGGCTAGCTATTCAGAATAGATTATACACTAAGGATTTCTTACTTTGTCGTAATATAATCCCAGTTGATCAAGCCTTTTGTATCTTGTATAAAAATGAGATTGAGACTTCAAATCATCTTCTCCTCCATTATAGACCAGTTTGGAAATTATGGCTGAAATTCTTGGATTGGTGGGGTATTAGTGGTTGTCTTCCCTGCTGTGTGGATGATCTTTTACATCAGTGGCCGAACCTAGTGTTTGGAAAATTCCAGCGTAAGGCTTGGTCTATGCTTTCTTGTTGTGTTAGCTAGAGTATATGACTTATGATGAACAATGTAATCTTCAATGATGGAACTGCGACCTTCAAAGACAGTTTCTCCTTAATTCTTTATCGCCTCTCGAATTGGTTCAAGTCTGCAGATAAGTTCTTCATAGCTACTGGCACTACTTTAATTATGGGGCCTGAAAGTATTACAGATTGGTCTAACACCAAATCAAGGTTTTAAGCGTGGCGTATCAGCTCTTTTCAATCCTTATGTTTTTTTTTGTTATATATCTGTTGGCCTTTTCTTTCTTTTTGTGTTTACGTTTTGTTTTTGTGATTCTCTTTTCTTTTCTTTTCTGCTTTTCTTCCGTGTATCTTGTTTTTTGCTACCTTCTGGTTAGCCCTTTCAATATATCGACTTCTTCTAAAAAAAAACATGGAAGAAAAAAAAAAGATGTGTGAATTCACATGCCTCTACATGCCATTAGGATCAGTGCGAATTGGGTCTGTTAGAAAATAATATAAATCATATCTTGGGACCTTACCTAACAGCTTAAGCTTTTGGGTTGAAATGGTTCTTTAACATGGTATCAGAGCCTTGATGACCAAGCAATCACGGGTTCGAATCTCACCATCCCCATTTATTTGATAAAAATCAAGCACAAGGTAATGTGGGTCTGTGCCAGTTTCAAGTCCAAAGGGCTTTCACTTGAGGGGGTGTGTTAGAAAATAATATAAATTATATATTGAGACCTTACCTAACAACTTAAACTTTTGAGTTGAGATAGTTCTTTGACAGGGTCATGGAGTGAAAATGCCTTCTTCTTCATTTCTTTTTATTTTTTGTTAAATTACGACGAGATTGATGAGAAATTGTACTTGAAGATGTACTGCATCATTATTAACTTCTTGATCAGAATTTTCCAACATGATGGTCTCTGAAAAATAATATATATAGCGACAACAAAGTAAACATGACAAACTTAGGAGCTCACAGATACAATACAACACTCATATATTGAAAAGATTGAAAGTAAGGCTAATCTATGAGACCAACACACTAAAGAGCACCCAATAATTGGAAAGATACAAGCAATTACTGGACAAGTTCTGAGCGAACATAAATTTGGACCAATAATGCAACAAGCAAACAACTGCTTTCCCATGCTAAGATCTCCTGAAGTTGGAGAACTTGCGAAAATTAATCACCAGAAAACAGTAGCAAGTGTCAATGCAATCTTCAATGAAGTGAAACCACCTACGCCGCCAAAATAGATTTATGTAGAGAACTGCTGCAATTGTCAGCACCACAATTATGTAACATACCCCAAAGCTCACATAGAAAACATCCATGTCTATGAATCCATCATCTTCTCGTTCATCAGTAGGCATTGGTTGTGTTGGTGATTCTTCTTCACCGCATTTTTTCTGTAATGGAGGTCCACATAAAAAAGAATTACCTTCATAACTGCTTTCATCAAAGGTCCCAAACTGGTATTTTCTCTCTGGAGTTTCACCTAACAAGTTATGGTGTGCCACACTGAAAACTGCTAGATTGTTGAGTACAATAAGTTGTGAAGGGATGACACCATTCAAGTTGTTGTAAGAAAGATCCAAGCTCTCTATCTGCTTTAAGTTTGAGAATGTTGCAGGGATATATCCAGTGAGATTGTTGTGTGACAAGTTTAATGCATGCAACTCACTTAATTTTCCCATTTCTAATGGGATTTGGCCTGAGAAACTATTGCTTGAGAGATCAAAACCAGTCATGAAGTTGAGAATATTGCCCTTGTAACCATCTGACCTTCTTTTAGTTGTAATTTCTACTGTTTCTTCTATATTGATGTCTTCAAAATGGCTTTCCGCGTCATTGATCTTCCCTACTAGTAAACCGGTTTCATAAGACATCTGCCATCGGGGCATGATCACAAACGTTTCTTGACCAGTACCTCCCGCTTTCTCTAGATTTTCCTTCAAAGAAAAATTTCCCAGACAACGAGGTAGAGGACCAGAGAGCTGATTTCGTGAAACATCAAAGATGGTTAAATTTTCTAACAAGCATAACTGAGTAGGAAGCTCACCAGCAAAAAGATTAGCTCTCAGAAGAAGAATACTCAATGCCGAAAGATTGCCAATCGAATTTGAAATTGGGCCCATCAAGTTGTTGTCTGCGATATCCAATGTCACCAAGGAAGAGCTGTTATAAAATGCCTTTGTTAATGGACCGCTCAGTTGATTTTTGGATAGATGGACATGTTTTATTGATGGTGGGTTGAAGCAAGATGGTAGAGAACCAGACAAATTGTTCTCAGACAAGTCCAAATATTCAAGGTAGTCAAGCTTGCAGAAATCTCTTGGAAGCGGACCATAAAAATGATTTCTGGAAAAATCAATTGCTTTCATCTGATTTGAGAAATTTCCCATCCATGTTGGAAGAATGCCTGAAAACTGATTGTTGCTGATATCCAGTGAAGCTAAATATATCCCATTGGTAGGTTGAAAATTTAATACACGCCCCGTAAATTTGTTGCCATCTAGGTAGAGATGTCTGAGCGAAGATGAGTTGAAAATTGAAGGAGATATCTGTCCACCCAGATTGTTGTTTGATAGCCCCACATACCATGAGCTCTTCAACTGCTCTAGTTTTACTATAGAAAATCGATTGTCAGATAAATCTATAAGTAATAGAGAGCTCAGGTTTCCAAAACAAGAAGGAATGCTACCTGTTAGTCCATTCATAGCCATCCTTAAGACTGACAAATTTGGTAATACCAAACACATATTTCTTGGAACTTGACCTTGTATGTTGTTGTTTGATATATCTATGACATTCATATTCGGATTAGGATGGTTTGGCAATTTCAAAGGACCAACAAAGGAGTTCTGCTCCAAATGTAATGCTTCCAAGCTTGTGTTGTTCTCAAGTAACCATGATGGGAACATTCCACTGAAGTTGTTGTTGGAGAGATCAAGGGTTCTCAAGTCATATTGGTTATATAGAAAGTTGGGAACATCTGCATTGAGTGCTTTAGATGTACTATATGACAAGCTGAAAGACAGCAGTTGGAACTTTGGAATGAAATTCTGAAAGCCAGCTTGGTCTTCTACTAGAGTGCTGTTGTCACACATGAAGAACTTGAGTTTTGAGTGGTTACTGAAGGACTTGAATGAAAGTGGGAATTCGAAGTGGTTATTTGATAGTGATAAGAACTCAAGAGATATCTGGTTGGAAAGAGGACTAAAAACAATATTTCCAGTAAATTGGTTTCTAGAAATATTTAATAGTTGTAGAGATGTTAAATTTCCCAAACAATTTGGGAGTAAACCCTCTAGATTATTTTTAGAGAGATCTAACTGCTCCAGATTCTTCAATTCATCCAAACCTGAACAATTAGTTTATCTCTAACCATGTTAAAACTAATGATGAAAGCATCTTTCATTGATCATGTAATTATAGGCAGATGGAGAGTTGTTAATTTACCTTGAGTGCCATTGAGGTCACATTTACTAGCAGATAAAATTTTAAATGCAGGCAATGGTCCATTATTATGGAGAAAGTTTATTGGAAGAGCAGTACCATCTAGATACAATTCTTCAAGGGTGCTCGAATTAAAGAAAGGCACTGTGAAGAAAGAAACAATAAAATATTTGATGAAATTGGTAGTGGTACAGAGCAGTCATTGCATTTTACAGTATTATACTTAATAGAAGGCTTCAACATTAATAATTAAAATTCAAGGCAACTAATCTATGATTAACCTTAATCTATTAACATTAATAATTAAAATTTAAGGCAACTAATCTATTAATTAGGATTTACCTTGACTTATCGATGTCGAGCTTAAATTATTATCCTTAAGAGAAAGGATCTTCAGGGATGGCAATGCTCCCAATGATTGCAGCAGAGTACTTCCGATGATGGTGAGCTCGTTCAGACTGAGGACTTCCAGCTTCCTTAAACCTATGATACGTAGAATTGATTAGAGAGAATCAAATAAATAGTGAAATTAGACAACTTCTTTGTTTTAGATTTTTAAAGAAAAAAACAAATTTTAATTACCAAATATAATTCATGAATTATTTTGTAACAAAGAAAACATCATAAAAGGTGCCTGGCATAATTTTTTAAAATTATAAAAATTAACCTTTAAAAAGAGTTTTTGAGACGCCAAACACCCAGATGCTTATGTTCTGGCTTTAAGTCAGAGCATTAGAGGTGCCAACTGCCATTAAAGATGCACTTAATCATTAATCTTCTTCTTCTCTTTGATTTAATTACAACTTAAACCTTTCCGTTTAGTATATTATGCCTTATTAGCTAGAAGATGCCAAGAAATATTCACAACTTTACCATTGATACTCGTTGATCCTAACAACATATTGTGCGACAGATTTAAAGATTTAAGGGAAGAAAATCGTCGCAGATGTGGCACAATGCTGTCGTTGAAACTATTATAGCTTAGGTCAAGCCTCTCTAATTTCCTCAACTGTGATGATAGGATCTAGAGGTGTTCATTTTCAGTTCAGTTTAGTTTTAATCAAAAAAAAATAACCAAACTAAATTTTTTTTTAAAAAAATTGAAACCGGTTTAAACCGACTGGTTTCGGTTTAGTTTTTTAGAACAAAAACCGGTTCAAACCGGTTTGGCTTGGTTTTTTCGGTTTTGGCTCGGTTTTTTTTTATTTGGCTCGGTTCGGTTCGGTTCGATTTTTTTAGTTCCAGACTTAAAAAATCAAAACCAAACCAGTCAGATTTTTTAAAATTTTAATCAATTTAATCTACCCTAATAGAACCTCAAGACGTGCAAGAGAGTTGGTGCTATATGTAAGTCTTATTATCGCTGATAGATCTAAAGATTTAAGAGATCAAAATCCATTAAGAAATGCAACAAATGCTATCATTGCACTGATGAAAAAAATTCAAATCTAGATAATTTAGCTGTTACCATAAATGCCAGCTGATCCTGTCAACTTATTGTCTGATAGATTCAAAGACTTGAGAGATGAAAGCCCAGTCAGGAATGAAAGCCCAGTCAGAATGCAATGGAGTTTGCAATCGCTCCCTTCTCTTTCAAAATTCACTGTTGGTGTTGACGAAAGTGTGGAATCCTTCCCAGAGGAGATGCTGCTGCCCTCAACTCTTGAATATTAAAAGTGTAAATAAATTAAAATAATTATTAGTAGTAGTTAACCAAGTGATTTGAGCCACGAAATCGTATACCTGGTAATTAAAATTGTCCTCTTGAATTCATAATCAAGTACCATTAACAGCACATGGACCCTCTTAACCCGACACGAAAGCCCACGCAGTTTAAGCCACGAAATCAATTTTTATACGTGTTTCGAAGCCCGTCATTCTTTATTAGAGTATACCTTGTAGGGTGACACCATTCTTCTCTAGCTTAAATATTGTCAATACCAAGGGTGGTGATCTCTCCACGCAATTTCTTATAAGCTCCACAACAATGCATTTTTGCAAAATTAAACTTTATTTTATCTGCCGGCGTTCTTGCAAAAGCTTTATAGTTTTGTTAGTTGGTCTAGCAGGATGGGACTTCAGGTTGACGATGAAATTTGGATTCAGCCGACATTGAGATTGGATAATATATATATATATATATATACTTGGTATAAGATAAGTTTTGATCTTGGACCGGTAAAATCGATTACTTAATTAATACTGTTTGTGCTGTGAATTTGACTAGCTTGAATTCTTGGGAAAGTTCCACTAATGTACTCTTTATTATGTTTCATATTCTACATTTGGAATTCCAATTAATTACTAATACAGGCATGATGGTAGGTACGACTTACGAGAGAATCATGGATTAGACTGTTGATCTCAGAAGATTTGAACAATAACTGTGTGCTTTCATTAAGAGAGGATTGGCTATTTAATAGCCTTACAAACAGAAGCAAAACAAATGGAAAGAAACTGAATAAGCTAAAAAACGTGCCCACTCCTTTTGTGATGTGGAGAGCAATGTGGACAGTTAAAGACAAAGACACACTACAGCTAAGCAAACTACATCTAAGTGTTCCTATACAATAGGAATTATTAACGACCCAGTTTAACTGGTAAATCAAATCCTAATATTTATCATCCTCTCTTAAACTGAATGCCAAGTGCATCAGTTTACACTTGACACAGAACAAACTCCCATCAGACCCCGTAATTTTACAAAGGCATCATTCTTCAATGGTTTGGTCATTATATCTGCAACTTGACTTTGAGTTGGACAATGTGTTACTTCTATGAGACCCATGCTAGTAAGCTCTCGAATAAAATGAAACCGAACATCAATGTGCTTACTACGTCCATGTAAGACTGAATTTTTGCAAAGCTTGATGGCAGAGCTATTGTCACAAAGAATTGTCGTAGGACCTTCTTGATTATGTCCCAACTGCTGCAAAATTCTCCGGAGCCATATTGCCTGACAAGCACAAGATGTTACTGCTATAAACTCAGCTTCCGTGGTGGACAATGTCACTATGGGTTGTTTCTTTGAAGACCACGAGACAACTCCTGAGTTTAACATGAACATAACCTGACGTGCTTTTCCGATCTTCAATATCGCCAGCGTAGTCACTATCAGAATACACATTAAGCCCTTCAAGTCCTCCTCTCTTGTAGAATATCCCATAACTGACCGTCCCCTTTAGGTATCTGAAAACCCTTTTTGCAGCCATTAAATGAAGTTCAGTGGGGCTTTCCATGTACCTGCTGAGAAGACTTACAACAAACATCATATCGGGTCTAGTGGAGGTTAAATACATTAGACTACCCACAATTTGTTTGTATAGTGTGCTGTCTATTCTTGATCCACCATGATCCTTGCAAAGCTTCATACCAGGAACAATCGGAATGTTAACAGAATTGCAGCCATCCATCTTAAATTTCTCCAGAATTGATTGTGCATATTTCTTTTGCCCAACAAATATTCCATTTGAACTTTGCAAAACTTTAATACCCAGAAAGTATTTCATTCTCCCAAAATCAGTCATATCAAATTCATTCATCATGGATTGCTTAAACTCATCAAACATATTCACATCATTACCGGTGAATATTAAATCGTCAACATAAAGGCATACGATCAAGATATTACCTCCATCTCCTGTTTTTATAAACAATGTATGTTCATAAGGACATTTCTTGAAGCCTTGATCAGCAAAGTATGATTCGATTCGGCTATACCAGGCGTGAGGGGCCTGTTTGAGTCCATACAGTGCTTTCTTTAGCTTGTATACCATTTGCTCTTTTCCTTTCTCCTCATATCCAGGAGGCTGCGCAACATAAACTTCTTCATTTAACTCCCCATGCAAGAAAGCCGATTTCACGTCTAATTGATAGATAACCCATCCCTTTTGAGCTGCAATTGAGATGACTAATCGAATGGTATCCAACCGAGCTACCGGTGCAAAGACTTCAGCATAGTCTATTCCATGTTGTTGCGTATATCCCTTTGCTACGAGACGAGCTTTGTGTTTATCTATGGACACCACCTATCTCCACATTAGTATGATATTGTCCACTTTGGGCCTAAGCCCTCATGGTTTTGCTCTTGAGCTATGCCCAAAAGGCCTCATACCAATGGAGATATTTGTCCATCCTTATATACCCATGATCCTCCCCATTTCTAACCAATGTGGGACTTTGGTCGTATACCCAACAATCCTCCCCTCGAACAAAGGACCACCGAGCCTCCCCTCAAACAGATCATTCATCCGTCCACTCTCTACCAACCAGGATTCTTCATTCTCTACTTCACCGTGTTGGGATCAGGACACGTCCATGAAGCATCCGGAGAGCACTACCTGACTTGAGAGTTCTTGCTCTTTCTAGGTCAACTCCTCTTCACCGTGTTGGGATCAGGACACGTCCATGAAGCATCTGGAGCACACCGCCTATCCAATAGAGTTGATCCATGAATTACATCGTGATTGGGGGCCCACCACCTTTTGTTTGGAATTCCGAGGATTCATCCATCATGGCTAACTCTGGGGTCTGGCTCTGATATCAAATGTTGATCTCAGAAGATTTGAACAATAATTGTATGCTTTCATTAAGAGAGGATTGGCTATTTAATAGCCTTACAAATAGAAGCAAAACAAATGAAAAGAAACTGAATAAGCTAAAAAACGTGCCCACTCCTTTTGTGACGTGGAGAGCAACGTGGACAGTTAAAGACAAAGACACACTACAGCTAAGCAAACTACAGCTAAGTGTTCCTATACAATAGGAATTATTAACGACCCAGTTTAACTGGTAAATCAAATCCTAATATTTAACATGGACGGTGCAAGATAAGCCATTAAATATTATTTCATTTTTCTTCTTAAACCGAAATATATACGGCCTTTTGATTGTTTCATTTGATTACATTTCATTGCAAAAGATTTGGTTTGCGATTTTACTTGTAATCTTACAAAGTAACTATTAAAAGAAAAGGAAGTTGGAAATGTATATATCTAAATAAGATCAGCAAGACAAATTGATTAGGAAAAGGGATATGTTTATATATATATATATATATATATATATATATATATATATATATATATATATATTAAAAGTTATATATTGTATAGTT
>Ga0325414_1000489_pt1 | contig 32360 bp, 17 predicted proteins | sample PopdelMetagenome_8_FD_206183 | JGI IMG/M metagenome (GOLD analysis project Ga0325414, IMG submission 206183) | Populus deltoides microbial communities from Bellville, Georgia, United States - Leaf-PdKOR-R3 | ecosystem: Host-associated > Plants > Phyllosphere > Phylloplane/Leaf | place: USA... | reverse complement strand
TGGTTGTATTGGTTTCCCTCACGAATCTAGTGAGGTTTCAGTTTTAGGGTCGGTGGCTAGCCTGTAGCCATCTGTTATTTTATGTTTCTGTTATCATTGTAAATCTGGGGTATGCCCCTTATAATGCTTGTATCTTCTTCTTTTAATACATATGTCAACTTACCAAAAAAAAAAAAGGTGGGAAAACATGGTAACGTGGCTGGAACATGTACCTAAGATGTGAGAAAAGTTGGGGGTCAACACAAATCTAACAATGGCAGTGGGGCCGAAAGGCCAAGGTGGGCTGATTTTGAGAATTTGAGGAGGACGTTGATGATGTTGGATGAAGGTTTTAAAGATGAGATCATAGGCCACCGGGAAGGTTTTTGGAAGCCTAAAAACCAAAGGGATTTCATGTATTTCGATGAGATGTTATGGCAAAAGAAAATGAGGATTCAAAAGGAGAGGTGATATCAAATGGAGAAAAATTGATGTGTTAACGGCATCAGTCAATGCCCAACAAGCTTCAGAAAGAGATAAGAAAATACGCTGCAATGATGATATACGAAATAGAACGGCTGCTACTTTTATCCAAAGTTGTTGGCGACGATTGTTGGCAAGAAAAGAACTCTAAAAGCTTCAAAAAGAGGCTAGGAAGTTTCCATTCAACTTATTGGTGATTTGAGGACAAATCATCTTGAAGAGAGAGGGAATGATACGATCTAAACAAGTTCAAATTCAGATTTTGACGTAAAAAGTGCACCTATCCAGTTTTACAGCAACAATCATAATTCTCAATCCGACCGTTGGATTGATCTAAAATGTTACGTGGAGTCTCTTGACATGTTTTCCTATCTTAGTTTAAAATTTCAGGTCAATTGGAGTTCGTAAAGGCATCGAAATATGGGTCAACAGAGGTTGTACAGATTTTGTTATTTACTTCCTTTTGACTTGTGGACTTTCTATTTGGATATGATTCTTTTTCTAAAAGGATATGGCAGCTTATTTTGGGAATCTCCTAATTCTCCAAAGATCTTTAATAGGCTGCAACATAGTTTCCATGTGTGGCAAGGATTCATAAATGTTTAGAATCTTTTTTTACAAGGATTCCTTATTCATCCTAGCTACAAAAAGGAAAGAAGACTTCAGAATAAATTCTACCTTCATATCAGATTTCCTAGTTTATTTGGGACTTCTTAAGGGTGATAAATCTGATTATAGCATATTTAGGATGATATTTTTCAGATTTTATTTGTTTTTTTATTATTTTCTTCTTAGTCTTTGGGTTATTATTACTTATGTGGGTCAACTATAAGTGGGCTTAATATAAGTCCACCTAAGGGGGGTCCATTAGGGTTTATTTAAGTCTAGAGTTAATATAAATAAAGGCATTACCAGACATGTAAGTTAGACAATTCAGATTAATAAAACTTCTTATTTGCCACACTTTGTGTGTGTATGTGTGTTGGTGAGATAATCTCCCTTCCATGGTTCTCTAAAGAATGAAAAACGACTTATCGAAGAACAACTATCTTCGTGGTGTCATCCTTATACTTCTTGTTCGCGAATCAATATTCGTTGGGTAGGGGTTTTCCGTTTTCAATTGTGCTGATGCCTAGGTACAAATTATCTTTGTGTCACACTCCTATTAAACCTGATTTACTTAGCTTTCTGGGAATTGATGTCTTTGCGTGTGGGTTGCGTGACCATGTGATCACGAGGTTCGCATCAATTAACTTATCTTAGGAAGTTTCCTAATCCTACAAGAAAAGTTAAAGGAAGGAAAAAAGGGTTTTTGGTTTTGAGAGGATTCTTTAAAGTTACAATTAATTATCCTAGATAAACAAGGAAACTAAAGGGGAGGCAACTTCAGCAACTGATGCAAACCTCTTAATCACGTGATCAAGCAACCCATAATAAAGATGATACTTTCTCAAGAAAGCTGAAAATCAAGTTTGAGAACCTTCACTGTGAAACCTAATTTAAAAAATAAAGAAAGAGAGAAATAGACCGACCAATACTAAGTGGAAAACATGAAAGAACCGGTCCAAGGATAACCAAAAAGAGATGCTAGGATAAGAACATCCAACATCCAAAAACAACCCACCACATTTAAGAAGGGGTATAAATGTGTGGAGAGGAAAAAGAGATGTCTTTTCCTCTCTCCCAAAACCAGCAGCAACTCTAGCTGCAGCAGCCCCTCTTGCAAAGAAACTCCTATCCAAACCACCCTTGCATGTCACCCCTTTGAATACTTGAGTGAGAAGATAGTTCAAGAGTCGAACGAGAACTGAAAACATGAAAAGAGGAAGGGGATAGAGGGCTAGTTGGAACAGTAAAGGAAGGAGAGAAAAACCAAAAGGAGAGGAGGAAAACCACCAAAACCTTCCCCAGATCTTGTTTAAAAATCATGTGGTAAGAGTAAACTCACTCTCCTACTTGTTAATTTGAGATTTTAAAACAAGATGAGAAGGAAACCTCAAATGGAATGACCTAAGGTTCTTGCACTTTCAATTTGGAAAGATTAAATGGAATGGCTCGAAAATTAAGGATAGAAAGGATGTAATTTGAGTCTCACCTATAACAAAAGGAAATTGATGCATGTTGAAGAACAAACCCTAACTAAAGGCCGGTCTATTGAAAGAATGAAAGAAGCATGGAATGATGAAATGTGTCAATTGTGATCTTGTTATGCTCTTAGGAAAATACTTGAGCTCCAATAGAATTTTTACATATGCCAATACCTTGTTTTACATCATGAATTGAAGAACATTCTTGATTATGGATTTAGAAGATTGATGTGTGAATTGATGCATGATAATATAGATATGTTTATTGTGAAAATGATGATTTACATGAGTAAACTAGAAGGGGAGGGGATACAATGTTTGGCTAAGAGGAAGAAAAATGAAGGAAGCATTTGTATGATGAATATCCTTAGAGAAACAAAATAAATTGTAGAAATTGAACTCATGTGTAATGTGAAATTAATTATTAGCTTGTGTTTTATGATATGGAATGGTATAATTAAGAGTGATGAAATGAACGCTTGATGTCAATGCCTCATGTTTCGGGCCCATGAAAGCTTGGATAGAACCCTTGAAAAGTGCATTTTTGAACTTAATTGTACTACTTGACAACATTGAAATGAACCTGATGAGATTATGGAAAGAAATATGATTCTTGAACATCCTTGATAGTAATTCATAAGTTAGAATGCCTATAACACCTTATGTCATGCTATAATGAAAGAGAATTGATGATATCACATGAAGAACTCAAAGTATGCTTGTTAGGGAAGTGACATAGGCTTTGAGCATCTTAAAGACCATCATGAAGATAATGGTGATTAATAGGTTCTCTTTATAAGTTGATGAATGTGTGATATTGTCACGGAATAGAAACATTACATGTTACCCTTGCTTCATAAGCTTTGGAAGTGAATTTAGTTGTGATCTATATCCAAAACTAGGTTGAAGTATGGTCTTTAGGAGAAAAACTCGGTATTGACCATATACATGAACTTAGGGAAAAGTGACTTAATTTCATTAATGATTTTTAGTGTCAGAATGACTTAATTTTCAATGATGATTTTCAATGTCAGAATAACTTGGGGCGTAAGTATTTTTGAAGATTGATTTAAGGTCATGATGCGAACCTCGTGATCACGTAGTCACGCAACCTACACACAAAGACATCAATTCCTGGAAAGCCAAGTAAATCAGGTTTGATAGGAATGTGACACAAAAATAACTTGTACATAGGCACCAGCACTATTGGAAACGGAAAACCCCCCACCCAATGAATATTGATTCACGAATGAGAAGTATAAGGATGACGTCACAAAGCCAGTTGTTCTTCGATAAGTCGTTTTTAGTTCTTTACAGAACTATGGAAGGGAGATTATCTCACCAACACACACACACACACAAAGTGCGACAAACAAGAAGTTTTATTAATCTGAATTGTTTCCCTTACATGTCTGGTTATGCCTTTATTTATACTAACTCTAGATTTAAATAAACCCTAATGGACCCCCTTTAGGTGGACTTATATGAAGCCCACTTATAATTGACTCAAATAAGTAATAATAACCCAAAAACTAAGAAGAAAATAATAAAAAACAATAAAAATCCAAAAATTATCATCCTAAATATGCTAGAATAAGATTTATCACCATTAAGAAGTCCCAAATAGATTAGGAAATCTGATTTGAAGGTAGAATTTATTCTGAAGTCTTCTTTTCTTTTTGTAGCAAGGATGAATAACGAATCCTTGTAAGAAAGGGATTCTGAAATAATTATGAATCCTTGCTATAATTGGAAACTATGCTGCAACCCATTAAAGATCTTTATAGAATTAGTAGATTTTCAAAATAAGCTGTCATATCCTTTTAGAAAAAGAATAGGGCCAAATAGGAAGTCTACAAATCAAAAGGAAGTAGATAACAAAATTCATACAGCCTCTATGACCCGTATTGGGATGCCTTCCCGAACTCTGATTGACTTGCAATTTAAACCCAAGGTAGGACATGTTAGGAGACTCCACGTAAAATTTCAGCTCGATCCAACGATCGGATTGAGAATTATGATTGTTGTCGTAAAACTGGATAGTTGCACATTTTACGTAAAATCCAAATTTGACCTTTCCTGGATCGTATCACTCCCGATGTGGAACTTAATTTACAAATGCAACCATGACGAAGATCATGGAAAGAATGAATTTCGTGATGGGAAACATGTGTGACAGACTTGAGAAGGTGGGAAAACATGGTAACGTGGCTGGAACATGTACCCAATGTGAGAAAGGTTAGGACTGAACCAAAATCAAACAATGGAAGTGGGACCAAAAGGCCAAGGTGGGATGATTATAAGGATTTTGAGGAGGACGTTGATGATAATGGTGATGGTGGTTTTAAGAATGAGACCATAATCCATCGGGATGGTTTTCAGCAGCCTAGAAACTGAAGGGATTTCATGTATTTTGATGAGTTGTTCTGGCCAAAGAAAAGGAGGATTTAAAAGGAGATGTGGTATCAAAGGTAGAGAAATAAAGAGATTAATGTTCTAAAAAAAGAATCCAAGAGTCTATCTCGTATTCTAGGGGAGATGAAGCAAGAACTTGATGTGTTAACAGCAGCATTTAATGCCCAACAAGCTTCAAAAAAAGAGGAGAAAAAACGTGCAATGATGATATACGAAATAGAACGGCTGCTACTTTCATCCAAAGTTGTTGACGACGATTGTTGGCAAGAAAAGAACTCCAAAGGCTTTAAAAAGAGGCTATAGAATTGTCCATTCAACTTGTTGGAGATTCGAGGATGAATTATCTTGAAGAGAGGGAATGATACGATCCAGGCAAGGTCAAATTTGGATTTTGATGTAAAATGTACAACTATCCAGTTTTACGGCAATAGTCCTAATTCTCAATCCGATTGTTTGATCGGGCTGCAATTATAGGTGGTGTCTTCTGACATATTGTCCTACCTTGGGTTAAAAGTTTAGGTCAATCGGAGTTCTGGAAGGCATCACAATATGGGTCAACATAGGTTGTATGAATTTTGTTATTTACTTCCTTTTGACTTGTGGAGTTCTTAATTGGCTAGGATTCTTTACCTAATAGGATGTGGTAGCTTGTTTTGGAAATATCTTAATTCTACAAGGATCTTTAATGGGGTGCAATATAATTTTCTAAGTGTGGCAAAGATTTATTAATTTTTCACAATCCTTTTCTTACAAGGTTCCTTATTCATCCTAGCAAAAACAAGGAAAGAAGACTTCAGAATTAATTCTACCTTTAGATCAGATTTCCTAATTTATTTGGGACTTCTTGAGGGTGACAAATTTGATTATAGCATATTTAGGATGATATTTTTCAGATTTTATTTTTTTTTTTATTATTTTCTTCTTAGTCTTTGGGTTATTATTACTTATATGGGTCAACTATAAGTGGGCTTCATATAAGTGAAGCCAATAAAGATCTTGTATCAAAGTGAGAAGGAACTAAGGAATAAGAAAGTTCAGCTAGTAAAAATCTTGTGGAGGAACTCACAATTTGAAAAAGAAATATGGAAGGAGTCGAAAATAAAGAGGAAACATCCTATATTGTTTTCTGCCACAGGAACATCTTCTGAAATTTAAGGGATGAAATTTCTAAAGGGAGGAAAATGTAAACACCTAAGACATGAGATTAAGTAAATAGAGAATAACCCATTTGGTAAAATATAAAAACTCTAACATAAAGTATTATAACACACATAAGTGGGTAATGAGAAATTAAGGTATAGGAAGGAAAAAGGGATGAGGAGACTAAATTGAAAATGTATGAACAAGAACAAAAAAAAGGAGAGAGGAAAACCCGTAAGCCCTAGGAAAAGAAAGGGGCTGATGGCAGAAGGGAAGAAAGGGAAAGAAGAAGCCATTTTTCTCTCTTCCAACACCTCCTCTCAAAGAGAACAAGTAGAGAAACACATACAATCAGATCCATAGAGAAAAATAAAGAGTTGAGTGAAGATTAAACACCCAAAAACCAAATAAATTTAGGAAGAAAAGAAGAGGGGGTTGGCAGCAACAGAAGAGAGTGAAGAGAGACCAAAAGATTTGAAGGAGAAAGAGTTTAGAGAGGCAGAAAAAATAACTAGGAACAAACCTATCATCCTCTTAGATAAACTTCTCTAGGTCTTAGATTAAGGTTCTTGAGGAATTTTTCTGGGTAGATGGAAGGTAAGGATAAAGTGTGAAGGAGAGATGAAGAAGGCTTGATAATATGTTAGAAAAATTGAAGAACAAAATGACTAAAAAAAAAGGCTAGAAAGCCTTTTGCCAGACGTGGAATTAGTGATGGGGAAAAAAATTTTTATACTAAATTATGCATGCATGTTAAAATAACAAGTGTAAGATCATACAAGAAACAATGATGTGTTGAAACTCAAACACACAAACAAATTCTTATGATCCATGCTCTTGTAAAGCTTATTTTTTGAATGATTGAAATCTCATGTGTGATTATTGATAAACAAATGATATCCTGTATGTAATAGAGATAAAAGAACAAAAGAAATGCATGAAAAGTGATTGTTTATGTGTTGAACATACAAAACCAGAAATCTAGACAGTGTTGTTAGCTAACTTGTGACTAGAAGTTGACCTAGTTAAAGGTAGAAATTTGGATATTACCCCTCATGAAAGTTGTAAAATTGGATGTTAACTTTTAAATGAGGCTGAAATCACCTAAATTGAAGCTGTAGAACTCTAGATATTAGTAAAAACCTGAAGATAGGTCAGATTTGAAAATTATGGGCATAATTTACACCAAATCTTAAACTGAAAATTTAGGTTTATAGCTGAGAAAATTTGAGGTAAATATCTTCATGAAAAATGTGTTCAATTACGTTACATTTCTCAAGGAAACCTTACTCCATTTGAAGCTATAAAACTCTAGAAATTGATAAAACACTAGGGAGGAGTCTGGTTGTACATTATAAGACAAACCTGCATACCGTTATATGTCGATGAATTTAAGTGTGTAAATGGCAGAATTGTGTTTAACCCTCTTCATCAATGCTGTGTAATTGTGCTTTAGCCTACTAAAGAAATAAACCCCAAATGAAATCGAGTTCTACAACTAAATAGTGTTCTAGAGCACTTACAATGTATTGTTTGAACATAATGAGTTTTAATATGAAGTTAAAAGAAGTAATTCTTGTGTAAAGAATGAATATGTAAACTTGTTAAAGAATATACTAACAGAAAAATATTGGTATGGTTCAGAGGGAACATTGGGTTTTCTATCAGAGGAGCTCCCTCGACCGGAGAAGGAGACTATAATGAATGAAGTCAAATCTAAATTTTTGAATTTATGATGAATACTAAAACATGAAAGTAATGTGGATAAATTATGAATATAATATAAGATTGATGCAATTGGAATGCTTTTGTAACGAGCAAAAAACTAATGTGTGAATCGTTTCCGATAATTTCTGAAGTTATCGGAAACTAATGAATTTGAATTGCTTGCAACTCATGAAATTAGATTTGAAATTTTTGGTTTAGTGATGAATAATGATCATGATATGATTTATGAATATGATGTGAGGTTAGATAAAATAGAGTGCTTTCGCAAAGTCAATGTAGGGATTATTTCCGAGGTCTCAAAAACTAATGAATTTGAATTGTTTTCGCAATGAATGTTGAGGTTATTTCTAAGGTCTCAGAAACCAATGAATATGAAATGTTTTCACTATGAGCGAAAGCCAATGTTAGGATTGTTTCCGAAGTCTCGAAAACCAATGAATTTGAATTGTTTTTGCAATGAGTGAAAACCAATGTTGGGATTGTTTTTGAAGTCTCAAAAACCAATGAATTTGAATTACTTTCACAATGAGTGAATGCCAATGTTGGGATTGTTTTGAAGGTCTCGAAAACCAATGAATTTGAATTGTTTTTGCAATGATCGAAAACTAATGTTGGGATTGTTTCCGAAGTTTTGGAAACCAATGAATTTAAATTGCCTTTATAATGAGCAAAAGCCATCATTAAGATGTTTTTCGAGGGTTATGGAAAACATTGTTCTATAAAGACTAGGATGGTGAAGTCGTTGTGAAGATTTTGAGTGATCTTGCATATTAGATGATTTACACATGTGCATATATGTTCTACGTAATTATTGTGAAAGGCATAATCATCACTCATGAGAACTCCTATAATATTTGATAGGAATAATGAGTGCTCTCATTTTTGTTACACTTAAAAGTAAAATTATAATCGTAATATGAAATTTTGCTTAACTAATCTTTGTTGCAGGACCTTCGCATATTGGTGGACCAAGTAATTAGGTGATAGACGAACCACATGACTTCAAGAACTTTTGTTGTGCATGTAATAGCTTTTGTAACTTAAACTAAATAAAATAATAACTATTTTCTTCGTAATGATGTTATTCTACCTATGTATGTCTTATGTAATGAAGTCCTTAGACAAATATCTCATGCATTTAGACTAATCTACTACATATATATATATATAGACACACACACACATCTTAGGATCAACATGTATGAGTGATTTAATAGGTTCCCTTTTTATCTAGCACATGTTTTGAGTTATATTCTTGTGAATGTATACGATACTAATATTGAAAGATGAAATGTATATATGATGTAGAGAATGATTTTGATGTCGAGATGACACGAAATGGGTACTAAGGTGAATGACCTATGTGACTATAAAGACTTTGACATGTAGGAAATTGTTGATAACTTGGTATGTCCAATTATAAGGGAAACTCTGCCGAAATTTTGGTAGAAATTTAAGTGAACCTAGCACGAATCCAGTATTAAAAATAAATACTTGACTATTGAGATATTGAAAAAGTTTCCTTTCTTACTGGTGTTGGTTTGAACATCTAACAACTTGACCTGGGAATGTTGTTGGTGCAAAGTATGACCTCTTAAAACATAGGTGTTGGCAAATCCTGCAAAGTCTAGGTATGAAATTTACGTAAGCTTTTGACTTTTTTTTTTTGTCTTTGACAAGTTCATATAAGCATTTAGACTTGGTTGGACTTGACAAGCTAATTTCATGTGGGAACTTTTTGTAAAGTTTGCTTAAAAACCATGATTAATGGATATATTTGAAACCAAATTAAAGATAGAATTCACTAACTTTTAAAATTAAAAATTTATTGGAAATTATTCTCCAATAAAATTTTTTTAACATAGAATATTAACAAAATTTTTAAAAAATATGAGTTAATGAAAAATTGATCTTAAAGAATCCTTAGTTGACATGTTTTTGTAAAGCCCTAAATCCTCTTTCCCACATTAAAAAAAAAGATACAAGATTGTCTTGTAATTTATATAGTGAGGAGATGAAAAGTCATATGTAAGTCTATACAATGGCTTTAGGCTTAAGCCACATGCATTTGCTTGCTTTGCTCGTGCTGAGTTTAATTTGTTTTTGTTTTTGGGTAACTTATTTTGAACTTCAACTTGGATTTATGATAAAATAATTTTTTGGCCCATAAAAAATTATTTTTTTCCAGCCCATTTATTTATATCCAGTTCATGAATAAAGAGTTTGGACAATGTTCTTCTTCAACCTAAATCATTTTTTATACATAAAATGTCAAAATTTAAAGCTAAAATAAATTATTGGTTAATTTTTTTATGACATGTAATTAAAACAAAACTGCAAGAATTAATTTTATTAACTACCATAATTAATTTGTATCACTTTTGGTTCTAAAATCCACTCTGAAAAAAGACTGAAGGAAAGTTTTTTACATAGAATTTTGCAAATTCTTCTTCACCTAAGTTTTTTTGCTTATTATCAGCTCTATTTTTCTCTTTATATTTTTTTATACTCAAAAACTTAAATTCAGTCTTTATAAAGAGTTATTTTATTAATATAATCTCGTGAGCCTTATTTAGAAGTGACAAGATTGACAATATTTTGTATGAACTTAGAGATGAGTATTAAATCTTTAAAGACAAAGTATTAATCCTTCACAAGAACAAATATTCAGCTTAATTAGATTTCAAGTGCTTTGAAGAATGTCAAAGTCATGCAAATTTAAACCCTTAAAGTAAGGATATAGTCCATATAGATATAAGTATTAGAGCTTAATTACTCAATCAAGACAATATATTTAAGTTTAAATTAAACAAACCAAGTAAAGATGTAAATTTTAAGTCCAAACACACATTAATTCTAAAAGTAACTAAAATTAAGGTTTTTTTTATGATCTAAATTAATTAAAATAACTTAGAAAGCTAAGAAATAAATTCTAAAAATTAAGAGGCCAATTGACAAAAAGTTAAATTAATAAAAAGAAGATTTTCTTATAAAAAGTATTCCTTCAGCATACTTAGACATTAATTATTGAATTTAGATATGTTTTCTAATATGATTTGTGATAATAAATCATTTATGAAAAACAATATGTTTTTCTACTTATCCTTACCTTTTAATTAACTAGCATTCATGCATCAATTAACTCTAATCACATAATAATTCATTAAGCATGCAAGATTTAATTATGATAACATTAGGATCAAGATTGATGCAATTGATTCATGATAATTAAACATGTACGAGGTGTTAATCTAATCAAGACTTATTTTTTCCAAGTAACAAATAATCAAACATGGGTTTGAAAATTAGATTTGCTACTTAAGTTAATTACTTATGAATCTATCATAATTATGTTATAGATTGAAAATCAAAAACATATGTTACAGATCATATAGAATTTAGATAATCAATTATTAAATTTAATCATAAAAAAAATAAGATATTCATGTATCACAATCAAATATAAAATAATTTTAAGCACATGTCCTCATGATAATTTAAAATCCAAGAGTACTAACCTCTTGAAATTAAAAACCAAGCTTGTCGCAAATTTAGAAAAGGAAAAGGAAAAGGATATAAAAAATAATAATTCTAAAAACAATAGAATCCCTCCTTCTCTTCTTATATGTTTTAATGTGATCCCCCTCTTTTTTAGAGGTTAGGATCGATTATATATAGAGTTAAGGAAGTTGAGAAGTTTCCTAGTTAATAACTAACTCCTAATCATATTATTTTAATATTTCCTTATACTAATCTAATTTTAATGACCTGTGTATTGATTTTAACCTTTTAAAGATGTTTCTTGATCATATAGGACCTTTCCATATCATTAATGAATTGTCATGTTATCATCCTAACATGGAAAGATTGGTTGCACTCGAGCTAGTTTACTGGTAGATTTTAAGCTCAATTTCAAAGATGTTCTCTTTTGTAAGAATGAGTTACTGGTCCTACCATATGTGGATAAAAAGCTTGAGATATTTAGTTTTTAGATCAACTTGAGTCGCAACAAAATATCATTTGTAGCTTCAGATATAGTCTAAATAATACACGAATGTCTCGATTGACAAATTTACTCTGATTAATCCTAATCCTAATCCTATCAAGACTTTTTTGTTCAAGCTGGATTCCTAATGCAATTAAGATTTGAACTTCTTAGATCCGGTAACTTGTCCCAATGTTCTCTTTCTAGTTATTTGCTTGAAATTGTGCTCAAAATGCTTCATTTAACTTTTTACATTTTGTATCTACATAGCACTATTAAGCACAAAATAAGTTAAATGAGCTATTATAAACATAAAAACACATATAAAAGACTAAGAATAAAATACTAAAAAGATAGAATAATATAAGTGTATCATGCTTCAACAAGTACACAACTTATACTAGTTTAGATTAATTTTAATATATTATATGCTTAGTATATATGTTGGTATTTCGTTTGATTTTTTTTTTGTTGCAAGTCTCAATATATGCTTATTATATATGTTACTAATTGATTTTATATTAATTAAATAATATATAGTGCATGCATATAAACTAAATAATTATGATCACTGATACTTCTATGATATCAAAAAGTTCCATATTTGAGATCTTTTGGTATTGTAATATCTTTTGTTTTTTGCCCAACCGCAAAAAAAAACTATTTGATTAGCCAAATAGGCATTGAACCTCACATATAATTGTGTTTTTAATCTTGATTTTATAGAAGCTAAAATAACCTGTTTTTTTTTTAATTCACAGAGACCTACTTTTCATTTCATGCAAAAATCCATCCCATATCATTTTTAATCAAATACATTTTTAAGCTAATTTTTTTGAAACTATAACTAAAAATATGTTTTCTTAAGCTTTTTTTTTTTATAACCGCAATCGTAAAAGCTACCACAATGTCAAACACACAAGAAGGGCTAATAGTTTGGTATTGTGGTAGCTTCTATTTTTTGCACAACCATAAATAAAATCATTTGGGCAGTCAAAAATAACTTTTGTTTTTTTCATTGGTCCACATATAACTGTTTCAAAAATTTTGTAGAAGTTAAAATAACTTATTTTTCATTTATTTTGCACACAAACATCAATCTCTTTTAGCAAAACAGGAACCGAACATCTAGTGAAGTGCCTGAACGAAAAACAGTTAAAAGAGGGTTTAAAGCAACTAATAAGCCACAGTGCAAATGATGACAATGCTCAGTTTACAAGTACTCAGAGGCTTAACACTGGTGAAGATTGGAAAATCAACATGCTCTGGTACATTTTAAGACTTGGCAGTGACAGAAAGGCTGGATTTAACATTTGAACCTAAGACTATGCTATGGCAGGCTTCCTACAAGCTATTTTTGCAGGATTGTGCTTTGTCATTACAAGAACAGCAGTAGAAATTTTACAGCGTAAGACATTTTGTCAAAAGTTGAAAAGGTATTCATATGCAACAATAATGAAGTTGCAACCAATTTAACTTTGTATTGCATCGGTGAGTACCCCAGGATTACAAGTTGGGATGGGGAAAGCATCTCAAAGCTAAGCCACTGCTGTAGGATTATATTTCTCATTTAATTGGTAATGGAAGAATAATCTTTCTTTGGTACTTCTGGGTTGGGAAACAAAAATGATTTTCTCATTCTGATACTTCGAAGTTGTATGGTTAAAACGTCTGGCACTCAAAATTGCTCATAGGATATATTTTTGACCTGGCTGGCCTCAATAACAAGATGATACACTAGAAGAGAAGAGGCATAATTCATAGCCTTTTTCCTGAGAGGCTTAACAATGTTGGCATAATTCATAGCCTTTTTCCTGTGTGTGGATTCTACTACTAAATTTTTATCATTTAAAGTAATGTATATATTTAACTATTTAACTCCTATGAATTTGATTTTTGTACTTATTGGTGAAAAGATTGGTTTGAATAGTAATCGTAGTGAAGACATTCCATAAAAATGTGCGACAACAGATTAAAAAGAGAAATACTGTGTATGAAACTAAAGCCAATAAAGAATACAAACATGTTGTATTCCAGCCAGGTGATTGGGTTGAGTACATATGCGCAATTGGGTTGAGTACATATGCACAATGAGACATTTTCAACCTAGAGAAAGTCCAAATTACAACCATGAGGAGATAAGTCTTTTTAGATCGTTGAAAGGATAAATGACAATGCTTATAAAATTGATTTGCCTGTTGAGTATGATATTAGTGCTAATTTTAATGTTTCTCATCTTACTCTGTTTGATGTAGATGATAATTCAAGGTTGAATTTTTTTGAAGAAAGAGGGGATGATGAGGATCATCCCAACACCAATCTTAATTATGTCATAGATCCATTGGAGGTGCCAAGTGGACCAATTACAAGAGCTAGATTAGTAAAGAAACTTAAAGAGGCATTGAATGAACTTATTTAAAACATTTGGGTCAAGATGAACCTAGAGAAGCTTGGGGACATGAAGGACAACCTCTAATTCATCTAATCCAAATCTAAGAAGAGCTCAATCCAAGTCTTAATGGGGGGCTGATGTGTTCGACCCAAAAGTTAGCCCTGCTTGGGCTTATTTTCCTAATGTTACAAGGATTAAAAGTCAACAATTATTCTTTTATTTTGTGCATTCAGTTAGATCTGATCTTTAATGAGAGAGGACTTTTATCATTCAAAAAAGAAGTTTCCTAGTCCACCAAGAAAACTAATGGGTGACAGATTTGTTTCCTAAACTAGGAAGGATTATTTAATGATTCTCCTAGTATAAAAAATAAAATAATTAATTCAACAACTAAAAAGGAAAGAATCATTATTTTTATCCAAGTAAACAAGGAAACCAAGTTCTACAAGGAAAAGTTAGAGGAGGCAACAAAAGTTTCCAAGTCAGAATTGATTTTCCTAGTCTATTTGGAATCCCTAAAGTCGACAACTTTTTCTAAGTATGTAAGGAAGGCTTCCTCAGCTATAACACCTTATAAACTAGAAAAATCAAATTTAATATCTTTCATTTTCTTTGTTAATTACAACAACAACTCTGAACCTTTATTTTGATTTTTATTTTAGGCTTGTTTAATTAAGGGTTTGAGTCTAATTGTAAAAGCCTTATACAAGTACACAACTTGTGTCCATTAGGGTTTAGAAACTTCTGGATAATTAACTCTCTTTTGCCGCAAAGTTTTTTTTGTGTCAATAAGATACTCTTTTCTTTGGTTTTGTAAAGAACTGAAAATAACTTATTGAAAATAAACTGACTTCGTAGGATCATTCTTATACTTTTTATTCACAAATCAATATTTGTTGAATGGAGGTTCATTTCCAATAGTGCTGGTATCTCAAATCTAATTTACTTGACTTTCTAGGAATTGATGTCTTAGCATACAAGTTGCTTAACAATGTTATCAAGACATTTGCATTACAAATTCCATTGAATGATATGTATTCTTATGGATTTAGATTATGGATGCACTCCATTTTCTAGAGTCCAGCAAAAGAAGAAGATCTAGCTCACCACCATAAACAAAAGCACCCATTGTCAATTCGAGAGCCATTGAATTGGAGCAAACTAACAGCTCAAGTAGCAACAATTGATTGCTACAAATTAAAAGATGAATTTATAAATTGGAAATTAATATTAACTACAAGCTCTTTATGCGTCCATGGACCCCTACCCCTACCCCTACCCTAAGAAAACAAAAATACTCTCTATTCCATGTAAAGCTTCATTACAAGTCACCAATAAACTAAACAAACATATACAAGGAAACCCACATCCATCTAATAAATGAACAATGCATAAAAAGAAAAAAAAAATGAAAGTTTGAATCAAGATCATTCTCTTGAAAGAACAAGCAGGTTGGAATCCATCAAAATTCGAACAAGCGGATATCCGGTTGATTTGGATACCATTGCCATCCATAAGGACAAGGGAACTTTAGATGCACGCCCATCTATATGTTTGCATCCCAAGTCTTCACAATTTTTAGTCTCAGGATTTTGAAGATCTCGCCTTCTAATCATGTCTTTCGAGATTTTTTTATGCTGAAACGGTAAGCCGTCTATGTGCTGATTAAGTCAATTTCTTTTTTAATTAATAGCTGCTGAAAAAGGATCCATTTAGAAAATTTGGTATGAAACAGAGGCAGGTGACATACATGCTTGCCAACAGCCCCATGTTCGGCATGGGTAACTTGTTCAGAAAAGGCATACCGTGGTGTTCTCTCAGCACATCAGGTTCAAAATATTACACAATCAGAATCTCAAAAGCCTACATTTGAAAAAATAAATTACATATATGAAACACGCAGACCAAAAGAATTCTGAGGAGAACATCTACTAGTAGTTTCGGTGGCTTAACTGCTGATGATATTTTGCAAACTAGGCAGCAATTTGGTTCAAGGAAAGAGAAAAGGAGATTCATTCTTTCAAAGGAAAGCTATAACTACTTAAAGATCAGTCGAGGCTTATTGTTTTGACAGCAATCTCTCTTTCATTTCACCTGTCATTACAAGTTATAGCTTGTAGGCTGAATCACTCTAAAGAGAGAAAAGAAGAGCTATTCCTACAAAATGAAACTACTACATCTGCAGAAACCCTACAACCTAAAATGATTAAGATCTGTGAATAAATTCACTCCCCCAAGAAGTTACATTTACGATCTACAAGCTTGGTCCCATTGAGGGGTTTTCCAGATGAGAATGTCACCATATAAATTTTCTTCCTTCACGTCCACATATCCTTTACTTTTCAATACCTACAAGGTTAATTACAAATACGACTTAGCTTTTGCTTCCTCTTTGCCAAAGATGTTTAAAGTTTTGACAGTGTAAAGATCTTTCTTGATTGTGTGGATAACCCAATATCAAAGATTTAAATAGTCGATACCTCTCCTCTCCCAGATTATCTAAACATTGGTTTAAATCGCTTTTTTAAGTAGAAAGCAGCAAATATCAGTTCTTGACAACGAAAATCAGTTGATCAGTTTACCTACAATAAATTCACAACATGATTTTCTCCTCTACAAATATTTAATCCCACTAAGTGTATTAAACTTGATGTATATGACACTTTGTTTTCGAATTTGCACTTGATTATTAACCTTCTCATTCAAAAAGAAAAGGCCAAACCAGAAAGTAAATGCTTAAAGAACACAGGATATATTTACACAGGACCCACAACAAAAGAAAAAAAACTTACATGAACGATATTTCAAATCAGATCGCCTAATAAGCAAATAAAGGAAACATAAGGGGCTCTTTGGATTGTGGTTATGAAAACAAGTTTGCGAAGGATTTCATGATTAGAATCATCAAACAATTTATACAGCAAGAATCTTAGGTAGAGGCTTTTGGTGTTAATTTCCACATGCTTCTTAGTTTTTACTACTATTGCTTGAGAAAAAAAAGGCAAAACAGTATTTCCATAAATTTTAGTATCTGTTCATTTTAATTAAACATAATTTTTATCATTTAGAAAAACAAACAAACAAACAAACAAACCCTCTCAATGACACATTACCGAACTATTTTCACACCCATGCCACAACAATGACTACAGCAACGGGCAAGACAAAAGCCAACATCTTTTGGACCAAAGTGCTATGTTTGAAAAAAAATTTCATCCTTCTCAAAAAAATGACAGACAATATAGCCGTGAGTCAATCAGATAAAGTATTGGAGAGCACTAAGGTACATACCAGTATCTCATAGAAGAGCCTGGCACTCTCTCTCTTGGTTCTTCCTTCCAAAATTCGCAATAAATTTAGAACTTCCTCCTGTCTTGTTTTCTTCTGTATCAGAAAACTTGCATGCAAGCATTTCACTGCCACTCTGTCAAGTAAATTCAATGGAAAAAAAATTGAAGCAAGAATCAGACATTGATGCTTCAGATGAATGAGAATATTGCAAACCTTTATCATACCTGGTTCTTTCTGACCACCCATCTGCAATACATACAAAGATGAGAATCCCATGTGTGGTGATCTGAATGGTCAAAACAAAAAAAAAAAGTGGACAAAAAATTGACTTGTCATAGTTCTTACAATGCTCCTGGTTATCTCCAGATGTATTCATGTCCTGGAGAAAACAGAAACAATATCATATATCAGTTCAATAAGCTTACACCCAGATGTATAAGAATCTGAGAAGGATATTAATGCACATAATGCCTGGCATGATATTTTGACTTGTCTTTGTAAACTTTACCATTGTCACTGCTTTACCTCATTAAGCAGATTGAAATCAAGTTCTTGATCCAGGCTACGGCAAATTTCTTTCTCAACAGTTTTGGACCTTAGTCCATCTGCAACATAAATATCAGGTCTCTCAGGGCTCTCAAAAGACCTCACCGATGTTGTGCACTGAATAGGTGTTTCTGGAGCGATTGCCATTTGCTCTAAAGAGCCACCAGCAGTGGGAGATTCTGCTATATCTAACTTTCCAGGACGTTCCAAAGTTTCAGCAAATCTACTAGCAGAAGGAGATCCAGACACCTTTGACTTCTCTAGAGTCTCCACAGTTTCAACTGATCTTCCAACAGTATAAGATTCTGACATGTCCGAAAGTTCCATGGTCTCAACCAATCTAGCACTAGTAGGACATTCAGACACAAACTTTTGTGGAGATTCCAAGATCCCAGCTGATTCTTGAATCAACATATTTTCTGCAGTTTCCACAGTTTCATCTAATCTGCCAACAAGAGGAGATCCTGAAACATTTAACTTTTCCAGATGCTCTGTATTTTCCACTGACCCTCCAATGTTTTGAGACTCTGAAGCATCCAACTTTTTGGAAGGTTCCTCTATTTCAACTGATCCACCAACACTCTTGACTGTTTCTGGAATTAGTAATTTCTTTGTGCGAAAGAGGGATCCAAGCTCTAGTGAAGCACCTGTTCAAAACAAAGTTAAAGAGGACAGCACAAGTGTACTATGCTACAAAGGAAATGACAATGCTTAACTTACAAGGAATCAGAGGCTCCAGGAAACACTTGTCAAGATTGGAAAATCGACAGGCTTTCCAGACAGCAAAAGCAGTATGAGGAAGCTTTCTTCGTTTGGACACCAAGTCACCTGTGTTTTCTATGCATTCCTTAATTACGCTGTAAAGTTGAACAGGAATGTTACCCACCCTAACATTGGTCGTTTGACTTTTCAGCAACTTAATTCCTCATAACACTCCTATTGTGTTCTTAAAAAGTCAAGTTTTAAATGTGCAATCATGTCTTTCTAATTGATGGTGTTAAGTTAAACAGAAATGGCAGGACATAAGACTAAAAGTAATATCATTTTTTGTTCAGAAACATATTATATAATCAGTTCTACATGGATACCCAACTTAAATTGTATGACACACATGAAAGCTCTGTTATTAGAGCTTTAACTATGGAAGAATTTAGTTGATGTGAGAACAGCCTTATAAACATTTGAAATCCATACCTCCTACATATTAAAAACCATCATTTAACATACTAAAACATAATATTTTATTGTACCAACTTGTCTCACCAGAACAACATGATATTTGTGTTCAAAGGAAAAGGAGTATCCATATTCAATAATGATAATCCATATTTTCTTTCATGATGTAATATAGCAGAACACAATTGATATGGACAAGGCATTGAGTCAGACAATAACTCTAGGCACATACATGGATTAACAATCAGAAATAACCTCGATTGAACACATGAAAAAAATGTAAGTACGAACGAAAAATGACATACTTATTAGGAAACACTACCACATCATCAAAGAAACACTTTCTTTTCCTGAGAACACGAGCATGCTCCTTAGCAGCCGGTGTAGAAATAACCATAAACTCTGGTGTGTTAGTTCCTGCATGGAGGAGATTTTTTTAATAAACATATTTGTCAAGAACTTAGCCAATGAAGATATACTATAATTGTGCAACCATTTTCACCTAGATCTGCAAACTACCACCCTCATCCTCTTCCCATCTCCCAATCTACTCCACCACAAATAAAAAGGGTAAGCAAAAGGAGTCCATCTATGCTATAACAGGCATAAAATATGTGATTTAAGACATAAAACAATCCAATTATTAACGCTGGTAAGTTATTTATACCTCACATGTTCACAAAAGAAATGTTGCAAAAATCCTAGCTCAAAAAGATAAGATTAAATTGTGTATTAAAATTGATAGGCAATTATAGAAAATTATCAGTTATGATTCCTTTCCAATAATTTTTTTTATTTCTAACAGGGAAAAAAAATTTGAGGAATTAGATCCTGAAAGGTTATGAGAAACATGAACTCAAAATCCTTTTCACCTGAAACATCTTTGAACTTGGATCGAGGAGTGGCGTCAAGTTTTATATACAATGGGTGATCTTCTGAGACAAGTTGCTGCTTTCTTTTTCCCAATGTAGTTGTTTCTGGTAAACTTGTGTTCCCTGCATTGCTCTGATGCTCTTCATTAAATGGTCTAGCATGTTCTGGAGGCTCCTCAACCGCAAGAAATGTATTAGCATCCATACATTCTTCTTGAAAAAATCTACTCTCTAGAAGCTTCTCTATGGATACTTCTACATCAGACACATTACCATCATTTAAAACACTTTGCGTTTCATTTTCTGATTGTTCCACACCAGGAACCTCTTTTTGCTGCTCCTCAGATTGGTGATATAGCTTAGCAAGCTTTCCAGGTTCTTCCTCGACCCCACCAAACATTTCAAGGTTCAGAGATGCTTCCTGACAGACACTGTCATCACAAAGCTTCAGCACACTCATTCCTGCATGTGTTTCATCCACACCTATCTTATCTGGAACCTTTGAGTCCTCCTCATCAGTTAGATGATCTTCAACAAATGATTTTCTAGTGTTTGTAGGCTCCTCAACCTCAAGAAACATTTCAAGGTCCTCACATTCATAATGAGAGAACATACTGCCTCGAAGCTTCTCCATGCTTGCTTGTAGAGTGCTTACACTACACAATGTGCCTTGCTCCATAACATCCACCAAATGAGATGAAAAAACACTGCAACATGAGTATAAAGTGAGTAAATGTTGAAAACATAACATATGAACAGGGAGGGTTGGGGGGGGGGGGGGGAAGGTGATGGAAATGCAGGAAGGCAACTAGAACAACAGAAAAAGGAAACTTTAAGTTCAAGTTCCATACTCTTCATTCATACTGTAACCTGAAGACCAAGTATCTCCACAGGCAGCAAATTCCTCACAGTGATCCTTCAAATATGATAATATTAGTATTATAGGTACACAGATCTGTAGGAATTTAATAGAGCAGTAAATGTACAAATCTTATGAAAACTATGAAGTTGGAGTAGTAATGCTGATCAGAAAAAATTTCAGCCATTAAAAATCGTTAACACATACAAAAAGAAGCACCTTGCAAGAATCCAAAATGGAAGGACTGACCTATAGATGTTAAATGCTCAAAATTCAGATATAATCTTTTAAGATAATCTGATTGTCTAGCAGATACCTGGTTTAGAGAATATTTCCCTACACCCCTAGTTTTCCACATGCCATCTGTTGCATTAACAATTAAAAGGGTTAATATCTGAAGTAGAAAGAAGCATACGAATTAACTAAATTAAAACATTCAAAAATTTTAAAGAAATATTTACATGGAGATTCTCACTGATGTTATGTAAACAACTGAAGTAGACTGAAGTATTAATTAAACAAGGAAACTCCAATACCTTTAAGTGTAATTTCTTCGTGGGGCATCACATTGCCTCTGGGAGGTATAAGAAATATGAATATAAAAACCAATCAATAGAAAGAAATGATTAAGCTCTTCAGCCCACAGATAAATAAACCATATATAGCTTACCCAATAGTATCTTCAATGATCTCCAGATCAAAAGCATCAAGTTCAAATCTTTCTGGTAGAGTAATAGAGAAGTAAGGTGCTTGCAAGGTTTCCACAAGTATCCCATCTTTATTACAGAGCACAAAGTCCTTGACGTTAAGAAGAACTTTGTTGCAGTCATCAAACAGATATTCAACTTTTTTGGAGTATATTCTGACTACACCAAGAAGAAGGTAGGCCAGTACTCTATATGTAACAACATCAAACCCATCTTGCAAAATTTTATCTGTTTAAAAAGACATAATGGAAAGCCAGGATGTTATACAGAAATAATGACCACAATCATAACTTTTGAGACCAGCATTCAAACTGTAACTGTCATATCTACAGCCATATTCCAAATATGTTATTTTGGGGTTAGTTTATGAAGAATTTGTTATTTTAGGACCACATATTTAGGAAGAAACTTGAAACTTAAATGGAAGAAAAATTTTCCACATTATATTATCTATTGGGTTTAGCTTTTTTCCATTTTGGCATCTAATATAAAGCAGCCTAATTTAAAAAATAAAAGTTTGAAGATAGGGTTCTTATTCTTTAATCAAATAAATAGAAATTTCAGTATTTTTTGGGTTATGTTGTGTTCCTCATCACTTGGCTCTATGCTAATATCAGCACACAGACAAGGTGCTTTTACATTAGAATCAATGTCTTGTAAATGTCTACAATCCTGCAAGAGATACCAAAGGATATTCAACAGATCTAATTCTAAACAAAATCTGACTCACTTTAGATTTGACCAATGCTATTTGCATACAAACAACAGAATATGCAGCTTGAAAAGATAAAAAATTGAAATCATACGGAAAAGGTAACTTTTAGCTTACATTTACAGCAGCTGATCTTATAGGCTTTTCCATTCAATAAAATTTAAATGCGCTTGGATTTGCTTTTTTCCTTTTTCCTATAGATTGCTTTCTGATTATAAGTTCTCAAAAATAGGGCATGTGAAACTGATTGCACCAGCATTTAGACCCCAATATGAATTGATTAAAACATAAACTAATCCAGGCTTCAACTAAGTGCAGAATAGTTCACATTTTGCCTGTTCATGAACTCAGAGACCTATTTATTGAGGTTGATCTATCTCTAGAGCGCTTATAAATTCTGACAGATACTGAACATAGCTTGAAGTTGAGCATATAAGCATATAACTTCATACTCATACCAATATATAGCGATCTCCATTTGATTACCAAGGCTGCCTATGGACCCTTATTGCCTAGCCTACAATATCTCCTCTTTAATTTTGGTTCACTACACTTGGTTATCAACCAGACCACAAACCAGACATTTTTTGAGCATGCTTTGGTCATTGAATCCAAACTTGCTGCCCTTTAATCCTCAAATATTTAAACATGTAAAATGTAAAATTGTGCATGCCTGAACCAAATATTTACTCTTCACTCAAGTTGATAGGCTGCTATCTGCTACAAAGTACAAGATAGTTGGAGTAACTTTACATTATAATTCTCCTAAATGGAAATTAATATAAGAGCATAGAACACCATTTTAACTAGCATAGTCCCGATCCTCTTTTGGTGGACAAAAAGTTTTATATGAAATGTGGATCATTGCAGTCTATTATTTATCTCTTCGCATGACAACTATCCACAGCTTGACACAGATACGAGATTAGCAAAGTCCAGCGGCAAAGATAAACCTTTCCATATTAAACTTGTTCATTGATATTGTCCAACATCATCTCCCACATTCTTATATCCACTTCTCTAGGCAGTACCAAGAAAGCAAACAAACTAGTGCGGGCTAAATTGGAAGGCAAAAGGCATTTTATTTATTTATTTATTTTGGAACCAATTAAATTACTGAATTGAAAAATTCATTTTAATTAGCATAATCTACAAATATAGAATTAGGACTGGAAAAACCTCGTGTAATTTAGAGTCAGAGAAACACCGAGAAGCCAAAATAAAGATAACCTAGATTGCAAAATGTGAGTTTAAAATCAAAACCATGAGCCAAAAAAAAGTTGTTAAAAGCCCCTAATTCAGCCATTAGAAACAACAACTTGTACAAGTCAACATTCTAAAATCGACACATAAATTGTGGAATAGAACAACAAATAAAGAAAGAAAAACAAAAGATCCCACATAAGCAAAACCTTCCCCATTGTTTTCTCGAGAAACAAACATAAAGTAAGCCCATTTATTCTCTCCTTATAATTATAATTGAGACAAGAGAATATTGTGACAGAAGAGGAAGTATATTAAAATAGTAATATAAAAAGGGAGGGTTGCTTACCAACGGAGGAGGAGATATCAGTGGAAGTGACTTGTGCTTTTTTAAGCTTTTTGAAGTAGTATGCAGCAACCCAAATGGAACCTAATGGACCTTTCCTTGACAGAAGGCAGTGTGAGTAAAACATTCCTTCCCTTCTCACTCTCTCTCCACTTGTGATTTTGCTATTCAAAATACTAATATTATTACACAGAAAGATTGTGGTGAAGAAGAAGAAGAAGAAGAGAAAAGGTACGGTAACTGCAAGAAGAAAAAGAGCCGTCTTTCTTTTAAAAAATATCATCTTTTTAATAATAATAATAATAATAAAACAACAACAACAACAATAGCAAATCACTGTAAATCCAGAGAATTTTTACCATGAATTATATTAATTTTACTTTTTATTTATTTATTTATTTTGTAAGATATTTCTTTAGCTTTTTTTCTTGACAATTAAAGTGCATAATTATTATTTTTTTATTAAATTAAATATATTTATCATATCCAAATACCTTAGATCTCACATAGTTGTTGTTGTTTTTGTTGTTGTTATCATTATCGTTATTATCATCGTTATTATTATTACTTGAGTCATATATGGTTGTCAGATCAAAGTAACGTGAGTTTTTATTTTCATTATTATTATTATTACTTAAGTCAAGTACGTTTGCCAGACCAAAGTAACGTAAATCTGGCATATTGTCAGACTCAAGTAAACTTGGGTCTGGGATATTTGCCAGACCCAAGTAACGTGATTCTAGCATGTAGCTAGACCCAAATAACATGAGTCTGACATGTTGTCATATCCTACTAAATTTGGGTATAGCATGATTGTTATTGTTGTTGTTGTTGTTGTTCTTATTATTATTATTATTATTATTATTACTTGGACTTGGCATGGTTGTCGAACTCAGGGGCATGATTGTTGTTGTTGTTGTTGTTGTTGTTGTTATGATTATTCAAGTAAACTTAAATCAAGTATGTTTGTTAGACTCAAGTAACGTGGATTAAAAAATTATTTATAAATGAAGTATAAATAATTTATAAACAACAAATCATCATAAAAATTTAATTTAACATTTTAGATCTAAAAATTCAAATCATATCTTCCCATTAAAATAGTTCATTTTGTATGTTTATAAATTTGGTATTCCTTCAATAGAAAGTCAATCTTCTTTCTCTTTTTCTGTCTTTTTTTTTTCTTTCTCTTTTGTAACTATAATTTTTTAAGTCAATGCTTGGGTCTGGCATGACCCAAGCGCCTGGACCTGACAACCATATCAAACACAAGCGTCTGGGCCTGGCGGCCATGCTAGAATCATACGACTTGGGTCTTTAGGCCATACCCAAGAGACTTGGGTCTCATATTTAAAAAAACCTCCTTTGCAACATAAATGCACATAAAGAGTTCAGACAAGCATGATAAAAAGTTAAAAAACTACATAAACTGTATAATGAAACTAAACATATATAGTCTAATATTATTAAAAAATATATAAAATAATATTGTCGTCAGTTAAAAATCACGAATGACCACCTATTAAATAAATGTTTTTTTTTTTGCAATGAGTTTGAGTAAAACAATATAAAAACGATTCAAATTCATAGAAAAAAAAAAGAAAAAAGAGAGAAGATAAAATTTCTATTGAAGCAATAACGAATTCATAAGCATAAAAAATTAACTATTTCAATAGAAAGATATGATTTAAATTTTTAGATCTAAAACGTTATATTAGATTTTAGTGATGATTTGTTGTTTATAAATAATTTCTAAACTTGGATTTTTGTTTATGTTACTTCAAGGATAGTTTAAATGTTTTTTTTATAAAAAAATAAAAAAATAATGATTAGAATTTTTGTTTAGGATACTTCAAGGATAGTTTAAATTTTTTATTAAAAATAAAAAATATTTATAAAAAAATTAATTAGACATGACTGTCAGACTCAAGTCGGTTAGGTCTAGCAAGGCTATCAGCCTAAGACGCTTAGATCTGACATGACTATCAGACCCAAGACTCTTGGATGTGGTATGACTGTTGTTGTTGTTGTTATTATTATTATTATTGTTATTAGTATGATTATTGTTGTTGTTATTGTTGTTCATTATTATTATTGTTATTATTATGATTATTGAAGTAAATTTGGGTTAGGCATGTTTGACATACTCAAGTAACGTGGGTCTAAAAATTATTTATAAACAAAGTATAAATAATTTATAAACAACAAATCATCATAAAAATCTAATTTAATGTTTTAGATCTAAAAATTCAAATCATATCTTCCCATTAAAATAATTCATTTTTTATGTTTATGAAATTATTATTCCTTCAATAGAAATTCTATCTTCTCTCTTTTTTTTCTTTATTTTTCTCTTTTTTAACTATATATTTTTTAAGTCAATGCATGGGTTTGACATGATCCAAGCGTCTGAGTTTGGCAGTCATGCCAGACCCAAGGCTCTTGAGTCTAATATGGCTGCTGGACACTCTTAATTTTTTTTTTACATTTTAAAAAGAAAATGATATTGATATTAACGTGTTGTAGAGCGCGGGCCAATATACTAGTAATTTATATATTTAGAAACATTTTATTTGTTCTTTTATTTTCTTAAAATTTGTTGAGGAAAAAAAAAGACAAGAACAAAATTTATGTGAGGGAATGACAATAATGTCTTTTATTTTATGTTCCTGCCCTTTGATGGACATATGAGAGTTTGATTTTTTGTTGTAAGTAATTTATTTGTATCATTGTTGATTTGTTGCTAGTTGAGAATAATTCTTTCTATTATTTTAGTTTTTTTGTTGTAATACGTTTTTTTTAATGATAAAAGCCTTCCTTAAAAATGCATCTTTCATAGGTTGTTTATGCCTAAATTAACAATAGGGCTTTTCAAAAATAGAAAATAAATCTTTGTTTTTTTATAATTTGTTTGTAAATATAGCATTGCTCATTTTTTTTTATAAATTTAAAATTTTGAAAAAAAAATTGAATTTTGTTTCTTCAAAAATAAAAATAATGAATTTATAAATTAGTTTACATTGTTTTTTTTTCCCAGTAGTAAATATGATTTGAGAAATGTTCAAAAGCGTCATTTCCTAAGCTTTTTCATATTTTAATTATAGATTCTTAAATAAAATTCTCATTTCTGATAATATTTTTTATGGTTTTAAAATATTCAATTAATGATTTCATCCTCCCTTGGTTATAAGAACATTTCTTTTAGCCTAGTAAGTTGGAGGATGTTTAGAAGGTGATTGAGAGATGTGTTGTGCGCAAGAAGGCTAAGGGCAAGGTTAATTCATATGGGTTGTATATGCCATTATCTTTTCTAGAGCAGCCATGAATGGATATTAGCATGAACTTTGTACTTGAGTTGCCTAAAACTCGTGGAAATGATTAAGTTATGGTTGTGGTTAATCAATTCTCTAAAATATCACATTTTATACCTTTCTAAAAAACTAACGATGCTGTAAACATTGTTGATTTGTTCTTTAGGGGAGTTGTACGTTTGCATGAAGTCCTTAAAAGTATTGTATTTGATTGTGATGTAAATTTCTAAGCCTTTTTTGGATGATTATTTGGAGGAAGCTTGAAACGAAACTATTGTTCAGTACAAAATGTCATCCACAAACTAATGGAAAAATTAAACTCTTTCTTCGTTATTGGAAGCTGTTATAAGTAAAAATTTGAAGAGTTGGGACACTTGTTTGCCTGTTGTGAAGTTTGCTTACAATTGTAATGTGTATGGTGCTACAAAATTTTCACCATTTGAAGTTGTGTTTTAACCCTTGTGTTCCTATTGATCCAGTTCCTATTCCAATTCATGAAAAGACTTCCATGGATGGGGTTAAAAAAGCATAAATGATGAAAAAACTTCACAAACAGCTTCGATCTTATATTGAGGAGAAAAAAACAAAGTATGCCAAATATGCTAATAAAGAAAGAAAAATGGTCAAATTTGAGTCAGGATGTCTTGTTTGGATTCATCTTAGCAAAGGTATATTTCCAAGAAAGTAAAAGTATAAATTGATGCCGAAAGTTGATGGACCATTTTTGGTTACAAAAAGGGTGAACGATAATGCTTACAAGGTTGACCTTCCTGGTGAGTACAATGTTTCAGATACTTTTAATAAAAAAAACTTGTCACCTTACTTGGAAGATGTTAGCGATTCTAATTTGAGAACAAATCACTTTCAACTTGAGGGTGATGATATGCATCATGATTCTAATATGGAAGAGGCTAATTCTAATGTGTATGGACATTCCGATGGTCTAATAACGAGAGCCCAAACGTCATAACTACAAAGTTCCTTAATAAGTCAAATTAGCGCGACTAAAGCTGCAATGAGTTTGGAGGCTTATAAACTGAATGAAAATGGTTCAAAAATGTTTGTTTGTTTCCAAAAAAGGCTTGGGGTCATGATTTAGGATTTTTGGATTGTAATATCCCACATCGACTAGTAAGGACTTGGAGGAAAGCTTTATATGAGCATGCTCACCTTGATTGGTAAGATGCATTTTGGGGGCATGCTTGGCTACCAAGAACAAATCCGTGAGGCCTATGAGCCAAAGTGGACAATGTCTTGCTAGTGGGGTGGGGTGTTACATTTGGTATCAGAGCCCTGCTCACTAGCTGTCCGATGGTGCCGACGGGGTCGTTGGGCTCCTTAAGGGGGGTGGATTGTAATATCCCACATTGATGGGTGAGGAGTTGGGGGAAGGCCTTATATGAGCATGCTCATATTGACTAGTAAGACGCATTTTAGGGTCATACATGGTTGCCAAGAACAAACCCATGAGGCTCATGGGCCAAAGCGGACAATATCTTGCTAGTGGGGTGGGGTGTTACAATGTTATTGTGTTGCGATGAATATTAAACCGACAATGAGATGTTGACTGGGCTATTATCAATTTAATCTACTAATGAATGGTAGTATGAGTATCATGAAGGATCTACTGTTGTATTTTATTTAATGTAATTGTGACGAATGATTGTATGAGTATTATGACGAATCTACTATTGTATTTTATTGAATGTAATTGTGACGAATGGTTGTATGAATATTACGAAGAATCTACTCTTGTATCTTATTGAATGTAATTATCACGGATGGTTGTTTGGGTATTACAAAGGATCTACCGATGTATTATATCGAATGAAATTGTCACGAATGGTGTATGAGCATTACGAAAGATCTACCATTGTATTATACTGAATGTTAATTATCATGGATGGTTGTATGAGTATTACAAGGGATCTATTGTTGTATTGTATTGAACATTAATAGTCATGAATGGTTGGATGAGTAATACAAAGGGTGTAGTGTGACACGATCAAAAGATTGATGTCTTCTCCTAAGTGTAGGAGTGTCGAAGTGTTAAATAACCCGGTAAGACCGGGGTCGAACCACAGGGAGGTTAAATATATAAATTATAAATAATAATAATAATAATAATAAGTTGAAGAGAGCTTTGAGATGTGATATTGATATAAGGATTAAACAATGATAAAAACAATTGTTAAGGTTAGAGGATCCACTAATGGTATTTCAAACAAGTATAGTATTAAACTCTTATTATTCAATTGGAAACCACACATAAAGGAAGTTCCAATTGGATTATAAATTGTTAACATAATTACATTAATTATCTTATTCGAGTAATGCTAATACTTGTAAATGTTGTCAGGTATTCATGATTATAACTTATGTTAACAACAAATCAAATTCCTTTCATAGCATAGGTGTCGGTTATACCATACGGTTTGGGCTATGAAAGTGCCAAGTATTTGTTGTACCAAGGTTATACACATAAATCTAAATTAATCATTTAACAAGTAAAGTATTAAGAGTGAATAAGATAACAAATACAAAACATGTTAGTATCAAACATTAAAGTCTATGTTGAGTTTATACTGTACTTATTCTTACACCATTAGTGTAACCTTTTCACCTTGACATAATAAACTTAGCTAAACATAATGAAGAAGAGAACCATAAATAAACAAGATAAGAACATAAATAAGATATAAGTTAACTAAGTAAAGGAAAAGAAATGAAAAGTATAAACAAGAGATTAATATAAACAAAACTTAAGCATTACAAAAATATAAAGAGAAAGAGCAAGAACATGATCTTGATCTGAAAACCAAGATGCCTAAATGCATGGCAAATGCCTCCTTTTATAGGCCAAACTTTGGAACTATTGATTTGATGACTAATTGTTGAGTGGGTGGCCACATCTTGACTTGGTGGCAATCCTTATCTTTTTATTTGAACAAAACGTCATTGATAACGTCAGAATTTAAACAGATTTTTGTCATGAAAGTTTTAGGAAATTGTCTCAGCTTTCCAACAAAAAACAAATCAGTGCATTTGGACTTTTAGAACTCGAGATATGGGCTGAACACTGAACAGTGTCTGAGCTGCAGGACAGATTCTGACTTCTCCGTTGTTGCTAAGATTTGGACTTCCAAACAGCAGAATTGAGTCTTGGATTCCTATGAATGTTTTAGGCTTATGTCTTAGCTTTCAAGCCATATAAACCAAATTGAAATCCAATATCTACAGCTCCAGATATGACCCAATGATTGAACAGTGTTCCAATTTGGATTGAACCAACATCTCTTTTCTAAGCTTAACTATCTCTATGTCTTCTCAATTTTAGTAATTAAACTCATCAATCAATCTTTTGATTTATGCGATAGGCCTGCATTTAAGAGGAACATTTACCATAAATTAAATGTATCTTATTGTATCAGACTTGTTATTATAAAACATGCTTTAGTTAAGGAGTTATTGATACTTCAAGTGCAAAATGATGATATAAAACCTTGATAAAAATGCACTTTTACGTACTAATCATAGTGTTTTGTTACTGAATGCTAAACTGTTATAGAATGTTTTGTTTATGTATTACAAATGATCTATTATCATGTTTATTGTATGAAGGGTGTATCACGAAAGGTTTGCTATTATGTTGTAGTGAATGTCCACGAAAGGTTTGCTATTATGTTATAGTGAATGTCAACTTGTTACAAATCATTTGAATGAGTGATTAAAGGATATTACCATGTTATAGTGATTCATAAACCGCCTCTAGAACATTTAATTGGTTGATGATTAGCTTCGGCTAATGGCATCCGAATGGATGATCGGGATAAATGATTGAATAGCTTCGGCTAATGGCATCTGATTGGATGACTAGAAAAAATGATTGATTAGCTTCGGCTAATGGCATCCGAATGGATGACCAGGACAAATAATTGATTAGCTTCGGCCAATGGCATCCGATTGAATGACTAGAAAAAAGAATTGATTAGCTTTGGCTAATGGCATTCGAATGGATGATCAGGACAAATAATTGATTAGCTTCGGCTAATGGCATCCGATTGGATGACCAGAACAAATGATTGGTTAGCTTTGGCTAATGGCATCCAATTGGATGACCGAGACAAATGATTGGTTAGGTTCGGCTAATGGCATCCGAAGTGGGTGGCTGGGATGAATAAATGATTAGCGGAATGAACAAATGATTAGCTTCGGCTAATGGCCTAAGTGAATGACCAGGATGAATAAATGACTAGCTTCTGCTAATAGCATCTTAAGTGGATGACCGGAATGAATAAACGATTGGCTTCGGCTAATGGCATTCTAAAAGGATAGCTGGATTTGAGAGTTAGGAGTTGGTTCCAAGAATTGATGCATTCATGTATACTATGTTTGGTATATACTAAATATATGAAAGAACTATAATTGTTATGCTTTGAATATAGAATAACATTAGTTTGGCTAACTGTATTCTAGACGAATGATCGGGTTTGAGTATTGTAATTAGCCTCGGTAATTAATGAATTATTAACGGTGATATTTATATAAGTTAGGAGAAATGATAGAACTATGCCTTTTGGGTCCATGAATGAAATGTAACGCTAATATTGTCTTATTATATTTCTTTAAATTTTCTATAATGCTTGGAATTATCTTGTGCTGTAACAGGGACATCATACCAACATGGTGAGTAGGGAAATCTGTTTTGCAGCTCGCACATTTTGAAAAGAACTATATATTCACATGTTATGAGTGATATGAGTTCTATATGAACATACATGTTAATCACTCAATTAGTCGTCTGACCCCTTTTTGTAAAGTCTAGTAATGAAAAATTAAAATGGAACATGGATGTAAATGTGCGAACAAGTTGATATGATATGATATGATATGATATATATATATATATATATATATATATATATATATATATATATATATATATATATATATGAGGTATTCATCTAATGAGGATGTCATGTTGTTAAATTACACAAGGTTAGGATAATGAAAGTACTAGTGTAACTTATTGTTCAACACTCTTGTATGATTTTGTGATGTTAACGAGATTAAAAAAAGAATGTGAATTTATGAGTATGTCAATACGATTTAATGTAAACCTACGAGT
>Ga0325414_1000488_pt1 | contig 32373 bp, 17 predicted proteins | sample PopdelMetagenome_8_FD_206183 | JGI IMG/M metagenome (GOLD analysis project Ga0325414, IMG submission 206183) | Populus deltoides microbial communities from Bellville, Georgia, United States - Leaf-PdKOR-R3 | ecosystem: Host-associated > Plants > Phyllosphere > Phylloplane/Leaf | place: USA... | reverse complement strand
AAAATATAGAATTGCTATCACATGTGATACTGCTGTCAATAACTAGGTCTATATAAATTGATACGACTGTTTTTTTTTTCTTTTTGTTTGAGAGAGCAAGAGAGAGGGCAGCAATGAGTGAAAAAAGCAGAAAAAAAAATCCTTGATCATGCTTGCAAAAGTAAACACTTGCCTGATTGCCTGCATATTCATCAACCCAGGAAGGACCTGCAGTATATTGTTGCTGATATTCTGTTGCCCAATCTCCTGATGATGACAGTGCAGCTGGCTTGACTTGATTATCATCAATAATAAGTTCTCCACGACTCATCTTTGAGACAAATTGAAGAAACTTAGAATTCTGCACGGCTCATCACACATGACTAACATTTCAGCATAAGTAATAGCGCAATATAAAAAAAATGAAAGCACAAATAAATAACAAATTAAGTCTTTATCATGCAATGCTAGCATATTTAAGTTTTTCATCATGTCACATCACTATTGATATGTTTAGTATATTTTGGCCAATTTTGTGAAAAAATCAGGTATGGTCATCATTTTATCAATCCTCAGCCTTGTTCAAAGCATTAGGGCCCTTAATCCAAGAGTGTTTGTATCCCCACTTAGCAGCTAGCTCATAATGTATACTATCAATGCAAAAATTAGGAGATTTTGGGACCAAGAAAGAACTTGCAAGCCATGTGGAAAAACTTAAGTTAAAGCAAAGCATATGAACCTGAAATTTGGGGTCATTGTTTTGAGCTAGTGTGTGTGCAAGCATACGAGTCTGCTCCATTGCAGCTAAGTTTGAGATATTTGCACCTCCCATTTGATCTGCTGCTGAGACCAATCGTTGTTCCTAAGACCAATAAAAACAAGATAAATAAATTGCAAGCCAGAGCAATTGCCACTGATTTGTACACTGATACAGAAAATATAACAAAAGAATAAAGGCAATAACTAATCAATTGTGCAGTTAAGAAGTCCATGACTACAAACATCATGATTGGCTAAGGGGAAGGGATAAAATACCGCATAACAATATAATCATGAAGATCAGAACTCTCCAAAGAATCAATAACTAAGGCAAAATGAAGAACAGAGTAACCAACAAAAACATTTTATTGCGTAGTTTTTTTTCAGAAAAAATAAATAAACAAACAAAAGAAAAAAAGAGTTTAATGAGTCATAAAATTACAATTAAAAAAAAAACACGAAAATAACAGGTGAATGACACTAGTTGCCAGAAACATAAAATGGAAACAAGGTTAAATTCACTGGTGAGTAAAATAGCCCAATATTTTTAACACATTTTCATGGATTTGTAACTTAATTGTAAGATTGATTGATGGATCTAGGACTGAGAGGGTTCTTGAATTTTGTCATGCAGTGACTAAATTGATATGTTTAATCCCTTATTACCTGCTCAAACTCAGAGGCCCAGCTATTAGCACCATGCTGCTGTTCAAATGAGTGAGCCCAAGCATTAGGATCACCATGGTCTATTCTGTGTTGGCTAAATTCTGCAACCCATCCATCAGATTGAGGAGGACCAGGTCTCAGAGCACCTTGAGACTCATTCCAGTAATCCTCTAGCTCTCGGAATCTGCCAGCTAAAGGTCCCTTAGCCCGCACATCACCATCAATATCTAATGAAGACAGAAGTGCATTCACCTACAGATACAACATAGTCAGAGTACAATTGCAGTTTTGCTAATGCAATCAGGATTGATGTTGGAAGTAAAGCTAGTAATCGCAATAGCTTTCTGTGGACAAAGAAAAGGCAGCGGACCTGTGCATTGATAAAATCTTCACTCTTATCAGCAAAAAAATGTCGGGCCATTATGCTGCTACGATCACGTATGCATTGTTTGTCACCTTCAGACAACCCCAATGCTGGTAGTGGAGCAGGACGAAACGGAATTCCACCATGGCTACTGCCCACAAAGGAGTGCAAAAAGTTTGACAACACTCTTTGGGGTGGTCCTGCATATGAAAAGTAGAAAACATACACCAAAAAGCCATGCTCATGTGAGATTTTTCCTAGTTGGTAAATAAATAGCTCCTGCGGTGTTTGCTTGGTTCACAAAAAAGAATTGTAAAAACACTGAAACAAGTTAAATGTAAATAAAAGTTCTAGAAGATTTTATTCAATGTTGACATGGTTCATCTTTTGTTACCCTTATATTCTCCAAGTGAAGTCACATCAAGCATGGTATCGCAGACCCTATTCTATCTAAATGCACACAAAGGAGGACAGCTGTGGCATCCTAGTGAAAGAAGTATCCTTTACATTCTAACTTTAGTTCACAAATGCACACAAAGGAGGACAGCTGTGGCATCCTAGTGAGAGGCGTATCCTTTAGATTCTAACTTTAGTTCATGATAATTCATGTAAATTAAATGATGAGAGCATACATTTTAGTTCCATTCCTTGATCGCAATGACATCCATTTTGAGGGCTTTCCTGGTGTAATATGTATACTGATATGCAAAACTTGCAATAGATAAATGGGTTTCGAAAGTTCCACTACTCAGTCCTTCCCATTTACTTGGCATTACTCGCAATCTGTCCTACTTGAACAGTCTTGGATGCACTGTTTAATGAAAATTAAAATTTGCCTTTACTGTTTTAATTATCTATTATTGTTGGCCACTTGCAGCTCATCATCTAGATTATTATGAATCATCACAGGCTTCAAACTAGGCAATTAACTATGAGTGAAGATAGGTAAGTTACCTTCGAGAGTTGGTTGGAATTGAGGAGGAGGTAAGCGGTGATCCAATAGAGCAGGGGGGGGAGGAGGACCAGAGCGATGAATATCTTCCCAGGCATCAGCAAATCCATTCTGATCAGCAGAGCGAAAGCCACGAAGAAACTCTGAACTCTAAACCAATATAATAATAGAAGACAAAGTTAGACAATTTTATTATTATTATTTTTAAAGAAAGGAGAAGAAGGAAAAGGAAGAAGAGACCTGAGGAGTGGGATGATGAGAAAAGGAGTGATCAAAGTCGTCTCCTGGAAGTGCTCTCAAACGGTCCTCAGCTGTGGCATCCTGGTAGAAAGGAGGCTCTGTACCTGTGGTTGTTGAGGTTGGGATTTCCTTTACCCTTTCCTATTTTATTTTTTTTTCAAGAACAAAAAAAGTCAAATCACCAAAAATGAGGACTATTAGCTTGCAACTAATCCATTCAACAAGCACCTAAAAAAAGAAAATTTAGAAGAAAAAAAGGGGAAAAAAACACAGAAGTAGTGGCAGAGTCTAGCCTAGAGGAAGATGAATTGATAGAAGAAAAAGGAATTGAAAAAAAAAACAAGAACAACCCGCGTCTTAGAAGAGGAACCGATAAGAGCGTTGGCGAGAGCACCGAAAGGATTAGATGAAGAAGAAGAACCTGGAACCGCACAAGCTGCTCCTCCCGTTACAAGCTCCCGCATCGCCATCTTCTTCTTTTATTGTGATTTTGAAGAAAAAATACTGATAAATAAAATTGAATTAGAATGAATTTGATGAAGGTAGAGCAGGGTAATGGAAGGAAGGAAGGAAGAGGAGGATTTATGGACGGACGGATGGATTGGTTGTTGAGAAAAGATGAGGAGGGTGTTTTGGGAAATGCAATCAAGTAAATCCCAAACCCAGATAATAACGACGACGATTTGAGAAGAGAAGAGGTGAGACGAGACCACCACCTCCTATTTTTATTTTTTATATATATATATGTATGTATGTATGTATGTATGTATGTATGTATGTATACATATATACGCGCGCGCGCCCACATCACGCACTACCCGCTGATTTCTATCATAAATAAATATAAGCAATTTCCCTCCCTCTGTGCGTGTGTGTGTGTGTGTGTGTGTGTGTAAATCCTGCCAACAAAAATAATAATGGTAGTCATCGATATATCTCATCCAATCTTTAATTTTGGTGATGTGCATTTTTGCTGCTGCACACACTTTTAGGCATGCTAGTTGTGTTCCGCAATGTTCCAACAGCGACAACACGAACTACAATTTTCTATCCAAAAAAAAGAGAGAGAAGTAACTCATAAATTTAAACAAATAATATATTCATGAAGTATGAGTTATTAGGGTAGTTTTTGTTTATTTATGTATTTTAAAAATATATTTTATTTAAAAATAATTAAATGTATTGATATTAAAAATTAAAAATATCTAAAAAGAATCATTTTAATATATTTTTAAATTCACACTACACAATATCAAACTCATATTTTAGTTTGAAATTATATTTGCTTTAAAAAAAACAAATCTCCATCTATCATTTTTATCATTAATTATTATCCTTGGTGTTTACAATGGATAATTTATTTTACATAAATTCTTGAATCATTTCTTACATTTCTTTTATAATATGTGGTGTATGAGATACACCACATGATTAATAAAATATGGTGTCATCTTATATGGTATAATAGTCTTGTAAGGTTCTTTGTGTGTTTATGGTCACTTTCTAATTTAAAAATAAATAAATAAATTTTTTATTTAAAATTAATTTTTTTATGTTTTTTAATCATTTTGATGTGTCAATGCTAAAAAATAAATTTTAAAAGATAAAAAAATAAATGTCTACATATATATATATATATATATATATATATTGATGTATTTTTAAATAAAAAGCATTTTAAAAAATAATTGTTACTACAGTGTCAAACATTACCTAAGTGTCATTGAAACTTTCCATAGATGACTAATGTCATAGTTATTTAGTTTCAACTAAATCATTGTTCGCGCTGCATCGTGAGTTGAATCAAATTTTTTAACATAAAAAAATATTTAGCTGTTGTCCATATAATTACCGGCATGGTTCCATAAATTTATCCATGTGTAACAAATATAATCAAACACTAATTGTGAATTAATCAAAGCAAAATAAAACAAGCACATTTATAAAACATAGCAAAATAAAGCAATAACTATAGCAACAATCACGCTTTTTCTATGGTGGAGGTGTTATCCACGTTTTTAGGCTTCTATGTTTAAGGTTTTTTTTTTTTCTTCATTCGGCTACTGATGTTGGTTCTTGAAAAAAACCCAAACACTCTCGGTTCTTTAATTCTCTTTGAATTCCTCTCTATGTGCACAAAAAAGCAGGACAAAGATCAAAGATTTAAGGGGCAAGAGGACTAGACCTCAAAGACTTGCTCCTCCTTCCCAGTTCTCCTCCCTCACTCCCCCGGTTACTTGTACTGATAACATTGGGACTTGAAAAAAAGAGAGAGCAAGGGTTGTTCCTCAACACATAATCCCTCGGTCATTGATCCCCCCTTTTACTTTTTCTCTTTCTCTTTGTGCTCACTGATTCCCTCATTTTACTTTTCCTCTCTCTCTCTCGCTCTTCGTGCTTCCACCCGGACATAATCTCTCGGTCACTGATTCCCCCCTCTACTTTACCTCTCTCTCTATGTGCTTATTGATTCCCCCCCTTTTACTTTTCCTCTCTCTCTTTGTGCTTCTACCCGGGCTTTTCATTCTGAGAGGGAAATGAAAAAATAAATTTTTGTGCAAAGCGAAAATTCTCAAACCGTACTGAGTTCCTCTCCATTAGTTATGTTATGGAAACAAGAGTCTTTTTTTCAAGAGGGGAGTGGATAGGGTGGCTGGATCCGGGAACAGGGAAACATGGTAGGGGCTGCTTTTTGATGGGGAAGTTTGAGGATTTTGTTATCTGTGAGTTTTTTTGTTTTTCTTCATTCGGCTAGTGATGTGGGTTCTTTTGGCTGCTCTTGTTTGCTGCTGCTTTTTATGGCTTGCTTGATGAATTTATTCTTGCATTTATCGTGTTTTTCATTATTATTGTAGAGTATGAGGTCAGATGAAGAAGAAAAATATGACGAGGTAAGATGAAGAAGAAAACTTTGTTATGGAAAAAATGTGACAAGTAGGAGATTTATCATGGTTTGTTTGATTTCTGTTAACAATATGGAAAAAAATATAGAGTTTTGTTTGGAACAGGCACAATAAATTAAATAAGATCAAAGGATTTATGCTATAATTATAACTATAGATCTAAACAAAGAAGATGAAAACATAAAGAAAATAATAAAGAGATATTTGAAGAAAAAAATTACCTGAAATAAGAAGAATATGCTTGAATTGTGTTCCTACTTCAATTGTTTCTAGAAAAAGAAGGAGACAGGGGTTTAAGAAGATGTTGTGTTTTATGTAAAGAAAAGAAAGTGTTTTTTTTTTAAAGAAAAACGCTTTTATGGGATGAAAGTTATTTTTTTTTTGGAATTAATTTTTTTTAACTAATTTTTTTTTTATGATTATCAGACATGAAAAAACAAAAAAATGATTTTCAGGATTTGTTTTTCTGGAAATAAACAAGCAAGGCATAAGGTGAATATATAAGAAATTCTGAATTAATAAAAACATATAAAAACCCAAATTCACAGATCCAGTCATTAACTCAAACAAAAGAAAAGCTAAAACCCCAAAATCTCTCGATCTCGCACGCAGCAAGCAAGCAATCGCAGCGAGAGGAAGGTACTGCTACTACAATGGCGTCTTCGTCTAGCAGCGGACTGACTTTCAAGCTACACCCGCTCGTAATAGTCAACATATCCGATCACTACACTCGTGTCAAGTCTCAGACCAACGGCTGCAGCGATGGAGGCTCTGCTTCTCCCCCTCCCAGAGTATACGGTTGCGTGATTGGAGTACAGAGAGGACGCACCGTCGAGATCTTCAACAGCTTCGAGCTTCTTTACGATCCCGTCACTCACTCCCTCGACCGCCCTTTCATCGAAAAGAAGCAAGAACTCTGTATAATATCTATTACTTATACTTTCCTCCCTTTTCTTTTTCTTATTTAAAACATTAAAATCCCTTTCTTTTTCTCTTATTAATTTTCTGTAAAAAAAATTCCTAATTTTTGATAAATTAGGGTTTATTAGCTCAAATAAGAATTATTTTTTGATTGATTGTTGGTGTGAACAACAGATAAGAAGGTATTCCCACACTTTTACATATTGGGATGGTACTCTACTGGAAGCGATGCTGAGGAATCTGATATGCATATTCATAAAGCTGTATGTTTTCTTTTTTCATTTTATTATCATTATCATCATTGTTATTATATCCATTCGTGCAAATCATATCACGTTAGATAATTTCTCTCTTTTTTTTTGTTTTAATGTTGTGTCACAGCTGATGGATATTAATGAAAGCCCTGTTTATGTTCTGCTCAATCCCTCTATCAATCCTGCTCAAAAGGATTTGCCTGTTACTATTTACGAGAGTGGTATGCAACCTAACCTCTATGTGATAGATAGATTGATTACTGTTATTCATACTAATGTTGGCTTTCAAGGCGGCAAGCTTCTGTTGTATAATTTGTATTTGGTGTTACCTTGTTCACTCATGGTGTTTTTATTGTGTGTGTGGTGGTCATTGGTCGTTATAACTCCAGAGTTGCATGTCATCGATGGAATTCCACAGCTTATTTTTGTTTGTTCAAGTTACACCATTGAGGTTTGTCATGTTTCTTTTAGCGTGTCTCCTGTTAGTCTTTCTTTTACCTACTTTAGTTACTGAATTGCCCTTCTGTTTGGATTTAAAGACGGTGGAAGCTGAACGGATCTCAGTTGATCATGTTGCTCATCTTAAGCCATCTGATGGAGGTTCTGCAGCTACACAATGTAACTCCCTTCTCTCCCTAATTCTTTTTTATCTTCATGGTTTTTTTTCCCTCTGCTGTACCTGTTAACAGTTTAGGTTTTCCCTTCTTCCAGTGGCTGCTCACCTTACAGGCATACATAGTGCTATAAAGATGTTGAATAGCAGAATCAGGGTGCTTCATCACTACCTTGTCGCAATGCAGAAAGGTATAAACGTTTCTTTATGATGAAAAGTGCTTTTGATATCTCAAAATGGGAAAAACTTGACAACTCCCCTTCTCATTATAAAGCATTCCCTTTTATTTTGAATGTGACTTCAGATACTCTATGGTTCATAACACTAGTATTAGAAAGTCTGCCCTTTATGTCGTTTTGGCTGGTTGGAGTCAAACTATTTATCAAAAAAGGATTTCTTTTAGAAAAGAAGAGTTGAATATCAAAAGAATTATCCAGAACAGGTTTATGAATATCAAGTAGATTGGAGTCTTCAAGGTCCTATATCACTACTTTGCATCCTTTTCATGATACTAGTTCTTTTTTACGTTACTCTAATTAATAAAATATTAGTTGTGATTGGCCTTTGGTCATATGGAAGTGAATCCTGTTTAAGGGTGCATCTCAATTTTGAGCAAAATTTGTGTTGGTGGGTAGACTAGATTGCTATTATAATCAAAAGAAAAAAAAAAGAGAGAAAAGGGAAAAGGTCTGTCGGCTTGAAGCACGTGTATTTGGTTTTCAAAAAAGCTGGCAATGAGGGTTCCAAAGTTGAGATCAATTACATTTGCATCCTGTTTCAAAGTTGAGATTAATCACATCTACATCCTTGAACACAGGTGAAATTCCTTGTGAGAACTCATTGCTGAGACAAGTATCAAGTCTTTTAAGGAGATTGCCAGCCATTGAATCAGAAAAATTTCAAGATGATTTCTTGATGGTGAGTGGTCTGTTTATTTTTTTAGATTAATTATCATGTCTTCTGTGATAATGGTCACTGTTTTTAGCCTTTTGTAGAAGTGTGCATCAGATGCTTTTCTATCTAAAATGCTACCTTCAAACCGAGATTGGCTTAGTATAAGTTAGGGATTGACAAATATATGCATCTGATTAGAAAATCATTGTGATGACTTTAAAAAATAAAATGACCGTCTCTGTTGGGTAAATGAGAAGTGAGTTTTTCTTATAAGATGTAATTTATTAATCCAGTAAAAAGAGAGCCAGAGGTTTTCAGGTATCAAGTGTGGTTTTATTTGATCACATCTTACCCTAGAAGCCCATGGTCAAAACCTGGTCTGTTAATATCAAGGGAGCTGATAGTGATTATATATGTGACTGTACGAGTGAAATTTGGGCATGATTAAATGAGGGTTAATGGTGAAGGGATGGGTAATGAAACAGTGATATCTTCACTTGGTTTCAGACTGATCATGTGGATTCTAGAGATGAATAAACATGTTTTTTCTTTAATTAAGTTGTACCATAAATCTTGAAATGCCAGTCGATATCATGTTAGAGTGTTAATGCACATTATACTATTTGGACATTATCCACCTATGTGCTCAGAAGTAAGCACATGCTTTTGCAATGCATGCCTTATTTACCAGTTTTGCTTTCCAAATTCAGATCTTACCAGATTACGAGAACACTATTAGGATTATGAAGTCATTTTTAACCTATGGATTTGATTTTCAATTTTTTTTGCAGGAATACAATGACACGCTATTGATCGCCTACTTAGCCATGTTCACCAACTGCTCAAGGTATGATATATGGGTGTTCTTTTGTGTGATATAAACCTGTCTTGTTTTTGTTCCATTTAAAAGGTTCTGCTTTTTTTGTATCAATAAATTTGGCATGACTACATCTTGATAATAAAAAGAAAAGGCAACATGCGGTTTCACTGAGGTGGAATTCCAAAGGCATAATTTAGACGCTTTCCTGCCCTTCAGTGTTATTTTGCATAAAGTGGCTGTCTCAAGGCTTGAAGGGGCAATATTGTGATGGCAACCCAAAGTTCTGATTATTAAGCCATGCAATTGCCTCTTCCTTAATATAAATACAAATAATTTAAGGAGGGAACATGTAGCTCAAGGAGCGTCAATAGCATACCTTGATTAATCAGACTATTCTAGATAGGGATTACCGACGCTCTTCTGACCTTATAAACTTTTAACCTGATTGTATTACTTTCAAAGAAAAAGAAATCAAAGTAGAGGCTAATCATGATCTCCCATCTAGCAAAAACTTATCAGTACAGCTGCGTGCCAATGAAATAGAATGTCTTTACTGAACTAGATCTGTTGACTCAAAAGATGGTGCGAGCATATGGTATCAGGAATGGCTTTGGCTTCTAGTACCTATTTATATCCTTAAAAGTTAGAACATGCATATGTGCATACGTGAAGCTTTCATATGACAGTATATGCAGACACTGCAATTAACAAATTTACTAGCCATATTGTTATAGAATGGTTTTTCAGTTGATTTGTTCTGGTTGTATCTTTCATCCTTGATTTTTAACACAACATTTTCCCTCCTTTCCTCCCCTTTCTCCAGCACGATGAATGAGCTAGTGGACAAATTCAACACTGCCTATGACAGGCACAGTCGAAGGGGTGGACGAACTGCTTTCATCTGAAAGCTACTTGCTCTCTAATGGCAGTTTTTATCAAGACTTGATAACCATTTAAGAATTGAGTGATGCCGTTTTGTTTTCATGTGCATAGCACATGGAAGCTTTAGGAATTATATCTGCGAGAAAATGAAACATTCAGAAAGAAAAATATAAATCTATCAGATTTTTCTTTGCTTCTGATTTCTATTTGGCTTCGCATCGTTTGTTTTCATTCAATTATCAAATTAAATAATTAGTCTTGGGTGCAAAAAGATATGGTTACAAAATGGTCCTCCGTGAACAGCGATCATATGTTGATAAAAACGAATGAATCATCAATGAGATGATTGATTTGGAAACTTGAAACTAAGTTGTAGAACGCGGAAGCAATTTAACACATTATCAAGAAGGGCACCAGAACACGAGCTCTTTGATAGTTATTTTATATCTTTATTTCTTTAACTAAAATGTATTTGTCTTTTTTCTTCTGTATTTTCTATTTCAAGACAGCAACTAAATATGGCCTAAAGACCAATTGCAGTCGATGATAGTGCAGTCTTCTGTCTTCTTTAATGATGTCGCGGGAGTGGGCGAGGGCAAGAAATTTCCCCTTCAAGGACGGGGCCATGGCCAAGTCACTTGTTACTAGAATCATTTTTCGTTCCATGAAATGGACATGGCCAGGTCTTCCTCTTGTTGGACTAAGCTCTCCATGTTTTTCGGTCTTCCTCTTGTTGGACTAAGCTCTCCGTGTTTTTCATCTCGCCTCCTCGTCAACTACCGCACCATGCCACAAGCATCTGGCTCTGTAACAGAAAATCTAAAACCTTGAAATTTGGTATTGTAGTTAGTGCTTTCAAAAGCCCACCTGGTACCTGTTGGGGAGTGGGTTCAAATAGAAATTTACAAAAATTCAATTTTTTCTTTAACTTGACCGTGTTAAGAGATCTATGCTTTAAGAACTTCAAAAGTGACAAATTAAATGTATGTACAATTCAACTTTAAAATCATAACATGAAAGGCGTTTACCTTTTAAGCTCCATTTTGCAAAATCAAGCTCCCAACTCTCATTGCAAAGCTTGTCTTAAGTACATCAATACGTAAAGGAAGTTCAAACAAATCAAAGTAATTCTGTTTTAGGGAGAATGGAACTGCCATCCATCATGACATTGCATTTCACATCCATCCAAACACAAAGTCAGCCATGGGCGTTCCTTCTGAATTTCAGTAATCATGGTGTCTTCGTTACTTGTTAAATGAGTTTTCCCAATACCAATCCAATGCAGTCCACGAAATAAAGGCTTCCTTAGAAGTTTCATTGCATCAGCAGATAGTCCCACACAGTTGAAAATATCAACTCGGCTAAGTTGTTTACTTCTGTCTTGTGACCTTCTCTTTGTAGCCAGTGCTCGCATAGCCAAATCAGTCACATAAAAGCAACTCCTAATGCACAATTCAGTTATCTCTCTACCAAAGGTAGCAATAGTAAGAATGCCATTATCTGATATTCCTGGCATGTAACCTAAATCCAGTGCTGACAATGTTTGCGCAATTGCCCCACCACCACACAGCAAAAAAGAGATTCCTTTGTCAGTTATCCTCTTACAGCCTCTAAGACACAGATACGAAATGGGTGTGTTCCCCTGACCAATAACTGATAAACCACTATCAGTAATGTCAGCTCCTGTGAGATTCAAAGTCGTTAATCTTTGAAGACATGAAATGGAGCTGAGGCATGAATCTGCTACACTCTTGCAGCCACAAAGGTCAAGCACCTCCAAGCTCCTAGAAAAGGCCAATTTCTTAACAGTTTCACTTGTTATGAGCCCGCAGGACAATAGTCTCACTTCAACTAGGGTACATGGGGCTTGGATGAGATCATGAAAGGCCAAGTCTGACAATAAAAAGGCATTTCGAACTTCAAATTTCTTTAGCTTCTGGCAGGTGTGTAGCAAAGATGCAAAACCAGCATCACTAACTTTAGAGAATCCACTGAGCCTCACTGATTCCAAAGCCTGGCACCTCTGTGAAAGCAGAAACATCCCCATATCATTTATTCTTTTAAATGATCCTTGGTAGTTCTGCCTACTACGTTTAAGGGAGAGGTCAGTCAGAAAATGACAACAGCCTAAGAAATGAAGCCCGCCATTGGTCAAATCGAGGCCAGGTAATGGTTCCTTATCTGGTCTATCTTCAAGATGCAACTCTACCAGAAGAGGAAGAGAGTTGGATATGGCGACAAGTAGCCTGTCCGATATCACATCTAAGAGAAGTGACAAGAACTGCAATACAAAACCAGAGGACGATGGTGATTTGGAAACTCTGAGTCTGTTTGCGAGATGGATTGCATTATTTTCAAGCATCGGTTTCAACTTGAGAAATTTGATACTTCGTGGCAGGGAGAATTCAATTGACTGGAAGGCACTCGCATCAACTTCTGTCCCCTTGATCTTTAGAGAGAGACGCTATCGTTAGAGAAGACAAAAGCATCAGCCGACAGGGAAATTACATATTCATATATGAAAATAGAACAATTTTGGAGCAATAAATAAATGCAAATGGAATGGAAACAATTTCACCTCCAAATACTGGCACTTGTTAAGCATGTACGCAACATTCTTTCTGAACAAAATAGGAGGCGAGCCCTGGTCTGCGAATTCAACTGCAAGCACCCTGACACCCCAAACAAAATCTTCTCCATTAATATAGACCATTAGCTGAATTTTTCACTTTAAACAGTAATTGGTACTTGATATTTTAAAAGTAGTAACCGGAAAGAGAGTGGTAGTGGCTAATCAAATGACAAAAAACAAAACTTTGAATGAAAGTTCTGAACTATTTAAAGAAAATTGCTCCATAAGATAAAACACCAATAAAGAGTGAGAAGAAAATATCATAACCATTTTAATCAGTTGCTAATTAACATCATCCCCAAATCCTTAATAGTAATAATGTTAAAGAGACTAAAAGTTGCTTTATTTACCTGAGAAAGGGGCAGTTAGCTCCTATAGAATTAAGAACTGAAGAAGAGAGTAAAGAGCAGCTAAAAAGATTGAGCTGTTGGATTTGTGGAGCCAAAAAAGGGAGGAGCGACGAATCATAGAGGCGTTGGCAATTAAGGGTCAGTGTATTAAGGCTCTTAAACCGACTCAGGATGTGATAAAGAGCGTGTTCATCTATTGATACAATGGAGAGATCGAGAGAAGCCAGGTAAGGAAGGACCTCGGTGTCCACGGAGAAGCGCAGGGATTTGCTGACACAAGCCACTGTACACAGTGTCTCCAAATCCAACATCTTCCACAATATCTCTTCGCTGATCAAACAGCTCGGCAAACCATCCATCATCTCCACCTCTCTCTCTCTCTCCCCCTCTTTCTCTAAAAGAACAATCTATCAAAAACCATCGATCCCTCCAGCGGCTGGTTGCTTGTACTTCAATATTTGCTCACTTCAGGGGTTTGCTTGGGCCTCTCAGTGCCCTTTTAAATCTAAATCATGTTATTTTTTGTTTTTGTTTTTAAAAATAATTTTTGAAGTGTTTTTTTTAATATTAAATTGATTTTTAATTTTTTTTTATAATTTTGACTGCTGTTATTAAGAATTAATATATATATTTTAATGTATTTTTAATAAAAAACATTTTTACAAAAGTATCAATAAACACATATTTAAGTTTTGATAGATGGACCTATGTATCAAAATAGACAAATCAAACATTTATTACAACTATGAGCGTTTAAAAACAAGTTTCTAAATCTATAATAATTACATTATTTGACCCGATTCAAGCTGTTATAACCAAATAATATAATTATTATAGATAGTAGTAAATAAAAAAAATTTAAAAAATAAATATTATATGTCAAGTGGGGAGTTGAGATTTTTAAAATCCAACTCGTTTATCTTGTACTCTCTTTATTTTTATATATTGATAATTCATGGATTAAAATGCTTTTAACTTTATAATTCTCGTTAATGAACTTCTTTTAGATTTATTTAACCTAATAAAAAAATTATTTTTTTGTTGGTGGAAAGGGAGAGATAACTAAAATTTAATAGTTATGTAAGTAATGAAAATTAAACATAATATTGAGAATATCTGACATTTATAAACCTAATTTATAAATATTTATAATATTCATCAAAATTTTAACCTAACTGTACATGTCCAAAAAGTTGAATTATATCCCAAGCCATCTATATCCATGCTCCTGCACAGCCGAAAAAACACCGTGCTTATTTATGGAGCTACCGCACTTGACATGTTACTAAAAAGAAAATACAATACAAATACAAAGAATTGTTATTGTGCAGCGGGAAATTGATTCCAAAATTAAGTTTATTTGATGAAAACAATGCTACATATAACGGAGAAGAAACATTTTCCCAAAGTGACTGAGAATCCATCCCTCTAAAAAGCTCAACTAACATTGCATGGTGTTGGAAAGGATGAACTAAGTGGTGGCTCAAAGAGACAGTTCGCATCTTGATATGAGAATGCCATCACTGTCAGCATACAGCCATTCCCCGTCACAAATCAAGGTCCCTCCAATGTGAACCGCCACATGCTTCTCACCAACGCCCTTTTTGGAGGATTTCGTAGGATGTGATCCCAAGGCCCTGACCCCTATATCACACCCGTTGATCTCATCTACATCTCTTATGCAGCCATTGACTAGAATCCCAGCCCACCCCATGGTCTGAGCCAACTGCCCCAGGTTCCCTCCGACCAACGCACACCTCATGCTCCCCCCTCCATCAACAACAAGAACCCTTCCTTCACCCTCGGTTTCAAGAAGCTCCCTGACCAACACGTTGTCCTCGAACACCTTAATAGTGGCAATGGGACCCGAGAATGCCCGGCTCTGGCCATATATCTTGAAAATGGGGGGCAGAACTCGCAAGTCACCAGATGCCAGGAGTGGTACGTTGGAGTCACAGGCTTCAGCAGTTGTGATGAAAGCCATATATAGCTAGATTACTGAATTCCCCTGCAGTGAAAATGAGAACAGATTAGATGTGATGACCGAGCAGCAATTAACTAGCAGGCTTGCAAAGAAGCGTGTATATACATATATAATCTCCAACGATATGTATATAGAAGGCAAGATATGAAATATCATCATGACTTTTGATGAAACAATCTCCAATAATGTTAATAGGTAGAAATGGTAGGTGTTAAATTTCCAGTCCATAAAAAAAATTAAAAATTAAAATAAATCACAAACAATTACAAGAATAATATCATTGTAATTGTGATTTGCAAAATTAATTGGATTTAGAGCCTCGCTATAGCCTGGATAGGGGAAGGGGATGTAGCTTCAAGATAAGATTAATAGATAAGTGAAAAGGTAAGAAGATTATTGTTGTGGAATTAAGTGGTGGAGTAGCACACACATAAAATTAAGAACATGAATTAATTTCAAGCTACATATATGCATACATGAGTGCAAACACAGTATAAAAGAGAGAGTAGTCCTAGTTTAGCTTGTAGTAGGGGAGTCGAGGAGAGGAGGCGCCCCAGAACCAAACAGCAGCAGACAATTAGGCAGAATCAAGATACATGTGGTAAGGAGTATGGCTGTGGATGTGAACACTACCTAAAGACATAGATAGAAAGATAGAAGAATTGAGAAAGCAATTGAAAGTAGCAATTACCTTACTTTACAATCAAGAAAGCAGCTGTTGAGTTGAGAAGGAGAGTGTTGTAAGCAGCAGCAGCTCGCACTCACCGGTTCAGAGGGTGTTGGCGCGCACTGACTGTCTTTCTCTCTTTGTTTCCCTGTGATATATTTTTCCTGGTTGGGTCTGTGCCTTTCTTTGATGCTCTGTCCATCTATTTATCTATCTAATCCAAACCCATCAACAACTTATAAAAGTGTGACGGAGGAGATGTCCTGTTATCCATGTATCATCAATGTTCCACGCACGCCCTAATAGAAAATATAGAATAGACAGAAAGAAACCCACCGATGCCTGGGGGTGTTGTTTTGACCACTAACTAATTAGAGAGAGAGAGAGAGAGAGTCTGCTAATTAAACTTAATTAGTATGCTAATCATCTTGTCTTGTGAGTAGTAGTTGGGTCCAAAGAAAGACAAAAGGACAATTAAGAAGTTTCATCGAAAACTAATGACAAGAAGCAAGCAACCCATGAATCTAGTATTTGTCTTGGTCAGCGTGCCACTCTCTCTTTCTTTCTCCCTTCCGTCCACCTTCACTAAGCAATTTATCTAGTTTTTCTTCCTTTTAAAATAGTGTAGATGAGTAAAGGCTATGCTTTTTTTTTTTTTTAATATTAATTTTTTTTAAATAACCTAAAATTTAGTCTCGTGAAACTAGTCTTCACATGCCTCCATGATTAATCAAGCCCACCACTTAATTCCTCCATACTAGGACTAGTACTCATCTGAGCCCACGATGATTTTTATTTCTCTTGAACACCTGGGCCGTCATCCCCCTTACAGTTTTGGACCTTTACTCGAGCCCTTTACACGCCTCCATGATTAATCAAGCTCACCATTTAGTTTCTCCAGGGTCCAATATCGGCATCCTCTCCGATCTGAGATTTCAAGTGAGCAGAAGAAATAGGCTCCCATGATTTGTTAATTTTCCAGCACAACATGCAATGGAAGGTTTGGGGTTTGAATTTATGATGGATTGATTATCCAATAAATGGCAACAGCAACAGGCAAGTCTCTCACTCACCGCTAGCGTAGCAGCAGCAGCAGCTATTTTCTTCTCTTCTCTATAGATTGCTAAAAAGTACTTTGTGCTGTGATAACGTTCACACATGCCTGAGAAGATAAGCTCCCTCCTGCAAATCTCAATAAAAATATTAATTGGACTGATATATCTTTATTTTTACTGCTAATAATAACACAATCATTTTGGATAATACGATACCATATTTTTTAACATTTCTAGTAAATATATTGCTTTATTTCATGATAATTACAATTTTATGTGGTCGAATATCTATTTCTTTACCTAAAAAAAAATTATATTTGTAACTGTATTTGTCTTGAAGTATTAGTTTTCAACACTAGTGCTAATGTATAATTGTTGAAGCAATTTCATGTGTATTAATAAAGAGAAAACATTAATACTTGAAATTTAGATATTGTGAGTTTTAAGGTCAGATCAGTGGTTAATGTGTTAAATTCTTTATGAATGAATCCTCGACAATGAATCAAACAAAAACATATCAACTACTTTAAAGATATTGTGTTTTTCTGAGATCACATATTAAGTTGTTGCTCATGGACGGTCCAAATCTCAGAGTCCATTTTGGTTAAACTAATCCACAGCCCACGAACTCGAACTCTTTCTTTCATCGTGGGAAACTTGCAGCTGTGATCGTTTGATAAAAGCCGAGAATGATACTGTGGTGAATCATATCACACATCATATCACGAGCGTTTCAAAGAATATATTTACATGGCATGATGAAAATCCATGAGAGGATATTGATTGTCCATCACAGTTGCTTTCACTCATAATTTGGCCGGTTCCTAATGTCAAAGCAAAAGGCTGGCTTCTCAAATAGTAGAAGAAGAAGGAGGAGGAGCAGAAGAAGATGATGTATCAAATCCGCTGTGATCCAGGCCTAAACGAGGAAATTAAAGAGACCGAGGCATCCAGGGGCCCTTGCCCTATGGAAAGAAAAAACACATAAAAAAAAAAGAAGAGTGGTTCCCACTCTGTACTCATTTTTTCCTTGAACGACGATATTACTTTCCAATCCTGTAATTACAAACTTACAAGTGGTAGAGGTAATAAATCAAACAATCATGATCCCACCAGATATGGATGAACAATAAAGTTGGTACATCACTAATTATGCTCGAAACAGTAAGAAAAGGTGGTTTAATGCCCTAATGGAGTCCCACATCAACAATATAAATCTGAGATGCAATCCAAATTAAGATCGACGAACAGGTAAAATTACCAGCATGTAATGTCTGTCTTTACTATTATTTTCATATCAATTTACATGTATAATATGCATTCTTTGAACTACCTTAAAAGCACGCACCCTTTGATATCAATTTAAAAGCATGTTTTTTATCTCCTTAAGAAAAAGAGTGGTTGTAAAATCCAAATTCAAAAAATGTTAAAAGAAAATAAAACGATAAGAGAAATGTCCAATCTTGGGAGGATATCTTTTCTTGTGCAAACAGCGCATGCCGAACCCTAGATATTGCATAAAAGGGGTGCCGTGCTTATGCAAATCTAGGTGCGGGCTGTGGAAACTAGCTAATAGTATTCAGAATACGTCTTTTCGAAGCTAACCAATTCCAACTAACGTCCCTACCACCTGCATTGAATTCTCACATACATATATCTTGGACACATTTTCAAAGAAACTTCCCTAGCAAACGCTCTGTACACATGAAGAAGAAGAAGAAAGAACTACTACTACAAGTCAAATATTTCGGAAGGGCCCAATCCACGATCCCTTTCACTGATTGCTATTACTGTTACCATCTAGACGCCCTTTCCTTTTTCACCCACTTAATTAGACCTGGGGGAATATTATTGTCTCGTCAAGACCAGTCCTCTCTTCGCGCTTGCCTTCTCTTATGGGGGGGGACTGACTCCACCACCACGCCACCCCTTTCAAATTTTCAAAAGAGAAATCAAAAGCCTTCATTCAAACGAAACGGCTCCCCTACGTCCTACAGGGTGATCAAATCGGTTGTATTGTCTCATCTGTATGACCAAATTAGTGATTCTTATAAGAAATATTAATTATACATGAGGAAGAAGAAGGCAATATATATATACACCCCATGAATCAATCGTTACGAGCTGCAGATATAATTAAGCATGCAATAAATGAACGAATTGTTGAAAAGAAGTAATAAATGGACGCCGCTCGTGTGGTAAAATGAAAAGGACAGTCGGGGTTCCAGTTCCAGTTCCAGCAAGCAGTAGCTAGAAGCAATTAATGGCGACTAATTAACATTGATGCCAAGCAGTCTTCTTGGCTCTGGTTGAAGGGACACACACACACTTGAACTTGATAAACACTTTGGTGATCATTTAAAAAAGAAACAACTAACAAGGAAGATATGTAAGTCTACAATGAAAAAAAAAAAAAGAATATATAAAAGGGATGGTCCAGAAATCTGCCTGCTTTCTTTGCGAGGATTCCGCTGTTTTCTATCGAAAAAGCATATGCTTATTTTTTTTTTATTAATCATCATTGTCGTATTTAATTTCTAGTTTAAGCTTCACATATTAATTAATATATCTCTATGTAAAGTTGACGATAATAAAGTCTCAAATTTCTACCAAATTATCTATCCATCTTACATGGAAAAGGACCTCGTCTCATTTTTTGTTCATGCGTTGTGGGGCTTGTGACTTGCGGGGGGGAGATGGGGGCCTTTTTTTTCTTCTTCTTCTTCTTCTTCTTTATACGTGTAAAGTACGAATCTATATGAGATCGTATGTGGATTTCTCTCTCTCTCTCTCTCTCTCTCTCCCTCCCTCTCTCTCTCTCCCTCTCTCTTTTTTTATCATTATATATCATCATCATCCATTGAAATCTACATTTCTAAAAATATCTCCAACATACATCAATTTAGTATATTTATAAAAATAAAGTCTCTCAATCATCAACTCAAAATTAAAATTAAATTAAAAAAAATCGAAATATATCAAAACTATCTCAACTCCAAACTTATCCTATTATATATAATATTCTATGAGAAACGAGAAAACACTTATAACTAGGAAAGGAAAGGATAGGATGCACTCGTGTGGTGTGTATATAGAGACAAAATGCTTCCCCACTCCCCCCTTCATCTTCATGTATGATTTGGTGCTTTACAACCAAAGCCAGAATTAATGCATACCAGATACATCCATCCATTATAATTGATCATAGCCATCTAGCCCGACGTCCCGCGCCCCGTGCCTGCCTATGCTTAGCTTTCTATTAATAACTTGTATCATCTTTCAAGAATATTTAATTAAAGATTTCTATACATGTTGGTAATTATATATGCAGTACTGCAGATATAGTATAGGGAACCCACCACTTTCCAAGCAAAATGTTGTCCCTTCCTATACATCCGATATCCCTATGCCAAGGGATTCTCCGTTTTTTTTTTATAAATAATCGTACATGCTAGGGTTTTATAATCTAATTAATCCTTCTTTCAGTTTCATCATGATGTAAGATTGATGCGCATGCATTCTCTTATGCTGCCTTATATCTAATTAATTAAGTCTCTTTTTGTTCATACACACACACAATAACCATTGACCTAAAACTAGACAACAAACAACTACATGTATTTTTTTCTCTCTTAATTTCTCTTTGGGTCTATTTATCCTACCTAACGTTACTGCTTCTTATTCTTCGATTGGTGGTTAGGTTGTTCTATTTCTCATTCACCATGGCTTCAACTACAAATTAAATTACGAACTATATTTTAATTATAAATATTGTAACAAGGGAATACATTAACAGCGTTGCCCTTACAGTCGTGGTGCTTCCTTCTTGCAACCTGGCTGATCCATGTATTGTATTAAACAGTAAGTAAGAAAAGGTGATGAGTTGCCTCTCCGGCACTCCAGTACAACAACTCAACAGGTATTTATATGTTATGAACAGAAATATATACTTGAGTCAGTACTGGATTGAATCTCCGGTCTTTCAAATTGAATTCGATGACTAAATTAAATCATCATTGAAGATTATTTGGGGATAATAAAAAGTAAAAAAAGAAAAGGAGGGATGTGGTGGGGGGGGGGGGGAGTAGTCAAGAATATATAGTGACAAAATGGGTGAGCTAGCTAGCTAGTGTCCTGTGCCATGCTAAGATGTATGTTGGGGGAAAGAGCTACAGTTTTCTAGTTATTATACATGATGAGTGGCTTGTAGTTTACTTAGAACCTAATTTAATCAATTAGTCTGATGGGAAATGTGAAGAGAAGGAAGTTTTGGATACAGACACTGTACAAGTGTACTGTGGAGAATGAAGTGATAAATGGAATGGCTATTATTGGTTTCCAGCACCCTTTTTTTTTTTAAAAAAAAAACATTGGTAAAATAACATAATTGTAAAAAATTAGTAAAATAGAATAGTTTGTATATGTTACTGTGATTAAGAAATGCAACTTATATAATTTGTTGCTATTTATAATAATAATATTTTTTTTAAAAAAATATTAAATGAACATGAGAGAAATAATAATAATAATAATAATAATAATAATAAAAACCATAAAAACATACCTAATACTAGTATAATCAAAAAAAATTTATTGAAATGAATTCAACGATACTAAAATAGATCATTAATAATAACTCGAGGGGATGATATTTAATGCTTAAAGATAAAAAATAACATTTTTATTTTTTTTAATGAAAACTGTAATCTGATAATTTTTTTTTAGTATAATTATATTTATAGATGTGTTAGAAGATGCTGGTAATATTTAATGGGAGCTTGGTTCAACAATTTCTTTTCCAGTTTTTTTAATTAACTGTATTAATTTATTTTAAAAAAAGTTCATAAAATATAGATAAATAGACAGAGAGACGTACAAGCAAGACAAAAACTCCTCTGGCTCCTGCTCCTGGTCCTAGAAAAGGTACACACAGTTTGGGAGAGAGAGAGAAGACGAGAGAAGCACATCCAAAGTTTGACTGGACCCGAAAAATGAGAACAAAATTTTAAAACAAGTGGGGGGAGCAACAGATTCACATCTCCCACAATTCACTCTTCCCTTTTCCTTTTCTTTTCTTTGCGCCCTCTCTCTCTCTCTCCCTGCTCCCTTGCCTACCCCCGATGCACCACCATTCAACTTGTCCTCTTGAGAGACTCACTACTTCTAATATTCTATTCTCTCTCTCTCTCTCTCTCCTTGTTTCTGAAATGTGTGCGTGTGAAGATGTCACTTTACTTGGTCTTAACAACATGAATGAATGACATCTTTCCATTTCTTTCTTTAGTTTTTACGCCCACTTTCTTTCTTTCTTTTCCTTTTCCCAAACGAAACGAAACGAAAACCCTCCCTTGCCTTGCACCTGGGCTGAGCAGCCTGCCTCAGCAGCCATACTTGTACTTGTTCTTGCTTTGCTTCCTTCAATTGGTAATGCCATCGCTAGTACCAGGATATGTCTGTCACACGTCGGTAATGCTATCTGTCAACAAGTGACAGCCGACATTACTTTCTCTCTGCACATCGTACCCCTCCCCTCGCGCACACCCTCTTCTGTCTTCTTCCTTAACTGATCCTGTGATTTCCTTAGACTTAATTTGTACTCTACAAGCAACCATCACATCACCTTCCTCTACTTCATAACCACTCCAGGTAAGTAAATTTCTCCCCCCCTCTTCTTCTCTTTTTTATTTTTCTGGGAAAAAGGTTTGGAATTTAGTCCCACTTGATTACTACCTCTCTGACGGTGATTTCTACCATCTCGTTCTTTTCTTAATTTATTCTTAATTACTACTTTATTTCCTTTTATTTTCAGATTTTCAAGCAACAAGTCAAAGTTTGGAAATTTAGTGAAATATGAAACCCCAGAAGGAGATTTAATTAACAGCAGATCTCTGAATGCGCTGAGAAAAGATGTTTCTTTGATTGCAAGGAAGATTCAGAGAAACTAACAGACAGAAGAAGGGAGTGATTAAGCTTTCATTTTCTCAAGATTGATTCAACTGCAATTATAATGCAGAGAGAGCTTTAGAGGGCTAAGTGAGAATCTTGCATGTTGAACCAAATCTGAACTCTCAGATTAACCCCAAAAGGCAAAAAATAAAAATAAAATGAAGAAACACTGGAGGATATCATCACAAAGGCAACCACCCAAAGCCATGATTAGAATATTTGGTTATGTATTGCTGTTGCTGCTGTTATTTATGCCATCATCATCACAAGCCAGAGAGTTGTCTTCACAGCAAAGTAGCAATAATGAAGTTGTGGGGTTATTAGCCTTCAAGAAATCCTCTGTTCAATCTGATCCAAAGAACTTATTAGCCAGCTGGTCTCCCAATTCTGCTACTCCATGTTCATGGTCAGGCATCTCTTGCTCTCTTGGTCATGTCACCACTCTCAACCTCACCAAAGCTGGTCTCATTGGAACCCTAAACCTCCATGACCTCACTGGGGCCTTGCAATCTCTCAAACATCTTTATTTGCAAGGAAATTCATTCTCTGCTACTGATCTTTCTGCTTCCCCATCCTGTGTTCTTGAGACTATTGACTTGTCTTCAAACAATCTCTCCGACCCTCTTCCAAGAAACTCCTTTTTAGAGTCTTGTATTCATCTCTCTTATGTTAATCTCTCTCACAATTCCATTTCTGGTGGTACCCTTCGATTTGGTCCTTCCTTGCTACAACTTGACCTCTCTCGCAATACTATTTCTGATTCTACCTGGTTGACCTATTCCCTTTCTACCTGCCAGAACTTGAATCTTCTCAACTTCTCTGATAACAAGCTTACTGGAAAACTTGGAGCAACTCCCTCGTCTTGCAAGAGTCTATCCATTTTAGACCTATCATACAATCCATTCTCTGGGGAGATACCTCCTACTTTTGTTGCAGACTCTCCACCATCTCTCAAGTATTTGGATCTCTCACACAACAACTTCTCTGGCAGCTTCTCCAGCCTTGATTTTGGGCATTGTAGCAATCTTACTTGGCTCAGTTTGTCACAAAATAGGCTCTCTGGCAATGGATTTCCATTTAGTTTGAGGAACTGTGTGCTTCTACAGACGCTTAACCTCTCCCGTAACGAGCTAAAATTCAAGATTCCTGGTTCCTTGTTGGGGAGTTTAACAAATTTAAGGCAGCTGTCTCTGGCTCACAATCTGTTTTATGGTGATATTCCTCCCGAGTTGGGACAGGCGTGTCGAACTCTACAGGAATTGGATCTATCAGCAAACAAACTCACCGGTGGCTTGCCGCAAACTTTTGCATCGTGTTCTTCTATGCGGAGTCTTAATCTTGGCAACAATCTGCTCTCAGGGGATTTCCTTAGTACTGTTGTGAGCAAACTTCAAAGTCTGAAATATCTGTATGTTCCATTCAACAACATCACTGGTACTGTGCCTCTGTCTCTTACAAAGTGTACCAAACTTGAAGTGCTGGACCTCAGTTCTAATGCCTTTACTGGGGATGTTCCTTCTAAATTGTGCTCCTCGTCAAACCCCACCGCGCTGCAAAAGTTACTCCTAGCTGACAATTATCTATCAGGAAATGTTCCACCAGAGCTTGGAAGCTGCAAGAACCTGAGGAGCATTGATCTCAGTTTCAACAATCTAATAGGACCAATTCCCATGGAGGTTTGGACCTTGCCAAATCTCTTGGACTTGGTTATGTGGGCAAACAACCTCACTGGTGAGATCCCGGAAGGCATCTGTGTTAACGGAGGAAACCTCGAGACTCTGATTCTCAACAACAATCTCATCACAGGAAGCATTCCGCAGTCCATAGGCAATTGCACCAATATGATTTGGGTTTCCCTTTCCAGCAACCGGCTTACCGGAGAAATTCCTGCTGGCATTGGAAATCTAGTTGACCTGGCTGTTCTCCAAATGGGTAATAATTCACTTACCGGGCAAATACCACCAGAGCTTGGCAAGTGTCGGAGCCTCATTTGGCTTGATTTGAACAGCAACAACCTAACTGGTCCTCTTCCACCTGAGCTTGCAGACCAAGCTGGTCTAGTTGTTCCTGGAATTGTTTCTGGGAAGCAGTTTGCATTTGTAAGAAATGAGGGCGGGACATCATGCCGAGGAGCTGGGGGATTGGTTGAGTTTCAGGGTATCCGGGCAGAAAGGCTGGAAAATCTTCCTATGGCTCACTCTTGCTCAACAACAAGAATTTACTCTGGCATGACAGTTTATACATTCACCACCAATGGCAGCATGATATTCCTTGATCTTGCCTACAACTCACTGTCAGGAGATATCCCTCGAAATTTTGGTTCAATGAGTTATTTGCAGGTCTTGAACTTGGGGCATAATAAGCTAACCGGAAATATTCCAGACAGTTTTGGAGGTTTGAAAGCAATTGGAGTTCTGGATCTCTCACACAATGATCTTCAAGGATTTCTGCCAGGGTCTTTAGGGACTCTCTCGTTTCTTAGTGATCTTGATGTGTCGAACAACAACCTCACTGGTCCTATCCCTTCTGGGGGGCAGTTGACAACTTTTCCTCAATCCAGGTATGAAAACAATTCTGGTCTTTGCGGTGTGCCATTGCCCCCATGCAGCTCTGGAGACCACCCCCAAAGTCTTAACACTCGGAGAAAGAAGCAATCTGTGGAAGTAGGTATGGTCATTGGCATCACATTTTTCATCTTGTGCGTCTTTGGTCTTTCATTGGCTCTCTATCGAGTGAAGAAGTACCAGCAGAAGGAAGAACAGAGGGAGAAGTACATCGAAAGTCTCCCAACTTCAGGTAGCAGCAGCTGGAAACTTTCAGGTGTCCCCGAGCCTTTGAGCATCAACATTGCCACATTCGAGAAACCTCTACGGAAGCTGACTTTTGCCCATCTACTTGAAGCTACAAATGGTTTCAGTGCTGATAGCTTAATAGGGTCTGGTGGGTTTGGAGAGGTATACAAGGCACAACTAGGAGATGGATGTGTTGTTGCTATAAAGAAGCTGATTCATGTCACAGGACAGGGTGACAGGGAGTTTATGGCAGAAATGGAAACTATCGGAAAGATCAAGCACCGAAACCTGGTTCCTTTGCTGGGTTATTGCAAAATTGGAGAGGAGAGGCTTCTTGTGTATGAATACATGAAATGGGGGAGTTTAGAGTCTGTTCTTCATGACAGGTCGAAAGGAGGATGCTCAAGGCTTGATTGGGCAGCAAGAAAGAAGATTGCAATAGGGTCAGCAAGAGGCCTTGCTTTCCTTCATCACAGCTGCATACCTCACATTATCCACCGTGACATGAAGTCTAGTAATGTTCTTTTAGATGAAAACTTTGAAGCGCGGGTATCTGATTTTGGAATGGCAAGATTGGTGAACGCCCTTGAAACACATCTTAGTGTGAGTACACTTGCAGGAACTCCAGGTTATGTGCCCCCTGAGTATTATCAGAGCTTTAGATGCACATCAAAAGGGGATGTCTACAGCTATGGTGTCATACTTCTGGAGCTCCTCTCAGGCAAGAAGCCAATAGATTCCGCTGAGTTTGGTGATGATAACAACCTTGTAGGATGGGCAAAGCAGCTATATAGAGAGAAGAGATGCAATGAGATATTAGACCCTGAGTTGATGACACAAACATCTGGAGAGGCCAAATTATACCAGTATTTGAGAATTGCTTTTGAGTGCCTTGATGACAGGCCTTTCAGACGGCCAACCATGATTCAAGTTATGGCTATGTTCAAAGAGCTTCAGGTTGACTCTGAAAGCGATATCCTAGATGGTTTGTCATTGAAAGATGCAAGTATTGATGAATTCAAGGAGGAGTCTAGTTCATGATGTTTAGCCTTCGATTGGACTAGAAGTTGTCTTTGGCACCTTTAATGTGCTCACCTGTGATTACCGACATGGAAGTAGTTATTTGCGCTGCTGAACTGGATATGGGCTAATCCTTCAAATTTCAGCTACTGTAAATAATAGAATGCTGAAATGACAGAGAGAAAAGTAGCAGGGAAACGAGGAGAGAACAAAGGAACAGGTCCTCCGGTCGCTAAACGATCAGTAACTTGATACTTTTTTCCTTTTTTTCCATTGATCATCATGGCTATTGCAAAAGACTTGAAATCTTGCCTCTTCACCACGAGCTTCTTATTCTGTCACAGTTTTGCTAACTGATGTTCCACTATTTGTTTGTTTATTTCCAATTATTGCTGTTTATAGGAAGCTATGATTTCAGAAATGAACACACTGTTTTGTAAAGTTGTAGTGATAGCATTGTTGGAAAGTAAACCACAAGAGTATTGCTTGCATTTACTAGCTGATGAGTAAATTTTATTAAGTTCTTATTTAGTTTTTGTAAACATATACTTGGACAACGTATCAAGTTCAAGGTGACATGGGTCTAACTCGTATGCCATACTTAATATGCTTGGACTTGAGAGTTAGTCAAGTTCAAGTATCTTGGACTTGGTAGCTCACCAAGTTTAAGGTGGTGTGGATCTAGTATAAGGGTGAGCAAAAAAACTGAGAAACCGATTAAACCGAGAAAACCAAGAAAAAATAATTGAAAAAATCGAACTGAAAAAACAAATTGATTATTTTTTTAAAAAAAAATTTGGTTCGGTTCGGTTTTGGTTTAAGAAACCTGAAACCGACCAAACCCCAACCGAACTGAACTGGTTCAGTTAAGGGGTACTATAAATACAAAATTTCTTAACCCTAACAAGCAATACTCATCCTCTGCGTCCAGCCGTCCCCTCTCAACCCTCACAAATTCACAGAATCATAATTCATTGATTCAATGTTCACAGATCTTTCATCTTTCTCAAGTCTTAAACTCTCAATCTCAGAATCTCTAACACTCTTAGTCGTCCAGCCGCCCCCTCTCAACCCTCACAAACCAGATAAAAAATAATCAATCCTCATCTCCATTCTCCTGAGTCCCCGACTCTACAAATCTGGACAAACCAGCCATATCCCTCTCCTAGTCTCCCACACGGGCATGACACCCGACCCGACCCGACCTAACCTCTAGATCTAGCATACCAGTCACCTCCCTCTCTCACACCTGACCCGACCTTGAATCTTGTCACACCAAGTATGATTTTTTTTTCTGTCAATCTCTGTTTTTTTTAATAAAAAAAACATATGCTCTGTAGTGTGATATGTGTATTTGAGATTTGTGAACACTAGAGCTCAACAGTTACAAGATCTTATCCAGTAAGTAACTCTCTTTTACGTTTTTATATGGTTTTTTGAGTGCTGGGTTTTGTTTGTTTTAGATGGTTGTGTACTGGGTGTTGATAAAGTTTAGATTTTTGGATCTTGGGTGGTGTTTTTTCAGATAATTGTGCTTTATTTGTTGAAAAAGGTGGGATTTTTAAGGGTCAGGTGCGTGTTGTTGTTTTTAGGCTGTTATGAAATAATAATTTAATGTGAGTTGGACATGTTTGAAGATGAAAGGTGTTGTGTTTATATCTGTTTAATCCTGCAAACTCGGAACCATGAGGGCTTGTTTGTGTGGATGTAAGTCAGCTTTTTGTTGTTGATGGCTCATTGTATCGGTGCTCCATTAGTTTGCTTGCAAATGTTTTGTTAATTGTTTCTTTGCACTTAACCTATTTTTGGTAGAATGGATTGGAAAGTAATTGATACAGTGGAAGGAGGAAATGATGTTCCTGTGATGGAAAGAAGTGGGAATCATTTCACATCCAATGTGAAGTGTTTTATTTGATTTGAGAGTAAGATTTTTTCTTCCCGCAATTTCAAAGTGCAGTGTTGTAACTTTTTGTTGTTAATGTTACCTTAAGTAAGGTAGCTTACATCTTTTATTTTGTTTTTATAATTTATTAATTAAAGCATTTGCAATTATCTAATATGTCTAAGTTTTTATTTTGTAGAATTTGATGGAAAGTTATATCCAGCAATGGATGATAACTAGTTTAAAAATTAGTTTGATGGTAAAATACTACTTTTTATTTTTACATATTCTAATTTATTTTATCATGTTATAATTTTAGATTTTGAATTCCAGGTTTTGATGTCAATGGTATTAAGGAATCAAAGTGCAATGTTCTTGTCATCTTGATGTGCTTTTCGATTGGGATGATGTGCACAATGAAGATTTATATTTTTTGCATGAAGTGTTTTATTTTTTATGAGAAGGTTATTTGTTGTTTAAGCCCTTTTAAAGACAGTGCTTTGTAATTTAAATTTTAACTTGATGTGTTTGTTATTTAAACTCTGATGCAGGAGGGTCCTAAACACAAATATTAAAAAGACTTTTATTTAATTTTAAACACAATATTGACACTAATAATTTAATATAAATTAATATTTAGTGATAAAAAAAATTAAATATATTATAGAATCTTGTAATAAAATAAGATAATATTAACATTAATTACAAACCCATCAGAAAGCCCAAAACAAGCTTAAAAAGGCCTAAAAAAAGCCCAAATAAAAAATTCAGGTTTTCCGGTTTTATGTAAAATTAACCGAACCGAACCGAAACTGGTTGGTTTGAACCGGTTCCGGTTAGAATTTTTCAATTTTAAAATTATTTTGGTTACTTTTTTAAATAAAAATCAAACCGAACCGAAAACGATCATCCCTAGTCTAACATGCATGTTAGACCAATACGCTTGAACTTGACAATCAATGCGCAGGTGACATGGGTTTGGCACGTATGCCGAGTCCAAAGCTTTATGACAAAAGGTTTACAGTCTCCAATTCTCTATTGCATTTATAATTTCAGAGCATTTATCTCTAGAATATTCTTGTATTTTTTTCTCTCTAAAAAGATACTTATTTAAGCATTAGAGAGTTCTCACCTCCACCAAAAGGGATCTTTTACAGGTCCTAGCCACGAGCAACTTTGGCTTATCAAAGGATCAAATATAAGCTATCGATTACCTTGGCTAAGGAGAATGGAAAAGATTGCCAGGATCAATTGATCAACCTAGGAGCTCTATTCTCATGCTAATTGAATTTTTTTGAGACATCATCAATGGTTCCATATGTGGGAAATTGATTAAAAAACAATTAGTTTCTACCTAAAACGTGTTTTTAGCATTTCCAAGGCATTTTATGGCTTATAACCAATGCCCCTCAATGCTAGAAAGAGGATAAATCAATTTGTTGCTCCTGGCTCTCCTGCCCAACATGAGCTTCAACAACTTACTAGTCAGGTGCAACTCTTCACCCAGGCTGTATTGACAACCTAAGGGCAAAATCAGACCTTGCCACTGTAACAAGTCTTAACACCATCAACAACCTACATTGGCTTAACATTAGGGTCATCGGCTACACCAAGAGCTCGCAGAAAATTACATTACTTATAGGAGACAAGACTGAATGATGTCTATGAAGGTTCCTCAAGGGATCAGTCACACCATTATCATATCCATGCACAGAGCAAACACTCCAAACGCACATCCTTTAGTTACTATGGGATGGACACCGATCATTCAGGATGTTCTTAAATATGAATGACTTATTCAAAATAACCTTTTATTTTCTCCAGGTGGTCCTTTAGGACGATAACCCTATCAATCCCCAAGGGATGAATGTAATCTTCCAAGTGCTATATGTACTAATCTCTAAGAGATAGACATAGTCTTTCAAGTGCTATATGCACCAATCTTCAAGGGATGAATGTGATCCTCCTAGTGCTATATACATCAATCTCTAAGGAATAAACAAAGTCTTCCCAGTGCTATATGCATCAATCTTCAAGGGATGGATGTGATCTCCCCAGTGCTATATGCACCACTTGCTAAGGGATAAAAATGATCTCCCTAAGGGCAATAACTCCAACACGGTGTTGTACAAGAAAACAATCAAGAATTGTCCCCAGAGGAAAGAGAACATTAAGGAGGGCTAACAACCATAGAGTGCAGAAATATATGGTATTATTATCCAATATCCACCAGGTACATAAATGCCTCCCACCTTTTATCTCAAAAGGATGATGATATGTTTTTTAGCCAAGTTGTCATGTCCAAGATGGCTTGGGTCTGGCACGCATGCTAGACCCAATACGCTTGGACTTGGCAGTCAGCTAAGTCCAATGTGGTATGGGTCTGGCATGCTTGTCGGCCCTAATGTTCATAGACTTGACAGTGCGCTAAGTCCAAGGTGGTGTGGTCTAACACACATGCTAGACCCAATATACTTGGACTTGGCAACCAGCCAGGTCCAAAGTGGCGTGAGTCTGACATGCATGTCAAACCCAATACACTTAGACTTGGAAGTGCGCTAAGTTCAAGGTGGCGTGGATCTGGCACGAATGCCAAACCTAACACACTTGGACTTGGCAGTGTGCCAAACCTAAGGCGTTTGGATTTGATGGTCAGCTAAGTCTAATATAATTACCAATCCTCCCGTGCATGTCTAGGAGAGTGACCAACCTTCCTTGACTCTAACCTCGGGGAAGAACTCAGCCTTTATAGGCTTAACTACATTTGACATCTTATTCTCTAAATCTCCCTACACCTTTTTAGATGTATAAAAGTTTTTAATGGACCCATCATATTCTTATCAGGTAAGAGATATTTATCCTTCATTCAATGATATCAGGGTAATTACCCTGCAAACCCTCCTTTTATGGACTATAAATACACTATGAGAGCTTCATGACAAAAGGTTCATAATCTTCAATTCTCTACTACATTTATATTTTCAGAGCATCTCTTTCTAAAATATTCTTGTATTTTTTCTCTCTAAAAAGATACTTATTTAAGCATCAGAGAGTCCTCACCTCCACTAAATAGAATCTTTTATAGGTATTAGCCACGAGCAGCTTTGACTTATCAAAAGACCAAATATAAGCTATTAATTATCTTGGTTAAGGAGAATGGAGGAGATTGCCAGAACCAATCGATCAACTAATTTTTCAATTTGGAAGCTTTATTTCCAGGCAAGTTGGATTTTTTGAAATATCATTAGTATCATACTTGCGTAACTATTCTATCACTAAACAATGTAGAATGGATTGAAGCAGAATATGACCCACAAGCATTTGTTTTCCAATTAATCTCTGTAACATTCCAATTTCAGCATTTGAAGCTATAAATCTAACCACCATTCTCCCTCCTCATGAATCATGCCATGTTTAAAACCCCTTCAAATAAAAGTTGGAACACAAACCATCCATTTAAGTGAAGCAGCCTGGGGAGGTCGCTTAAGTCTATCAGGTTTCTTTTCATGAACACCGTACAATTTATATTCATTCAAAACGCAATAAGAAAGTTCACGAAAAAAAAAACAGTGCCCTTGAACATCGCATAAAGAGACCTGTGAAGATTGTGGTAATAAAAATGGAATAAAAAATATTTATATTCTCGTTGTTGAAAGCAGCAGTTCCAAACAAGCAGCATGTCAAGTAAAGCAATCTCTTCCAAGAACCTGTGCTTATATCTCATTCGCTTTTTATCTCATTTTGCTTTCAAAGGCTCCTTCTATTTGCAGTGTAAAATGGAAAAAACTTAATAAATAA
>Ga0325414_1000487_pt1 | contig 32384 bp, 14 predicted proteins | sample PopdelMetagenome_8_FD_206183 | JGI IMG/M metagenome (GOLD analysis project Ga0325414, IMG submission 206183) | Populus deltoides microbial communities from Bellville, Georgia, United States - Leaf-PdKOR-R3 | ecosystem: Host-associated > Plants > Phyllosphere > Phylloplane/Leaf | place: USA... | reverse complement strand
AGAGGACCAAGATCACCTATATACGCGCACACACCCCGAGGGGGTATATGGTATCGAGCATAGATATAAATGAGAAGAGACAAGATGATTGTATGGATGACGAAACGGGGGCCAAAGGTGACTGCATGTATATAGTCCTTGTGAAAACGACATGGACGTGTCCTATGATTCGGCCTTGCCCTTATATTGGTACTACCACCTCATGGCAAGAGCAAAACAAAACGCAAACGGCTCTCTCCTTCTCATCTAGGACCTACCCTTTGCTTTGTGGCCCGCGGAGAAAAATAGTGGAAGAAAAGTATTTTCCACATTATTTCAACCATGATAGCAGCATCTCTAACAATATCAGTATATGGATACCCCCCATAGAGTAAATTTAATTTTTTTTTAAGATTTTTAAAAATCTCGTTAAACAGGTTTAGAATTGTTTAGAATTTATATGAAAATTACTTGAAAATTAGATTTTTTTTTGGCTTTAAAAATTTATTTTTAGACTGAGTTATCGCAAACCACAAATCATCCAAATATCCGGTCTTTAATGATAATTTAAACGAACCACCTATGAGAAATCTCTTAAAACCTTATAGGAGAAATATATTGTATACATTAGAGTGCTAGCTCTTTTCTTGTGTTTTAGGTGTTTACACATTGTACTTTTCTCTTAGAAATAAGAGGCATAATGTTTTATTTACAAGGAAATCTAAAAACACTATAAATGACAAAATATCACATATATTATTTTAGGATAATTTTATAAATTTATTCAAATTTTTAGGTCTAAAATTGTAATCTCATGTATTAATTAGATTTTAGTCTTTAATTTCTAAAATTAATTTACAATCAAGTCACACTTTGATTAATTATCCCATTTTTATTTATAATCAATGGTTCTTATATATGTGACTCATTAGGTTCTCTAATAAGTTGATCCAAATATAAATCATAATCCTAAATAAAATAAGATTAAATAAATTAAATAATTTTATTTATTATTATTTCAATAATTGACTGATTTATATTTAACAATCAAGTACAATTTCTAGTAATTAATCTATCATGATTTGCCAATAACTAGTTTTCCAATATAATTATTATCTATAATATTTCAATTTATAGCATCTATTTTGATAAATTCTTGTCTATTTTGAAGATCAAATACGTATATTTGCTTAACCATCCAATTTATATATTATTTTATTAATAATAAATATATTCTATATAAATAAAATCAATACTGCGTGGCAACAATTGCAATCATTTCATTCTGGTTTCAAATATTTGTCACCAGCAAAAAAAAAAAAAAAAAGCTTTAGACTGACGATCCAATGAGCACATGGGCAACCTTAATTATATACAAGAAACAAAGATTTTTATATACGAGAAACAAAGACAAGGATATCTTGAACTGGCCACCGTTACAATATCGAAAGGTTGACTTGGACACTTGAAAATATCTCTTGGGGGATTCGGATCCACCAGCCTCCTGCTCCTTAGGAGTGAGGTTCTTACCACTTGGCCTCGAAGGGCCTTGGTCGAAATTTAACATATATGTTTTCATGATTTTGTAATTTAGTCCTTGTTGTTTTGAAAATCATAGATTAATCATTTGGCCAAAGTTGACTGTAATTTTTTTAAAAAAAAAATTATATATTATCCTTTTTAAATGCAACTTTAATTTTATCTACAGTAGGCGAGATGGTTGGAAGAACCAACAGAAGGACTAAATTACAAGAGAATATAAAAACCTAGGACCTTATATTTGGTTTTTGAAAACAAAGGAGTAACTAATTATATTACTAAGAACTCATGGATTAAATAATAATTTACTTTTTAAATATAGTTTTGGTTTTTTGAAAATATCGATAAAAAATGTTATATGGCATTGTATAAAAAAAATTGAGTTATAATTTAAATAGTTGTTATAAGGTAATTTTTTGTTGTACGGTTTCTTTATATGTTGACAATAGGGTAAGTATTAACATGCTCGTTGGCCATTCTCAGGAGATGTATGATTGTTGAATTGATCGCTGGTCTTCTTTTAGATATTTGTTGCCAGTTATTTTTCTTTCAAGAGTAAAACTCACCTTAATTCCAGTTTTTTCTTCTTTTTTTTGGTGTATAAGTAGTTTCAGTTTCTTTAATGTCATAATTTATTTCCATTTATTTTTCTATTGCTCGATCTTGCAGCCCTTCCCTCTTGATGTTAAGAGGTTAATTTATTTTAAAAATTTGAAACCTCACAGCCGGAAATAAGAGTTCATTTCCTATAAAAATTTAATTTTTTTTATTAACATGGATATCCAAACCAGTTTGCACATATCTCGATTAATTCTACAGATCCTTAAATTAATGATCATTTAAGCTTCTAGTGGCTTAAAAATTTATAAAACTCAAACTAGTAGTATCTAAAAAGACAAATCTAGAACCTAAATAACTAACCTACATCTTTCAAGGTTGAAAAAATTCGATTCTATCTTGAAGTGTTGGGCAGACAAAGCTAGAAGAAGATGGATCCGTAACCGTTTCATTGACTCATTGAAGCAAGATGAATAAAAGTACAATAATTCCCTTCAAGTGTTGTTAAATTACAATGACCATCCAAAACTTTGATGTTTTGACAAAAATCTCCTTCATATTTTACAAAGCTCTTCTTTTATATCCAAAATGCCTTAAACATTTCAATACCATCCCCGTAAAAAAGGGATTTCTGTAATACCTTCAAACTTTCAAATGGTGTCTGCAATATTACAACATTTCGAGGGCGTCATTACATTTTACAAAAGCAGAAAGTACAGAGTCTTCAAAAGCATTACAGGCACTACTACATAACAGGAAAAGAACTAACAGGTTGGCCAGAAAAAGAAATCCTGGCAAACGCGTCTACTGTGCTTTTAACATTTCCTAACCTTTAGTGAAAGAATGAATGAGAAACAAAAGAAAAGAAAAGAAAAGAAAAGAAAAAAGCACGATGTCTCACTCGATCAATACGTTTACAAGAGAGAGTGGAAAGGAAAAGCAAAACAAAAACAATCTGCTGGGGGTATATCCTTCACTGTCTTGTGTCCATCACTGCATGCCTTGTGTTTTTTTTATGTGATAATGAGTAGATTATTCTCGTATCCGTTGTTGTGAACAATAGGGCGTAGGGGATCAAGCCTCCACTCACCATCAACAATGAACTTGATCTGTACCACAAGGTTAAGTGTTGAGATATAATCTGTTTAGGGGACATGATTATGCAAGTTGGCAAAAATGATTTACCTCATATCTGCCTGGATACAATTTCAGATACAAAGAAAAGATGCCCACACTAGACTTTTCCATCCTTCTCTGCAAAATAGCGATGCAAGTTTCACTCTTGTCTGAAATGATCTCACAGAGGACATGTTTATTCAAGCGAAGAAATCGCAATAATGTGACAGCAGAAATATAACAGCATGCCGTTGCATTATTTATATATAAAGCAAACAGATAACTTGCACTGGCCTAGATCTGGTTGCTGATGCAACAACATATAAAAATGCAGGTAAAGAACAGAAATGGAAAAAAATAAAAATAAAAATTGGGCTGTAAACACAAATATATGCAGCCTTGACAACTCCCAACCCATAATTCTCAAAACCATGGGAAATAATTGTCCCCGAATCTCTTCTTTCATACTAGGAAGAAATGCATGATGCAGATCGATCACAAGGATCAATAAATCTAGACATCACGGCGGAATAGAGACCAAATCCATACTTCCATGGAAAGCAACCTTTTTATCAGAGCCAACTCTCTAGATGAACAACAGCCTTTTCTATTCCACTAAGCCCAACTAGTATGAATAAAGCCTGTCTGTGTTGCAAAACATGCTTCATCCACATACACAAGATAGTGCAGCCCACAAGTTGCCAGACAACCAAGTAGCTCCCATGTCCCAACATTCCATGAGGCTTTAGGCTTTTGACATTACGTCTCTCAATATAAGTAGCAAACTTAAAAATGGTATTTCGCCTCAACAAACCAAAGAGTACAAAAACAAATATGAATGCCAACGCATTTGATGACTGCAAAGCATCAACTTGCTATAATTTAGACAAGCCAGTATTATTTATTCTAAGTTTCTGAAAAATCAATTTAGATGGGATCAAACCTGGGTGGCCCAACCATCAAATGACCCTGCTAGGAACACCTCTGAAGCAGAACTAGGCCAAACTATACAAGCAGTGCGAAGAAGTTGCAAGGCTCTACAAGCGTCGTCGATCCTTTTCTGTTTCTCTTCCACTACCTTTTGTGCATCACTGTTTAAATACAGATATGGCACAAATGGAAAAGAAAATTAGAGCTATGTGCCATTTATTTTCCCACTAGACTATGTGCCATTAGATGAAGAGAACTGAGCATACATTATCGCAAGTGCAATTTTGCCTTCTGACACTGCTATTTTTGCCCTTGTTGACCGTAATTTATCCTGGGCATTCATTATCTCATTTTCCTGGAACTCGCAAGCATCAGAAAGCTTCAGCAGATCATCAGAGGCTCTTCCATTATCCTGGTGAAGAGTATAAAACATGATCTGAAAGAATTCAAGATACGCTTTGGACAAGTTTCTAAAGAAACTACATGCACAATTGAATCAACCTGAATTGAGAAAATAAAACAAAGAAAAAATGAAGATTGTGAATCTGCGTTTACTTTCATTTTTTGAAAGAAATTAAAATTTATCCTAGTAAACACTCCTTTAAATTAAATACCAAAAACACAAAAGATGAGAAAGCTTTTCTAGGGCCAGCATAGGTCATGAAATTCATTTATCATTTAGAATTTGATTAACCCAGTTAGCTAATACCTTTTAGTCCGACTATTTCTTGCACCAGAGAGAAAAGGGTGAGAGAGAGCGAGCGAGAGAGAGAGATTGATGACCAAACAAAATAAATCTCACACAAGAGTTCTCTATTCAGGAAAGAAACGACATAGAGGTGATGTCAAGTTTTTCATTATCTCCTTTCCTTGGTCGTTCTTCCTAAAAAGCAAGTGGAACATGCATTGCCTTACTAACCAAATAAGGTGCAAGTAAAAGCCAGACAAAGTTCATGCACGGTATCAACTTATATTGATTCATGACTTTGTAACAAGCAGTAAACAGGTATAAGCTGAGTTCCACATTGAATTCCATTTGTTTCTTATATACAAAAAAAAGAATAAAGAGAGAAGGATTCATAAAATCTAGTTTTAAACATTTGTGTTCATCAAGGGCATATTTTAGGTACCACTTCCTGTGATTCACTTTCACCAGTGTTTGACTTTAACGATTGCAGCACAGAGGAAAGCTCTAACTCCAGGTCATGTAGGCGACTTCGTACTTGATTCTGATTAATCCCTCCATCAGAGCAGTTTTCTTTCCTTCTGCTGACAGTATCACTAGCACCCTCCCTTGTTTCAATTATCTCATCCCCTAAAACACTCTCCTCACCTCCTGTACCAGTTCTATTAGAGCTAAGTTCTTCAGCTGTACATTGACAAACAGAGAGAAGTCAGCAGATCCAAAATGTAATGCAGTCAAACCTCCTGAACACCAGCTCACGGAATACCTTCAAATTGCAAGTCTGAAAACGCTGCCCTCTTAATGCTCCAAGTTCTCCACGTGTCTGGATTTAGTGAATTTCCAGAACCATCAATATTTGAGAAAGATATGCTATGATCAAGGCCGCCTCCCAAATCACTGAGTGCACTACTCTTGGGGTTCAACAATCCAGGTGAATTGTTACCATTGAGGCCAGCACCTGTCTTTGACAATGGAAAAAAAAAAGAGTACAAGTTAGGTTTATAAGGAATGTCCAACTATTAAATCATTTTCATACCAAAAGACTTGTATATAAACATATGCTCATATATGTTTAAAATTATAATTGAAGTGGTGGAAATAAAGATATCTTTATTAGCTAAATAGTATTATATTAAATAGTCGCTAATGAACTAAACACATCAACAATAGCAAGTAATCTGTACATGGCTGAGTTATCAGACGTGGAACTTAAGAGCAATATTGGTTACTGATTTAAATTAAAAAAAAAAAAACTTACCCCATTCTTCGTGGTTTTAGGGAGCAAATCATGGTTAACATTGCTACTTTGGACACGAGTAGTGCTTTCAATTTCTTTTAAAGCAAACCCCAAATTCATATTCCTTTCTTTCTCTAATCGATACAGTATACCCCCAATCCCAGCATCATCCTCAGTCGCTGTATCTCTGAGAGAACAGAATAGATTGATCAAAAACTACCCATGATATTTACGAATAGATGATAAAATAGCAAGCTTAAAAAACTACCCATGGGAATTTGGCATGGAAACAGTTATTGAAAGTCATGGATATCTGTTAGTTTTATTTTGATTCTGAATAAGTGGTTTACCAATTTACACACTGAAATGTGGAAGAAGAAAAGAAAGGAAAAGAAAAAAAACAGCGAAGCATTACTATTTTGCAACGAGCAAAGAAGGGTAAAATGACAAAATTGAGACCTTTCAGCTACATGTTGCAGTCATGCTCGTTATCCTAGACTACTAACTGATAAAAATATTGTATGTGTTACAAGAAACCTACTTTCAGGGCTTAGAGGTCTTTTCTTTTCTTTTCTTTTTCTGGGAAATTGGAAGTGAAGCTTTGAGACTCAGTACCTAACTCAAAAGCAAAAGGATAAGAGTATCCATTCATACAACCAACAAGCTCTCTTTTACCTTTCTTTTCTTTTAGGCTGTATAATTCAATGTAACACCATAAGAAACAACAATTGCAACGAAAAACAAGAGTGGTTAACGAAAATTAGAAGCCTCACTGTGATCTACCAGAGGACGAGCAAGGAACCTGAGAGCTTTGCTCTTCATTACGCTCTAAAGCCTTGTCTTGAATTCCAGCAGCACCACATTCTTCATTATCCGTTAAAGAAGAATACCAATCTACAACATCTACGTCGTCAACATTATCATCGAAATCCCAACCCAAAGCGAGCCACCCTCCTTCCTTCAAGATAGCCTCAACAAGATCCATTCTTCCTGCATCAATCAACTGTTTCTTGCTTGGAAACATCTCTGGATTTTTTGAAGTATTCATGAACTCCAAAATCTCAGTCTCCAATGCAATATTGCCCTCACTACTTTCCCAATCCCTTGTATTACACCTCCTTACAAATCCACCACCACAACCCCAACAGCTGTTTTTCAACTCAAAAAATCCACTACCACTCGTCCCCTTCACTGCAAGAAAGCGTAACTCTTGGTTTCTTGTTTTTCCTTTTCTGCTAAGATTTTGAATATTAGAAGCAGAAGTGTTGGGGAAAAATATTTGAGGGATCAAATTTATGAAGCAATTAGGCGCGTGAGTGATAGAGAGCATGGTTCAGGCATTTCATCGAACAATTGGAACGCAAGCGAAGAGAGAACCAAAACAAGGAGAGAGAGTGAATTGTAAGACCAAGCAACGAACAATACCCACTTGAAAGTGTCACACGCATATAATTTAAATATGAATAACTTATAAGAAGTAGTCCTTGTAGTCTACCGAAACTAATTGATTAACCCCTATAGTATTAAAAATAATTAAATGATCCCTTGACCAGCATTGACCACCCACAAATACATGGTTCTCGAAACCACAATGACTAATTAAATACTCTGTTCTAGATGGATTAGGAAATAATTAACTAATTAGATATCGAGAATGAAATAATCATAATTTAGCTCTAATAATGTGTTTATAATAACAACTAGGACCCAAATACAATTTAAATTTTTAAATATCTATTTTTTAAAATGAAAAAGAATAATTCAAACTGATGATTTTCAGTTCGGTTAATTAATGTAAGAAAAGGGTTCAAACCGACCATTTGCAGACAGTGATATGCCTTTCCCCCAAACATATTAAACTCATTTATATTACACGAGAGCAGTCAGCTCTAATGCACGAGGTGGTGCCCTGGGAGAGGATGTTCTAGAGGAATCCTATTAATCTATTATTAATCAACGGCTTGCAGAATTAGACGATGAAAGGGCTGAGCTTATATTACTGAACCTTTCAAATTAACTACCACGTGATCTCCTGCAGCCGCAGCATCAAGTGATTTTCTCAGAAAGCAAAAAAATAAGTCTCCTCCCTTGGAAAATAGTAAGCAATACATAGGTTCCGCGCTCCACTACATACCTAGATAAACCTTTTTCAATGCTAAAAAAAAAATATTCAAAAGGCAATAATTTAAAAAAATTTATAAAATTTAACCTAATATCAAAAATTAAAAAAAAAACTTCAAAAAAAACAACACCAAAAAAAAAACACAAGTCAACTCAAAGTAACTTGACGAACCAACAACCTGCGATATGAGATTATGATAAAAAAAAGAATTTCAAAAGGATGACCTAATAAAAAAAATCCAAAGTCCAATAAAAAAATCAAAAAAACCTTGAGTTAATTCGGATTAACTTTACCAACTCACTCTCGAAATAACCAAATAGTAAGAAAAGTAAAAAAAATAACAAAGTTTAAGGGCAAATAATTTAATGCAAAATGATAAAATTGAAAAAAAAAATCATAAGAAATCAAGGAAAAAAATTTGAGTCAATTCATGTTAACTCGACTAACTCTTCACATATGACATGAGACCGGGATTACAAAAAAAAAAGTCAACCTCCAAAAGAAGGGCCTAGCAAAAAAGGCCCAAGATAAATAAATAAAACATTGTAAATAAAAATACTAGCTCACTCATGTTAGCTTGATCAATCCGCTCTCGAGGTAACAACAAAAAGAGGAATGAGAAAATGACAAAACTTAAAGGCAAATAATTTAATGCAAAATGATGAAATTAAAAATAAAATAAAGTCATAAGAAATTGAAGGGGCAAAAACCAAGTCAACTTGCAAAAAAGACCTAAGTTAAATAAAAAAAATATTGAGTAAGAAAATTCAAGCTAACCGGGTTAATTTGATTAACCCGCACTCGGGATAATTCAACAAAAAAAAGTAAAAAAATCAGATAGCTCAAAAACCAATAATTTAACACCAAAGTATGAACTTGTTAAAAAAATCAATTTCATAAAAAAAATTAAAGGAAAAAAATATGAGACAACCATGGTTAACTTGACTAACCTATTACTTGGGATATGAGAACGTGATAACTTAACAAAAAGAAAAATGCAAAAAACAATGAAGTTAAGGATTTAATAATCAAATGTCAAATGATGAATTTAAAAAAAAAATCAATTTTCAATAAACTACTGGCCTGTTGAAAGGCATACCCCTTGACTCTAAGCTTTTATAATTGAGTCACCTACTTTATGGTTAATTGTTCTTTATTATTATTATTATAACCTTCTTATGTGTAACATTTACTTGGTTATAGAAAATATTTTTTGTTTTTTGTTTTTTTTTGTTTTAGGGTTCTCGAGCTTTATTTGCGTCCTAGACATGTATCCAAAATGCTGTTCATGTGATTTCACTGGATCTATAAAGTAAGTTGATGGTTCTTAACATCTGATGTCCTAAAGTTTATGCAATTTTTGGAAAACTCAAATGTTTCTCGTGATTCAGCAGCGCCTGCTTCGCTTGTCTTGAGAGGAGGAGACACTTGACTTGCTGTCCTCTCCTATTAATAATAATAATAATAAAGAGGGTTTTCTCAAATGGGAAAAATATTAGCAAGAGAAAAGGGAGGACGATTATCAAACTATCAAGGCAAACAGCTTTAAAGGAGTAAATGTTGCATGATTCTTAGCTTCAGGGGGGCCATCCGAATCTCTCTTTTCAGATATCTTTTGTTTTTTTTCTCTCCTTTTTAATTCATGCTTTGTTTATTATATAACTCTTGCTCAGGCTGTCCAAGTCTTCTCAACTTCAAAAAAAAAGAATGTCAACGAAAAGAATTTGAGGACCGAGTTAATTTAAATAATATTATTAATAAAATATAACAGTAATAAATACGCAGATGACAAAAAAAAAATGTTTAAAAGTACTCTAATATTTCAATTAACCTGGATTATTAAACAATTCAATAATAAAAAGTATAATTAAAAAAAATAATACAACAAAAAAAACCTTAATTAAACTTGATTAATTCTTAAACTTTGCAACCATAGAAACAAAATTGAGATAATCTTATAGAAAAAAAACAATAAAAATTAAATATTAATTCCTAATAAATCAAATGAGAGCATGATAACTCCAAAAAAACAATAAGAAAAAAATAAAGCTCAACTTCTAACAAATAAAATGTTGAAGGATAAAAATTAAAAAAAATATATATTTAAAAAGATAAAAAAAAAAACCTCAATTTGAGCCCAACCAGGTCAAGATGCAAAATCTCTTACCCATTTGTGATACCAGGGTGAACGCGTTTGAAAGAAAATTGATATGCTATCATGAAGCTCAATTATCAAACATTTTAATATTGAAGAAAAACAAAATTATTTTAAAAAAGCAATGGAAAAAAACATAAGTTAACTTGGGTTAACTCGCAAACCCTATGACATTGAAAATCGAGAAACTCTTGAATCAGGTTTAATTAAGAAGTTTAATTTTTAACTAATTTAATTTTAAATGATGAGATGACGAAAAGTATTAATTTAAAAAACTTGTCAAAGAAAAAAAATATAACAATTAAAAGAATGAATATCAAATTTTATAAAAAAAATATAAATGTTGAAATTGTAAGAAAAAATAATCAGGATGACTCAATAAAAAAAATAAAAAAATATGAAGATCAATTTTTAATAAATCAAATAGTAAATGATAAAATTAAAATAACTTAATTTTAAAAAAAAATCCCAAAAACATTCAATTTGCATTAACATTTTGATCCTGAAACCAATGACCTCTATCCTAAACCTACTATTAACCTCATAGCAACAACAAAAAAAAAAAATTAATAATCTTAGTTAACTTGTAAACCGGTGATAGAAAAGAAAAGAAAAGAAAAGAACAAAGTAAAAAGATCAATTTTAAATAAACTAAATATTAAAAAATGAATAAAATTAAATCAATTTTTTTAAAAAAAAGTCATCTACGTTAACTTTTAAAAGAATAATCAAATATACTCCGACTAAAAAGAATGCTATCAAAGGAGGAGGTCGGATAAGAAGGCCACGAAAAAAATTTTCTGGTATGTAGAAAGTAAATATGATTAGGTTTTTTTTTTAAAATTTTTTTTTCCTTGTATCTATCTATTTTTTTAGAGTAAATATAATTAATTAATCTATAAATACCATAAAATTTCTTTCATACCACCCGCGTTGAAGAGATTATATAGTTATATAATGAGACAATCAAAGAAATAAGATCAAAAAAATAATCTAACCTGCATCTTTAACTTTTAATTAGATAATCGTATTTTTTGTTATGCTGGACAATAATAACTGGACTAGATAAATAATTATTTTATTTTATATTTTCTGTGCATTGAACTGAATTACACAATTTGTCTTGGTAGACAATGAACAAGATAAAATAATATAATGTAATAGTACTGACCTGTTATCTAATGTTTGAAATGTATATTATAACATATATTGTTTTCTAAATCAAGACCCCAAGGTATTCAAATATAAGGTAAAATATGAAAAAACTTATTTTATCTTTAATATGTATTATTCTTAAACTTACATATTTTAAAAAATAATTAGATATTATATTTTTCATTTTAGTATTTTAATTTTTATTAAATGTTGAAATTAATAATATTATAATAACATTAATTATAAAAACACAATAAATAGCCTAACACGTAAATCCGAATTGGCCTTACGGGTTGATCTGAGATTACGGGTTGACCTGAGATTTGACAGATCTAAAGCCTAGACCAATTTAAGTTTAAGAGAAAATAAAGAAAAGAATGATCAGATCTAACTTGAGCAAAAACTCAGGTCGACTTTCAAGTTGGATTTTAAAACTATAATAATGGCAAGCAGTTTTATCCTCACGTTGACTTGGTTTACAATCAACCTGACCTGTGACTCAAGTCTTGTCTTGAATTAATCTCCAAGTCAAGTTTTAAAATTATGATAATAATTACTTTTATTCTTATGTTGACTCGAAAAAAATAGATTGACTCTCCCATTTCTTGACCCAAAACTTATCCCTAATTAAGCCTGAGTCAAGTCATCACTCATCAATCAAATTTATTCGTCAATAATAGAAGTTTGAGTTTAAGAAAATAGAGGAAAGATTGATCTAAGATAAAAATTAATTTTTATATTATCTACAAATGCATCAAACATTTCCATCGTACCCAACACTACCTTATTTTTCTCCCTGCTGACCAGATAATATTCACTCGTCTTGATTACTTCCTTTAACAGATGCCAAAAGGAAAAGAAAAGAAAAGAAAAGAGGTTTGCTTCCACTCTCCGGAGGAATTTGTTTTTATCCTATTCCATACTTGTAGGCCCTATATGTGCAGTCAAATCCAACATTTCCTACGGACCAATACTCCTGATAGTCAAGGAAATAATGCATGCTTGGCAATAGACACCATCAAACACAAATTAAAATGATGCAGATGCAAGGGTGGTAAATCTGGCCACAGCATTGATGCAGGGAGGGAGCACCGAGCATGTCATCAATGCCGGAGCAATTTTGGGGTCAAGGGCACCAAATCCTGCAAGAACAACAGCGAGGGCTTGTTGTATTTGCCAGTCCACACCCCTATTGGAGTTGAAACAGGCATCAACTTCTGAGGAACCTCAATTGCAAAACCTAACCACAAGAACCAGCCCAACTCAAATCCATTCAGAATAACCAAGACCAGACTAGATTCCAACCAGGAAAAAGCAATCCATTTCCAGAAATCTTCACAATGCATACATAGAAGAAAAAAACAGCAACGCTGCATTCATCGATGACCTATTAATACAGAAGCCACATACGAAAGCAAAGAGCAATGCACATCTTCCACTACCTTCATCTAAAGTTGCTAAACTTCGATGTAATTCCTAGGCACACTTGACATGATACCACAATTAACAATAAACCTAGCTCAATGTTTAAGGGAAGAAAAACCAAAAAGAAAATCTAGAGGATATCATCGTAAGCAATAATTTCTCTGCCTTTGAAAGGCACGTCTAACACAGAAGGACCGTCACTGCTACTACTTGTTGGGTTCACTACGGCTGAAGCAAGCTTATTACCTCTCCCGTGTCTGCTTAAAGGTATCCCACCCCTCAAGAGTTTGGAGGATGATGATGATGATGGTGACCCACTGTCCCTCTTACCTCCAGCTCCAACTCCTTCTCTCCATTGCACAAGCGGATCAGTTGCCCGTAACACTTGGACCTGAAAAAAACCCTAATTCAATAATCCAAAATTGAAACTAACCAATAAATGTGAACTAGGGCAAATTCTACAACACCTTCCATTTACCAATGCAATTCTCAAATTTTTTTGTGAAAGTTTAACCGAATAATAAATAAATAAATAAGATTGTAACCTTTTTAGAGTTTATAGCGATGCCAAAGGAAGAGTCAAGAGAAGCGGTGATGGCTGCCTCGGCCGAGTCCTTTGAACGATAAGTGATGTAACCAATAGCATCGCGATCGATCCGGGTGCGGGAGATTTCGCCGTAGATTGCGAATCGCGACTTCAGATCAAGGACTGAGCAGTCCGGAGGTAGATCCACCACAACCACAGCAGGCGGCGGTGGAGGCTTCGTAGATGGCTTGATGTCGTTGGGTTGGGATTGCGGAGGAGGAGGAGGAGGACGCCGTCGTTTAGGGTAGGGAGCAGGTCGGTCGTAGCGCGTGAAGTTGGATCTGTCTCTTTTGCGACTCATCATAATCCGGTGGTTCAGTTCGAGGGAGACACGCACGTGATGTCAAGAGAATGAACTCTTGAACAGGTACGCTTCTAACTGGATTGCAACGTTACCGTTTCTAGTTGGTACGGCAAATTAAGTAAAAACCCTTGCATTCGACTGGCGAAAACAATTTTACACCGAAAAGATGATGTCTAATTTCTCCAAAAGAAAATGTAATTATTATATATTAATAGTAAGATGCTACTGAGGGCGTTTAGCGTGATTCCGGGTTGTTGCCCGTGCGCTGTTGGAGACACTATTCAGCAGTCTTATCAAGTTCTACTTTGAAATTGTGATTCAGCTGTTTCTTTATAAAAATAAGTGTTTTTAGTTTTAAATTAATTTTTTCAGTTTTTTTTTATTTGTTATGATGTGTTGATGTCAAAAATAAAATTTAAAAATATTCAAAAAATATTATTTTGATATATTTTCAAATAAAAAATATTTTGAGAAGTAATATCTACCACGCTTTCAAATAGATCCTAAACTCACCTTGGTTTGGTGGGTAAATATAATGACTAATGTGACTTAGGCCCTTATTATCAATGTGCTTCAAAGAAAATTAAGTGGGAGTTGATCGGTGTGTAAACCAGCTGATTTGTTGGGTGCACCTATAATTTAATTAATCTAATTTGATTTAAAAAAAATTTAAAAATAATGTCAATTAAAATTTTTTTTATATAAGATAATGAATAAAATTATAGAGGATATTTTTTTTATCGAAATTGTCTTTTTTGATTCATGTAGTATTCTTTTTATTTTGACGGCAAAACAATTTTTTGTATACATAGTTCATTGAATAAAAAGCAACAATAATCAGAAAAAATAAGGCTTGATATTTCATTGCAGTCCAAGGCATATTGTACTGTAGATTGTAAGAGTATAATGATGATTTTGCCGTTCTCATATAAAATAAAAGAACTTGTTATTTGGGGTAATAAGATCTTTTCTGTATAATCTACTGGTCATTATCAGAGTGACAAGGGACAATTTTCATGTTTTTTTAGCACAATATAGTTACTAAATTACCATTAAAAAAAATTTATTTAACTAGTGTTTAGAGGCTTTTTTGAATTTCCACGGTTTAAAGTATAGTCAAATAATTAAATTATCCTTAAAAGCAAAATTTATTTAGCTAGTGTCCCGGGGATTTTTCATATTTTCATCATAGTTTGTTTTGTTATAATCAAGTGTTTTGAGGGGTAATTTTGTATTTTAATAAATATAAAATAAAATTAAAAAACCAAAAGTGATTGACGTGTGTGACACGATAGCAAGACATCAGCATCCGTGATGGCAATGAGAGCGACGCACCAAGCTCTGTCAAATGATGAGGTGCATGTCAGCGGATGACAAACAATGTGGCTTTGATGAACTATTTTTCTTTCCTCTTCTTTTCTCTTTCCTTGTCTTGAATTCCACGCTTGCATTTCTAAAAATCAAATGTGTCATATAAATTTATATTATATTAATTTTGGTTTTTATTTTTTTTTATTGTAATTTGTTTTGGTTTTAATGCCTTTTGAAGTTGAATTTGTTTTTCATTTTCATTCCTAGGCATTTGATTTCAATTTTTTTTTAATCAAATTGGTCCCCATCATTTTGATTGTTTTTTTGTTGTTTTTTATCACTTTATTATTTTTTTTTTTGCCTTTTCAATTTCATCCCTCATTGTTTTATTTAATTTAATTTTTACACCAAAATTAGTCTTTATTCTTTTCATTGCTATTTGTTTTGTTTTTCTAATCCTTTTCTTGATTGATCATTTTTTCAATTTCATTTCTTGATATTTGGATGATTAAGAATTTTGCTTCGTGGTTTTTTCATGTTTGCCTTCTACGTGGTAATGTCAATCTCATAACCCGAATCACAAGTTTTGAAGGTTAGCCCAATTTGACTTCAATCTTTTTTAGGTTTTTTTTTTATTTCATCGATATTAGGTTATTGGGCTTTCAACTTCGTTACCTTTTCACTTTCCATTCTTTGAAGTTATCCAAATCTCATGTACTAAGTTGCAGGTTAGTCGAGTTAATCCGGGTTGATTCAAGTATTTTTTATGTTTTTTTAATTAATCTTCTCGGTTTTGCCTTTCATCATTTAGTTCAATTGGGAGTTGACCTCTATTGTTTTATTCAAATTCTTTTATATACGGTTATGATGGTCTCATGATCAGACTGTAAATTTAGCATGCTGACTTGAGCTGAGTTTTTTTTATCTTTTTTTAAATTTTTTTTTCCGGTTCATCTGTTAACGTTTGATTGGTTAGTAATTGAGTTTTAAATAAAAACTCATCTAATAAAAAAAAACCTGAAATAATGTCTCAATATTTCATAAATGATTGAAGGCAAAAAAAAGTGATTCATGTGATGAAATCAAGTAAAAAAATCTATATAAAAAAAGAAAGTTTATTTTCATTAAATATTCATGAGAAAATTTTTATTTTATTTTTTTGTCACATCATGTATATAATAACTGAGAAATAATGTTAACATTCCTATAAAAAAAAGTTTAATATTATTAGAGAACTATAATAAAATTCACCAATAACTTAAATATAATTTTAAGTGTTTTATTGATAGTGCATTTCAATCAAAATATAAAATTAAAATCTTAGGGGAAAAAGCCATATAAATAGCGCAAGTAATTGGGACAAAGAAGTTGGGCTAGAGAACCTAGTCCCCCTCAAAAAAGACGGCCTGGCGTGCGTGAGCTTGCAAGACTAGACCTGCATACTTGGCTTTTTTTTTTTCTTATGTTTAGTTGCTCACTCTTTTATTTTATTTTTTTAAAATAAAGCAAACGATGTGTATTTATTGGACCAAAATTTGGCTACCATAGAGATGCCTGAAAAAGTCGGGCCATAGTTTTTTTTACTAAAAAATCTATTTAACTTAAAGACACCTAGAAAATACACTATGAAACTCAATAACAAATTTATAACCTCAAAACTCTCCTTAATCTATCCAAAAAACACAAAATTAAGTAAAAAAAAACCATTCCTTAATTACGACTACCTCTTATAGCAAGATGAAAATTAAAAAAACACCTTAATGAAATTCCTCTGATTAGGAGAAACTTAGTACCACTAAGATTAACTATTTTGGTGGTCGAAATGTGGTCAACCAACCTATTTCTCTCTTCTTCCTTATTTTCTAATTACTTTCTCAGTTCTCTTAAATTTTGGAGACTAAAACATAAAATAAATAAAGTTCATGATTGAAACGTGAAATCCTCGAAAAACAAGAACCAAAACAAAAAAAACAAATTAAGGACCAAAGTGAACAATTTTTTGCCTCATAAACAATAAAAAAGTCAAAATAAGAGAAAAGGTTAGCCTCTATATTTCTTTTTCAAATCTTTCATTTTTTTCATCGACAAAACCAAACACTATTATGCAAATTTGATTATACCAATCAAATACGAAATATGTTTTTACAATGCAAACACGATTTACCACTATTTGAAAGAAATCTTCACTTAAAACTGTTGTTACCTATTTTTGGGCCCTGACATAAAAAACAACATTGAAAATACAAAACAAATTGAAAAGATGTTGGAAGAAAAAAAAATATATCAGTGAGAAGAATATACCAGAACACCTAGGAAATTGCCAAAGACTGGTTGAGAAAGATCAAAATATACAAAATTAAAAAATTTAACAGCATATTTCGACTGATGAAGGCCCTATTTGCAAGAAAAATTTAATTTGAAGAGGAAAATTCAAAATGGGATATTTAAGGATTCAATGAGATTTTCTCTTGGTTTAATTGAATTTTATTAAGGGCTTAATTGCAAGAAAAAATGATTTTTGAAGTGAATTTAGGCTTTAATTGGAAGAAATTAAAGTCCAGGGGTTGGATTGTAATTTTTAAGAGTTAATTTGATCAAATCAGGGGCTTAATTGCATAAATATTGAAGTTTGATGGGCAATTAAGGACTTGATTGAAAAAAATCCAAAACCAAGGACTAAACTAAAAAAAGGTGTGTTAATATAAGGGCTGAAATTGATCAAATCATGGGGAATAAATTGAAGAAATAAGAAGTTTATTGATTTATTGAAGGTTAAAATGCACAAATTCATAACCAAGAACTAAAATTAAAAGAGCGGTCAACTTTGGGGCTGGCAATTGAGTTTGGAAATGGTCAATTTACATGAAATTAAAAGTTATGAGGCAATTATAGGAAATTTAAAGAAATTGGAAGAACAAAGACTCAATTGAAAATTTTCAATCTCAAATTAAAACCCTAAACGACTTGTCGTTCAGACTTAATGAAGAGAAGGTGAGTTACACGTTGTTTGTCACCAGGGGCTTCCTTGTTTCGACAGTTTTGATTGATTGAATTAATAACTTTAAACGAATAGATGTGTAGTTACAGACCTCTAAATTAAGTAATGTTGGATCCAAATGAAAGTTGTACTCCCTTCTACCACCTTCCGGTGGTATCAGGTGACGATAAAGTCATAATTGCTCTAACAAAGCCTAAAAAATAGGCAACTTAGTCAGCCCTGACAATGAAACCATTATGCAAAAACATATTTGCTTTTCATGTGTTCACATACAAAAGCTCCTTAATGGGTTCTTATCAAGGGTTTACAATACTTCTCTCAAGATCAAGAGGTCAGAAATGGATTCAAGACCTTCAAAAACCCTAGCAAATACCTATAAATACCCCTTTAAGATTAAAAAAATGGAAGCTGAAAAAAAAGAAAAAAAAAGGAAAATATTAACATGTAACATAAGTGTAGAAGGTCTAGGAGCCTAACAAAAGGATTTCTAAGTTTTGAAAATGTGAGTAAGTTTGTGATTGACAAAATTTTCTAAAGGAAAACAAATATAAAGTAGTTGTTCTAGGTATTCTTTTATGATCCAAAAGAAGTCATTATGACCTACTTTATATATATATATATATATATATATATATATATATATATATATATATATAATGTTCAATATTCTTGATGTTCTTGGTGTTCTTCATCTTTTTTATGTGTTTGACATGTTTTGTTCAATAATTTTTGAGTTTGTGGTTTTTACGTGTTTAATATTTTTTTTGGCTTTAGTTTTGTTTTTGGGTTGTTTTTGGATCAAAGCAGGATTTTTGGTTCGGTTTATGATCGACTAAATATTTTAGGTCAACTCGGTCGGGTCAAAGATTTAAAGCTCTATTTGGTTTGCCATAATTTTTATTAAAGGGTTTTTAGGTTTAAGGGTGTGTTTAGCAAACACCCCGTTAAAGCTATTTTTGGTAGTTTTATTACAAAGAAAAATGAGTTTTTGCCAAACAAAACCTTAAAAAAGTAAAAAATAAAAAAAATTATTTTTTTTATATTGCTAAAAATCCTAAAGTCATTTAAGCATTTTTTTTAAATCTAAAATACTTTGACATGTTTTTTAAAAAATATTGCATGGATTTTGGCCGACATTTAAAAAATACCAAAAACATTCTTATTATATTTCTTCTAATATGCAAGATTATGAACTTAAATGTAAGATATATTCCTGATATTAAATAAAAATTGAAAAAATATATTTTGTTTCTTTTAATATATGTGATTATGAACTTATATGTAGGACATATTGCTGATATTAAATAAATAGACAAATTATTTTATTTTTTATGTTGGCATTAGAACAATTAAGTTTTTAACCTGATAAGATAAGGACTTCCATACAGAGAAGGATTTTTCTTAAACCTTAAATTGATCAACGGTTAGAAAACACAACATTTTCTTAGTTTATATCAAACAAATAAATAAAACATCTTACTTCAAGTAAGGCGTACTAGGAGTGCTAATACCTTTTATTTACACAATTAATCTCTTTACCCAGACTTTGAGACTAGCTAAGGTTTCTAGTGATCAAAATACTAGATGACGACTCATATTTCCTTTTTTTAATGATAAAGGACAAGAATTCCTTATCATTTTCACCCACATCATTCCCGATCTAGAAGGATGATCGTCGCGACGTCACACACATGCGACATGATGATTACTCCACTAAAAACCCATGGATTAAGTTTTTTTTGTTTGTCTGATTATTGTGTTTGATTTTTTCTTGTATATTTTTATGCTTTAAATTTTTACTGCTTTTTGTACATGTTTTATTATCAACATGCATTCTTTTTATGCTTTAATTTTTTTTTTTTATATATCACACATGTATTTGTATATTGGATATAGATGAATGTCTTATGCATCACTTATTTTAATTTTTGAAAGCACACATAAACTTCTAGGTTAGGTAGGGAATTAACAATTTGCCCTATAACTATTAGTCAAGGTTTAGTTGCATGAACACCTAACTCATATCTAAGTGCTTTCTTGGTAATGATCGGCATACATGCCTTAACCATTTCTCGTAATGCCTCCATCATGGTTTTGTTCTTAGTGACGCGAGTCCACTTCTGAGCCTGACGTCCCAAAACATGTACAACAGGTCAGCGACCAGCACTACTTATAAAGCCTTGGCTCTGGACTCTCACTTTCAATGTGGGATATCACACATACTGTCTTTACAAAGACCGTCACTGAGTATATCTAAAACCCTTTTAAGACCAAGTAGAAGGCATATTCATGCTCACTTAATGAATAAAACTTGTCTTTAGTTTGTATGTGCTACCTATAATTTGTATCAAGGTACGCCTGATCATGCTAATCTTGTATTGTAGGATTCTGAATTGAAATCATGACTTCCGTAAAGTATCCATCTTTTCAAGAATTTAGGCAAGAATCTAAGCTGACACAAGTAGCTAAGAGAGACTATCCAATAATCGATGCTAGTGGATTGCCATGCATTACTAAGATAAATCACATGGTGCATGGTCTGGAGAAATCCCTACCCATTATAAGGTATGCCGACAAGACTTTTTTTGAGAGGCAATATAGGAGGATTTCACAACTAATGAGGCTTCCAGTACAAGTAACGATTGTAAAAGGCCCTACTGAATTTTTGAGATCCCAATTATAGGTGTTTTATTTTCAAGAACATCGAATAACACCTACTTTGGATGAGTATGAAAGGATCTTAGATTTTCCAAATAAATGCCATAAAATCTACTTCAGACAAAAATTTAAAGACACATCATCGAAGGTAGTCAATTTATTATGCTTGGAAAAAATCAGCCAGTATAGGGTAGCTGATGAAAGATTTAATATAATGTTGTTTTAGTTTTTGTTTAACTTAAGTAATGCATGTTAATGCAAGAATGTTCATCTTGGGTAGGTATATTCATGCACGAAATGAGTTCAGAAAACCAATTTTGAATCTATATTGCATGAACATGTAGGTTGTTTTAAGATGATAGCTTTTTTTGGATTTGGTACCCCATGCTTGATTCTAATATTTTTTTTATGGTTTTTTTTTTAAATTCAAACATATTTGTGTATAATATTGTGACTTATTGGTATAAAGAAAGCATATTTTAAAAGATAAAAATGTTTATTTCTAGGCTTGACAATGGCTGTCTTTGCTGGTTTTTGGGCAATGTTCTTTGTGTTCTTAGGAAGAACATTGCCTTTGCCTCATGATTTGGGCCATTTTTTATCCATATATTTGTGTTGACAAACATAAAGATAATAATGTTGGTGGTGATAGTCGTTATGAATTAGTAAAATTGTTAACTTACTTTTTTATGTTATGGTGGTAATGATGACGATCGTAATTGAAATATGGAGATAATGATATTAATTATATATATTAAGTTAATAATTACATGAAAATGTATTTAAGAAAATAAGTAGAAATATTTTTCGCTAATCAATTTTAAGTATTTGTTTCATATTAGAAAATTGTAAAAGAAACACACCCTTATAAAGATCTTCCATTTTTCTTTTTTAAAAAATTATTTATTATTATAGACTCCCAAAAAATATTGTTATTGAAAATATTTAATATATAAAACATGCATAATGTAATGATATATATATATATATATATATATATATATATATATAAACAATACAATAAACTATGTCTAGTATTTCAGAATTATATGTAAAGACAATACAATAAAAAGGAAGAATTTATAAATTTTTTACTTCAAACTGTATCTTTTTCTATATATAAACTATTTAATTCAAATTGTATAAATTTCTTATTGATTTTAAAAAAAATATAACCATTGTTGTTACTTATTTTTTGACCTCACAAAAAAATCAATAAAAAAATAGAAAAAAGAAAATACAAAAATACAAAAGGATACAAATGAAGAAAGCCCAGATTATTGGCCAAGTTGGTGATAAAGGATCAAAATGACAATTGAAAAAATTGACGATCCAATTTTGATTGACAAAAGACCCATTTGATGAAAATATTTTTAATTGAGGTAAAGAAATACAATTTGGATGAGTAATGACTCAAAGAGAATTTAGAAAGGCTTAATCAATTTTATTGAGGACTTGATTGCAAGAAAAATAAGTTTTATGGAGTCAATTTGAGTTTAATTGAAAGAAATTGAAGTTTGGGGGACTGAAATTGATGAGAAGTTTAATTGGTCAAATCAGGGGCTTAATTGTAAAAAATCTAAAATTTGATAGCCAATTAGGGGTTTGATTGAAAAAATCAAAACCAATAACCAAATCGTAAAAGGATCAAGACTTTAAGGGCTGAAATTGAGTAAAGTAAGGTCCAAATTGAACAAAATTTAAAGTTTGATGATCAATTAAAGGTCCAAATGCACAAATCAGAAATGAAGGACTAAGATGTAAATGACGCTAAACTCAGGGTTGTTGATTGAGTTTGAGAGGGGTGAAATTGCATGAAATTAAGAGTTTGAGAGACAATTAAGGGTGCAATTAAAAGCAATTAGAAGAACAACGACTAAAATAAAATCTGTTAGATTCTAAATTGAAAACTCTAATTTCTAGGGATTTAACCCAAACGATGCGTCGTTCAGTCTCTATTTATCTTCTTCCTTGGCAGCTCATGATGATCAGGTTGGCATCTTCCAAAAGCTTATTGTGGAGTTCTAGACCACCAAATGACATGTGATTTTTTGCAAATGGAAAAGGAACATCCCCTCTACAACCTCATTTCCATGAAATTAGACGTTTACATCCTAATTCTTTCATAGAAATCTCCAACATCTTGTCCCTAATCAGCCATTATTCAATTTTTAGATTCTTGGCTGATCGAGTTGGGACCTTTAAGCGAGTGAATGTGGAGTTACATGCCTCCAAATCGAATAAGGTTGAATCAAAACAAAACATATGTGCCCCCTTTACCAATTTCAGGTGGTCTTCAACAACGATGATGTTAGAATTGCTCAAACGAAGCCTCGAAAATGACCAACTGAGTTAGCCTTGACTGAGATATTTATTGGTGCAAAACCACCTAACCTTTTCATGTGTTCACACTTCAAAACTCTCAGAGGGTTCTTATCAAGGGATATGAATTGTTCCCCCAAGATTAGAAGGTGGAGAATGCATATCTTTATCTCCAAGCGAAAGAAAACTACCTAGGCCAAAACCACCATTGTAAAAACAATGGAAGGACATAGGTTTCAATTGTGAAATTTTGTCTAAAACTCTCTCATTTTGATCAAAGGGCTCAACTTGATCAATCTTTGATGAAATCCATAAAAAACCCTAGAAAAAACATATAAATACCCTTGGAAATTCAAGCTAAAATGAGGGGAAGGATAAGAAGAAAAAATAGGGAGAAAATACTGAGAAAATACCCTAATTGTGAAAATTTATAACCCTAGCATAAGGGTTTCTTCATCTTTAAAAGGACAACAAGTTTGCAGAAATAAAACTTTACGAAGAAAAGCAAAGAAAGGCAGTAGCTATTCTAGGGGTTTAAAGATATATTTCTTAACCTAAAAATGGAGTCCATGTGGTCTGTTTGATTTGATTTTGATTGTCATTTGGTTTGTGTTTATGTTTAGAAGTATGAAAATGTGTTTGGAATGTTTGAAATGTAAAGAGGTGCTTGTTTTTTTGTTGTTGTAGTTTTTGATTCTATGGTTTGATGTTGTTCTCTTAAGCATTTAGGATGTGTTTAATTCTTTTTTATGTAATAAAAGCCTTCTAGTTAAGCTAGTTTTTGATAAAATAATGTTTTTGTTTTCTTAGTTTTGTTAATACATTGATAAGCCATTTATTAATCTTGGGTTTATAAGGCTTTGGTCATGAACAAGATATGTTTTGAAAATCATTTTTGAATTCAAATTGCATGGATAAGCTTGTTGTTTTTATTTGCCAGTTTTGGAAAATAATAGGATTTCACGCATGTTTTTCATGATTTATTTTTTATATGATAATAACCACTTTTATTCTTAGGCTAAAACTCAGATCAACCCATGACCCGAGCTTTGCTCCAGATTAACTATCAATTTGCGTTTTAAAACTATGATAACAACAATTTTTATCCTTACATGTATTATTAGTTAAATAATTTTGAAATTAATTTTTTTTACAATTATTTTTTTAAAATATAAAAAAATAAATGTATTTTTTCTCAAGAGGTAAATTCTCTTTGCACCTTCTATTTTAGAAATATATAAATTAACTTCAAAATTATTTTAAAAAAAACTAATTTATTTTTATATTTTTTTAATTAAACATATTTCTATCATAGTTATTAAACCCGGACCAGTCAGGGGCCCCGTTCGACCCAGTGACTAGACTGGTCCGGGTAAGGCAAAAGACCTGGATGAGAAAAAACTTGGCAAAACCCGGTTGACCCATGACCTGGGCGACCCGACAAAACCCGGTTGAGACCCATTTTTTTTTTAAATATGTTTTTTCTCCTAGCGAAAAATCCATTTTTTTTATATTTTTTACTTTCTGGTTGGTTATTAATCCTTTTCAAAATTCATTATATAAATACTAGAAGAATGTTTTGTTTTTTTATTGTGGGATTTAAAGTTCTTTAATATATATACTTGATGTTCATAAGAAAAAAATTATTTTTTCAATGTGGAATTTGAAGCCCTTTAGTATAAATACTTTATGTTCACAAGAAAAAAATTATGTTTTTTCAATGTGGGATAAAAAACCTTTTTGGTTTAAATACTTCATCTTAAAAGGATAACATACTAATATAGTATTTTTTCAATGTGAGATAAAAAATCTTTTGAAATAATTTTTTAAACTTCATTATTTATAACTAGCTTATATTCACATAGATTGTTTCTTAATTTTTTCATATGAAATATTAAAAATTCAAATATTTTTTTTTTAATTTTTCCGAGTTGATTCAAGTTGACCCAAGTCAACCCCGTAATCCAAGACCCGACTTCTTGACCAGATCAATTCCCGGATCGATTCTGATAACTATGATTTCTATATCCATTGTATTTTTTTTTTATCTTACATGATAATAATCCTACCATAGTTATTAGACCCAACCCGGGGGTTGACCCGACCAAGGAGTCGGGTCCCGAGTTACATGGGTTGACTCGGGTCAACCCGAATCAACTCGCAAAAATTAAAAAAATATTTGATGAATATTTCATATGAAAAAATTAAAAAACAATTCATAGGAATATATACTACACATGTTATAAATAATGAAATTTAAAAAATTATTTCAAAAGGTTTTTTTATCCCACAGTGAAAAGATATTATGTTATAATGTTATCCTTTTAAGTTTAAGTATTTAAATAAAAAAAGAATTAAACATAACTTTTTTCTTGTGAACATAGAGTATATATACTAAAAAACTTTAACTCTCATATTGAAAAAATATTTTTTTTCTTGTAAATATAGAGTACATATACTAAAAGTTTTAAATTCTATATTAAAAAATTAAAATATCTTTCTAGTATTTATATAATGAATTTAAAAAAAATTAATATCTCACTAAAAAAATATAAAAAAATTAAATCTTTAGTTATGAAAAAAAAAATATTAAAAAAAAATTAAATACCAACTAGATTTTATCAAATCACTCGAATCACGAGTTAACCTAACATGTTTTACCAGGTTTTTATTGGCTTCATCTGAGTTTAATAACTATGAACATACTCAGAGTCCTAACGAAACCTTGCCAATTATTTATTAACCCCTTTTCCTTAATTTTCAGCAAGAAAAAAAATTAAAAATCCCAAACATTTGCAGCAACTCTCCCTCTGCTCTGTTCTGTCCAATGGCAGCTTCTGCGTCACTATTATCACTGTCTTCAATATGTTTTGGAGAAAATCGTTTCAAAATCATATCTGGCCAAGTGACGACAAAGCTCTCCATTGTTACTCACAAGAAACAACCTCTTCTGAAGTCAAAGCCATCATTCTTAGCATTTCATCGTTTGGACGGTCTTCGTTTTCTTTCATCATCTACTTCAACTAGAGCTTCTTCAAATGGGTTTTTCGATACAACCCAAGACAAGGAGATTTTTCCGTCCTTTGAGCCAAAGCCTGCCAAATTTCTCTTTTGGGTCGCGTTTTGGGCGTCTCTTTCTCTTGTTTGGTTTGCAGCTTCTGGGGATGCTAATGCAGCTGTCGATTCCATCAAAGCCTCCGGCTTTGGTCTAAAGATTGCTACTGCGTTTCGTAGACTTGGCTGGCCTGATGAAGCTGTGGTCTTTGCTCTTGCTACACTTCCCGTGCTTGAGCTCCGTGGGGCTATTCCTGTTGGTTATTGGATGCAACTCAAGCCTATAATGCTCACTATCTTATCTGTTGTTGGGTTAGTTGTTTATTTTTTTTCCCCATCATCATGGATGCTGATAGATAGAGGTATTTAAAAGTAAAAAAAATGTGTTTCTTTTCTTTCTACACTCACCTTAAACCCATTTGAAAAAATAATGCTGTTCGAAGTATAATTAGAGACACATTAATTGAGTTTCATGAATAATTAATTTATTTTGATCATTTTGATTCTTTTGTATTTCTTTTTGTTAAGTTTGGCTGATGAAATTCGTAATTTATTTATATGCGATTAATTATGTTGTCATACATACGTGTTCGTCAAAAGCACAATCTCTTTCAGAAAAAAAGAAATCAAGTCCAGATAATTAATGCCATTAGCGGCTTTATTTGCAGGAACATGGCTCCTGTGCCTTTCATCATACTTTACTTGAAGCCATTTGCTTCTTTCCTTGCTGGAAGGAACCAGTCAGCATCTCGGTTCCTTGACATGCTATTTGAGAATGCCAAAGAGAAATCTGGTCCTGTGAAAGAGTTTCAATGGCTTGGCCTAATGCTTTTCGTGGCTGTTCCTTTCCCTGGAACAGGAGCATGGACTGGAGCCATCATAGCTTCGATTCTTGATATGCCTTTCTGGTCAGCTGTATCGGCAAATTTCTGCGGTGTTGTGTTGGCTGGCCTCCTGGTAAACTTGTTGGTGAACCTAGGTCTCAAGTATGCAACTATTACTGGTATCATCCTCTTCTTTATATCAACTTTTATGTGGAGTATCCTCCGACATATTAGCAAGTCTTCGAGCTTGTAAAGCTTGTCGAACTGATGGACCAGTTTATATATACATTTCATTCAATAGTTAGACAACAATTCTGCTTATCTATGTCTATGTTGTGTCAGTTGGGACATGCCAAGATCTTACCTCCCTTGTTTCAATATTTGATTTTATTTTGGGGGTTGCTTTCTCTTATTCTCCTGCTTCATAGAGATCTAATGTTCTCAAACTGAGAGTGAAAACTATGTGGAACTTCTTCTTTTTTCTCGATCGTTATGGAGCTAATTAAATCTCAGGTAGGGAGATTGTAGTTTTCTTGAGGTTATGATCGCCAGTTATTTGTTTAGAAAGAATTATTGCATGAGGTCAACGTGCCTAATTTTGTTGGAAATTACATTTTCTCGTTTTTAATGAAGGGCACTGAGGAATACACTAAGTATGAGCACTTGACGATTTTTCCTAGTAACTAGTGGTTTGTGCAGTAGTAGTAGACTGCTTGGTTTGCTACCTGTTTTAAGTGCTGACCTGTGTGAAAACGAACAACCTTAGTCTTCGATTTAATGTAAGGATCGTCATCAAATCTTTGACATTTAAGCAAGGAAATGACCAATTCTCTTTGTTTTGACGTGCAATCTTGTTTTTCTGGGTTAATATTATCATAAGCGTGTGAAAACAGTTTTATTGTCCCTTTCTTCACTATTCGCTGGATTCTGTGGTGAAGTTTGTCATAATTTGTCATCTTCATGTGATTTTGGCCTTATTTATTTTTCTGGCAGATGGATTTTCTTTGGTCTTTTATTAGCAGTTGATGAATTGGCTGAAAACCTTTTAAAGTCTTTCCAAGACTGTTATGGGCTGGAAGGTGTAGGAGGTTGTGCTTGGACAACCTAAACACCTGCAAAGCAAGTCTCCTAGAAGGGTTAAAGACCTCGATGACTAAGTTAGTTTAGGTAGGAGCCTTGTGAGACTATGCATGTGTGTATTTAGATTTAGATGTAGAGAATATTTATTAAGTTTGAGAAAAAGAAGAAGATGAAGCCTTTCTCTCTAAGAAAGATCCCTTACCATAAGGTTCAAAGCTACTCATATTGCTTTGAATCCGGGAGTGTTGTCATGTTGAGTTTTATAGACATCTTGGGTTTAATATGACAATGAGTGCTTTGGACTTGTTGGGTCATCAAGGTTTCTATCCACCCAAATCGATGACCTTCGTTTCAGGAAAGTATTGGGCCGCATGATGCTCAAGCTCAAATGAAAAACCAGAATAATGCTAGTTCTATTTGAACCCATGTGAGTTTTACACTTAAGGCCTGCATTTTCTACGAGTTTAATTTTAAGCATTGGAACATAGATTGTGTTTAAGGGATATAAACCTCGAGCCTATTAGTGTTGGATATTGTAGTATGTCCGATGCAGAACAAAAGAAAGAAAAGAAGAAGCCAAGAAGAAGAAGCCAAAGAAAGATAAGAAAAAGAAAGAGAAAAGAAGAATAAAGGTTGGAAAAGTCTCCAACTTTGTAAATTTTTATTCAATTAATTAAAACTTATCGAAATGTCAAGAAAATTACATATAAATAATGAAAACCTGATCATGATAAAATTGGACTTAAAATCTACTAACTAATAAAAATCTAATAAAACAAAATAAACTAAGTAAAATAATAAAAATAAATAAAATTTAATAACTTAGACTTGGATGAGCTCAATCTTCCAATCCAATAACACAAAGGTTTAGGCTATTCTCAGTCATTATAGATCATATAGACGTGTAAACAAAGTCTTAGGACTGATGTCTCCATCAACTCTCCTGGGGTTGGAAGAACTTGACCCTATCGAGTATAGGTCAAGATGATTCCAATAATACTCTCAAAGATTATGATCAAGTTGTTGTAATGTCTCTTTGATAATCAAAGTACAGTCTGAATTTGATCATCTAGCTCATGTACTAAGATTCACTGAAGTTCACCATCCTTGATAAATACAATTTGTGTATTCAAAGTAGCATCAATATGTTCTTTTTATTCTAATGATTAGTATGATATGGTAGGGATATCAAAAGGAGCATTAGAGATAGACTGTTGTATTTTATATATAACAAGGTCTTTCATGTCAAAAGTTAAGTTAATATCGAAGTTTAGTGGTAGTTTAATAACATAACTATTTGATTCAATCATTTGTAATACTTTGAATAATATATCACTACTCACTTGTAATTTATGACTAGTTTCTGAAGGATACCGTTCATGTTTAATCTGTATCATAAAATAATCTCCAACATTAAGTATATCATGACACTTATGTAAATCAACTTGAAATTTGTATTGTTCATTACCTGCTTGAATATGTTTTATGATCTTGACATGCAAATTATGAACTTTATATGCAAAAAAACTCAATTGAATAACATTTTAAAGCGAGGAGACAAGAGAAAGATCTACTTGCATCTTAGGTTTGTGACTATGAACCTCACATGATTGGGAGTGTTGAATGAAACACACATTTTTTAAATCTTAGATGGATATAACCTTGTGAATCATGACTTTTCTTATCCTTCTTATCATGAACAAAGGGTAAGGATTTAGGGAGCTTAATAAATTGCTCAAGACTTATAACATATTGGATGTTAAGCATAGGGGACAAAACATAAGGAGCTTAAAAGGTTGTTCAAAATTTATGACATGCTAGATGTCAAGCATATAATTCGAGGAATTAGAAAGTTTAAGATGACTAATATCATGACTCTTTTAAGACTATACTTACCTCTTCGGGCAATTCCACTAAAGAGTATCCTAAAACATCTTCCTCTACCATACAAGCAGAATTACTATGTTCTTTATTAATCTTATTTTCAGACTCATGTGGACTTATAATGTTGTGATGGTGTTCACGGTACGGTTTGGGCTACAAAATATAACTGAACCAAAAGTTGGTATTCTTTGAAAAAATGACCCGAATCGAACCAAAAACTGGTTCGAACCGAAAACTGGTTCGAACCGAAAACTGGTTCAAACCGAAACCTTGACATTTAGCATACTAAACCTCTGAATTTAACCTAGACATTTCATTAACGACTCATTTTTCCTTCTCTTCTTTATAAATCTGGGCACTATTAAAATTAGGTATGCATAGTAGAGCACATAATAAAGAATCATTATTTTTAAATTGAGACCTAAAAGGGGTCATAAGAGAGTTTTGGTGTTTTGTCAATTGACTCTTTATAAACAACTTATAATTTTGCACTATACTATAAGCTTAGTCAAGAGTTAAAGCATCTATTAGCCTAATCTCTTTTCTGAAATCATCATTCAAACCTTTACAAATCTATGCAAAGTTATGATTTTATTTTCCCTTATGGAACATCTCATCATGTAATCATTAAATTGTGTTATATACTTATGGACAAATTTGTTCCCTTGCCTAAGATTATTCAAATGATTTAAAAGCTTTTCTCTATAAGATTGAGATATGTAATTCTCTTATAGTTTTGTGATTATTAAAGAGGACTAGATGCTCAATATAAAATCTAATAATTTGAATTTGGATGATCCTAATCTTATAACATAAGAGTTAGGCTAATACCTACTAGTAAAAGGTGATGGTAGTGGAGGCACAAAAACCTATTTCATTTATTGCTATTGAAATGGCAAACTATAAAAAAAAATCTACTTATGACCGTGCTCTAAATAACCAGATCTCTAAAAAGTTTTACATAACCATTCATCTGTTAAAGGATCCATGAGCTATAGTTTAGCATAATTTATTATTAATGCCAAGTTTCTTAGCAAGTTGTATAATCCCCTTTGGTTCAAGCATATTCTCCACCTCAAAGTTCTTCTCAAGAAATTGAACTTGAGCAGCTGTAAGCTGCCTTTTCTTTTCAGGTTGTTTAAGGCCCGTATCATAATCATTATCGCTACATTCTTTTTTGACACGTGTTTGGAAAAATGGCGTACCTACAATGCCTCCTCCTCTAACATCCTCAAAATTAACAATGAATTTTGCACCTGGAACAAATGGTAGCAAACATTGCTAGAAAATTACATAGTACCATCAACAATTTATTAGTAGTATTTGATATCACTTCCAGAATGTTTTTGATAGTGGCTTTGAAGCCTCAAAGTGCTTCCAAAGAAGGATGCTAATAATGAACATGGCCTCAAATTGTTTCAATATGTAAGTGAGACTAGTTGTAAAAAGCCGATGGATGTATAACAAGACTTTCTCTAAGGGTAAATTGGCAGGAGACAAACCATCTGAGATGTCCAAACAGTAAGTACTACACATAAATTAATGTCATTATTACTAAACTCTTAAGTGAAAATTCTACGCAAAAGCTTCAAACTTTTCTTAATAGAATGGTGAAGTAGCAAAAACACTATGTTTTTGAAAGACACGTGATAATCTTCTAAAATAGAAGTTACTTAGGAATATGGTTTTTTTCTTTGTGGTTGGATAATAGATTTAATTATGTTTTTACTATCTGATTCATTCTTCAAAGGTGCTATTTGGTAGATTCACTCCGAGAAGCTTAAGTTAGTATTTCTGTAGAGAGAAAGTATAATAAATATGCAAAAAACATAAAATTTTAAAAACAAGATTGTTTGTTCTTGTTTTGATATGAAATGAATACTCATAAAAGAAAATGGTGTGGTTGAGGCGATGTTTATACCCCCTGAATCTTGTATTTTTGCTTGAATGAGAGGGCTGAAAAGTCATTCCACCATGATAAAATTAATAAGAGATAAATATCCCTTGCATAAATATTAATAAAGGATAAATATCTTTTATACTTGTATTAATAAGATGAAAATTTAGTAGGTTATAAGAGACTTTCATACACCTAGAGTTACAGATGAAATATGATCCAGGTTAAAAAGCCTTTGCTAGTATAAAAATCTCAGGTGGATAAGCATTTAGACCATAAGTTTAGGCTCAAAAGATTGAGCTCGAGTCACGTAGCCCGAGTCTAGGGGGCTCTAGGACACATGCCTAACGCTTGAGCCCAAATCTATTTTTGAACTCTCCAGGGTATAGGCCGTCATTAAAAGACCTGGACTAATAAAAAATTATTTAAAAAATACTGAAAAATCCTAAAACATTAAAATAGACTAAAATCTCAATCATGAAAGAAAAAGAACACTAAAACATGAACCAAGAGTAAAAATTGCATAAACAAAAAGTGAAACTTAATAATAATAATAATAATAATA
>Ga0325414_1000484_pt1 | contig 32401 bp, 27 predicted proteins | sample PopdelMetagenome_8_FD_206183 | JGI IMG/M metagenome (GOLD analysis project Ga0325414, IMG submission 206183) | Populus deltoides microbial communities from Bellville, Georgia, United States - Leaf-PdKOR-R3 | ecosystem: Host-associated > Plants > Phyllosphere > Phylloplane/Leaf | place: USA... | reverse complement strand
ATATTCTCCATAAATTTATCTTTCAAATTCTATACTTTATCTTTCTTTTCACCTCTATGCTTTTTAATTAAACTTTTTTATTGCAATATTTACTTAGTGTAATACCTAGTTGTCTTAAGTTTTTCTATAAAAAAACCTTTGTTGTTTATTTTGTTTTTTTTTAATATAATAATTATAATTAAGAGAAATGATCTCTTTTGATTTAATTTATTGTTGTTTATGTGAATTAAACTATATATCTATTTGATTGCGAGATAGTTAAAACATCCACACACAAGATATATCCCGAGAATAAAAATTTATTTGATAACAATGGCATATGCAATATTTTTGGGGCCAAATTTGTACAGGCCATAAGACTTAAAGAGCTAAATTAATATTATTGAAAAAATATATTTAGATTTATAATTCTAGAGGTCTTTATTGTGGATGCTAATTTTATTCAAACTCGATGGATACCAATTTAAATTAATTCGAATTAGTGAGTTTATTTTTTATTTTATTTTTTTAAATAATTATCTTTTCAAATAATTATCTTATTTATCTCGTAACAAGTAAGGTACAAATATTATCAAACTCAATTCAAACTTAACCTGAAATATATTTATTTGTGTGTATATATATATTATTTTTTTTATATTGAATAATAAATAGTAATAGGGTGACGAATACTCGTATAAAAACTCAAAATCTGATGGAGAAGATATAGATATTTAATTTTTTTCTCTTCTGTTGGGTAATGGGTAGGATGAATATAGTAAAAATGTGATCTATAAATATTAATTATCATTCTTAATCCTTATGTCAAATAAAAAAAAGAAAAAGTAACCTTACGTGTACATAAATGGACTTCTTGCTTTGTTCTCTAAATCAGGCTTTTTTTCAGCCCACTCACAAATATATACGAGCACACAAATGCAGAAGTAACCTTTTATTAAGAGAATAGCTCTTAAAAATTATATAGGTTCTCAATTTACAAATTGAGACTGGAAATGGTATTCTTGTGAAAATAAATAAATAAATAATTAATAATAAAATTTAGAGCTTCACAGCAAAGAGATATTTTATTTTAAGTAAAAATAAAATAAAAAAAATGCTACCTTCATTCTCACACTCACGATTTCATTCCTTGTTACCAAAGAAAATCTAAAAGATTTAAAGCCTGCTTGTTTCTGTGTTTTGAAAGTGTTTTTGATAAAATTTAAAATTTTTTTATTAACTTCAAATTAATATGTTTTTAGTGTTTTCAAATTATTTTGATGTGCTGATGTCAAAAATAATTTAAAAAAAATAAAAAAAATCATTGACATGTATTTTGGCACGAAAAACTATTTGAAAAGCAATCACAACCACATTACCAAACACACACTTAGTTTTAGTCGATTTACATGCTAGTTAGATATATCCTTGACTTCAAGTCAGAAAGAAAAAAACTTTCAGATGAAATTTTATATTTTAATTTTATTTAAAATTAAATGTCTTTGTGACTCCTGAGGGAGTATTCTTAAAAGAAGTAATTTGTTACCCGATGTTCTTCTATTCTTTATTGATGATAATTCCCAATTAACATTTATTAAAAGTTATTTCCATCTCATTGTAGTAATGATTGAAATGTCATATTAAAACTTCTTGGCATTTTTATTGCAGTAATGAAAAGTGAAGTGCCAAAGTTTTTTTTTCACTTTAGTCTTGAGGATTTTTTTTTCTATTTCATTCCCTAACACTTACTTTAATAGATATTGAACTTTATAATTTATTTTGATTTATTTGCTATAGAATTATTCCGATTTGATCGCCTGGGTCGCAAGTTTTGTGGGTTAGTTGTGTTGACCAATATTTTTTTTGTCATTTTTTAATTATTTTTTTCTTAATTTCATATTTTAATATTCGTTTAATTGAGAATTAAGCTTTATAATTGCTTTTTTATTTGTTTTTTTATTGAGTTATCATGGTCTTATGATTTAAGTTGTGAGTTTTGCGAGTTAGCTTTATTGACTCAAGTTTTTTTGTCCTTTTTTTAATTGAATATATTAATTTTTCAATTTCATCTTTCAACATTAAGTTGATTGAAAATTTGATTTATAATTTTTTATTTGCTTTTAAAAAGTTATCTCGATTTTCTGATTCGGGTTTGACAAGTTGACTCAGGTCATTATTTTATCCTTTTATTTTATTTTTTTCAATTTTATCCTTCAATATTGAGTTGATTGGAAATTAGGCTTCATAATTTATTTTAGTTTGTATTTGATGAGGTTATCCAAGTCTCATGACCTTGGTCACAAATTTTGTCGGTTGACTTAGAAGTTTTTTGTGTCTTTTATTTAATTTATTTTTTTTAATTTCATCATTTAACATTAGATTGATTGAGATTTGAACTTCATAATTTGTTTTGATTTACTTTATATGGAGTTATCTTGGTTTCATGACTCAGGTTTAGAAGGTTAACCCAAGTTAGTTCTTAAATTTTGTTTTTAATTTTTTTCTTCAACATTGAGTTGATTAAAATTTGGATTTAATAATTTTTTTATTTGCTTTCTATAGGGTTATCAAGATCTCATGACTTGGGTAACAAAGTTAGTAGATTAACCCGAGTTGATCCAAGTTAATTTAATATGTTGATGTTTCAATACTTAAAAAAAAAGATGTAACTTGAATTTTATTTTAGTCAAACTATGTTTTTATTGGTTATCCGAGTTGTTATTAGATCTACCAAGTCAACCAAATCACATGAGGTCAATCCCTATATAGTCTTTTTTTTTTAAAAAAACAACTCTACTATAAAATAAATTAACAACACTTGAATATAATTTTTTACGTCCAATTTGATCCGATCCGTGACATAGCACGAGAAATGATCTAGTGAGATATTAAATACTATGATTATATATACTGGAACTAAAATAATTATGTTGCATGAAAGAAATTTTTTTTCCTAAAGTAATTGGCTATCATTATCCAATTTTAGCCCTTTATTTTCAATATATTTTTAAGAAAATATAAAAAATTATATTAAAAATGTTTTTCAAGAAAATTTACGGTCATTTCTTAATATTTTGACACTTTTGTTTATTTTATTGCGTGATGAGTTTCTTTTAATAAAATGAAAAAATATAAAATAATAAAAATAAAAATAAAAATAAAAATAAAAATGATAAGAGGATTAGGAAGTGAAAATGATGAGTAAAAAAAATGGAGAACCAAAATTATAGGGAGACAAATAATATGATAAAAGAAGAAGAAAAAAACTAGTTGAGCTTAATAAGAATATTTGAAGAATCTGCATCCTATGGCCCAAAAAAAATAATAAACTCTAGGAAAAAGTAAACAAAAATAATGTCATAAAAAGCTTTATCATTATAAGATTTTGATACTTTAAAATTCCTTTTTGAGGTGATAGCTTAATATGAAAAAGTTTTTGGGACATGACTTACTAACAAACGATTTTGTATATTACATGGCGTTTAACTATTTCCAATTTTTTGGATAAATGTATGGAAAATGTATTGAGCCATTTTCTATATTTTTTTAATGTGTAAACATTTTCAATTTTTATTCTGAAAATGGATGGACTAATATGCTATTAATCAAAGTATTATGTATCATAAGTAGTCCAATCCTTAATCCTATTTTCAGGCACCATTCATGGCAAAATTCGAAAAAATTCTTTCTATAAAAAATTGCAAAAGATTTAATAACTTTTGTCACCTCTCACAAAAAGCAACTCCTTATCCAATCAATTGTCTTTACTTTTGTGAATATTCATATTCATATTGATTAGTTTTGAATTTCTTTATAGAAAGAGGGGAAATAAGCACAAAGTATAGTTTGAAATTTCATTTTTTTCTCAAAAGCCTACATCAAACCAAGCTATGAGAGATTATAAAAGAGCTTATATCAAGTAGAATTAGATTAACTCTTTGAAGGATGAAGTGACTTGATTAACTAGCTTGCTAAAATAGATCATTCACTCCTAAAAGTTTGATGAATAACCTTTATATAATAGAATCTCAAACACTTATCTAATTAATAAAAGCTTTCCATTTATTGCTCCAAGTGCTCTAAGATCATTAAAGGTTCTTATGGTCATACCAAATCGCTCATAAACTACTATTGCTATTATTGGTGCATATTTTTTAGTCCTATTATGTGTTGCACTCTCTCCAAGAGGTCAAGTAACCTTAGAACATTCATCCTTATTTTAGTCTGACTTAGTCCATAAAAGAAAACACTATGAGTCATCTTTTTTTCTTCTAGTTACTCTTATTGATATTTATCAATATCTTGTGAATACATATTAGATAACACCTTAATTATTCAAACTAATCCAACTGCCTTTTCCAAAATGGTACAATAAAAGTGCTGACTATAAGTACTATACAAAAGTTATGGGTCATTTACATTTTCAAACCAAGCTATGAAAGGAGTCATATGCTAGATGTTTTTTGTTTTAACAAGTTCAAAATCTCTGAATTGGTCAAGTACACATGAGCTTAATATCTATAGACCCACCTTAAAATGTACTATGGTAAAATAAAGTTATTCATTATGAGAAATTGTTGATCCATTATTTTCATGAAAACTTGGATGAACCTGCTCTTAACTGGTATATAGGGTTGGATGGCTTTAAAATAAAGAAATAAAAAAAATTGGTTGATGCCTTTTTAAAATAGTTTGAACTCAACTTGGAGGTGACTTTGAGCAAGTCTGATCTTCAAAAAGTGAACAAAAAAAATAATGAGTTAATCAAGAAATATGTTATAAAGTTACACAAAATGACAGCATAAAAGTACCTTCCTTTATTCGAGAAAGAGCTTATCTTTATTTTCATTGATACCTTAAATGATCCATACTAAATATGGTAATTTAAAGTTCATTTTATGGATATGGTGACCACAAACATGATTGAACAATTTTGAAATCAGGAAGGATTAGGATTCCAATAATGAGGTTTGGTGCCATGTCAAAAGATGCACTAGAAAATAGCCCTCAAATTGGGAATCTTGACTATACATTATCTAATTTGTCCCCTTAACTTCTTTTTAGGCCATATTAAATATCATCTAGTTTCTTGGCATCACTAACTTCTCAAGTGCTATTATCTAAGATTGACTTCTTCTTTCTCTTAACATTGTTTACCAATACCTTTTGAGTATTGGACACATTATCCGAACTCCATCAAATTCTATACAACCATCATAATTTGGGTGTTAAAAACCAAATATAATATGGAAATAACATGATGGGATTATGAGCCATTCAATTGAAGCTTGCAAGAACATAAGGTATTAAATCTGAAAGTTGGTGAGCAGGAGTAATGCTATATTTGAGAAGAATAATGGTACATGACATATCATCACCAATTCACTATCATCATAATAAATGATAGATAAGGAAGATGAAAAAGGCATCTGATAAGTGTCATCAAGTAGAAGGTGTTTGATGGAAAAAACAAAAGGTGTTTGATGGAAAAAACAAATATGAAGATGGAATAAGTTTTGCATTGTCAAACCATTTTTATTGCTAAACTTTATAAATAACATTGCTAAAACTTTATTTTTATGGGATTTATTTTTCATTTATTTATGACTACATTGCAATCTTTCAATGAAACATGTTTTTCTTTGTTTTATTGTTTTGAAATTAAAAGATGTTTTTATGAAAGTATATTTGACATTATATTTTCATCCGTGATTGGATAAAAATAATGGCAAAAAAAAGAAAAGCATTTTTGTCAAATTTCAAGATGTAGGGGTAATCCTTCTTTTTAAAAATATTTAATTTTTTTTCACCCTTAATAAACCTTAGAAGGGTGAAGCCTTGATAATCCCTTTTTCAAATCCTTGTTCATTCATAAACCTCAATGGGAAAATCTTGTTTAATAGCTACATCCAAAATGAAATCAAATGATTTAATGATATAAATAATGATAAATAGTATGCATTCAGGTTATGATCCCACCATTTATCCTCCAAGGTTAACCTCATGGTTTTTTCTAATTAACAATGATTTCTCTGTTAAAATAACCATATTTGGACTTGAGATGAAAAAAGGTCATCTTTGGTATATTCTTTATAAAAAAATCCCATGTTATCCCTTTTGAGTCTTAAATATCTTTCTTTTTTGGATAATAACCATACTAGAATCACTTGTCATATTAGAGGCATGTTTTGAAAGTTTTTAGACAACTAATAAAATTCTTTAAATAAAAAAATTAAGTGAAATGAACAAAACTAGCATAAGAAAGAGTAGGAAAATGACAAAAAAAGGAAGCAAAAGAAAAAGAAAGTAGATGAAAAAAATATCTAAAGCATCTTTAATGATGATTAAAAATCTAAAATTAAATACAAAATGCCAATATAAAGCATGAGGTAAAATTTGGAATTGAAGTGAGATCAATCACTACAGTATCAAGATCAAATCGATAAGCTTAAAAGATCTCAGCACATAATAAGTGATCATATGCCCTTAGGCCCTTAAACACCTTTTGAGCCTTATGAATATCTTAGTATTTTATAAACACAAACCTCAGCCTACATTATGTGCCTTTAAAAATTATTTCAAATAAAAAATAATTTGTTATATTGATAAGTTATTGGTTTATAGAAAGAGAAAATGAATGTTTTACAAGCAAAATTATGACTTGTTTGTGGGTTGCATATCATTTTTTATGACATTAAATCATGGATCTTTGTCAATAAATGGACAAGATTAAAATAATTTGAAGCAAGATCCTCTCTATTTGAAAGCCAAATTTTTTTGAAACCTAACTTTTCTTTCCAAAATAGCTTTATATTATTGAAAAATCCTTATAAGCCATTCATTTTCCCAAAAAAGCCAAAATCATAGGATAACTATTCCCTTTACAATCCCCACTAACATTCATTTCGCTAATAAAAAAAATCTAAAAATTACATCCTAGTATTAGAATGACATGTTTTTAGTGTTGACTGAAAGTCAAAATTTCTATTTAACAAAATATTTCCAAATCTACATCTCAATGAGCTTATTTCAACAATTAGACTTACATAAACATAACTATTATGATTTGTTACTCAATCCCAACAAATATGATTTCATGTAAATAAGGGAAAATGTCTTAATAAAATTCTTTATTGACCAAATTTGAAAAGTTCTTTGTAAGAATGAGGATGATGATCATCCATGAAGATGGACATATTTAGATTAGCTAGGGGCATTTCATTTTGAAGAGATCAATTATGACAAAAAAAGTGATGATTTTATGAATTCCATCACAAATTAAGGTGACAATTGTTTTATGTTATAAAAGAGCAATGATGAATGGATGTCATTAAATTACATTCGGTGACAATGACAAGTTGAGTCAGTAAGGACTAGGCTAAAATGATGGATTAACTATACACATTCATTGATAAAAAAAATAGGGAACATGAGAAGGAAAAGCCATAGTGACCCTAGGAGGTGCCCATGTAACTTAAAAAGAAATTCAAACAGGTTAGTGATCAAGTTTGGAGACACTACCAAAACCAAAAGATCTTTGAAGATGCAGATCATATAAAAAATAAATATTAAACTTTCAAAATGTACAATTTATCTTTCTCCTAAACTTTAAAAGGTATCTCTCTCAAAGACAAATTTAGGACCAGTCGCTACATAAAGGATGATGTTAAGAAAGAAGCATAAAACAAGCTCAAATCGAGTTTGTAATCAATACACTTTTAGCCAAATCTCATAGCCAAGTAAGTCAAAATAAACTCTTAATGAGCCTATTTAAATTTCATGTTGAGATTGGTCGCCTCTTAACTGGACCGTTTTAGATTTCTAGTTAAGTTTTGTCACCTCTCAAGTTAACCTATTTAATTTTCTATATCGACTTTTTTCACCTCTGAATTTGACCTTTTTCAGTTTCTTATTTAGGTTGATCACCTCTTGAGTTGATCCATTTAATTTTTCCATTGAGGCTAGCCACCTCGTGATTTGACCTATTTAGATTCATGTTGAGGTTGTTCACCTGTTGATTGATCCATTTAATTTTCATGTTGAGGTTGCCTCTCGATTTGAGCCATTTTGATTTATTTTGAGTATAGTCGTTGAAAATAAGATAAAATTAAACAATTCAAAATTTCTAGTAAAAATAAAATAAAATCAACTGGCTTGTAGCATATATTTTGAATATTTGCAATTTTGAACATTTTGGGTAGTCTTTAGTATAAGGGAGGTGCTGCCGATTTTTTTTTAAAATCAAATTTTATTATATAATTATACATTAAATTTGTGTAGATGCATAGAATAAAATCAACTACATGTCGTGAGTAGATGATCGCAACTAGTTCTTATAACAGCGATGATGACGTATCATTAGGTGTCGACCAAGAAGAGGCACCTACATTGACTCATGACGATGGCTCTTCCAACGCAGTTCCACAACGTAGAGGCAGTGTCCCTTCATAGCGGGGTCAATTCTCCCGCAAGTACGAACCACATTGGAAGGACGACCTTTCAATGTAAGTTTGTTTTGTTTCGAGTTGATTTGTGTTTAACAATTTGTGAACAACTAATATTTCATTAATTTTATTGATTTTCATGTTCATAAATATTGAGGCTGCATGAGTAATAACATTGACATTTAAATCGTTAATGAAAATTCCATTGTTTCAATGGAGCCAAGTTTCCAAACATCTTGAAAAAACCTTATATCGATGCATGGTTTAGAAGATTTGAGGTTAATGTTAACTTAAAATTTTAACTATTTTTTATTTTATATTGAAATTATTGATTTATTTTTTATAACTTTTTATACATAAAACAAATTTGAGTGGGATATCGCAAATGATAATGTTGTGAGGAAGGTCTGAGAGAATCATGTAGTAACTAGGTAACATCGAAAACAATACGATATTTAAAAAAATAATTATATATATTAAAATCTCATTTATCATTAACTCATATAAAATACATTTATATCATGTAAGTTGCGTGACTTTTGGTATGAGGCGCAAAAAAAGCTAAAAGATATACCAGAGATGGTGCTCTACCAGGCTATAATGACATGACAGTTTGGAAGGATTTCTAGCCGCCATACATCACGGGAGGATATATGGGTGCAATATATTCAGTATGTGATGTCTGAGCGGTTCACACGATACTCACAGTCCGGTGCTGAAAATCAAAACCATAAAATTCACAGTTCGGTTACCACGCATACTGGTAACTCTGTTCCGTTCATTGCACATATGAAGCGGATGGTAAGATTAATTTTAATAACATCTATCTTTAATTAATTTGTTGTTATTTATAAATATATTTAACTTGCAACCTTTTCTTTTCTTATAGGCTACGACTCTTGGACGTGAGCCGAGTCCAATAGAGCTTTTTATGAAGACGCACGTGCGGAATGAAGACCACCAAAAGAGGGTGCAATAATTCATTAACAACCGTGCTCAACACTTCATGATATGTTCATTCAACCATTTTCCTTTGTAAGTTATTATTTTCTTGAATTGTAAGTTATTATTTTCTTGAATTGAATTTGATGATTTCTTTTTTAATTTTCAGGAGACATAATAGTCGGTTGAGGGAGAGATATGAGGACAATCCTTCGACCCACCTGGATTTTGATCAGAATTTATGGATGGAGACAAGATCGTCTAATAGACCCGATAGAAATCGGATGTATGGACTCTTTAACACTACAACCGAGAACTTGCAGGCGACCCGTAGTGTCTCAACCGTTAGGAGCTCCCAATCGGTATCGAGCATCTAGTCTTAGGAGTTTGTGGCCTTGCAACAACACATAACTCATCTCATCGAAAAATATGAGCAACTTTCGGTGGATTATAAACAACTCTACCAAATTGTCATGAACATGAGATCACGTATAAGTGGTACATATGTGCCCCCTTTTTAGCCGTATGGTACTGATAATGATTAGCCTCCTCCTCCTCCTTTTCCAGCACCACCATTGTTCTAGTTTCATTTTTATTTGTACAAACAAAATTATAATGAATATTTGGATTTTATATTATTGAAGTTTATTTTTACATATTTCAAATTCATACAATTTTATTTTTTTATTATTCTATACAATTTTATATTAATTATTCTATACAATTTTGTTTTTAAAAACATTTTTTAAATATTACAGACGAAGTTACTGACGGCCTCAATCCGTCGGTATTTTCTATAGAGTTGGAAAAACTTTATTGCATATACCACAATCAACATTATTGCAATGTAGACAATAAAATAGAAAAAAATAGAAAAACAAATGTAGGTTTTAGGAATAGAAAATGCTTACCTTAATGGCATGCTTAATTTCAAAGTTTATCTACATTTTAGTACAAAAAAATTAAAAATACATTGTTAATAAACCAAAGAACAAAAGAAAAATAAGAAAAAAAATATGTCAAAATATTCACTATATACTTGTTGATTGTGTTGAGAGGAAATACTTGAAGATCTTGAGACACTTGAGGATTGAGAGAGTGAGATTGGTGATAATCAGAGAATTTGAGACAGTGAAAATAGAGAGAGAATAAGAGAATTGGAAAAAATAAACTGAAGGCATTCTTGTTGGGTTTTATACTGTGTTTTTACCGACATAATCACCTATAGAATATTAAACAATATTATTTTTAATTAATCTGTTGGTGATTCTCTCGGTACATTCACCTTGAAATTTTAATTTCGCACTAAAATTTTCAAAAAACCCTCCAGAATTTTCTTAGTCCATTGGTAATTCCCTCACTAATGTTAAATAGTACATAAGGTCAGAGATGCATTAATTACCCGTGCTTTGGGTTACACAATTCGTCGGCAATTCCATCAGTAACCTGCAACTAACTCAGAGGACTTTAATTGACATCACCAATTTGGGATGTGAACAGTTCCTTCGCCTCTAGAATACACTAACGGTTTGTTTCCATTAGTGTTTCCATTAGCAATATGGGATGTGAACAGTCCCTTCACCTCTGAAATACACCGACAGACATAAACTGTAGGTGTGTCCATTAGTGTTTCCATTAACGATATGGGATGTGAACAGTCCCTTCACCTTTGGAATACACCGACAGACACAAATTATAGGTGTTTTCATAAGTGATGTGCACAGTTTAAGACATATTGTTTTTGTATTCCCTGCATATCTTCCCTGCAAATACTTAAATTGAAAGTTACACGCACAACACAATAACAAGAGTTTACATAACAATTATAAAATAAATATTTCTTTGTATATAATTTATCCATAAATATTAAATTATAAAAAACTTGCATTACACTTTTGTGTTCTGATAGTTAGTCAGAATTATCTTCTTCTTCTTCAATTGAATCGTCGTCAGCTTCATTATAATCTTCAACATTGATAACATTGTTATCATCATCTTCATCGACTTGTGCTTGTCTGTTGGAGCTTAGAACAACATTCAACTCCTCAGCATCAACATCAACAAGACTATTATCGAAGATGCGAAAATTTGAATTTTCTTCTAAGTCAATCGATGGAGCAACTTGATATGGTTCAACCAACTCACTAACTTGAAAGACACCATCTCCCACATTTGTGTCTTTGTTCTCATCCTGAACAACTTCGACACGACTCCTGGGTTTCATTTTTAAAACGGATAACCAATCAACTCTTGAACAATCCTTTCTAAAGGAAGGGGTGTATATATAATAAATATGCTGGCATTGCTTAACGAAAACAAAAACATTGTTTACATTGCAGAATCTTGCTTTTGAGTTAATTTCAACCAAACCATAGTGGGGATCTACGTTGATTTATTTGTTAGTGGTGTTATACCAATAGCATTTGAATAAAAACACTTTATTGTGATCACTATGAAATTGCAATTCAATGACCTCTTCTAATTTACCGTAATAATCAATTTCAAACTCACTACAAGTTGATCCCTTAACACAAACACCACCGTTATATGTCTTTCTTCCATACCCGTATTTTTTAGTATGAAACATATATCTATTGACAAAATACTCATTGTAGCACTTTACTTTTCTTTCAGGACTCAGGTTTAGTAAATATAATGAAGCACTAGCATTCCTTTCTATTTGATAAACCCTGTACATCAAGTACAACAATGAACAGTAAGCAATAATTTAGTAACAAAATTAAGTACCATGATAGATAATGAGTTTGTTGTTACTCATTTTTGGGTTACCACAAAACAAAATGAGAAAATACAAAAACAAATATACCAAAAAATATTCGGAAGAAATCCAAAAAGTAATAGGAGCTAGAAAAGGATGCTGGAATACCGAGAAAGGCCAAAATTGGTTGAAGAGGTTCAAAAATGCAAAAGGTTAAAATTTGACAGTATATTTTTGACAGTTAAGAGCCCTGTTGACAAAGAAAATTCAAGTTGAGGAATAAAAGTCTAAAATTAAATGTTTATGGACTCAATTAAATTTTATCTAAGGTAATTGAATTTATAGAGGATTGGTTTGTAAGAAAATTAATTTTTAAGTCAGCATAGGCTTTTATTAGGAGAAATTAAAGTTCTGGGGTCCAATTATAATTTTGAAATAGTTGATTTGGCCAAATCAGGGGTTTAATTGCATAATTATTAAAGTTTGATGGTCAATTAGGGACTTAATTGAAACAATCCGAGACCAAGGACGAAACTAGAAAAGGCGCTAACATTAAGGGATCCAATTACAATTTTGTCGGGGACTTGATTACAAAACTGCAAAACATTCAATGGCCGAATCGAAAGAAACCCAAGCGGCGCCGTTTCCACCATTTCATCATCTGTAACAGCTAGTATTTTGTGATAATAAAGGAAGGAGATGTTTGCAGCGATAATGGAGCCAATTCCAAATCAAGAAGGGAGCGTATCGTGGCTGAAAACCCTCGCCACCATGATGCACGCTGGCTTACCAAAAACACTCGCGTCCTCTGGCTATAAGCCAGAAGAAGAACTGAACGCAGGGGACAAAAAAAAAAGAGAGAGGGAGGAGAGGTTACATTGAGGAGAAAGCAAGAGGGAAACAGAGTAGGAGAACGTAAGAAATGTGAGAGAGAGTGGAGAAATATTGAGAAAGCAAAAGGGGGAGCAGACGAATCAAACCGAACGGAAGTAGAGGAAACAGAATGCAGATAACATAGCACCATCACCATCTTCGTCTTCTCCAAACCAGGTATGTTCGATGTCCTTCTCAGTTCATGTATAACGAGTTGATTCATGTTTAGTATGTATAAGAAGAAAGAAAACGTAAGGAAATCAACGCTGCAATCACTTTGTTTTTTCTACTTTTTGTTCTGTTCCTATATCGAAAACAAGATGATGAACAATGCGAGGGTAATTTAATTACCTCGCACTGTTCATGCACGCGTAAAATATTACGCATGCATGGGGAGAGATGGGCTGGTCATGCCCAGCCCAGCTGCGCAGGTTGGCTGGGTCCAGCCCAAATAAAAAAAATAAAAAAAATGTTTCAAAAATCTATGATTTTTTTGTTTTCTACGGTATTTTAATCAACATTAGTTTGTATTTTTATACTGTAAAGATACAAGTTTGGTGTTAAAATACCCGTTTTTCGGCAAAACATAAAAAAATAAAAAAATATTTTGTTTTTATGCATACGGCCAAGTCTCTCAAAAATAAATCATATTGTATTTTCATATATATATATATATACACACACAAAAAATGAAGATTCAAAATATGTATTAACACGCATTTTGGCTTTAATAACCAGGTTATTAAAGCCACGAGAACTAGGCCAATATTTCAAAATTTTTAAAAAAATTATTTTGTTTTCTTTTAATATCTGGGGTTATGACCTTATACGTAAGATGTATTCCGGATATTAAAATTCTTTTGTTGACACCAGAATTACTCGATAAGAGAAGGATCTCCTTACCGAGGAGGACTTTTCTTAAACCATAGACGAATCAACAACTAGAAAACACGACCAGACCTTAGATTTTATCAGACAACAAAACAATGCAGCTTACCTTAGGTAGGGCATATTTGGGGTGCTAATACCTTCCCTTTATGCAACCAGTCCCCGTACCCGATCTCTGAGACTAGTTAGGATTCTTAGTGACCAAAATACTAGGTAGCAACTCCACTCTATTTTTTCACTAATAAAAGACAAAAATCCCTTGTCTCCCCATATTTGCCTAATAGTTAAAATTTTGAGGGTGGATGTTTTCGTTGCGACGCCATACACGTGCAACAGAATGGCAACTCCACTAGGGACCTTATGGACTAAGCTTTGTTTTTGTCTGATAATTGTGTTTTGTTTGGTTTGCATGCTTTTTTTTTTGTTAATAAGCTTATTTTGTTTATTTATTTATTACACGTTTGAATTTTTGCACATTTATGTTCATGCATTGTATAGAACTGTCTCATGCATCACATACTTTAATTTTTTAGGAAGCACACACAATCTTATTAAGTTAGGAGGGGAATTAGCGATCTGCCCTATAACTATTGGTCGGGGTTCAGATGCTTGAAACACCCAACTCATATCTGAGTGCCTGCTTGGTAATGGTGGGCATACATGCCTTAACTGTTCCTTGCAAAGCCCCTATACTATCTTTACAAAGACCGTCACTGGACAGATATGGGACCCTTTTTGAGACTTAGATAGTTAAACTACCTTTTTGTTTCATGAGATATATACTTTCATTTACATCAAATTAATCATGTTAAATTTATCACTCCAGGTTCTGAACTGAAATCATGACTAAGTACCTATCTTTCCAAGAGTTTGGGCAAGAATCTGAGTTGAACCAGATAGCTGAAGGAAAATGTCCAAGAATTGATGCTAATAGGTTGCCATGCATTACCAAGATAAATCACATGGTAAATGACTTAGGGAAATTGTTGTCTATAATGGGATATGTGGATGAAACTCTCTTTGAAGATATGGGAGAATAGCGCAACTAATGAGGCTACCCATACAAGCGACAACAATCAAAGCCCTCCTGAACTTTTAGGATCCTAGTTATCAATGCTTTACTTTCGGGAACATTGATATGACACCTACCATGGAGGAATATGAAAAGGTCCTAGATTTTCCAAATAACGGCAGAAAAATCTACTTTAGACAAAAGTTTAAAGACACAGCTTCAGAGGTAGTCAATTTATTAGGCTTGGGAAAAATCAGTCAATGCAGAGTAGCTGATGGGGGTTTTAAATGGAAGTTCATTAAAGCCGGAATGAAGAAGAATGCTGAGGAAGGCAAGTTGGGGGATGAACGATACAAGTTAGTGGCCTTCGCCATCTTTGGACTAGTATTATTTCCATCCAAAATTGGAGTTATTAGTTTAGAAGCCGCAAATGTCTTCGTAGAATATGAGTATGACCGAATTAATCCTTCTTTAGCAATTTTAGCCGAAACCATGTTGTCACTTAACCATTGTAGAATGCATGGAAAAGGAGCCATGAGATGTTGCAGCCTTATGTTGTATTTATGGATTGTTAGTCATATTGAAACTCCAAAGGACATCTTCAATAACTTTTGGTGGTTTGACCTCCGACCATTAACGGTTACCATAGAGAAAACTTGGAAGAATTAGGACGAGACGGTTTGGATAGACAAGTATGCTGCACTACCTCAAAGCAACTTCAAATGGAAAGCACCATGGATGAATGACCCTATCTGCACAATGAGCTGTGGAAACAAGACATGAGTCCCCTTGATTGGTGTAACCAGATACATCAGTTATGCACCTGCACTTGTAGCAAAACAATTGGGTGGAATGTAGTGTGTACCAAGGACTCTGGGTTTAGCAGATTTCACAGGTTTGTTCAAGCATCAACCATTCCTTGAAGAGATAGAGCTTATCCAACAAGACTAGAAAAAGCCCCTGTTAGTAAAAAAGGAAGAAGGAAGTAGATTTGAATCGTCAAGCAGCCAGAGTTATACAAGTTGGAGAAATCAAGAGCTTTCTGAAGTTGTAGCACCAAAGTCAGCAACAATACAACAAAAAAGGAAACGGATTGATGACGAGGAAGAGTTAAGAGAGCAGCTCGAAAGATGTATAATTGATCTAAGCAAAAGCAAAGGGCAACAACAACTCCTGGAAAGGCAATTGGATGAAGAAAATACAATGAGAAATTACTTGAACCAACAGTTGGAAAACAAAGATAAGCAGTTGAAAGAATGGCAGAAAAGGGCCAAGGTAACTGAGGAAATAACAAAAGGGGTCCAGAATGAGTTAAGGAATCGAATAAACGAATGTGGTGAATTGGCTAACAAGAATGGGCTCATTGAGAAAGAATTGGCCAAGATCAAAAGATCAGCAAAAGGCAAGATGAATGCTGATAAAGAGATGACAGATTCCTTGAAAAAAGAAAGAAATGGTCTTACAAAGAAGTTGGAAGAGGAGAAGGAAAAGAATCGGCTAGCTGAGATCGACATAGAAGAAGAAAGAAAGATCAGGGCTCAATATATGGTACAACTTGAGGAAGAAAAAAGTACAAGGAAAGCCACTAAGTATGATATGAGAGATTACCAGAAGAGAGCTGAGTCTTCGAAAGGACGAAGAATAGCTTTGCAATCCGAGCTTAAAATACGAGAAGAGGAGTTGAGGGAGTTGAGGAGCCATTACTTTGAAATGGAAGAAGGTTTGAATGAGATTAAACAAGAATGTCAGGAATGTCAGGATTATATTGACAACTTTGCAGTTCAAATTAACTCCAAAATAGTTAAGCTAGATATCGAGAGAGAAGAGCTACAAAGGGCAACAGATAAGGTGGCACGGTTGGAGGCAATGGTCCGAATATTGGAAAGAAGTAATGAAGCCTTAGGGAACAACAATGAATTGATAATCGCTGATAACACCTTGTTCCATGATAAGATAAGATGTATGACAAAACAGGTCGAGCAAGTAACCCGCTATGCGGAAAAGCTGCATCAACAAGACACCCAAGTTGGAAATGATGTTACAAAGTATCGAGAGTACATGGGGGCTGTCATCTCTTTTATTGGGGACTTAGCTAATGGAGGAAATGCCTTTTAGGGTAGTGATGTATAAGGCCCTTTTCTATTTTTACTTTGTATAAGCTACCCTTATTTATAAGAAAGGCCATAACTTTTTTTCTTTCTAATGGATTTTGGTAACCAACCATGATAAGAACTTGGCAAACATTCTTTTACAGCAATCAGTTCGACTCAGAAATCTTGCCTAAAGGATTACGAAGGTCATGAATCAGTTCTAACAAAAAAAAAAGGGCTGTTGTATATGCATTACATTTTCATCACACATTTGTTTACAATTTATCATGTGCATTCCAGATTGTGAAACATAGGTCCCTCTTCCAAAGTCTATCACACCCGATTAAGATCAAGAATAGAGAATGAGGAGAGAGCTCACTTAGAGTCACATTATCAGAATGAGTTGGAATCCATGAAGAATGAAGTTGCTCGCATGACCAATCTGCTCGAGCAATTTTTGAAAGCCAAAAACAGGGAGGGAACATCTACCCAACCAATTATGGGAGCACCAGCAGCTCATATCCAAGGGACATCTCAAAACTTGGGGGTAGATTCAATGGCAGAACAAAACTTTGTGCCTATCGCCCTTATCCCGCCAAGTCAAGCTTCCATCACCGTGGATTTAATAGCAAATGGACCCCTTGGCAATAGATCCACTGATTTTATGAACTACGACAAGTTGTCAACTTTGGAAGAAAGATTAAGAGCAGTTGAGGGTAATGATTGGTTTGACCCTATGCGAGCAGTAAAAGTGTGTTTGGTACCAAACATCATAGTACCAAAGAACTTTAGGATACCTGAGTTCATCAAATACACTGGATTAGAATGTCCAAACACTCACCTCCGATATTACTGCAATAAAATGGCCAAGGTGATTTATGATGACAAACTGTTAATCTATTTTTTCTAAGATAGTCTGGTGGAATCTGCCCTAAGCTGGTACATAAGGTTGGACAATGCTAAAGTTAAGAAATGGAAAGATTTGGTGGAGGCTTTTCTTAAGCAGTACAAGTTCAATTTGGAAATTGCTCCGGATAGAACAAGCCTTATGTTAATGGAAAAAGGAAGCCATGAGTCAGTAAGGGCTTACGCGTAAAGATGGAGAGATGAGGCAACACATGTCCAACCACCTTTAATAGAAACGGAGATGGTAACCCTGTTCGCCAATACCTTCAAGGCACCTTATTATGGGCATCTAATGGGCAGCTCATCTCAATATTTCTATGATGTTGTACGTGTGGCAGAAAGAATAGAATAGGGGATTAAAGCTGGGCGTATAGTAGAACCATTGGAGAAGAAAGGGTTTACTGGAAGGAAAAGAGAAGGTGATATTAACAACTTGGAAGGCGGGTACAAGGGCAAGAAAGTAAATTACCAAAACCCACAAATGCTCACCCTTCAATCCATTAACATAAACTTTGCCAAACCTTTTTAAACCAATCAAATAAATTACCAACCAAACAACCATGACAATTACCAAAGGCCAAATACAAGATATCCATTGAAACAGTTGCCACCACTACCCATATCTTTAAAAGACTTGTATGCTAAACTGTTGAGTCTTGGACAAATAACTCCAATCCTCTTTCCACCGTTCCAACCCCCATTTCCCCTATGGTACAAACCAGAATTAACTTGAGAGTATCATGTTGGTAACCCGGGACATGGAATCAAACTTGTTATGCTTTCAAGAAGAAGATTCTATAGCTTATCAAGATGGGCTGGGTGTCATTCGAAGACAAGCCCAATGTTAATTCAAATTCATTGCCTAATCATGCTGCAATTAATAATGGAGTGAGCATGGTAGAGGTTGGGAATCAAAGCAAAGGGTTAAAAGTAGCTATACAGAAGTTGTAAGGTATGTTGGTACAATCAGGGTTCTTAAAAATGAATAATGAACATTGTATAGAAAGGAGTGATTTTTATGAGTTCCATGAAGAGGAAGGACATCATATAAATAATTGCATGGAGTTTCACAAAAAAATTGAGAAAATGATGACCATGGAAGAATTGAGGATTGAAGCCATGGAGAACGGTGACGAAATAGGAATGATGGAGGGCCAAGACAGGTTGTCAAAAGTATATAGAGTCCAACCAACAGCTTATGGGCCGCCAAAGTTAATCCTGGTTAAACTTTCCTCTACAAGGAAGAATCAAAGTGCAATGCCCTATAACTACGGCTATGCCTCCAATGTGGAGACCCTTCTTCCTCTGTTCCAAACTGAGGTTAGTGGGTTGACTGAGAGGCCTATGCTTCACACCTGAGGAGTTAAGGAAAGCAAAGGGTAAGAAGGTGGTAGACCTGGGCAAAGAACTGGAAGTTAATAAACCAGTAACCGAAGAGGAGTCAAATGAACTGAAGTTGATAAAACATAGTGAATATTGCATAGTAGATCAACTAAAGAAAACTCCAGCTAGAATCTCCTTTATGTCTTTGATACTCAGCTCTGAACCGCATCGAAATGCCTTGCAAAAGGTATTGAATGAGGCATATGTACCCCAAGATGTTGAACAGAAAACCATGAAACATTTGGTGGGAAGGATCCATGTGACTAATTATCTGTACTTTACAGCTAAAGAGTTAGATTTTGAAGGAACTGGACATAACAAACCCTTGTACATCACCACCAGGTGTAAGGATTGCCTCATAAGAAAGGTGCTCGTCAATAATGGTTCGACTTTTAATGTGTTGCCAAAACACATGTTGAAAGAAATGCTAGTTGATGAATCTCATATGAAGCCTAGTACTATGATGGCAAGAGCATATGATGGCTCACCAAGCTAGATAATTGGGACTTTAGAAATGGAGTTATATGTGGGACCACAATTGTTCCTGGTGACATTTCAGGTTATGGATATCCACCCTTCCTATAGTATGTTGTTGGGAAGACATTGGATTCATGCAGCTGGGGCAGTAACTTCATCGTTACACCAATGTTTGAAGTACATCATGAATGGGATGTTGGTAACTGTCAAGGATGAGGAGACAGTATCCATGATAAAGAATATGGCTGTACCTTTCATCGAGGCGGAGGATTGCAATGATGAATATAGCCATACTTTTGAGATTATGAACACTGACTGGGTGCTTGAAAACACAGTGATAAGAAGGCCAAGGATCTTAAAAGCAGCGAGGAGGGCCGCTCAACGTTTTTTGGAGCGTAAGATTCCATTTCAACATAACCCTATCACCGAAAATCCAGAAAGGGTTAATCTAATAATGATGAAATGTGCTAATCAAAGATTTGGGCTGGGATATGAGCCTAAAAAGGATGATCATCGATGGGCTGCTGGTAGAAGAAAGGAAAGAAAAATGGCTAGGATTCAAGGAAGAGAGCCTAAAGAAGAAGAGCTGGAAATCCCTCCCCTAAGGGTATCGTTCCCAAAGGCCGCATATGTAATGCAACCTGATAAAGATTCAGAAAACCTTAGTAAAAAACTATCAACCATGGACATAAACACCTTGGAGAAGGATAAAGAGGAAGGAAGTGCCATAAATATGGTATCGGGAGTGGAAGATGAATCACTACCACAACTAACTGTCCATACTCTAGAAGAAGTCTCTACCAAGACTTTTGTGCGAAAGCTGGCCATGGGCGAGAAGTTTCAGAATTAGGTGACCCAAGAAGCTATTGTAGTGTTTAAAATCTAAACCAATTTTGTCTGCATTTACATGTTTCTGTCATTGCTTTTATTTGCTTTTATTTCCAATGGTTGACAATCAAGGCTCATGAGGTCAGCCAGATTCTATCCTTGTCATCGAGCCCACCCTTTGCTTTAATGAGATCATTCATTTTTCAAATGTTGTCTATTTATATACATATTTACACTAGACACCTTCCGCTTTCAGGAATCTTGAAAACGGATCTTAAACAACATCACATACACTTAATATCAAGAATGAATGGCCAAACTTTAACAAACATGTGATTGCGGTGGAAGAAGAAGAATGAGATGAAAGCAATAACAAAGAACTCGTAAAACTGGTGGAACAACATGAACAGACTTGGAAGCCCACTATAGAAGAACTTGAAACCATAAATGTGGGTAGTAATTAGTCTAAGAAAGAGTTGAAAATAGGGACCTTAATTACTCTTGAGCAAAGAACAACGATGATCGCCTTACTACAAGAATATGCAGATGTTTTCGCTTGTTCTTACGAGCATATGCATGGTTTAGATACAAATATCGTAGTACATAAGATCCCACTAGAGGAAGGTTGTAAACCAGTCAAGTAGAAATTGAGGAGAGCCCACCCAGATGTCTGGATCAAAGTCAAAGCAGAACTCGAGAAACAGTGGAATGCAGGCTTTCTAGAAGTAGTTAAATATCCACAATGGGTATCTAATATTGTTATTGTGCCAAAAAAGGATGGAAAGATTAGAGTTTGCGTGGATTTCCGGAACTTGAACAAAGCTAGCCCCAAAGATGATTTTCCACTACCACACATAGATGTTTTAGTTGACAATGCTGCACGTAGTTCCACATACTCCTTTATGGATGGTTTCTCAGGATACAACTAGATAAAAATGGCTCCAGAAGATAAGGCAAAGACAACTTTTGTTACACCTTGGGAAACATATTGTTACAAAGTTATGCCATTCAGTTTGAAGAACGCATGTTACTACCAAAGAGCCATGTTGGCTTTTTTTCATGACATGATGCATAAATAAGTTGAGGTGTATGTAGATGATATGATCGCAAAGTCCAAGAAGGGAGAAGATCATATAAAAGTTTTGAGAAAACTATTTGAGAGGTTGAGAAAATACGAACTAAAGCTCAACCCTGCAAAATGTTCATTTGGGGTTAAGTCCGGAAAGCTGCTAGGATTTGTGGTAAGCGACAGAGGTATAGATGTAGATCCTGATAAAGTAAGGGCCATCTAATCTATGCTGTCCCTAAAGATCGAGAAGGAGGTAAGAGGATTCTTGGGAAGATTGAACTACATCGCTCGATTTATAGCTTAGTTGACCACAACATGTGAACCTATTTTCCGGCTTTTAAGAAAAAAAAAATCCTGGGACTTGGAATGAGGAGTGTGAGGTGGCATTCAATAAAATCAAGCATTATTTACAAAGTCCACCTTTGCTTGTTCCTCCTATATCAGGAAGGCCTTTAATACTGTATCTGACAGTGACTAAGGCAGTTATAGGATGTGTATTGGGTCAACATGATGAAACCAGGAGAAAAGAAAGGGCCATTTATTACTTAAGTAAGAAGTTCACTGAATGTGAGTCTAGATACACGATGATAGAGAAGCTTTGTTGTGTATTGGTATGGGTGACAAAAAGATTACGACATTTTATGTTGTATCACACCACTTGGTTGATTTCAAAAGTGGATCCATTGAGGTATATTTGTAACAAACCCTATCTCTCAAGTCGAATTGCAAGGTGGCAAGTTTTGTTGGCAGAATATGATATAGTGTATATGACAAGGAAAGCCATGAAGGGAAGTGCAATTACTGATCACCTAGCTGATAACGCTGTGGAAGATTATGAGCCATTAGATTTTGATTTTCCAGATGCAAAAGTATTATCAATTGAAGAAGAAGAAGGGAAGATAAATTGGTGGACCATGTTTTTTGTTGGGGTAGTAAATGTGTATGGTAATGGGGCCAGTGCAGTAATAATCTCTTCCGATAAGAAGCAGTATTCGGTAGCAGTTAAATTACATTTTGAATGCACTAATAATATGGCTGAGTACGAGGCTTGTATCCTGGGTTTGGAGGTCGTATTAGAACTAAAGATTGAAAAAATAGATGTGTTTGGTGACTCAATGGTGATTATCTGTTAAGTGAAAGGAGAATGGCAAACCAAAGAAGAAAAACTAAGGCCATACCAGGAATACTTATCCACGCTATCAGAAGAGTTTAAAGAGATAATATTCATCCATCTAGGGAGAGAAGGAAACCATTTTGCGGACGCTTTGGCTACATTGGCTGCTATGGCTACGATTGATCTTGGGCGATAAGTGCAACCTGTAGATATTGACATAAGAAATAAACCAGCTCATTGTTGCTCGATTGAAGGAGAGACAGATGGAAAGCCTTGGTATTACGATATCAAGAATTTTGTGAAAAATCAGGAATATCCACCAGGAGCATCAAAGATGGATAAGAAAACCCTAAGAAGATTGGCTAGGGATTTCTATTTACATGGAGAGATTCTGTATAAAAGATCATTTGACGGAACCTTGCTAAGGTGTCTAAATGAGACAGATGTTAGAAGTGCTTTACAAGAGGTGCATGAGGGGATTTGCTCAACTCATGCTAGCGGCCATATGGTAGCAAGGAAAATACAAAGGGCCGGTTATTTCTGGATGATGTTAGAGAAAGACTGCATCGACTATGTCAGGAAATGTCACAAGTGTCAAGTGCATAGTGATAAGGTCAATGCACCTCCAACTTCGCTGTTTAATCTAGCATCTCCATGGCCATTTGCAATGTGGGGAATCAATGTGATTGGGCCTGTTAACCCAAAGGCTAGTAATGGACATAGATTCATTCTCGTAGCAAATGACTATTTCACAAAATGGGTAGAAGCTAGTTCATACGCCTATGTGACACAAAAGGTGGTGAAAAGGTTCATTGAAAAAGACTTGATTTGTCGGTATGGTCCACCTGAAAAAATAGTGACTAATAATGCACAGAATTTCAATGGGAAAGCAATAGTGTAGCTCTGTACAAAATGGAAAATCAAGCATTCAAATTTCTCCCCATACAGGCCGAAGATGAATGATGCTGTGGAAGCTGCCAACAAAAACATTAAGAAAATTATTCAAAAAATGGTAGTCACTTACAAAGACTGGCATAAGATGTTTCCATTTGCTCTCCATGTATATCGCACTGCAGTGAGAACCTCGACAAGAGCCACTCCGTATTCTTTAGTATATGGGATGGAGGCGGTAATGCCTTTGTAAGTAGAAATTCCCTCGTTAAGGGTGTTGATGGATTCAGAACTAGAAGAGGCTAAGTGGGCTAAAGTGAGATATGAATAGCTAAATATGATCAGTGAAAGGAGGGTAGCTGTAATATGTCATCATCAGCTTTACCAGAAAAGGATGGCTAAAGCATATGATAAGAAAGTTAGACCTCGTATGTTTTAAGAAGGAGATTTGGTACTAAAGAAGCTTTTAGCTTTAGCAGGGGAAAATCTAAGCAAATGGGCTTTAAATTATGAAGGTCCTTATGTAGTGAAGAAGGCTTTCTCAGAAGGAGCTCTACAGTTGTCCAGAATGGATGGAGAAGGTCTAGTCAGATCTGTGAATTCCAATTCTGTAAAGAGATATTATGTTTAACTTTCTCCCAAAATCAATAAAATGAAGTTTGGCCATGATTTCTTGGTGTAAAGAATTTTTTTCTCCCACTGCATTGATCTCACAGCACTTAATCTTCCAAAAACAAAAATCTGGAAAGATCTGGCTTTGTACATGATTACAAGGAATTTATCATAAGACGATCAAAGGTGAATTTTAAGCATTTCCCGGTAAAAAAGGCACGCACCAAGTCAAACAAACCAAAGATAAAAGACAAAACCTAGTCTTTACAAGCATTTTGAATTGCATAAGGTAAAATGTATGGGTAATCACTCTATAATCATGTGCAATTGTCGGACAATATGAGAACAAAGTTTATCAATCCTAGTAAATATGCGTTTGAAATAAGAAAAGACCATCTTTGTTAAAACTTTCACTTTCTAAAGGTTATAAAGACCTGACTAGGACCACACCCCATACTAGGGGGCAATAAGAGATCCTTTATTAGAAAATATGAACACAATGGTAGAGTCAAAGGTAAAAGGGGGCTAAAAATAGAAGCCCCATGATTGATATAGGGCTAAAAAGGAGAAGGAGTGCAAGCAAATTGCCAAAGAGAACACTCGGATCTTTACAAGTCAGAACCCAACACTTGGGGGTAAAAAGAAAATAATAATAATAATAATAATAATAATAATAATAATAATAATAATTCAATGACTTAGATAATGATCTTTAAGCAAGTTTCTCGAAAACACAGCCAACAAGACAGCTTCATAAGAACAAGAGATAGAAGAAGATTGGTTCTAAGTCTTTAAACCCTTAAACACTTTTTGAGCCTTAAAACATCCTTATTCTTCCATAACCCACAACTGTAATCGACATTATAAGCCTTCAAAAGTCCTTTCTATTAAAGTGCATATAACCTGGTTTGATAGGCATTGGGCTTACGGTTCATTTGGCATGATAAATGAGTGATAATCTGTTTTTTTATCCATGCAAGAAAATGCTAATATGAGACGATCCTTTTTCTACACAACCTTCTCAAAGAAGATACTTGAAACCTTTCGAAAAGACCAAACAGAAGACTACCTTGGAGAGAGTCCGATCTAAAGTCAAAATCACATTCTAGAAACCGATAAAACCTTTTATGGGAGATGCTTAAAAGAATTTTTGATGCATGTGTAGAAAGTTTCAGTTGTCATGAACAAAGCCAAAACTTTTAAAGATTTTTTTTTCTCTCTCTCTTTTGAAAAGCTTTTTGTGCTGCAAAAAAAAAAAAAAACCCTTAAATTGAGAAAAGACAAATTAAAGCGTTGATAAGAGCATGATAAAAAGCAATGACAGATCATGTATTTTTGAAAAGGATCACTAAAAAGGGTCGGGGATTCCTGCTTTGAGATATAATGGGACAGCATGAAAGACGTATTTCAGCATATTCAGACACATGAACAAGCTCATGCCAAGAAAGGGTTTTATGAAAGGGAAGGGACCTATGTCTCAAAATCAGGTAAGGATGCATGCATGACATCTAACCTCAAGGCATTGCATATATTTTATTTGTAATAGTAAAATCCTCAATAAAATCCAGCAAGATTAAGGACAAAGAAATGATCACTGAGCTAATAATAATAGAGAATCATAGTCATGACCATGGAATAGGGAAAAAGATGAGAATGAACCCTACCGGTAGGATCGCCGGATGGGATCTAAGGTTAATATAACCACACAGGTTTTGGTTTTGGATAAAGGGGATCACCGGACGGGATCTCAGGTTAGCCCAACCATATACAGGATTTTGGTCCTGGTTAAAGGGGATCGCCGGACGGGATCTCAGGTTAGCCCAACCACACACAGGATATTGGTTCTGGTTAAAGGGGATCGCCGGACGGGATCTCAGGTTAGCCCAACCACACACAGGATTTTGGTTCTGGTTAAAGGGGATCGTCGGACGGGATCTCAGGTTAGCCTAACCGCACACAGGATATTGGTTCTGGTTAAAGGGAATCGCCGGACAGGATCTCAGGTTAACCCAACCACATACAGGATTTTGGTTCTGGTTAAAGGGGATCGCTAGACGGGATCTCAGGTTAGCCCAACCACGCAGACTTTGGTTCTGGTTAAACGGGATTGCTGGATGAGATCTCAGGTTAGCCCAACCGTTTAAAGGATTTTAGCTTTGTTTAAAGGAAGTCGCCACAAGAGATTAAAAAAAAAACGAAAAAAAAAGAAAAAAAAGAGAAGTAAGTAAGTAAGAAAGAAAGAAAGAAGAAGACTGAATTTAGAGGGATGCCAAGATCAGGTTCTCAAGATAATCAAGTTCCTGGTTGAAACCAGATTGCGGTAAAGATATAATTTCAGATCAACCCAGTTTTGAGAAGATCAAGATTGAAAGTTCAGTTTTGTTTATCTTTACAAAACTTACTACGCAAAGTCTTTGCTCTGTAAGCATTGTAAAGAGGGGACATCTGTTGTTACTCAGTTTTGGGTTACCACAAAACAAAATGAGAAAATACAAAAAATATATATAAAAAAATATTCGGAAGAAATCCAAAAAGTAATAGGAGCTAGAAAAGGTTGAAGAGGTTCAAAAATACAAAAGGTTAAAATTTTACAGTATATTTTTGACAGATAAGAGCCCTATTGACAAAGAAAATTCAAGTTGAGGAAGAAAAGTCTAAAATCAGATGTTTATGGACTCAATTAAATTTTATCTAAGGTAATTGAATTTATAGAGGGTTGGTTTGTAAGAAAATTGATTTTTAAGTCAGCGTAGGCTTTTATTGGGAGAAATTAAAGTTCTGGGGTCCAATTATAATTTTGAAATAGTTGATTTGGCCAAATTAAGGGTTTAATTGCATAATTATTAAAGTTTGATGGTCAACTAGGGACTAAATTAAAACAATCTGAGACCAAGGACCAAAGTAGAAAAGGCGCTAACATTAAGGGATCCAATTACAATTTTGTTGGGGACTTGATTACAAAACTGCAAAACATTCAATGGCCGAATCGAAAGAAACCCAAGCGGCACCGTTTCCACCATTTCATCGTCTGCAACAACTGGTATTCTGTGATAATAAAGGAAAGAGACGTTGGCAGCGATAATGGAGCCGATTCCAAATCAAGAAGGGAGCGTATCGCGGCTGACAACCCTCGCCACCGTGATGCACGCTGGCTTACCAAAAACACTTGCGTCCTCTGGCTATAAAAGCCAGAAAAAAAACAGAACACAGGGGACAAAAAAAAAGAGAAAGGGATGAGAGGTTACATTGAGGAGAAAGAAAAAGGGAAACATAGTAGGAGAACATAAGAAATAGGAGAGAGAGCGGAGAAATATTAAGAAAGTAAAAGGGGGAGCAGACGAATCAAACCAAACGGAAGCAGAGGAAACAAAACGCAGATAACACAGCACCATCACCATCTTCGTCTTCTCCAAACCAAGTATGTTCGATGTCCTTCTCAGTTCCTGTATAATGAGTTGATGCATGTTTAGTATGTATAAGAAGAAAAGAAAACGTAAGGAAATCAACGCTGCAATCACTTTGTTTTTTCTGCTTTTTGTTCTGTTCCTATATCGAAAACAAGATGATGAACAGTGCGAAGGTAATTTAATTACCTTTGCACTGTTCATGCACGCGTAAAATATTACGCGTGCATAGGGAGAGATGGGCTGGTCATGCCCAGCCCAGCTGTGCAGGTTGGGCCCAGCCACAGGGTCGGGATAGGCCCAACCCAAATAAAAAAATAAAAAAAATATTTCAAAAATCTATGATTTTTTTTTGGTTTTCTACAGTATTTTAATCAACATCAGTTTGTATTTTTATACTGTAAAGATACAAGTTTGGTGTTAAAATACCTGTTTTTCGACAAAACATAAAAAAAATATATTTTGTTTTTATGCATACGGCCAACTCTCTCAAAAATAAATCATATTGTATTTTCATATATATATATATATATATATATATATATATATATATACAAAAAATGAAAATTCAAAATATGTATTAGCACGCATTTTGGCTTTAATAACCAATTTATTAAAGTTACGAGAACTAGGCCAATATTTTAAAATTTTCAAAAAAATTATTTTGTTTTCTTTTAATATTTGGGGTTACGACCTTATATGTAAGATGTATTCCGGATATTAAAATTCTTTTGTTGACACTAGAATTACTCAATAAGATAAGGATCTCCTTACCGAGGAGGATTTTTTTTAAACCATAGACGGATCAACAACTAGAAAACACGACCAGACCTTAGATTTTATCAGACAACAAAACAATGCAGCTTACCATAGGTAGGGCATATTTGGGGTGCTAATACCTTCCCTTTATGCAACCAGTTCCCGTACCCGATCTCTGAGACTAGTTAGGGTTCTTAGTGACCAAAATACTAGATGGCGACTCCCACTCTATTTTTTCACTAATAAAAGACAAGAATCCCTTGTCTTCCCATGTTTGCCTAATAGTTAAAATTTTGAGGGTGGATGTTTTCGTTGTGACGCCGTACACGTGCGACAGAGTTTGTGATAGTACTTACATGTGTTTCGAATCACGTGGCAAATTATTCATCTTGTAATCAAAATATTTAGGATTTCGTCAGCTGTGAGTTATTATATAATAAATATTGTTGATGTTACCTATGAGGTTTTCAAAAATGTATGAGTTTGTGATATTACAATAGATAAATAGTCCATTTATAACAAAGTTTAAGTAGTATATATACTTACTAAATACAAGGTCTTAGTTTATCGCAGTTCAATAACACATAATTATGTGTTTGTTTGAATTCTATTTCAGAAAAATATCTTTCCCTTACAACATTTTTAGGTGTGGGTCATCCAGGATTGGAGAATATTGACAAGTTCCCACTTTAAGGCATTTCACCACCACCATCATACCATGGAACACGGTTGATTCTCGTTCTCAAATGAGACTCGAAATAGTACAAGATAAATATTGAGATCTCCTCAATAATATAGGTCTCACATATCGAAGTCTCAACATATGTTTTGTTCTTAACCGTTTTCTTAAGATTGAATAAGTATCTGCATGGAATTAAACAAATATTTTAAATTAAGAAAAACAATGAAAATACATTAACAATACATTGTATCTGTAATATCTAACCTCTCGAATGGATACATCTATCTATACTGGACCGAGTCTCCAACTTTTGCCTCATATGATAAATGTATGGATAGATGCTCCATAGAGTAAAAAAAAGATGGAGGGAATATCATCTCAAGTTTGCATATTGTCTCGATGATATTTATTTCAAGCCTCTCAATGTGTTGTGTCCACAACTTGTTGGAGCATATATCTCTAAAGAAATGATTGATCTTCATTAGTGCATCCCATATCCCATTTAACAATCAATCACGAAAAGCTAGTGGAATGAGTGTTTGCATAAACACGTGTCAGTCATGGCTCTTCATTCCATACAATTTGCATTCCTCTAAATTAACCAATCTTGATATGTTCAAGCATGTCCTTCAGGAAAATACAGAGTCTTAAGCCATTGGTCGACTAATAGTTGTGCATTCTTCTCTAAAGTGAAGCTTGCCTTTGGCTTTGCGACCCGTGACCCATTAAAAACCAACTCCATATTTTTACAGTGACAAAACAACGCTATATTCATTCTAGCCTTGACATTGTCATTTTTCTTCCACTTCATGTTCATTACCGTGTTGAAAATATTCTCAAACATGTTCTTTTCTATGTGCATGATGTTAAGGTTATGGCAGAGGAGATTGATCTTCCAATAAGGAAGCTCCTAAAAAATATTTCACTTTACCTAGTTGTGGGTCAAACTAAAGCCAAGAAACTTGTGCTTACCAGATTGGAAACCAAACATAATGTCATCATAATCTGACACCATGTCATGCAATTCTTCACTAGAAAGACGTGGTGGTGCAACATCCTTTTCAATTCTACTGAGAAAAAAATCCTTTATGTTCTTTCTGTACATGTGATCTGTTGGCAAGAAACGTCGGTGGCAGTAAAAAAAAGACATTTTACCCCTGTTTGTTAATATGAATGCCTTGTTGTTTTCTATGCAGTAAGGACATGCTAGGTTTTCTTGCATGATCCAACTAGAAACTATTACATAAGCTGGAAAATCATTGATAGTCCACATCAAAGTTGCCCTCATAAATTTTTTGTTGTTTTCTCGATACATCATAAGTCAAAACTTTGGAGGACCACAACTACATCAACTCATCAATCAACGGTCAAAGACAAACATCTATATTTGAGCTCGGACTGTTAGGACCGGGTATGACCATAGATAAAAACATGAACTTTGGCCTCATACAAGAATGAGGAGCAATAACTGACCTGATGGGTTGAATTCGTCTGTACACAACCCAAGATGCATGTTCCTTAATTCAGCTGAAAAGTGAGGATGTACACTATTAAAGTGTTTCCATGCTTCACTGTTAGAAAGATGCACCATCACTTCATCCACCGCATCATGCGATTGGTGTCATGTCATGTTCTCAACAGTCTTTGGTGACATGAATAACCTCTATAGTGTAGATGTGATTAAGAAGTATCTAAGTTTTTTATATGCTGCAAGAGTCTTTCCCACGCCAGTTATGGGTTTGTAATGGGAATGCCCATATGTCATACACTTGGTCAGCTCAACATTTTCAAGGTTGTACAACATGCAAAAGTTTGGACACATGTTAATTTTCTGGTATCCTAAACCGAGGGGTTTCATTATAGACTTAACAATATAGAAGTTCTCTTTCAGTCTGTTTTTTAGGTAAAATGCTTCTCGCCCATTCAAAAAATTTCTCATAACTGATTAGCACTTAAAAGTGCATTTTTATCAATGTTTTATATCATCATTTAGCACTTGAAGTATCAATAACTCCTTAATTAGAGCATATTATATAATAATAAGTCTGATAATATAAGATACCTTTAATTTATGGTAAATATTCATTTTAAATGCAAGCCTATCATATAAATCAAAGGATTGATTGATGAGTTTAACCACTGAAATTGAGAAGACAAAGAGAGGGCTAAGCTTAGAAAAGAGATGCTGGTTGAATTCAAATTGGAACACCATTCGGTTATTGAATCATAACTGGAGCTGTAAAACTTGGATTTAGGTCTAGTTTATATGGATAGAAAACTAAGACATAGGCCTAAAACTTTCATGAGAGTCCAAGATTCAAAAGGACCGTTTTCAAGTTCAAATTATAGCAACAATAGAGAAGTTGGAATTGTCCTGCAGCCCAAATACTGTTCAGTGTTCAACCCATATCTCGAGTTCTAGAAGTCCAAATGACCTCATTCTTGTTTTGTTGGAACGCTGAGACAATTCCCCAGAACTTGCATGAAGACTATCTGTTTAAATTCTGATGTTAGTAATGACGTTTTCTGTAGACAAGAAGATAAGGATGATTACCAAGTCAAGAGGTGGCCACCCACTCAACAATTAGTCATCAAATCAATAGTTTTGAATTTTGGCCTATAAAAGGAGGCATTTGCCATGCATTTAGGCATCTTGGTTTTTATATCAAGATCATGTTCTTGCTCTCTCTCTCTCTCTTTATATTTTTGTAATGCTTAAGTTTAGCTTTCATTAATATCTTATTTATGCCTTTCATTTCCTTTATTATACTTATATAATCATGTTCTCCTCTTGTTTATATAGGTTTCTCTTATTCATAATGTTTAGCTAAGTTTATTATGTCAAGGTGAAAAGGTTACACTAATGGTGTAAGAATAAGTATAGTATAAACTCAACATGGACTTTAATGTTTGATACTAACATGTTTTATATTTATTATCTTACTCACTCTTAATACCTTGCTTATTAAATGGTTAATCTAGATTTGTGTTCAACAACCCTTAGTACAACAAATACTTGACATTTTCATAACCCAACTGTATGGTATAACCGACACCTGTGCTATGAAAGGAACTTGATTTGTTTTTTTTTTTTTATCAAATGTAAGAATATATTAAGATCAAAGGTAACAAAGCCACAAAAGTAGCAAACAGAAAAAGTATATACAGAGATGAGGGTAACCAGTACCCTAAACAAAAAACAGGAACATGCTCCCATTGAAAAGAAACATAAAACAAACATCCCTAAGGCCAGAAGTAGCCACACATATAACAAACATGAGGGACTGAACCAGCCAATCCAATGTACTGCCAGGCAAGTCAATCTACTG
>Ga0325414_1000481_pt1 | contig 32411 bp, 26 predicted proteins | sample PopdelMetagenome_8_FD_206183 | JGI IMG/M metagenome (GOLD analysis project Ga0325414, IMG submission 206183) | Populus deltoides microbial communities from Bellville, Georgia, United States - Leaf-PdKOR-R3 | ecosystem: Host-associated > Plants > Phyllosphere > Phylloplane/Leaf | place: USA... | reverse complement strand
ACCAATTAAATCAGTTTTTTAAGTGCTTCTCCGAGGCCTATGGAGATAACTGTTAGAAACGAGAGAGTGAAATAGATGGCATCAAAGGTATAGCAATAGGTAATTTTGTAATCCATTTAGTGTTTTGTAATCCATTTACTTTATCTAGTACATTTTCTAATATTCTAAGTTTGTGTTTGTATTGTATTGTGTCCATATGTTCTATCAATGTCCGTCCTTGATAGATTCATGTCCAAGTCTATCCTGGTGTAGGTACATGGTCATATTGCTCTCCTGGGATCACTTGTATTCCATGTTGCTTAGGTGTATGGAGAAAAACTAGTATGCTTATGCGCCTATGCTGCAGGTTCAGGATTTGCACTCGATAACTCCTGACCGCTTCTTAGAAGTAAGTGGTGCAGTGATACACCGTTTGTCTTATCAACAGGTTGGTTGGGTTTATTCATCTATTAATCATTTATTTATTTCAGTTAGCATTGTTTGTGAAGCAACTAAAAGTGTTTGCAGTTCTTTTTATTGTGTTTGAACTATGTGCTCTTGCTCATCATTTTCATCATTTTAACGCGTGCAACTTTGTAATTGAATCAGGCCAGAAACTTCTGCTTCCAATGTGGTCTTGTATATGTTTCGGACCCCGGGTCAGTTTAATCAAGATATCTGTGTTTTTTTTTTTTTTTAATTTGATTGAGTTTACGAATTCCATGAATCATCTCCTGTATTTTTTTGTTTCCCTGAATGAAATTGACAAATTCAAGGCAAAATAGAAGTGTTTTTGTTGAGTAATTTGATGGGCTTTTAGGGAGAAGGAAAACTGTGTGATGACTCTTTGATGCTTGTTTTTAAGGAAACCATGTAATAGCAAAGGGGCCATTTCTTTTTACATGATAAGAATTTGTACATTTTGCAGATACATGCTATCTAGGGCTGGCATTCCTCGTCATGCCATCATTAAGAAGTTTGCCGATGATGAGATATCACAACTTGAAGATGTAATCTCTGTTCTGTCTAAGCTATGTAGGGGTGATAGAGTGCCATTGGAGTATATAAGCTACAGGGATCGCCATCGAAGAAAGGTAATGCGTTAAATGTGCTGATGTGCAGCATGACATTGCCTGCACTGTTTTTTGTTTTTTTTTTTGTTTTTTGGTTGTGTAGGTTTAAGATATCTAATCTTTGATGAATCGATTCTTGTAAATTGTACCATATTCCATGAAAATGAAAGACTTACCATTCATTTCCATAAATCAATAAATTTGAAAATTGTGTTTAAAGCACCATGGGAAGTGAAAATATCTGATATTTAGAATAGAATTGTGAATGATAATCTCTCTGCAAGTGCACACTACTTTTATTTTGATTAACAAATTTAGGATGTTGGAATTTTTTTTCTTAACTCTTGTGATGGCCGCAGTCTACCCTGGTCACAATTGATCGCCATGAATGGTACAATGCTCCGAAGATATACACACGGGATGATAGTTCTGGTTTATGGATGGCAAGGCCTGCTATTCAACCGACCACCCTGCAGTTATCACCTTGTAGTAGCAATGTCACTCAAGGTCTAAACAGCCAAGCATCTTCATTGAATAGTGAATCAACTCCTGCTGAAGGTACGGATCAAGCTAACAACCAGGAGTTGGCACATGATATTATGAGAACGGAAGCCGGTTATGAACATATTTCTGAGGAGGCCCATTCCAGGGATGAGTGTGATGTTAAAACTAATAAGCAACAGGTACAGGGGAACTTGTCCTCTGATGAAATTGCAGTTGCTGACCGTTCCTTGCTTGAAATTGGAGAAATGAAATTGGAGACTCCAGGTACCACAGAAATTACAGTTTCGAATGGCTATGAAGGTGCAATAGCAGCAGCAACTAATGCTTCATTTGCGGAATGTGTGGTGGAGCCCACTCTTGTAACATTGGAGGTAATCTGTGACAAGTTTTATCTTCCTATTGTCACCAATCAGCTGTCTAAATGCCTCGGCTTATAGTCAACCATCTTGTGAAACCTCCATATTTGTTTCTGGTATTGCTTTATGAACTTTCTCCTATAACGCTGCTACATAACATGACAATAATGAAATTAGACATAGCCTTCAAAACTACTGTGCTTTGTCTCTTTACTGAGAATTTATCTGTTTGTTAGTGATTTTTCTTATTTAGAAATCAGATTCTAGATATGCTTTATTCTGTGTAAGTCTGAACAGATTTATGTTCTCAATTATCAAGTCAAAGATACGTCATCATCTGATCAGTGTCTGTTATGAACATCTCGCTGATAAAAAAAGAGACAAGGAATGCTGAAATTGGATATCAAATTAGATATTTATACTTGCAGGTCAATGTGCCGCCATCATGTTTGCTTGATGGCATCCATTCAGTGCATTCTTCTGGGACTGGTGTTGTTGTTCATCATTCTCAAGACATGGGATTGGTTGCTATTGACAAGAACACCGTTGAAACATCTGCATGTGATGTGATGCTGTCATTTGCTGCTTTTCCTATCGAGATTCCAGGGGAGGTAAACATTTTCGAAGTAATGCCATGAAGTTATTATAAACCATTGAGGGTATATCAATTACTGCCTATACTTCATTGCAGGTTGTCTTTCTTCATCCTGTTTACAATTATGCTCTTGTTAGTTATGATCCCTCTGCTCTGGGAGCTGTTGGTGCTTCTATGGTTCGTGCTGCTGAGTTACTTCCTGGTAGGTTTGGCTCTATGTATTTAGTCCCAGGTGATATTATATGATCCCGTAGAACTTATTTTCTTTTTAAATTCTGAACTTCTACCTTATTTAGGTGCTTGCTTTCACCTTTGATTTTCAGTAGTGGCATATTCTTCTCATCGTTGAGGGAGGAGGGTCAAGGGTGAGGGCTTCTATTAGACTGCAAAAAAAGTCAAGTAGAGCCAAATACTATTTGTTCAAATTTTGCAGAGAGTTAAGAAACTCAAATTTATCTCTTTAGAGATTCAGCTTGAGCTTACCTCGGTCAATTTAGATCCAAGTCCAAGTTCAAGCTTGACTTGTTTATGCAAGCCACAACATTGAAAACTGACAGCTACCTTGTATTTGTTAGTCAATACCACTACTATTCTGAGTAGCAGTGCTGGGAAAAGCTTGAGCCCATAGAAACATGCTAGTTAGTGAAAACAATGAGTCACATCCATGAATGTTCAATCTTGGTTCATTTCTTTAATTAGTCTTGGATTGATGAATCCTTTAATCTCAGCCTTTTTTTGCCTATTTTATTTGTGTTAGTGTGAGTGATCTTTCAATTTTCTCTCTCCAAGTAAACTGAAAGTAGATCCAAGCTATTCACTGTAACGATCATCCTTGTGCTTTTTGAGACAGAGCCTGCGTTATGTCGTGGAGATCCAATATATCTGATCGGGTTAAGTAAAAATCAACGAGCAAAGTCTAGGAAATCAATTGTGACAAACCCTTATGTCGCATTAAATTTTGGCTATGCTGATCGTCCACGGTATAGAGCAATAAATATGGAAGTGATTGAGCTTGACACTGGTAAGAGAATAAATTTGAATTTCCCAAGATCGTGTTTATATTTAGATTTAGTGTCTTATTTTGTTCTGTATTTCAGATTTTGGTAATGCATTTACTGGTGTGCTATGTAATGAGCATGGAAAGGTTCAGGCTATATGGGGGAGCTTTTCAAATAAGGTTTTCACCACTAATCTACTTGTCATGATTTGCCTTATTATGATAGTATGTAATAACCTTGAATCTTCATTTTCAGCCAAAATCTAGTCACACTACATCAAAGGATCATCAATTTGTTCGAGGTGTCCCAATCTACATGATTAGCCAAGTACTTGACAAAATCATATCTGGTGCAAATGGGGCTTCTATTCTCATAAACGGTGTCAAAAGGTCAATGCCACTTGTTAGGACTTTAGAGGTGGAACTTTGCTCTAGATTGCTTTCAAAGGCCCGGGGTTTTGGTCTTGGTGATGAATGGATCCAAGTATGTCTTCTTCCTAGTAAAATATTTCTGTTCTTTCATCTCTGCTTGTGCCCAGAGAATGCATATCAATCTTAGCTTGCCACTCTCTCATGTTTCTTTTATTTTGTTTGCAAATGAATGTGTGTTAACATTTTCATGGAAAATTCTTTCAATAAAAATCATGAAAGTGATGGTCTTAAACTTGAGCTTTTGAGAGTGAGCATTTTCCAATCTTAATCTTGTTTTAATTGAATATTGTTTCTGGTAATAGAATATTGTTTCTGATAATATAATGTCTTTCAATTGGTTTTTGTCCTGGATAACTGCTCTCTTGAACTTAACATGCTTTGCAGAAAAATGCTGTAGTACAACGTTGTATCATTATTCTGAACATCAAAACTTGACTGATATTTTACTGTAGAGACTTGTAAAGAAAGACCCAATGAGACGACAAGTTTTGCGTGTTAAAGGTTGTTTGGCTGGATCTAACACTGAGAATCTATTAAAACAAGGCGATATGTTGTTGGCAATCAACAAAGAGCCAGTTAGTTGCTTCCAAGACGTAGAAAATGCATGTCAAGCATTAGAGAACTGTGTTGACAGTGATGGGAAGCTTAAAATTACAATTTGTCGGCAGGTAAGTTTATGCTCCTAAAACCTGATAGAGGTATCATTATCTTGTGTTTGACATGTTATTATAACTATTATTTCTCGTCTGGTTTGTGAAGTATTTTAGCTTGTTTGGTATAATCTCTGATGTTGATGTAAGTAAATTGATCTGATGCCCTTTTCTGTATGGCTTGCTAGGGAGGTGAAGTTGATCTACTTGTTGGAACAGACATTAGGGATGGTAATGGTACAACACGAGCAGTAAATTGGTGCGGCTGTCTTGTTCAGGATCCTCATCCAGCAGTTCGTGCCCTTGGATTTCTTCCTGGTGAAGGTCATGGTGTCTATGCAGCAATGTAAGAATTTTTCTTTGGGTCCTAAAAGTTCTATTTCTTTCTTTTAAAAAAAAAAACTTATTTTTTTTTCTGTTTCTTGATGTTGAGAAAAGAGTTACCTTTGCAATGTTGGAAAAATAAGAATATAGCCTTACAGTTACAGTCTACATGATGTGAATGGAAATGGACTCGAAAATTTTTGCTAATTACTTGCAAGATGAACTTAGTAATGATATGTTTATGGCTGTTTTGCTGGATACAGTCAATATAAATTTGTCATGAAAGAATAATGGTCTTCAACAAAGGAATTCCTACCCAATTTCAATCAGAAGTCAACCAATGTCAGAGGAATGGCATCATTCTAACTATTAAGTTGTCCTGCATATTTTCCCCAATGATAATCAACCACATAAGACTGCAAATGTTGATCTTATTGAATACATATTTGACATTTTCTCAATTTCATAGGTGCTGCCGTGGAAGTCCTGCAGATAGATATGCTCTAGGTGCTCTTAGATGGATTGTTCAAGTCAATGGAAAACCCACTGCTGACTTGGATGCTTTTGTAAATGTGACGAAGGTATGGCCACTCATGTAATTTTTTTGTGTGGAGTTGTTTTTTATAGAATGCATCTGCAATCAGTGCATTTGCTTCCATCCAAGTGGAAACCGCAAATTCTTAAAAACAATAGAATATATGGAAAGCTATGAAGTAAATTAGGAAAAAGGATAAAGAATACAAGGAACAGAAACAGTTGATTAAAACAAATTGACTTTTAGCTTCGAGTTCTTTCATAGTGTCTTTTGTTGCGGGAACATGATGACTGTTTTTTGAATATGGGTTGTAGGAAGCAAGGAAATGCGTGTGCATTATATCTTCATTAGATTTTTTTTCCTTTCAAAAAAGGAAAAAAGAAAAGAAAAGAAAGAACAAGAATAAAGGCATCATTACATTTTGGTATCTATTTACTAAAGCTATGATACAAATCACACTTTTGAAGTCTGAATTTGGGGGATGCGACTCTTTGAGCACAACATTATGTAACCCACAAGATACCACCAGTACATGAAAAACTATGTGTGTGTATTTTTACCATGACAAGCATTGTGAATAGGAGTACCTTTTGTGAGCCAGTGGCATATTTCTTCAAAAATTGGAATGTCCTTTGTGGAGCAGTTCACAACTTTCATGAGAAGTTCACTTAAGAATCTTCTAAATAAGACTCTCAAGAGACAAACAGTGGGAGTAGACTAGTACTAGCATGCTAATTAGTTTCGCTCCTCAAACATTTTTTTTTATGATACTCTAATTTCTCTGTACTTACATCTCGGAATATGCATTAGGAGTACAAGAATAATTGATCGGGGAACTATCCTGCATGCTTTGTTAGTATTTATTTCACTTTGTACTGTATTACATTTATCAGGGATTACGATATGATGAGTTCGTTCGTGTAAAGACCATCAATCTGGATGGGAAGCCACGAGTGCTAACGTTGAAGCAGGACTTGCACTACTGGCCTACATGGGAGTTGAGGTTTGATCCAAACACCGCTAGGTGGCGGAGAGAGACAATAAAGGCTTTAGATTGCAATAATGAATAAACAGATTGTTCTGATCTCACTTCATGTTCTTTCCTGGAATGGTTATTGCACGTGCAACACTGCTTCAAGAGCGTCAATGGTCCACGAAACAGTTGGTGATTTGCACTTCAATTAGGTCACGCTCTTTAATTGGTTGAGACTTCTTTTGACAGGCAAACATGCCTGTTTTAGTGATGTGTAATAACAGTCTTGAAAAATAATTGTACTTTTAAGACAACAATGCATATGGTATTTCATCAATTAAGTGAAGTTTCTGTATTTGAATGGAAAGCTGATGAGAGGCCAGCTATAATAAGAACAAAAGCGAATGTTTTATTTTGTGATTGTAAATTTTTTGTATATATTTTTATTTATCAAGAAGTTAAATAAAAAAAATAGTTTTGGAAAAAAAATATAATTCCATTGAAGTTTATAACTTGATTTATAAATTTGATATTTTAGCCTGAGTTATCCCATTCATAAATTTGACAAGCTTATTCATTAACTGAATATGTTTTTTTAGTTTTTAGTTTGTTAATTGTTTATAATAGTTTTTTTTTAGGAAATAAATTGCATGATTTATTATTATTATTATTTTTGTTTTTTTTAGTGTTATTATTATCTTAAATAAGTTTTTAATTTTAAGTTGATGATTTGTTGTTATATATTTTTATTATATAATTTAAAAAAATTATAAAAAAATAAATTATTAAACTCAATGAAGTTTATAACATAGTTTGTTTAGAGACTGAAATCGATCTAGTTTGTTATTGTTTCAATAGTTTTTGTGAAAAACAAAGTTATTAATTTGGAGTTTTGTTAAAAGTTAATGTTTTTACCAGTCAATAAAATTATATTTAGATCTATAAAATTAATCAATTTAATTCGAGCTAACTTCTCCGTGATTTAATTTAAAAATTAAGTAAGGTAAAAAGTTAGGTTATGAGATTTCAAAATTGATATGTTAAACTTAGTTTAATAATATAGTAAAAGAAATTCTTTATGCTTTAATATTTATTTTATATTTTTAAAAATTTATCTAACTTGTGGGATAATACGAGTAAATGAACTAGGTGGATAATTTATACTTTCATATTTCCTTTTAATGTGACGTGATCTATGACATGAGAGTGTGGTTGTTGGATGTGATTATGGATATGAATTGAGAAAAAGAAAAGTTGGGGTTAATGAGTTCATGAGTTATTGAAAAATTTAATTGGGTTAATTTAATTTTACCATGTTTTCTGCAATTCAACTTACTTGAATTTCTCATATTAAATGTGGTTAAATAGTGTTATAAAGAATGAAAAAAACAAAAGTTGAAAATTAAAGGGTATACAAGTTGTGGATGCAAATATCAAAGGTGTTTATTATCCCATAATTGACTGAGACTTGAAAGTGTTTCTAATTGAGTTATTTTTTAAAATATTTTTAAAAATTTTTTTAATTTTTTTATCAGCATATTAAAACTATTAAAAAAAAACTAATTTATATTTTTAAGTTAAAAGTATTTTTCAAAACTTTTTTTTATTTAGATTTTTAACTATTTAGGGTGAGGGTCATCCCATTTCCTTGTCAGCACTTCTTTCTTTAAGTGGAATGCTTTTTATTGATAGATTTACAGATGATTTTACAATGGAATTAAAAATAAAATATCATACGATGATGTGACATTTTTTACCAACATAATGACTGATGGAATGCCCGACAGAGTAATTTTGTCAGTAAATTCATTAATAATATTTAATTTATAACTTGAGGATCCATCCTCCTCTCGCCATCCCCCTTTTCTTCTTATTTCTTATGCATTTTTTTTCAACAACTAGCCACACCTCCCCCAGTAAATCTCAACACAAATTCAACTTCATACAACAAATTCAACCACCACAATACTTGGTTTGTCAACATCTGTGTTCTGATTCAAATTTTATTAAGGATTCTCCACTATAAATAAGAAAATCTACCTTTTTTTATTTGAACATAATTTTTAAATGTTATTTTTTTTTGCATATTTTTGTAGTATATGTATTTTGTTTAAAAATTATCATGAAAAAGTTTATACATTTTAATTATAAATATTTCCAAGTATAAAAATATAAAAAAATAAATTTAATGTTTTACATGCTATTATTCATTTTTTTATTTTAAAAACAATGAAAAACTTGTGAAGAAAAACTATGGAGAATATTTAAAATGTGTTTTTCAAACTCAATATAAATTTAAGAAACTTAAAAAATTAGTTTTGTTTTCTTTATATTTGACTAGAAGTTTAAATTTTTTTTATAAAAAAACTCCAATCTTATTTCTAAGACCCATGTTTTGACCCAACAGATCTAAGCCCAAAGTTCAACAAAAAACCAACCCAACTAACCTAAGAATTTAAAGAAAAGGTTGCTAGAATTTATATTTCTCTCTCTTTTTTTCTTTCTACCTGACTTCCTCCCAACAAGTAAGTATCCTTATCTTTTATTATTTTTTATTAAGAGATTTATGGAAGGATTTAGGAAGTGTTTAGGGTTTTTTATATTGTTTTAGTGATTGAAGGATTTAAGAGTTTGAATTGATGTTCTAGGGTGTTAGTTGGTTTAAAATATACTGATTAGATATCTTGAATTTTAGGCTTGAAGATCAAATTGTGTGTTTTGGGGTTTTACAGTGATGAAGACTGACAAATTGGAATTATAAAAATCTCGATCAACTAGTCGACCGGTTGACTGAATTGGTTGACTGGTTGTTGCGAGTCGACTGGTTGGCTTGTGGTGGCGGTCGATCGGTTGACCTAACAGTTGGGGCTAATTGTGTCTATTAGGTTTGAGCAGTTTGGATTATGTTCGGAATCGATCATGTGAATCAATTCAACTTTATAATTATGTTTTGGTCTCTAAGTTTAGAGTTTTAATCTTTTATGTTATTTTTCTTGGAGTTGGTTTTGAGTATTTTCTGTATCCATTGTAGGTTATATTGACATGTTTCCTAATTATCTTTAATAGTCTTTGATTCTGTATCCGTTTGTCTTTTGCTTTTGTTTTCTGGTGAGTGAGATAATCTTTAGTATGAATATAATATAAATAATATATGTGTTTTGATTATGTTATGAGTACAATTGATTAATTCTTGAATATTTATATATGTTGTTTTATTATCTAAGTACTCATCTATTCTTGGATTTACACTCGCATTCTGTTGAATTTAAATTTTATTCGATACAACATTCATTTGCTTTGATAATGATGCAAATATTTATTATGCCTTGATATAAGATTTGTTAGTAATTTCATACTAACGGAGAGTTATTAGTCCATATGCACATAATATTTTATATACCTAGTTGGTGAGAGAGGCACTAGCCTGTGGCAACTGACATTCCCATAGTGGTCACCTTCAGGTGCCATCTAATCTGTGACACGTATTTCATTATCTTATGTTAATATGCTTAGTATGTATATCCATATCAAGATATGTACAACTTGTAAATTATTAATATCTAAGATGTATATTAAATGTTATTATTTACTAAATTGGTTGAACTCACCCTTGCATTTTAATATTATTTAAGGTTATTAACTTTTGCTAGCAGGTCAATCTTTGATTGAGAGTTCCTGCTACCTTGTTTGTTGGTATGCCTTTCTAGCTTCCGTGAGGCTTTTCTTTTTTATTCGATATTTTAGACGCTTCATTATTACACTACTTTATTTAAATTTGAATTTTGACAATGTAATAAGTATTATGAATTATTTGTTTTTGTTCTATTTGATGATAAGGAGTTTTTGAAGTATCATTTGATATATATGTTCTTAGGCTTAGCATAAGTGGAGTGTCCTTATGACACCACTCTTGCGTTGCTAGTCATGGACCCGGGATTCAGGTCGTGACAAAGGTGGTATCAGAGCCAGGTTTTGTTAAAACCCCTGTAACTTGGTTTAGTTAAAACCCCCGTAATATGTGGAACTTAGGATCCATTTTGTCTTGTTGCCATTCCTCTCTAAATTCTTTAATCTCATGTTTAGTTTGTCTTCCTTAAACTCTTTTATAGTTATGTTGATATACATGCATTCTTTTAGGAAAATACCAAGAGCCAGACGTGTAGTTAATGCTGACCATGTTGGTAATTGTTGTATATGTGCGGCGTCACAACGATAATCCTCTTAGGTCTGGATGGTCAAGAATGGTGTGGGAATAAAGGACAAGGAATTCTTGTCCTTTATCAATAACAAAAGGGAATGAGAGTCGTCACCTAGTATTTTTGGTCACTAGAAACCCTAACTGGTCTCAGAGTCTAAGAAAAGGGACTGATTGCGTAAAGGAAAGGTATTAGTACCCTTAATATGCCTTACCTGAGATAAGCTATATTGTTTATCTATCTCATATAAACTAAGAAAATATTATATTTTCTAACTGTTGGTCTATTTATGGTTAAAGAAAAGTCCTTCCCAGTAAGAAGGTTATTATCTTATCAGATTAAAAATCTAACCGTTCTAATGCCAAAATAAAAATAAATAAAACTATCTTTTTATTTAATATCGGGAATACATCTTACGTATAAATTCATAATCCCATATACTACAAAAAAAAAAGATTTTTTAGTGTTTTTGAATTTAATATAGGGAATATATCTTACATATAAGTTCATAATTCCATATATTAAAAAGAAACAAAATAAATTTGTTGGTATTTTTGAAATATATACCAAGTTCTCATGACTTTAATAAATTGGTTATTAAATCCAAAATACATGCAAATATATAGGACTATTTTTTATGATTTTTTAATATGATAAAATATGCAAGTATAATTTATTTTTGAGAGACTTGACCATATGCAAATTAAAATAGAAATTGTATTTTTGAAGGAGAGATTTTTTTTTTTTTGTTTTTTTTTATGGGAGGGAACCGATTAGTTTAATATAAAAAAAACCTCGTGTGTCGGTTATAATTCCAAATATTAAATATGAAAGGGTGAAAATATGAAGAACTCAAAATTAAGTGCAAAAATGATTTAGTGACTAGACTAAGGCCTTATTTAACAAAACACAAATAACATGTTTTTATCAAGCTATTTTAACCACAATGTTAATTCAAAACAAATAATTGCTTATCGACTCAAAACCAAAAAAAACCAAACATCCACAGATTTTATTAATGTCACCTACTACGTTCAAATTTCATGCTAAACAAATAAATCAGAGTGTCCATAAAATCATGTCATTATAACTCATGTACCGATATTAATTGTCCACAAAACAATCACAATCCCAAAAAAATAAACCCATAATTCAACGCAAATAATCAAGTCATTTCAAAATTAATAACACATATCAAACCAAAGTGTTCATCAGTCTAAAAAATATACACAATAATAAGCATTTGTCTCAAATTTTATAATATTTTAGCAATTTTTCCAAAAAATTGAATTAAGGTTATAGATCGATCTTCTGACGCATTTAACATGTCCAAGAAATAAAGGAATCAAGTTTGGAGTCTTTTGAAGGTACAGGAGTAGCACCGGAAAGCCCTTGAAAATGGTGGAACAGTGGTGGCACGTGTATTTATGTGCCACCACCACCACTGGTGGCACGTAGATCCATGCGTCATCACCGATTGAAGGGAAAAAACTATTGGATCTGAAGTGGCTCCTTCACCTCTTCCTTTCCCTGCCAACTGTGTAGTTTTTTGTTACCTGTAAACGAAAAAGATCTCACATGCACAATCAATTTATTTCCCTTTTTTTTTTAAAGATTTGCTTCTCTCTACAATTTTCTTTTGAGCTCTCTAATGGTTGTTACCATAATGACCAATGGAGGAAAATGTGGTTGACATCATGGTGAGTTGCTGTTGGTAGTCGGCTGAAGGAGAGGGGCAACTTGATGACTGTTTTATTTTTGGAATGGAAGAGTGAAGGGACAAATCTGATGGTGCTAATTCTAGTCGATGGATTTTCAGCGTGATTATGTTGTGAAGGTCACCATTATTGGGAGAGGAGACACCATTGCTGTGGTGATGCTGGTGAAAGAATATAGAGGGGAAAAAGCTACCATTGTGGTGGAGATAGAGATAACAAACGCTTTGGGAGAGTCAGATCACATTTGTTTTTGTTCTCCTTATTTTTGAAAATGAGGGTCCTATTTTTGGTTGTCGGTGGATTTTTTATTGACAATGTTAGAGGAGGTCAATTGAAGTTTTCTAAAAAGGGATTTGCTGCCAAAAGGAGTTGCTATTTTTGGGTGTTCAGAGGAGACGATGACTAGGCTTGTATAGGTATGGTAGGTTGGAGTTAGGGGTGTTGGTGATCGTTGGGTTAAGAGAATGAGGATAATGACTGGGTGGTGTTAGTATGTGAAGGAGGCAGTGGTCTGTTTTGTTTTTCTTTTTAGGTTGTTTTCATGGTTGGCAGCCGATTCGGTAATGGGTAGAGATGGTGGAGAAAAAGGGCGAGACTTTGTCGATGAAAAAAATGGTTATGCTTCAATTGAAGAAGAATTGTCTTTTTTTTTTTCGTGTGGCTGATGGCTCCTACGTGTTTTTGGAGAAGATGGTTTAGAGAGGAGGGCTCGGTTCTTACGGGTTGGCGGCTAGGTTTAGGTTTATTAGGGCTCGGGTTTTGTTTTTGTGTGGGAGAGAGTGAAAATTTTATTTTATTTTTTTACCCCCTAAAATTTACCCCCCCTTTCTTATGTGAGATAACCACCTATTTATAGGTAAAAATTTTTGTCTTCTTCCCCAATTGCTTTGTCCAACAAGAACCTAAATTCACTTTAGTCCCTTGTTTTCGTTCTTTTTATTTTGGTCCTTTTGTCTAAATATTTTTTATATTTTATATTTTTTTGTATTTTGATCTTTTTTTGAATAAAGCAAACAACACCAACATCAACTTAAAAAGAACATTAACAACTGAACGTGTAGAAAAAGACATTGCAAGTGATGCAAAGATGTCAAAAACATATTTTTTTTTGGGTTTTTGTTGTTTATTGCTATTTTTTGGTTTCTTTCAAATTTTGTTTCCCAAAATAGGGTAAAAAATTAGGTAGTAACAGTAATGATTAAAGAACATTCCTATTGTTTGGCTCAAGAATAAAAGGGGTAGAAAGAGGGTTTAAACCCCTTCTCGTTAGCATATGGGAGGTAGAAGTTCAGGATGATGTCAAGTCTAAGGGAGGTTATGGTTTGGATAAGATTGGACATGCCTGTATACCTTGGCTAATCTTTTAGTTGAGATAGAGAATGAGAAGAATAAGAATGCATCTTTGACTTCCTATATTGTGCATGGAGTGAAAATATCTTTGTCAGGGTTTTCTAAGCTAGCACCTTCCACCTTTAAGGGACTTGATAACTTTGAGGATCCATAATAGTTTTTTTGATGCAATATGGCATATGTGTGAGGCCATGAGATGTATGGATCATTATGGAGTGACTTTAGAATCTTTCAGGTTGGAAGGTGAGGTGACTATGAACTGGTTTGAGTCTAAGTTGAGTTTTTTGAGATATGTTTATAACACTTTCTACTTGAAAATGTGAGGGATGCTAGAGCATATAAGTTTGAGAGGTTGGTTCAAAGTGATTTGACTATGACAAAGTATGAGGTAGAATTCATGTGGTTGTCCAAATATGTTGGGTATTTGGTACAGACTGAGGAGAGGAAGATCAAAAGGTATGTTCTGAGTCTTAATAGTTACCAATTCAAAGCTATTGGGGCTTACGACTTTAAGACATATGCGGTTGTAGTGGATCATGCTTGAGTTATTGAGGCATGAGAGTTAGAGGATGGTTTATCAGTTGGTTCGGTAAAAAAACCCAAGGTAATGAGTCAATTTTCTTATCAGTTGTGGTATAATACTGGTCCTAACAGAGGGCATGGACGCCGATAAGGTAATTTAGACAATCAAGGAGTTTTTTTGTGAAGGTCTGCTATTAGGGGAGCCGAAAAGCATGGTATAAATGAAGGTGGTTAGAAACAGAGTCAGGATATTGTTCAGTTAGCACCATAGGGTCTAGATGAGAGGCCTTTGTGTCAGTCTCGTGGATCTAGGCATTATGACACATTTTTCTATAGGTAGATAGAAGCTTGTTTCGATTGCAGATCGACTGATCACTTACTGAAGGATTGTCTGAACAAGTGGTTATCCATGCTCGTTACATCTACATCAGTTGCATCTCCTACTCAAACTCAGTTAGCTAGTCATTTCATATTTCAAGGTGGTCATGGAGCTGGTGGGCGCGACTAGCAGGGTCGTGGAGCAGGTGGTAGAGGTTTTGGGCCAGGGGGTCAGAGATAGGCATGAGTTTTTACCCTTACTTAACAGGATGCCCATGCATCCAACACTGTTATCTTAAGATGTTCTTTCAAAGCTAAAGTTTTGTTTGACATGGGAGCAACTCATTCTTTTGTGAATCACATTTCGCTTTGAGATTTAGTAAACAACCTAATTTGTTAAAGAGTCCTTTGTGTGTGGCTATCCTTTCGGATGAGGTTATGTTTGGGAAATATGTTTATATTGATTGTGAGGTTTAGGTTTAGGGTAGAAAGGTTTTGAGTGATTTGGTGATCTTAGAAATAATAGGCTTTGATGTGATACTGAGTATGGATTGGTTATATAGGCATCATGCCTTAGTTGATTGTTGGAATAAGACAATGGTTTTCAAGCTTGATGAGAAGATAGAGTTGGCATTCCATGTAGATGGGTTATCATCTTCGTCGAGTATTCTCTCGGTCATTATGAGAAAGATGGTACGAAAGGGTATACAAAGGTTTTTGGCTTATATACAGGATGTGAGTATGAAGGTTCCGAAGATGGAACAAGTTTTTGATAATTAAGGAGTTCATCAATGTTTTTCTCGATGACTTACCTGGACTACCTCTTGATAAGAAGATATAATTTTGTATTTATCTAGTTTCAAGAACGAAACCAATTTCAATGGCACCTTACAGGATGACACCAACAGAATTAAAATAGTTAAATGAGCAAATTCAAGATTTATTAGATAAGAAGTTTATTCATCCGAGTGTGTCTTCATAAGGAGCACCTACTTTGTTTGTAAAAAAGAAGGATGAGTCAATGAGGATGTGTATAGACTATAGGTAGTTGAACAAAGTCACCGTTGAGAACAAATACCCACTTCCTCATATTGATGACCTTTTTTATTAGTTACGAGGAGCTTAATGTTTCTCAAAGATCAATTTTCAATCGAGGTATCACCAGTTGAGGATTAGGAAGGAGGATATTCCTAAAACTACCTTTAAGACTCGTTATGGGCACTATGAGTTCCTAATATTATCTTTTGAGTTAATGAATGCACTATCGGCCTTTATGGACATGATTGATGGATTTGTTATTGTGTTCATTGATGACATCTTGGGTTATTCGATAAGTGAAGAGGAACATGAATAATATTTGAGATTGATGTTGCAAATTTTGAGATATTATCAATTATATGGAAAGTTCTCGAAGAGTGAATTTTGGTTAGAGAGTGTTGGATTTTTGGTATATATGGTGTCTAGGAATGAGATAAAGGTTTATCCACAAAAGGTGGAGGTGGTTAAACAGTGGCCTAGATCGACTATGGTATCTAAGATTAGAAGTTTCCTAGGTTTAGTAGGATACTATAAGAGGTTCGTGAGATTTTTTTCATAAATTACAACTCCGTTGATAAAGTTGACACAAAAAATATCAAGTTTCAGTATTCAGAAGAGTACAAGAAGAGTTTCTTAGGGTTGAAGGAAAGGTTGATTACAACTTTGATTATGACAGTACCTTCAGGGTCTGGTTGTTTTACTATGAACCATGATGCATCTAGGATTGGATTGGGTTATGTTTTGATACAGAATGGTAATGTGATTGCTTATGCCTTAAGGAAGTTGAAGAAGCATGAGCAAAATTACCCCCACGCAAAATTATCCCTATATAGAAGCATTTGCTTTTAAGATTAAAAGAAATTACTTGTATAAAGAGACATGTGAGAGATTTTCAGATCATAAGAGTCTTTAATATATCTTCCAGTTGAAGGATTTGAATATAAGACAAAGAATATGGATAAAACTGTTAAGTAATATGATTGTACAATTCAATATCACCCAGGCAAGACGAATGTTGTTGTTGATGCATTGAGAACAAAGTCTATAGGTAGTTTGACTTATATTCAGGAGATAAGGAGACCTTTGATTATATAGTTACACGGGTTGTTGGATGAAAAGGTCAGTTTTGAGATTGGTTAGTTAGGAGCATTATTAGCTCACTTTCAGGCTAAGTCAAATGGTAGACCGGATTAAAGAAGCTCAGATGAAGGATAAACAATTTTGCAAGATTCAAGATGAGTTGGAGTTAGGGAGAGCTCCAAGTTTTATTGTTAATAAGGATGGTGTATCGAGATTTGATTCCAAGCTATGTGTGACTTGGTTGGATGATCTGAAAAGAGATGTGATGACAGAAACATATCAAACTGATTATACAATACATCTTGGTTCTCACAAGATGTACAAAAACTTGAGAGAGTGTTATTGGTGGAATGGTATGAAAAGGGACATTGTCGAGTTTGTGTCTCGATGTTTGACCTATTAGAGGGTTAAGGGTGAGCATCAGAAGCCACCAGGGCTTTTGCAGCCATTGTTAATTCCTAAAGGAAAATGGGAAAGGATCATTATGGATTTTGTATTGAGTTTGCCTTAGAGTTAGGAAGGTTACGATTTAGTTTAGGTAATAGTTTACTATTTTGACAAAGTTAGCTCATTTCTTGCTAGTAAAGGTGATATATAGGTTTGTAAAGCTGGTAGAAATCTATGTTAACAAGATCATGAGGTTGCACCGTATGCCAATCTCAATCATGTCCGATAGAGGTCTATAGTTCACTTCTTGGTTTTAGGTGAAGTTTTAAAAAACTTTAGGGACTAATGTTCAGTTAAGTACTACTTTTCATCCTTAGACCGATGGACAACCTAAAAGGACTATACAGATTTTGAAGGATATGTTGAGAGCTTGTTTGATTGATTTTGGAGTTGTATGGAGCAAATACTTGTCTTTAGTGGAGTTTGCGTATAACAATAGTTATCAAACGAGTATTAATATGGCTTCATATGAGGTTTTGTATGGTCAGAAGTGTAGATCACCTATATGTTGGTATGAGGTTGGTAAGAGGAGATTGATGGGTCTCGAGTTAATACAAAATACTTCAGATAAGGTTAAGGTGATCCGAGATAAGCTTCGAACAATCCAGAATAAGCAAAAGAGTTATACGAATAAGAGGAGATGTAATTTAGAGTTTTCAGTGGGTGACGATGTATTTCTAAAAGTCTCTCTGACTAAAGGAATAATCATATTTAGAAAGAAGGGAAAATTAGTCCCAGGTTAATAGGGTCCTTTGAGATTTTGGAAAGAGCAGGGGCAGTAGCATATAGACTTGCCTTGCCGCGTAATCTATCCTCCATGTATATGGTGTTCTATGTTTTGATGTTGATAAAGTATTTGCTTGATCCATAGTGTGTTGGAGGTTTAACTAGTTGAGCTAAGGGAGGATATGTCTTGTAAAGTCCAACCAGTGAAAATAATGAAGCGGAAACCCACACAAAGAGGCGACATGGAAGCATGAGGAGGAAATGCTTAACAAGTATCCATACTTGTTTGATCTTGATGGTAAGACTTCAGTTCTTAAAGTTTAAATTCAAGGATGAATTTTGTATAACAGAGGGAGTGCTGTAAGATCCATGTTTTGACATAATAGGCCAAAGTCCAAAGTTCAGACCATAACACAACTCAACTAATCTAGGTATTTAAAGAAAAGGTTGCCGTAATTTGTTTCTCTCTTTTCCTTTTTTCTTTCTTTCTACTGTGACTTCCTCATAAAAAATACAAGGATTTCAGTTTTAACTTAAGTTTTGAGTTTGATAAAGGTTGAAGAATCAAGTAATTATCCCTCCTTTTTGTTTAAGAGATTGATTATGGATGGATTTAAGAAGTTTAGGGTTTTTATATTGTTTTGGTGATTGAAGGATTTAAAGGTTTGAATTGATGTTTTATAGTGCTAGTTGACTAAAAAAAAACTGATTAGATATCTAGAACTTTAGGATTTAAAGATTAGATTGTTTGTTTTGGGGTTCTAAAGTGTTGAATACTAGCGGAATTCTAGAAATCCCAATTTGATCGACTAGTTGGTTGAACCGACCGACCAACTCATTAGTTATTGCTGGTCAACCAATTGGTCTAAATTGGCTAACCAGTTGGCTTGTGGTGATGGTCAACCGGTTGGACATTTCAGTCAATTGATTGACTCGATATTAGGGGTTAATTGGGTCTGTTAGGTTCGATCTATTTGGGTCATATTTGGGATCGATCAAGTGAATTAGTTCGGCTTTATAATTATATTTTGGTCTCTAAGCTTAGAGTTTTAATCTTTTATGTTATTTTACTTCGAGTTGTTTTTGAGTGTTTTCCGTATTCGTTATAGGTTATACCGACGTTTCTTCTAACGATCTCTAGTATTCTTTGGTTTTACATCCGTTTGTCTTTTCCTTTTTTTTTTGTGAGTGGGATAATCTTTATTATGAATGTAATATAAATAATATATGTGTGTTGATTATATGATGAGAAAAATTGATTAATTCTTGAATATTTATAAGTTGCTTTATTATCTGAGCACTCATCGATTCTCGGATTTACACTTGTATTCTGTTGAATTAAATTTTATTCGATAAGACATTTGTTTGCTTTGATAATGATGCGAATATCTATTATGTCTTGTTATAGAACTTGTTAGTAACTCCATATTAACAGATTGTTAGTCTATGTACATATAATATTCTGTACACCTAGTTGGTGAGAGAGACATTAGCCTGTGGCGACTGATCCTCTAACAGTGATCACCTTCGGGTGTCATCTGATCACCTCCAGGTGTTATATGATCCTTGACATGTATTCCACAACCTTATGTTAAAATGTTTATTATGTATATTTATATCAAGATATGTATGACTTGTAAATTATTAATATCTAAGATGTTTATTAAATGTTATTTCTTCACTGAGTTAGTTGAACTTACACCTCCATTTTAATATTATTTAAAGTTCTTAGTTTCCATTAGCAGGTCGATCTTTAATTGAGAGTTCCTACTACTTTGTTTGTTGGTATGCCTTACTTGCTTTCGCGAGACTTTCCTTTTTGATTCGATGTCATAGACGCTCCACTATTACACTGTTTTATTTAAGTTTGAATTTTGGGAATATAATTAGTATTATGAATTATTTGTTTTTGTTCTATTTGATGATAAATAGTTTTTGAAGTATCATTTGATTTTATTGCTTTGAAGAACATTGTATTTTGAAAGATAACGAAATGGTACGAAGTTTTTATATAATTTGTTTTATAATATGTATCTTTTGAGGTTTAGTATTGGTGGGGTATTCTTACCATAGTTATTAAACCCGGACCAGCCCAGGGGGTCGACCCGAAACCTGGTTGACCTGGTGGCTAGACCAGTCCGGGTTTGTTAAAAGACCGGCCAGTGCAACAACCCGGCAAAATCCAGTCGACCCATGATTAGGCCGAACCCAGACGAGACCTGATTTATTTATTTTTTCAAATGTAGTTTTTCTTCTATATCCCTCTTTTTTCATATTTATTTAGTTGGTTGTTAACACTTTGTAAAGTTCACTACATAAATATTAGAAAAAATATTTTATTTTTTCAATGTGAGATTTAAAACCCTTTAGTATATATACTCTATGTTTCCAAGAAAAAAAGTTATTTTTTCAATTTGAGATTTGACACTTTTTCGTATATATACTCTATATGTTTCCAAGAAAAAAAGTTATTTTTTCAATGTGGGATTTGAAATCCTTTTGTATATATACTCTATGTCCATAAGAAAAAAGTTATGTTTTTTCAATGTGGGTTAAAAAACCTTTTGATTTAAATAATTCAACTTAAAATAATAACATAGTATCTTTTCAATGTGGGATTTGAAACCTTTTAATATACATACTTTATGTTCACAAGAAAAAAATTATTTTTTTAATGTAGGATTTGAAGTCTTTTTGTCTATATACTCTATGTTCACAAGAAAAAAGTTATGTTTTTTTAATATGGGATACAAAACTTTTTGGTTTAAATACTTCAACTTAAAAGGATAACATAATATCTTTTCAATGTGGGATTTGAAGTTTTTTACTATATATACTCTATGTTCACAAGAAAAAAATTATGTTTTTTCAATAATTCAACTTAAAAAAATAACATAGTATCTTTTCAATGTGGGATAAAAAACTTTTTAAAATATTATTTTAAACTTCATTATTTACAACATGTATAGCTTATATTCACATGGATTTTTTCTTAATTTTTTCATATGAAATATTAAAACTTTAAATATATTTTAAAATGTTTTTGGGTTAACCCATGAAACCCGGGATCCGACCTCTTAGCCGGGTCAACCCCCTGGCTGGATTTGATAATTATAATTCTTACAACAACATTGCTGTGTTGTTGGTTATGAACCTAGGATTTGGGCAGTACATTATTATTATAGTATATTATCTTTTCTAAATCGCTACTGACCTTTGCAAGAAATTTCTCAAATGCTGTCTGGCAGACTCCTAAGACTTTTCACAGATGAATCCAAATTCGACAAGTCGAGAGTGGTGCCCAATTGATGAGGGCAAATTACATAAGCTTTTACAAGAGGAGAGGTCTAATTTAGCAAATCTGGTGCAGTATTTAATGGGGTAAGGTAACCAAACTACAATATTTGGGACTTTAGACAAGTATGCATTAACTAAGCTCAGCTTCGTGAAGGAATTGAGGTTCATTAATGTGAAATTCATTAGTGGCTGTAAAGTAAACGAGGCAAGGTAAGAATAGATAGATGCCCATCTATATTTTATAAATTAAGAAGAGGAAGCTAAAGCATACCGGATGTTGATTCCAAACGTGTTCAAGCTGACTAGCAGGCATTTTGAGTTCAACAAGTTTCTTTGGACGAAAATTAGTTGGCAACGATTTTAAAGGGAACCAACCCAGCAAAGAATCCTCAACTCATCTGAAAGAAATTGGAGGCCTTGAGAAAAGTGGATTCCGGTTGATTTCTAAAATGTCTATCTTCAATCTTTTAGGGTGTGTGGTTGCTCAGGCTCGTCAATATAATCTTTGGACAAACAGTGGATGGACTCCTTGAAAAAACAATGAGAGTTGATGCTCCAAAAGAACTCATGCTCCAAAAGAACTCATGCTCCCTTTAAGAACTCATGCTCCCTTTTCAAAGGACTCAGCCTCTTTTCTTCATCTCCTTTGTTGTTGAAAATGAGATCACTCTGGACTCCACCTTTGGTTATCAAATGGCATTCACATCTAATATCAAAGTCACCATCATTCTGACAGGGGCCAAATGAAACAACAGCACAAAAAGTGAAACCCGAGAACTGATCAGTACTATTAGTATGATTCCTATGAGCTGGTAGCTTGATTTTTACTGAAGATCCTTCGGTACTTTTATAACTGAACCACTCTGGAACTTCCGACCCAAGCACACATAAGCTAACTCGAATTGGCTTACCAAGATATTCCTGCATAGAAGAGAGTGAGAATGTGAGATACAGATACAAAACTATCATGATTTTTATATATATATCAAGATCAAGGGAGGAAGAATTCACCTGATTAAACAGTGATGTTGCAAAGTGTCCAATTCATAACCGGGTATCACACATAATTCTAATGCATGAATTCTGATCCGATTTGAAGCAACCGACAAAATTGAATTGCTGAGAAGCAGCTTCATACTCTTTCTCACCTTGTATGGATACACTTGCTACTGATTCTAGAGAGACGCAATCTGACGCAATTAAAACTTGTAGACTCGGTGGATTAAGCTCTAGTAAACAACGAAGCCTCTTGAAACCATCTAAAACGACTTTAATTAGCTTAGAAAGTTGCTTGATGTTTGCAGGTATCCTCTCAAAATGATTCCAAGATAACTTCAATGACATCAAAGAGCTTAAGCTGTCAGGAATTTCTAACATACCAGAATCTCCTAAATTCAAAAATTGGAGAGCCTAATTTATTGGTGGATGATGCTATTTCTTCTACTTCTGCAGACCATCAGTTCAGAATCCATTCAACATAGAACAATCTTGTACTTTAAGCCATTCAAGAGATTCCAGATCATAGATGTTGTCTGGAAGGCTTTCTAGCTTTTTGCAAGCACCAAGATTAAGCTCTTTAAGATATTTCAACTAGGTAATGATGTTTGGTAGACTTTGCTAGTTCAGAGCAATAGGCAAGATCAAGCGTCGCAAAAGATTTCAACTCGTTAATGTTGTTCGGAAGGCTTGCTAGTTTGAGCCATAATAAAGATGACACTTTACAAGACATTTCAAAAGTCTCCAATGCTGTTAGGAAGACTTGCTAGTTTTGATCAAGGAGAAAGATCAAGCTTTTGAAGAGATTTCAACTTGCCAATGTTGTTTGAAAGGCTTGTTAGTTTTGAGCAAGAAGAAAGATGAAGCTCTACAAGAGATTTCAACTCGCCAATGCTGTTTGGTAGACTTACTAGTTCTGAGCAAGAATCAAGATTAAGCATCACAAGACATTTCAACTCGCCAATGTTGTTTGGAAGGCTTGCTAGCTTCGAGCAATAACTAAGATTAAGCCTTAACATACATTTCAACTCGCCAATGCTATTTGGAAGACATGCTAGTTTTGAGCAAGAAGAAAGATGAAGCTCTAAAAGAGATTTCAACTTATTAATGCTATCTGGTAGATTTGCCAATTCTGAGCAACAATTAAGATCAAGTGTCCTAAGACATTTCAACTCGCCAATGTTGTTTGGAAGACTTGCTAGTTTTGAGCAAGAAGAAAGATAAAGCTCTGCTAGAGATTTTAACTTGCAAATGCTGTTTGGCAGACTTGCTAGTTTTGAGCAAGAATTAAGATCAAGCATCACAAGACATTTCAACTCGCCAATGCTGTCTGGAAGCCAAGCAAATTCTGAGCAATGATGAAGATTAAGGGTCACAAGACATTTCAACTCACCAATGCTTTCTGGAAGCCATGCTAGTTTATAACAATAACCGAGATGAAGCTCTATAAGAGATTTCAACTTGCCAATGCTGTGTGGAAGCCATGCTAATTCTGAGCAATGATGAAGTCTAAGCATCACAAGACATTTCAACTCGCCAATACTCTCTGGAAGCCATGCTAGTTTATAGCAATAACCAAGATGAAACTCTACAAGAGATTTCAACTTGCCAATGCTGTTTGGAAGCCATGCTAATTCTGAGCAATGATGAAGATTAAGCATCACAAGACATTTCAACTCGCCAATGCTCTCTGGAAGCCGTGCTAGTTTATAGCAATAGCCAAGATGAAGCTCTACAAGAGATTTCAACTTGCCAATGCTGTCTGGCAGACTTTCTAGTTCTGAGCAATAATAAAGATTAAGCTTCGCAAGAGATTTCAACTCGCCAATGTTGTCAGGAAGACTTACTAGTTTTAAGCAATAACCAAGATCAAGCCTAGGAAGACATTTCAACTCGCCAATGCTATCAGGAAGACTTGCTAGTTTTAAGCAAGATGAAAGATGAAGCTCTGCAAGAGATTTCAACTTGCCAATGCTGTCCGGAAGGCTTGCTAGTTTTGAGCAAGAAGAAAGATGAAGCTTTACAAAAGATTTCAACTTACCAATGCTGTCTGGTAGACTTGCGAGTTCTGAGCAATAATTTAGATCAAGCATCTCAAGACATTTCAACTTGCCAATGCTATCTGGAAGGCTTACTAGTTTTGAGCAGTAACCAAGATTAAGCTCTACAAGAGATTTCAACTCGCCAATGCTGTCAGGTATACTTGCCAGTTCTAAGCAATAACAAAGATCAAGCCTCGAAAGACATTTGAGCTCACCAAAGCTATCAGGTAGACTTGCTAGTTCTGAGCAATAACCAAGGTCAAGTCTCGAAAGACATTTCAATTGACCAAAGCTATCTGGTACACTTGCTAGTTTTGAGCAAAACTTAAGATCAAGTGTCGCAAGACAATTCAACTTGCCAATGTTGTCTGGAAAGCTTGCTAGTTTTAAGCAATAATAAAAATCAAGATTGTGAAAAGATTTCAACTCGCCAATGCTGTTTGGAAGGCTCGCTAGTGCTAAGCAATGATGAAGTTTAAGCTCTTTAAGATATTTCAACTTGCCAATTTTGTCTGGTAGACTTGTTAGTTTTGAGCAATAACCAAGATAAAGCCTTGCAAGACATTTCAACTCGCCAATACTATTTGGAAGGCTTGATAGTTTTGAGCAATGACAAGATTAAGTTCTACAAGAGATTCCAACTCACCAATGCTACCAGGTAAACTTGTTAGTTCTGAGCAAAGCTCGAGATCAAGCGTCGCAAGACATTTCAACTCACAAATGCTGTATGGTAGACTAGCGAGACCTTTGCAGTGCGTTAAATTCAATTTAACAAGTCGAGTGAGGCACCCAATTGACGAAGGCAAAGTACATAAACTCTCACATTTCCTAAGATCTAATTCAGTAAGTCTGGTGCAGTATTTAATAGAGGAAGGTAACTTAACCAAACTACAACACCATGCCAGATTTAGAACCTCAAGATTTGGAACTTTGGACAAGTCTGAATTAACTAAGCTCAGCTTCGAGGAGTAACTGAGGTTCATTAATTTCAAATTCTCAAGTGGCTGTACAAAAAAAAAAAAAAAAAGGCAAGGCAAGGCAAGGTAAAGAATAGATACAGGTTATGAATAATTTAAAAAATGTCCTATATTTGATAAAGAAGGATGCTAAAGCAACCTGACATTCATTCCAAAGTTCTTCGAGCTGGCTACAAGGCATTTTAAGCTCAACAAGTTTCTCTGGACAAAAATTTGATGGCAAGGATTTCAAAGGGTAATTATACCAGTAGAGAATCCTTAGCCCATTTGAAAGAAATTGAAGCCCTTGAGGAAGGCGAATCCTTGTTAGCTCATCTGGGGAATTTGGATTATGGAAATCGAACAATCTTAGATTATATATCCCATCAAATGCTGTAGGACTTAAGTTCATTTCTTTAGTTGCAGACATGTCGAGAGATATGGCTTCCACTTTTCCTGTCCCCTAATTACCAAAAGCAAAGAATAAGTTGCTGTACGAATTTGATTTTACAATTTTAACCAAGGCTACATCTCCTAGCTATTAACAAAAATGTCAAACAACAGTCAATTAATCACTTGGAACTGTTACCTGATGATTTGTTAATACATGATAGACATCCTCAGCCTCCCACAACCTGCTACGTCCTCTAAGATCAACGTTTTCTTGGTGGACAATTTGTCGCCCTAGTTTTTGCAGCATATCATGCATCCAGATCCTGTTGTCAATAATTTTTATGAGACAAATATCAGTGAGACGATCTATCCCACTTCTTTCTTGAAGATCTAGTGTTTGATGGAGAACATCCCTTCTGCACCATCCAAAGAAACATGCTATATCAAGAAATATTTTCTTTTCTGTCTGATTTAATTCATCAAAACACATTTCCAAACTTTTCTTAATGTCCTCGCCAATTTTTGTTCTTAGCTGTGCCACCTTACTTTCCCAGTATTCTACACTAGTCTTTTTGTATAGACTGGCACCTAAAGCCTCCAGAAATAATGGAATGCCTTCAACACAGCTTACCACACTTTTTGATAGCTCTGTATATCCTTGTATAGGATTATTTTGTCTGAAAGCATGCAAGCTGAAGAGTTCAAGAGCATCGTCTTCATTTAAATTCTTGACCTCGTAAATGTCGTCTTCTTCGCATGCATTTATAAGCACTTGCCAATCTCTACTTGTCACAATGATTCTACTTCCTTGGCCAAACAAACCATCCTCTCCTAGTAAATCTCTTAAATCTAGAGAACTGTTGACATCATTAAGAACTATGAGGACCTTTTTTCTTTGAAGCATTCGCTTAATTTACGGGGGTAACACCTTTGTGCCTATGTTCAGATCTTTGTTCTCTAATACTTCACGAAGAATTTCCTGCAGTACATGAACTAGTCCATGCTTATGTGATTCTGCCATTACATTTCGGAAAAAGCAATGACATGAGAGTTTCGATGATATACAGCTTCAGCCGTTGTTGACTTGCCTATACCACCCAACCCCCATATTCCCACAATGATCACACCGGTTGATCCAAAGGATAGTAACGATTCAATGTCTTCAACGCGTGATTTCATTCCAATAATGCGTTTTGAATCAATTGAGGGTGCAGGCATATGCTGCAATTTCTTTTGAATGTCAGAAACAATTTCCTCGATTAGCTTGGTCTCATCCCTGCAGTGCATAATAAAAGAAGAACAAATACAGGCTAGTAAGTCCAATAAGCCACTAGAACCTAACTTTTTTTTTTTTTTTTTATCATAGCATCAAACACAGTATTGATTCTCGAACAAAATGGTTTACATATGCTGAGGTTTAACATGCTGTAACTAGTTAGAGTTACTATTGACATCGCTTTAACCACAACTTTAGTTAGTTTATAACTTGTGTAAAGTCAAAGTAATGCTCTGGATTACGCACGAGGAAAAAAGAGAGAACAAGTGATTGAAAATATCTGCAGTTGAGAGAAAACACTTCCCTGTTCATAGTTGATTCTGTATAAAATTGCAGACCTCTGTTTTGTTGATTTAATCGAGTTTTCCATGTCCTCAATTACTTGTTAGTGATCCACCCATCCACCCAACAATACACACACACACGCGCACGCACGCACACCATACAGTCACTAAACAAAATAACTTACCTGATGACTTTCGAATCCCAGCCCTTGAGATTAGCTATTTCTTTCGAAGCATGTCTCCAACTCTCTACTTCTTGAGAACTGCAATCACTTTCATGCTTGCAAATTGCGTCTCCATAGCTCCCAGTCAGATCTTGAACATGGCTTGGATCAAGTTGGTGAAAAACTGGCAAAACCTTCTGTCCTTTGGTCTCCATGCACTCAAGAATCTTGGAGAGTTCCCTCAAACAGAAAGTGGAATCTGCATAATTTTCAGAGAAAATGACTACCGAAATATATGACTCTTCAATCCTTTCCAAGAGGGCAGGCTCAATCTTTTCTCCTCCATGAAGTTTATAATCGATGTAAGCATGAATTTGGTTTTGACACAAAGCCTTGTAAAGATGACTTGTAAAACTATTGCGGGTGTCTGCGCCTCTAAAACTGAGGAACACATCGTACTTCCAATTCGAAGGAGTAATGGTAGGAGTGGAAGCCATACAAAAAAAGGCCTGATATATGTGTAAATAAGGTTTCTACGTCTGATAATTATTCCCTGTAACAAGCAAAAAGATAACAAATGATTATAATGATCAGTAACATAACAAGTAAAAATCATGTTGGCTATGATCCTTATTCGTTAAAACCAAAGAAAATATGTTCAAAGCCAAAGCCATATTATCAAAACCAACCGGAAAATAAAATTGGAGAAGAGAAAACCAGAAGGCAGCCAGCAAAAATACGAAGCAGCGGCATAAAAGAACAGAAAATAGACCCCAAAACATGGGCTAAAAACATACAGAACCCCTTTGAACTATTGGTTGTTTGGATTGACAATCCTTTTTTTTTTCTTTAAGTCTATGGATTAGGAACTCAACATTTTGGTGGTTTGATTTTGATTTATTTTGGAATGTTGATTGTGATATTAAAAGAATTGTTTTGGTGGTTTTTTTGGAATAATTATCTGAAAGTTGTGATGGTAAAGACTTGCCGGTGAATAATGATAGAGGAGGTTCTAATTCAAATACCTCATATTTGATGTACTAAAATCAAAAGAACAATAGTATAGAGGATGTAAATTAAAGTGGTCGGTGGTCTAGGGTGCGCAAAATCAGATGCAGGAAATAAGACCTTAGAAAACACAAGGGAATACTACATTGGTTCATGAATGTTGATCTAGAAGTAAACCATAACCTTCAAAAGAATTCCTTAAAACAAATTGTTGAACAAGATCAAAATGCCGAAAAGAAGATTGATATAGATGGGTCAGAAGAGAATGAATCACTGAATTATACAGAAAACTTAGCAGATTTATTTATGACTAGTGAGATAGAGTTAAATCCAAAAAGATATATACTCGCAAACGTAAGATGATCATAACTTTCAATTCAATTATTAAATCATATTTTTCTTATTCTATAAGGGGGTCCGCTTGCTTGGAGGCCAATTTCGTAATTTTTTCTAGACTTTCCTGGATTTCTAAACTCCCAAAAGAGATGTAAAGAACAGATCAGGAATATATAAAAAGAAAACTATTAGCCAGGGAAGAAAAGAGGATGAAAATAGACCAACAACAAGAAATAGCAAGAAAAAGTAACAAAGAGAGGAGCTAGCGAATGGAGGGCAGTACGTTGGAAGATTGCTTGAGATCTTACATCTAACAAATAAAAGGCTATGATCAAACAAAAGTGTGTTAGCACACAGTCATTTTGAGCTAGATGGATCAGGCAATAGGAAAAGGGTATATATATATATAAATAAATAGCAAAGAACAAACAAAAAGATTTCAACTCAAACAGAGAGATTTCATTGACATTTGCTACCGAAACAGCTATAGAGAAATTCATCGACGTATAGGGAACATGTTTACCAGTTATTCAAGGACAGCTTGGTGATCTTCAACCCTCTATGCACCATAACGCTAAAAGGAGACCAAAATATATATATGTAATGTTTTTTGAAGAGAAGTTGAGGTCAGTTTCCAGGAAGGAATGCTTGCAACATCATCCTACCACCGTTTACTAGCATACCGGGGGTTGACTATTCAAAAAGGAGTTAATTTATATTAGGCCTTGTGATTTATTGGAAAAAACTTTATAGTCCATCTACAATGAAAATTAATTATTAATTTAATAGTGTACCTCCATGGCATGGCTTGACTCATGACCATACAAAGACTGGACATTTTTTGTAATAAATTATTCTAATCAGTTGAATCGATGGCCGACCAGTATACGTGATGCTTTAGATTTTATTAATTTTTATGTCCAACTAACCCCTCCAAATTGCATCTAACATTGAAGCACTACTTGCAAAAAGAAATGTTTGTCTATCAAGTAATGACCATCCAATAAATTCTTTAGAGGGTGGTTTTTTTAATTGAAAATATATTAAAATAAAAATTTAAAAATATTTTAATTATTTTTTTCAGCAAATTAAAAAAAAACATCTAAAATATATTAATTTAATTCTTTAATTTTTATTTAAAAAAAAAAGTTAATTACATAAACAAACACATCACGTCATTTATTTCTTGAGCATCACAACCAGTTCGAAAAATAATTCTAAAATGAATCATTTAATTAAAAAAATTTTTTCCTATAGGAAAAAAGGGTAAATGTTTTGACTAAAAATTAATGGAAATTACATTAATTGGAAAAGGAAAGATTAAAACTAAAACAATTAGTTAAAACCAGCAAAGAATTAAAAAAAAAATGATCTCAAGATGTAGTGTCAATTTGGCCCCGTTTATTTGTAGGAAAATAGTTTCTTTTGGGAAAGTGGTTTCCTTAGAAAGTAAATTCTTGAAAAGTAAATTACTTTCCGATGTTTGGTAGTGTTATGAAAAATGAACTGGAAAACACTTTCCAGTGTTTGATTATGTTATGAAAAATAAACTAGAAAATAATTTATTAATGAATTATTATTTTTTTAAATTTATCTAATATATGAAAAATATTAAATATAAATATTTAATCACTTACAATAAAAGAATAAAATCTAAAAAGTGTAATGATGATTTTTTTTAATTTCTTATATTCATATATAGCTTATTTTATAAAATATAACTATATATATCATATAATATTATAGAGATATAACCTTGTGAAATTTTTCATAAATAAAACTTATTAATTTTTTTTTCAATTTTAAAAGCTTAAAATATGTTTTTTTTTTTTCATATGAAGAAAGCCAAATTAGTTTATGGTATTAAGTAAGAGTTAGATATTTGGGTTTTTTGGTATGAAGATTTTTTTAAAAAATAAATAAATACAAAAATATTTTGATAGATTTTTTGGATAAAGATTGTTTTTTTTTTTTTTACGGGTATAAGCAATTATCCCTGTAATATCCCTTTAATATATATCAAATAAGTATTAAGAAATAAATATAAATATCTTACATCAAACATAGTCATGCATAGATATTAAGTTTTAATGTAATACTCATACACATTAGTTTAAATTAACAAACATAAACATGCTATACCGAATTAAACAAGTAAACATACTTGTCAAATAACAAACATAAACTTTCTTATCATAGTGAAATCATCTTAGCAATCAGGCTTGTAGCAACGTTGGTTCACAAAATTCTGAACCCAAATTTTCCTCAAATTAGCATTTTTTACCATAAATGCTTTTGCCAACATTTCATGTTGGACCAAGTGATCAAATGCATTCCCAAGAGTGATCTCATCAAAGCCTTTAATTTTCATCACTTTTGTATATAGCTCATTAACATCAAGTTGATTTTTGCTGAGGCTTTGGATTGCAAATGCTACATCTCCAATATTTTTAGACAACTTTTCAACACTATCATCTTCATACATGCGATTTCTCTTACTATGTTGCCTCTTTTATGCACTAGAAGAAGATGTCTCTTTTCCTTTTGAAGTTTTTTCATATTCCCCTTCATTTTCAATTGAAATTGATTGCTCTTGAGTGTTCTCTTCCAAGTTGATATCAGCATATGATTTGACATAATTTCCGGTTGCCATATATTTTCCAACAACAATTGTCATTGCCTCGTACATATCAAGTTTTTTGTTGAGATACTTGTCATGATTGGGATGTGCCTGTTCATAAAGTTTAGAATATGCAATTTTTTAGTTCCTTGTATAACATTTTGGAAACAAAAGTAAATATGAAAATTACGAAGAGTATAATATTTATCATACCTTCAGTTCTTCATCATAAACATCTTCCGAAACTATAATCATCTTCAAACAATCATCCCAACCAAAGCCATTTTTATTTTTAAGCTTGGTTATTATTCCCTATTCTTTTTTCACAGTTTTGAGATGATTGTTAACATGCTTAGGCTCGCATTGCACGTTGAATTTTTTACTAATTTCTGTAGCCACCTTAACAAAAGATTCTGCTCTAAAGGTGGAAGAAGGTTTGTTTCCTTTAAGTGACTTCTCAGCTAATATCTCAAGTAGCATGTAAGACATAGGCTTAGACCATGTAAAGTGCTTGCCCTTGCATTTTTCATTCTGTGTGGTACTCATTTCTACAAAAAAAAAAGTTACAAATTTATACAAAATATAATCATACAATATTTAGATTTAATAAATTAAATATAAAAACTACAATTAATGTTTAAAAGAGAATACATAAAATACATAAGAAATTATAATAAAGTTAACAAACAATCCAAATACATAACAAAGATAATACAAACTCAAGCAAGACATAATAAAAACAAACACATATAATTAACACTCAATTATTAGTTTCTTTGAGTGTTATAATCATTTCATATGGTTGATGCAATCATTTCTCTTTTTGTTATCCACTCCCTATTCTCTTTCATCTCCTCCTGTTGATTTAAGTTGATTGTTTGTCTAATTGGTTCACTTTTTGAACATATTTCTTCAATAAGAAAGTCATTTGGATCAACTCTCATAATGTGATTATGAATAATACAACATGCAAGCACAACATCTACTTGTGTTTTATAAGACTAAAAAGATTTTTCATCAATTGATCTAAAACGACTCTTCAAAATACTATACCCTCGCTCAATAACAATTCTCAATGAAGAGTGTCGAAGATTAAATAATTTCTGGTGAATTTTATCTGACAAAGTGGGTTTTGTTCTGATATCCTGAGCTGCAAGTATTATGGTAAGGAGCTTCATTTATGAGTCTTCCAGTGGTACAAAGAACTGACTCACTGACAGCTAGTA
>Ga0325414_1000479_pt1 | contig 32462 bp, 25 predicted proteins | sample PopdelMetagenome_8_FD_206183 | JGI IMG/M metagenome (GOLD analysis project Ga0325414, IMG submission 206183) | Populus deltoides microbial communities from Bellville, Georgia, United States - Leaf-PdKOR-R3 | ecosystem: Host-associated > Plants > Phyllosphere > Phylloplane/Leaf | place: USA... | reverse complement strand
GGATCAAATGCAGGCATGGCGTGCCTAAACAATGCCCAGGCTACAAGGGTGACAGCAGGGTATGGGAGTTCAGAAAGTAGCAGTCAGATGGAAATTGACGCATTTATTCATCTTTTTATTTATTTATGATGCCCTCTTGAACCAAAAAGCTTCTTCTTTTATTTTTATTATAAATTAAATTAAAAGACGAGGTCCTTTCACCGCTGCCATTAATGTGCTGCCTCAGTGCCTCCTGCATTTATTCACACTACAAAAGTAAAATTTTATTGTGGTCTCAATTGTTTTGTCTTAAATTTTAAATGTTAGGAGAGATAAAGTTATCTAAAAAATGAAGGGAGAGTTTTTTATTATAGTATGAATCTTGATGTTAATGGATTTGTTTTTAAAAAAGAGATTTGATGGAGATGGTTTTAATCTCTAATTATGTTATATAAAGTAGATCAAGAACTAAATTAAACCCTTTTAAAATAAATAATTATGATGGACTGAAAAAAAAGAAAACTAAATTGCAAAGATGCTTTAAAAATCATTCAATCATGTTAGATATATTTTTAAATAAGATTAGAAATTTTTATAAATATATTTTTAATTTTTTAAATAATTTTATGTAAAATATTTGAAAAAATAAGCATGAATACTCAATGAAAATAAAAAAAAATATTTTTTTCATTTTTTTTATTTTGAATATTTATTTCTCAAAAATAGAGTTTTGGATGAAGAGTTTTTTTTTTTTTTTAAATTTAAATTGATTTTTAAATTGACATAAAATTAAAAAGAATATAATTTAAAAAATGATCTGGCAGCATCATGCGGGGGGAAAATAGTCAGATCTAAATAATTGTCATTATAGAGTCAAGTAGCCTTTGAGTATATCTTTAGAAAAAGGTTGTCCTCTTGTGTGTGCACCATCTGACAGGTCGTCCATGCCAGGTCATGCCGTGCGTACTGCATGCAACACACTTATTTGATTAATAGCCGTTTATATTGTGGTGTCAATTATTTTTTATTTTAAAATAATATTTTTTAAAAAACATTATTTTTATAATTTAAAATAAAAAAATCTTTAATTTTTTTAAAAACATTTTTTAAAATACAAAAACAGGCAGTCAAGTGATTTAAGGTACCCTCATTTGTTTACTTTTGTTTGACACTTCAACGACTCCGATTGAGATTTATTAGTGCTCTGATTAGTGAAAACAAAAGATAATTAAATTTATGATATGTACCCGTACGCGCTCTACACGGTCTCGACTCTCGAGCCGGTTTTTTTTTTTTCTTTTTTTAATATAAAAATTAATGTTAAGAACGTGAGGAATTATTTTATCAGTGTTATTAAATCTCATTAAACAGATGAAGTTTTTCTAACTTAATTTTATATATTACTCATATTTTTAATTAAATTATATAAAAATAACCTGATTAAAATCAATTAATTTTTAGCAATTTAAAAATAAAATGGATAACTGGCAAAAACATAACTTATATTTAAAAAAAATTCGAGATAACAATTTTTTTTAAATATTGAGATGGTACCATATTTGATTGACCCCATTAACCTTGCAACCCGAGTCATGGACTCCACTTAATTTAATAACTGTTGTTTTTGTAAATTATTTTTTATTTAATTACATGATAAAAAATAGATACTTTTTATCAACCATAAAATATAGTATATATTTATTTGAGATCATGATAACCCAGTAAAAAATAAATAAAAATAAAATATGAAGTCTATTTCTCAACTAATCTAATATTAAAGGATAAAAAAAAATAAAAAAAATTGAATGACTAAAAACTAAAATAAATAAATTGGGTTTGTTGGGTCAACCCGCCAAACCCATGTTTTGGGTAACCCAGGTCAACATGTTAAATCCGCGAACCAATTCACAAACCCCATTGAGATTAATAACTTTTTTTTTAATTATATGATCACAAAAACAGACGATTGTAAAATTGAGTACCAACTTAACACTGAGACTTTTTTTTTAAATCGCGATAATCTCATATAAAATAAAAATAAATAAATTATAAAATTTAGTTTTAAATCAACCCAATATCAAAAGATGAAATAAAAAAATAAATATTTTTTTTTAAAAAAGTTAAACCCAACAAACCCAGAGCGGGGTCAACCCGTGAGTAGATCCATTGACTTTCTAAAGTTTAATAACATATTTTTTTAGTTATATGATAAAAGAAATAGATAATTATAAAATTAAGTTCAATTAGAAAACAAAGAGAAAAAAGTACCCTACCAAACCCATGAATTGGAGCAACTTGAGTTATCATGCCAAACTCGCAATCCAAGACATTAACTCCACGAAGTTGAATAACTTGAGTTTTTTTTTTTAAAAAATTTATTTACCTAAATATTAAATAATATAGACAATACTGTCATACTGAGATATTTTTTGAATACCAACTCAATGTTAATATTTTTTTTTTGTTATTGTGATAACTATATAAAATATATTAAAATAAATTATCAACTTTAAATCCTAATAAACATATAATATAATTAAAAATAAAAATAAATAAATAACCAAAACATAAAAGACCAAAATGTTAAAAAACAATACATAACGATATTTATTGTAATTCGGGTGAGATTTAAATGTGTTTGTTTTTGTAATAGTTATTGTGGTTGTTATTTGAAAAAATTAATTTTATTATCACCAACCAAAAACGTTCTCTCAAAATCTGCACGCTTATTGAGCCAGGACTCAACCCCATTACCATTTACATGTGAAGCAACCCACTGGATCGCAGCCCATGAATCATCATATGTTATAGGGAGAGGGTGCTCTGGGGCTCTTCTGTATTGAACGGACACAGCAATAACATTAGCTTGGTGGGCTAAATTAGTGAGGTAGTTAAGGTACATGGAAGAGAAAGGAGACTCAAAGCAAAAGGCACCACCATGGATGTATATCAGGAGAGGGAGTTTTCGGCTTGGATCTTTGATTTTGGGGATAAAGAGACGGACAGACAGGCTGTTTTCCTATGAGACCACAGTGTCTTTGGATTGGACTCCTGTATGAGGGTCATTGGATAGTGGTACAGTCTCTGCGTCAGCTGTGATCCTCTTTACCTTGACATTTCTGTAAACGCGAAGGGGGCGAAATCATGAAGTATTTCAGTGGAGTTTGATGAATCCATAATTTCAGAGGAGAAACAAAAAGCAAAAATCTTTGAAGTGAGTAACGTGTTATTCCTTGTTTCAGAGGAAAGATCGATGAGACGAGGGAAGCACTGTGGAGGAGGAAAGCAGTGGAGGAGAACAGATCGATGAGACGGGGCTAATTTGGATGTTGGAGAACAGACATTAATTAAAAGCCACGTTTTCTGAATAGCGGCCACAACAAAAGCAAGCGAGACTTGCTTTTTTGCTGCTCCTGCGGTTGGAACTTAGATTTTTATCGAACCCATGCATCAAAATGTGTGGTTTGTAATTAACTAAATAGATAAAAATTATTGACACACCTGAACATAAAAGCTACCATAAATAAACACAGTAAAAAATATGTTTTTAATATATTTATACTGTTTACTATCTTTTCCAAAAAAATTTAAAATTAAAAAAAAAAGTAAAAAAAAATATTTTTTATTTTTAATGATCTAATTATAATCGTAAAAGGAAAAGGATCAATTTAAAAATTAAAAACCCTCTCACCATGCAACCTATTTTTTTTAATCAAATAGTCTGTAGTCTTAATTCAAGGATCTATTTTTCTTTGCTTTGTCTCTTAGATAGCAAATGAATGGTTATGATTTATTTTTGAAATTTAATGATTGATCTTGGTTTATTTTGTTTTTAAGATATAAAAAATTTTCACCTATAAATAGATGGTTACACACATAAACGGAGGAGAGGCAAAAATTAGAGAGAAATTTAGGGGAAAGTCCAGAAAATAAAAAGAAAGTAATTCTCCCATATTATCTTCCTACACCCACACAATGCCAAAAAACACTAAACCCATTATATCCATACCGGCTACCAGCCAGATGAAAGGCAAAGGAAAATAATAAAAAACTAGCCAAAGACGACCACATATCTCTTTCCCAGCCTTGAACCATCCATCACTATCAATATCTCAACAAATCATTCAACCTATACCAACCCAGAAATCCACAACTGGAATTGTCGTTCCAATCCCTCCTTTAGGTCTCACAAAAGCACCCATCACATAACCGACCATCAATCCCCAGCCCTTCCACTTATTGCTTTCTCCCCACACTAATACCAACCACAACCTTCAACTTCCAGCTATAGACCAAGCTTCCCCTCTTATTTGATTCCTCAAAAACTGGCACCCCACGAATAACCTCCCTCCCTCTCCATCAACTCCTTATTTTTCCAAAACCAGCTCCTACTGTGGTAGCCTCATCCAGTCTTACCCACACAAAGAAAAAACTCGGCCTTCTCCCTGCCAAACCAACCCATTATCGACTCATTATTAGCATACCCACGACAAGTATAGGCCATAACCGCAGCTGCATTGCGAGTAGTACGCAATCCATCATAGTCTCCTCCTTTCATTGTCAGTCACGATAGCACAACCACTTCCCCTTTCATCTCTTTTCCCTGTGACCACATCATTAGTCTCCTTCCATCCATAAAAATCCTCATTTGCAGATAATAGAGAGGAGTAAATCTGAAAACATAAGAATATAAGTTATACTAGAGAAAAAGAGAGGTAGACCTGAGGAAAAAAAATATTAAAATTGATAGATTTGTTTGTGTGATTTTTTTGGGTTTTGCAGGTGGCGACAACTCTCACCTCCAGCACAGGAAGAAAGAAGAGAAGAAATCACTCTTGATTCACTGGTTTTCTTTTCTTCACTAGTGGCGATGGTGCGTGAAAGATCCACTCGCCACCACTATAACTGCAACTTAAAAGTTTCCCAACATTGTTCCCAAATTCCCAATAATTTCTCCAAATTTGTTTGTGAATTTTTGTAAATATTTAATGTGTTTGGATTATTTTGAATTTTGGTGATTTGTAATTTGATAATTGCGGGTGTGTGTGAGTAAAATATAGTAAAAAGTAGACCGTGTGTGATTATTTTGTTTATTGCTTTTTTTTACTTTGTGTTAAATGAATGACAAAAAAAAAAGGAAAGATAAAAAAATTAATTAATTAAATGTTTTTAATTGCATATGGTTAAATCTCTAAAAAAAAATATAAAAAATTATATCGTTTAGTATTTTCACATGAAAATTCAAAATATGTATTTGCATGCATTTTTGGATTTAATAACTAGTTTAATGAATCCATGAGAATTTGGTCAATATTCCAATAATAATCAATCCTTTAATTAATGAGAATTAATAGTTAATATTCTAGTATAAAACGCTAGACCTATAGGTTAGGCTGATATTTGAATATCAGGAGTTGACCAAAAAATTCTTAGAGTTATTTTAAATATTTACCAATTTTAATTAGAAGTATTTTTCACCTTAATATATAAATTATATAAAATATTTTGTCATAATAATTTAATTGGGTACATGAGTCCATAATGAATTCTAAACACCCGATTTATTCATACGAATAAATTTCAATTCTAAACGATAAATAGACTACCAGTTAGGAACCCATTAGAACCTTTAAACCACATTCAAAACCAAACAAAACAGCTTATCTTAGGAAGGATGTGCTAAGTGTGCTGATACCTTTCCTATTCATAATCAGTCCCTTATCCTTTGAATATCTGATAAAACCAATATACCTAAGTTTCTAATCGACCTTGAACCAAACAACTAGGTGTATACGTTTCTTATAGTATTGGACTAACCATAATCAGTCCCTTATGACTCTACTAGGGATGATATTGTTTCTTATAGTATTGGACTAAGCTTTGTGTATTAGATGTGGTTTATCTGTTTTTATGAGTTTAAATTTTTACATTTGGCTTATTTTATTTTATTTGTGCTTTTATCCCAGGTGTATATGTTTTCATTCATTATTAGTTTATTTTTGATATATCACTCTGGGATGAGCATATAGAAACTTCAAGTTAGGTTGAGGAGTAACAGTTTACCCTATGACTTTCAGTCACGGTTTAAGTTTATGAAACCATCCAACTCTTTGATGAGTGCTTGGATTGGTAGTGATTGATATAAGTACCATTCAATTACCTACTGAACCCCTATATTGCCTTTATAAGGGTGATTACTAAAACATTGAGAGTCTTCTTTTTAGAGACCAAGTAGTAAGCTTACCCCCTGTCCCACGTAAAAAGATTAGAATCTGTCTTTAGGGTGTATGCTCGCAACACATTATTTTGCATCAAGGCAAGCCTTTCTTGAAGCATTTTGACTTTAAGACTTTCAAGTGACACAATAGCCGTCACTTAGGAAATTTTTGTTACAGAGTTTGGGCAAGAATCAAAATTTATGTTCATTATGATCACGTGTCACCTCTTGAAGGGCGATTTCTTCATATAAAAATATGCTCATACATTTGAGATGCATGTATCCTTATATGCATATATCCTTAAAAGGTTGAAACCTAGGTCACCCATCTAAGGTTTATAACACTTGACTGAGAGAAAAGATGAAAAACAAAGAAAGAGCTCAGATAAAAGCTCATTATCAAAAGGAAATTGAGAGCATCAAAGGTAAAGTCGTTAGACTCATAAATCTACTCGAATAAGTATTGGGTTTCAAGAATGGAAAAGGAACGTTTTCATAGCCTCTCGTGAAAGCACCGTGAGCCCGCGTCTCTCATACATCTCAGAACTTTGGGGCAGACTTAGTAACTGGGCAACATTTTGTCCATCCAACCAACTCAAGCTCAAGTCACTATATATCAAACAATAGAAGGACCTTCTAACGATAAGTCTACATGTCCCATAAACCATGATAAATGAGTCTCTCTAAAAGAGAGATTGAGAGTAGTAGAAAGGAATAATCTAATTGACCCTATATTAGCAGGTGAAGTTTGTTTGGTTCCAAAAAAAATTATGATGCCAAAGGAGTTTAGAGTGCCAGACTTCATCAAGTACATTGGGCTAGAATGCCTGAACACCCATCTTCGGTTTACTACAATAAGATGGTTAAAGTGATCCATAAAGATAAAATGTTAATCTATTTCTTTCAGGATAGTCTCCCAGGCCCTGCATTGAACTGGTATATGAGACTAAATAGTACCAAGTTTAATATATAGAAGGATCTGACAGACACCTTCCAAAAGTAGTTAAATTCAACCTAGAAATAGCTCATAACAGACTAGCCTAATAGCTATGGAGAAAGGAAACCAAGTGTTTGTGAGGACATATGTGCAAAAATAGCGAGATAAGGCAATACATGTGCAACCTCCACTGATAAAAACAAAAATGGTGATGTTGTTCACCACACCTCCTAATCCTTTTATTATAAGCATTTGATTGGAAGCTGAGCTCATCATTTTTATAAAGCCATGAGGATTGCTGAAAGAATTGAACAAGTTATCAAAAAAAAAAAATTAGTGGTCCTACCATAGATTCCAGAACAATAATAAGAGATGAATAAGAAGATGGCTCTGAAAGGGAAACCTTATTTGTATGGTCCAGCTAGGTCTCCCTGTTTCTGGACTTATTGCCCCGACTCCATTAAATCCCATGCAGCCACCATTTCCTATGCAATATAATTCAGATGAGAGATTTGAATATCATAGTGGGGTCTTAGGCCATTTGATTGAAAATTGTTAAAATTTTCAAGTATCAAGTTCGGAAAATGGTGAGCAAGAAGTAGGTTGAGTTTGTGAAGGATGGTTTCATCGACCATATTGTTACTGGATAATCACAAACATAACAAAGATCAATAAGAGATGATAAGACACAAATGATTGTTGGAGAAGCTAATTAGGGTGTTGCATTGTCAACGATTTTGTTATGGAATTTTGCTATTCAACATTTTTATTTTAGGATCACATCTCATCCTTTTAATGAAATATTTCTTTTCCTTGCCTCTTTGTTGTTCTGAAATCAATAGATGTTTAGTAAAATATTTTGATTAAACTCCAACATGTAAAATTAAGGTTAATCAATCTTGAAAGACTAAAAGTGTTTTGATTGTAGAAATGACTCGATGTTCATTAAAATGACATGATAAACAAATATTAGGACCAAAAAATTTTTGAACTCATATATGAATTGAACCACACATCATGTAGCTAAGTTTTAGTAGTATGCATAATGACATGTAATGGATTTTGTAGTTATGGACTTGTGAATCATGATTTTTTGCAAGTCCAAATCATTACACTAGATGAAGTCAAAATTTATCAGTTCTAACCGACTTTGCTTGAAAAGAGAAAAGACCATCTTTGTTTATTCCTTTCACAATTCTTGAAATACATATACATTACAACCATTTTTTTGGCCTGATGGAATATTTATCTAAAAATAGAAACTCTGACATGAATCACACCCCCACACTAGGTGAAAATGAGGGATTTTTATTTGAAAAAAATAAAGACAATAGTAGAATCAATAGTGAAGGGAATGTTAAGAATGAAAGCCCAAAGATTGAGAAAGAGCTAAAAATGAAAAAGCCCTAGACTAGGGGGCATCCAAGAAAACTTTGAGGAAGGTTGTGTGAAAACTAATAAGTGAAAATCACCCACACTTAAAGGTAAGTCACGGTTAAAGGTAGGAAAATTCCTATTGAGTCTAGAAGGGAAAAAGAGGTTTATAATTGAGGAAAGACATAACAAATGCCAAAAGTCGATGCCGAGGGCAAGGGTAAAAAAAACAAAATAAAAAAAGATATTGAATTAAAAATAGAAATAAGGAAATAACGAGGCTAATGACTGGCAGAAAACGATGACCTTTCCTTTGAATGGAAATTTAAGATAAAGAAGCATTGGGAGATAAATGATGGGCAAAAGGTTTTAGTATCCTCTTTAAGTTTGAGATTAATGATGAAAAGAGTGATATGATTAAATGCCAATAATTGATCTTGATACCACTGAAAGTTCTTGATTGATGAAAAATGAGGCACAATTATATGCGTCATTATTTGATTATGATGGAGTTTCTTGTCTAGTTTTAGGAAATGAGATTTATTGATGAAATGTATAGCATGGTTATATGTCATTTATTCCACAAGGATAACAAGAGAAAGAGAGTTAATGAATAGTTGATGTTGATTCTAGGTTTTTAAAACCCTCAAACACCGTTTGAACCTGTGAATTCATTTATTTATTAGCCATGAAACCTAGCCTTCATTACGTGTCTTTAAAAGCCCTTTTTAGTTAAGTAACCAATTTGAACCAATAAATGGTGCTCTAAAAACTTGAAGAGTTTTTCCATAAAAGTCGTGGTTTCATGAACTAAGTTACCAGTTATTATGCATGTTAATCAAATAGATGCTCAAAAGAGATAATTTCTCAATGGAACCTCGAGTCTTTACTCAAACATCTTGCCGTTGAAATCCATAAAAGGTTACCTCGTCATATACCATCAAATGACATACCCAAAATTAGAGGTTAAGATTGACACTAAGAACCATAGAAAAACTATCTTAATCTTGTAACGAGTCAATTTATATTTTCAAAATACAAGACAATCAAAGAATTGCATATGTTGAATGTCGTATGTTGGGTCTTTAACCAAAGAAGCTTAATTTTCAAAATACTTTAAAAATACTGGCATCTCTCTAATTTCATTTCAACAATTAGATTTGAATAGATATGATCTTTGAAGTTTATGAGTTGATTCCTGAACAAAGAAAATTTTCAGAAAAAAAAACATTGACTGAGTTTGCAAAATCCTTGACAAAAATTGACATCGACACTTTTTGAACAGTTGAGCAGCTAGGGGGCAATACAGTAGACCCTGAGAGGGAAAAAGAGCACATTTAGATCAACTAAGGGCAATGTTGCTAAAAAATAACATATGATTAAATCAACTCTAGCAACAGTTGAGAGTAACGCTATACTTGAGAGGTATCTTCATGTTTGAAATTTTGGCTTACCATCTGAAATATGGTTATGATTCGTGAAGGATGTTATCATATGGGTGCATTTGATATATGTTGGAAAGATGCACACCACTAAGATTAACTCTGAGACAATCTGCTTGGAATCCCATTGATTCAAAATGAATTTCACCACACAAATATGGTTGGTAAAAGGGAATATCAATTATGATGACAATGCATTTCTTTTCACAATCTGGTTAGACTGACTGAGAGGAATTTATGTCTGAATGATTTGATAGTTTCATAAAAGTTGATGATAACATATTCTTGAAGAATAGATTTTAATTGAAGGCAACTTCATGGATGATTGACAATCCAAGATAAGGTCGACGCTAAAAAAAATTTAGATGATTATTGGCAGACTACATATAGTTGATCAGATGGCAGTTTTAGGAGAATATGGAAAGTTAATGATGTGTTAAACTCCTTTATAATGAATCAAGCAATACCACACTTGGGGGTATGATCAGACTTGATAAACAAGAAAAGCAGTAATTGTCTTGGATAGCTCGGGATGGGCACTATATTTACATTTAAGTGAAGGACTGACATACGATAAACTCAAATGAACTCACGAGTAAAAAAAAAAAAAAAATAGAGAAGGCTTTAGATAGCAAACAAAGGCACCCTATGATGATGGAGCATCAAAGAGGGAGGGCCTATATTTCAAGTTAGGTAACGAAGCATTCATGCCATCTAACACCAAGACATTGCATATATGTTTTTGATTTTTTTTTAAGAAGATCCTCATCGAAATCTAGTAAGATTTTGATGAATCAGAAAGGGCAGGTCACCCGTGAAATAGATTAATTTTTGAATTTCAAAAAAGACAGGTTACCCATGAAAATAAACCATTTTTTCTGAAAGGGCAGGTCGCCTATGACAATAGATCAATTTTTAAGTTTCAAAAAGGACAGGTTACCCGTAAAAATAGACCATTTTTTCTAAAAGGGTAGATCTCTAGTGAAAATAGATCAGTTTTTTAATTTCAGAAAGGACAGGTCCCTTGTGAAAATAGACTAGTTTTTGAATGGAAAGGTTACTCGTGAAAATAGACTAGTTTTTAAATTCAAAATAGGCAGGTCATCCCGTGAAAATAAACTAGTTTTTTCAAAATGGACAGGTCGTCCATGAAAATAAACTAGTTTTTGAAGGAGCAAGTCACCCATAATAATGAGATCATTTTCTTTTAAAAAGCAAAGTCTTTAGATGAGTGGATCACCCAGCAAACCGGGAAGACACTTTTTCTTTACAAGTTTACTATGCAAAATATTGATGAGGTTTTGCTTCGTAAGCATTGTAAAGAGGGAGCATTTGTTGCTACCCAATTTTTGATAAATGTTTTTTTAAAAAAACCAAAAAAACAAAAAAAAACAAAAAAAACCCAAAAATATGTTTTTGACGTATTTGCGGCGTCTTTTCCAAAGAATTTAAATTAAAAAAAAAAGAGAAAGAAGAAAGGAAAAAAAGAAAAATGCATTTTATTTTTAGTGATCTAATTATAATTGTGAAAAAGAGAGGACCAATTTGAAAATTAAAAACTCTATCACTAAGAAACCCATCTTTTTTAATCAAATGGTCTACAATTAATTCTTTTAATTCAAGGGTTAGTTTTTCTTTGTTTTGTCTCTAAGCTAGCAAATGAATGATTGTGATTTATTTTTAAAATTCAATGGTTGATTTTGGTTTGCTTTGCCTTCAACCCAAATAAAATTTTCACATATAAATAAGTGGTTACATACACACACAAAAAGGGGAGAGACTGAAACTAAGGAGAAATTTGGGGGAAAGACCAAAAAATAAAAAGATAGTAATTCTCACATATTCTCTCCTCACACCCATTCACACAACACAACAAAAAAACCCTAAACCTGTTATACCCACACTGGCTACTAGCTACATGAAAGGCAAAGAAAAAAATAAAAAAAACTAGCCAAAGACAACCATATATCCCCTTCCAAGCCTTGGACCATCCACAACTGTCAATATCTCAGCAAACCATTCAACCTATACCATCCTATAAATCCATAATTGGAACTACTATTCTAACACCACCCCTTTCTCGGTCTCATAAAAGCATCCATCATCGAACCAGCCATTAGTCCCCAGCCCTTCTACCTACTGCCTCTTCTACACACTAACACCAACCACAAACTTCACCTCTCCTCTGATTCCTCCAAAACTGGCACCGTACCCCACCAACAACCTCCCTCCCTCCTTCTCCATCAACTCCTTATTTGTCCAAAACCAGCTCCCACCGTGGTAGCTCTATCCAGCCTTACCCACATAAAAAAAACCTGGCCCTCTCTCTGCCAAACCAACCCATAATTGACTCATTAAACCATGAACATTTTTGTCTTTTCATATGGTGCATTAGGCATTATGAGTTTGTTTGAGGGCATTTTGGTTGATTTAATATATTTAAATATAAAAAATAGGTTTTAGGTAGGGGTGTTTTGTATTTTTGTATTTTTATACATAATAGAATTATACATGTACCCTTGGATACAAGAAATTTAATTCATTGGAGTTAGGGGTATTATGGTCTTTCAATTATTTTTTGTTAATTGTTAGTTTGGTTAATGGTAGTTACATAATTGACCATTAAAATAATATTTTTAATTTGGAAAAACTATTGGTGCTCCACTCCACGTGCCAACATGTTGGAGCCACTCATGCACTTTGTGTGGCGGCTCTAAGTGCTAAAAAAATGAGCTTTCAATGTCTCATATTATTCCCTGCGTCTCCTCTTCCATTTGAAACGGTACATGGTGTCCAGATGTTGTCGGTTTATCGTCGGTGACCCTTTCCCCCCTTCATTTCTCTCTCCTAAGTCGATAACACACTATGGTTCTCATTGTTATTGGTATTTCAGATTCGGTCCTTTAGCTTTGATTTTTGTATTTTTTTCATTTTTCCTTCTGTTAAAGTTTTGTTTTTTTTTTTTTAATTTAACCCATACTTTTTAATTTGTATAGATAATGTTTTTTGATTTAGTCCTTCTACTTTTAATTTTTATTTTTTATCCTTTTTCCTTTTGTCAAAGTTTTTATGGCTTTCAATTACATCATTTATAGTTTTTTTTTTCCAGTGATATTAATGATTCCAATTTTAGTTCATCTTCTTTTGATTTTTTTATTGTTTTTCTTAGTATTTTTATCAAGATTTTTATAGTTTTCAATTCTATCATTCAAATCAAGTTCATGGCTTTTATTTTTTCAATAATAATAATAAATTAAATTAGTGATGATAATAAAAATAATAGTAGTGATAGTGAAAATGATAATAATATTGATTGTATTAATAGTTGCAATAATAATATTGATGATAGTAATAATTGTGGTTATAATAATAATAATAATAATAATGGTTTGTTATGATGACAAAGATATTGATGATAATAATCATAATAGTAGACAATGATAATAATAATAAAAATGATGATTATTATATTAGTGTTAAAGGTATTAGTAGTAATAAAGATATTAATAATAATGATGGTGAAAATAATAATAACGATAATAGTAATACTAATAATAACAATAATTATATGTGAAGGAGAAGAAGAATACTAAATAATGATGATGATAATAAAAATACTAATAATAGTAGTAGTGATAATAGTGATAATAATAGCAGCAATAATAATAATAATAATAATAATAATAATAATAATAATAATAATTTTTCTTAAGATAGTAATAATACTAATAGAAGTGCTACTATTACTTATAATAGTAGTAATAGTAGTAATGATGGTAGTGGTGGTAATAGTAATAACAATAATAGTAATTTTAATAATAATAAAAATAATAATAGTGTTAATAATGATAATGGTAATAGTAATGATATTATTTATTAATATTAATAGTAATAATAGTTTTGATTCTAATTTTTTTGGATTGCTATTTAAAACAAAATTCGTATGTATTGGTGCTGGTAGAAGGTAGTAGAGAGCGGTTTGGAGGATTATATAGAGGGTGCTTTGGTTGGTTACAATCTCTCAACAGTCTATCCAAGTAGGTTTTCTCAACTACCAAGCATGTCCTACCTTGGTAGTAATACCTTCAAAAATCTGTTTTCAAGCAAGATTTTGGACATCTTTTTGTAAAACTTCTAAAACAATACCAAACTTCATGAGCTCCAAATAGATGAAGAGACCATCAACCAAATACAAAATCTTTATATTGAAGCCACAGACACTGACCATTCTCCTTCGGACACCTCCGAAGAAGAATTTCAAATTGATGAAATAGTAACCACTAGTGCTACTTCAGATGCCTCTACAGACTCCAAACAAGTAAACGTCCTAACCCAAGATCAAGAATTCATTCTTGAAGCTATCAAACGACTTGATGATCCTCATCTTCAAAAAACCTACTTGGATAGACTGTTGAGAGATTTTAACCAACCAGAGCACCCTCTATGTAACCCTCCAAACCGCTCTCTACTACCTTCTACCAGCACCAATACATACGACCTTACAAAAATTCTCAACAAAAAGAAGTCCAAAACCACAGTCACCATTCCAGAATTACATTCTGAGATTAAAACTCTTAAATCCAAATTACAAACCTTGAAACAAACTCACCAGAAAGACTTTGCCATATTACAACATCTCCTGTCTAAAATTGAAAGCCAGTCTGACACTGAATCTGAGACAGATGACCAAACCATTGAATCTCATGCATTACCCCATACACTTACAAACATTGAGCATATTCCAGATAATTTCTTGAATGTATTAACACAAATATCTGTATTAACACAAATTTCAGGTATACATTTTCCTTTCTATCTGTTATCTGGTATCAGAGCCTACTGGGATCTGGGTGGGAATAGTAACATAAAAGACAGTATTCTTAGAAAGAACAAGAGACCATTAGACTATAGGTATGCAACTGAATGGTGTAAGTCCCGTTTGAGTTTTAGGGCAATAAATCCATATAACTGGCAGCATGTTTCCTAGTTTATCTTTCCTTTCTATGGATTCTATCTTTCACATGACTACTTCAATTTTAGCTTCTTCTACCTCTGAACCTTCTGAAAGCAGAAAGATAGTACAAAGTGAAGAGATAACTATTGAAGACTTTACAAAAAACATTAATGACTGGAAAATTCCAAAAATTTCCCAAACTCAGATTTATCAAAAATTTAAATATGATATTTTCAAAATAGATTTTACTATCAAAACTGAAGAGCGAGATATTCAGCTTACCAAACCTTTTGAAACCATTCAAATCCTCTCTCAAAAATCCCTACAAAAACATCTAGCCCGAAACTACAAATATATTCATGTTGGCCTTGTCCAAGTCGGAATAAAACCCCTTACAAAAGAAGGCTTAAACACCTCCATTTTAGCTGTCCTCCGTGATGCTAGATTTCAAAACTTTTAAAACTCCCTCCTCAGTTCTATTGAGTCTAGCCTCTGCAGTGGTCCGGTATCATTTGATTGTTATCCAAACATAACCATATTACTCAAAGACAAAAATATCCTGCAAAGTATGCTACTACAAATAAAGACCCATAATTATGACATGCTCGAAGGATCTATCCCTGTTGCTCTCATATTTAAAATCCATTACAAAGCCATGTTCTCCGCCTTTGCCAGCAAACACAAATTCCAATCTTAAAAAGGCGAAACACTCCTACTACAAACATATTTATCCCGCTCAAACATTGTTGTCCCAAAAGCAATCTACTGGAAAGACATATCCCTACTAGAAGATTGGATCCTTGAAGGGGCGGCACCACCAAAAATACCACCACCACCTCAACCCAATGTCCAAATTAAAAATATTACCCAATACACAGATGGAAAAGTCAGATTGTCTTTCCACCGACACTTTATAAGTTCCAGATTCTCAGAAGCCTCTTCCTCTTCCAGTACAATAGATCTGGGAAGAATTTCCAAAATCCCTTCTGTTATCAATATCCCTTATCACACAAATCTTCCTAGAAAATCCACATCTGACATCCCTTCTACCAGTTTCCAAAATGCCGATTATACTACAAATATACCAAAACCAGTTTATATAGACCTTGAGCAACCATCTCCTCCAACTTCACCAACCTTTTCAACCATTACTGAAAACATCCAAAATGAGCTGAATGTCTTGACTTTAGAAAAGCATTTTATCATACACAAATCTCTTCTCAAAAGAGATTTTTATAGTGATCATAATAGGGAAAAAAGATTTTGGTTTTTTCAACACTTCCTCCAACAAAGAGATGATATTCAAAAACAATTTTATGCTTACATTGAGACTCATAACGTACAAATTTTATTCTTTGATTGGTTTGCATTCCATTATGCACTAGCACAACATATTACGTATCCATTTACATCCATTAAACATGCATGTCCTATTACAACCCGTTCCAAAACTCCTATATGGACCCTCACTAGTGGATCTACCGTTGAGTCTGATCATCCTCCTTTACGTAACATCCAACTTACCCACAAAGATCAAACAGTTGATGCAGCCCCATACAAATTACCTGGTGAAGATACCCTCACAAATACCAAACACATCATCCAACAAAACAATTTTACAAATACCAACCTCCATACCATCGGTAAACAGCTTACCAGATTGGAAAAACAAATACAGAAAACCCTAGCCCAGCTCATAACTGATAAGAACCCAATCGACCTTAAGCTCAAAAACCTAGTATTTAAACCATATCAAGTTACTCAAACAAGCCAAGCACAAATTCAAGAAAACCAAACCGATTTTCTTAGAGCCATTAAAATACACCTACAAAACCTCGACCGGACATCTTTGACTGTCCCAGATACACCTCAACAATCCAACCCTTCATCCTTTACAAATCAGGTCAATACTCTACAAAGTAATCCCGTATCAACCTCTGATACAGAAACCTTTCAAGCACAACCTCTTCAATTAAACAGACTCACCTGGCTAGCCCCCAAAACAACCATTGCTCCAGACATTTCCATATCTACTAAGCCAATTGTCATCAGCGAGCATAAATATAATGCATCTTCCCTCTATGAATGGAACATAGATGGCATGTCTGAATACAATATCCTAAACACTCTCCAACAAATGACCATGACAGCTAATGCCTACAAAACCCAAACAGGCACCTCAGACAAAGCTATAGCTGAACTTCTTATTGTAGGCTTCTCTGGCCAGTTTAAAGGATGGTGGGATTACCATCTCACCGAAACGGATCACCTACATATTACCAACTCTATACAAACCTATGAAGACCAAACACCTATCCTTGACCCTTCAGGAAACACCATCCAAGATGCCGTGTCCACCCTTATTCTTACCATCTCTTTGCATTTTGTTGGAGATCCTTCCCATTTAAAAGACAAAAATGCTGAACTTCTCTCCAACCTTAGGTGCAAGAAACTTAGTGACTTTCAGTGGTACAAAAATACCTTTCTCACTCAAGTTATGCTTCGAGAAGATTCAAACCAACCATTTTGGAAAAAAAATTCCTTGCAGGATTACCAATCCTCTTAGGAGAAAAAGTCCAAAACAAAATCAAAGATACCTTTACAACCAAAACTATACCATATGACCAGCTTACATATGGTGAACTTGTAAGCTTCACACAAAAAGAAGGTCTCAAGATCTGCCAGGATCTCAAGCTCCAAAAACACCTAAAGTGGGAAATGAAACGGACCAGACATGAACTTGGCAGTTTCTGTCACCAGTTTGACCTTTCCATCAAAAAACCCTCCTGTAGTGGAACCTGCTCACAACCCAAAAGATATCCGAAACACAAGCCTTCTTATAACCGATCGACCCATAAATACCGACAACAATTTCATCCCAAACCAGATCAACCTTACTACGAAAAGCCTTACAAATTCAACAAACCCCACCGATCTTTCCAGTCAAAACCCAAGCCAAAATTTGACCCCAAAAACATTACCTGTTACAAATGTAACCAAAAAGGTCACACATCCCGTTTCTGCAAGGTTAATACCAAACTTCATGAGCTCCAAATAGATGAAGAGACCATCAACCAAATACAAAATCTTTATATTGAAGCCACAGACACTGACCATTCTCCTTCGGACACCTCCGAAGAAGAATTTCAAATTGATGAAATAGTAACCACTAGTGCTACTTCAGATGCCTCTACAGACTCCAAACAAGTAAACGTCCTGACCCAAGATCAAGAATTCATTCTTGAAGCTATCAAACGACTTGATGATCCTCATCTTCAAAAAACCTACTTGGATAGAATGTTGAGAGATTTTAACCAACCAGAGCACCCTCTATATAACCCTCCAAACCGCTCTCTACTACCTTCTACCAGCACCAATACATACGACCTTACAAAAATTCTCAACAAAAAGAAGTCCAAAACCACAGTCACCATTCCAGAATTACATTCTGAGATTAAAACTCTTAAATCCGAATTACAAACCTTGAAACAAGCTCACCAGAAAGACTTTTCCATATTACAACATCTCCTATCTAAAATTGAAAGCCAGTCTAACACTGAATCTGAGACAAATGACCAAACCATTGAATCTCATCCATTACCCCATACACTTACAAACATTGAGCATATCCCAGATGATTTCTTGAATGTATTAACACAAATATCTTCAAAAAAATATTTGATTAAAATAACTCTTATTTTTTCAGACGATTTTAAACTCGACACTATCGCCTTATTTGACACAGGTGCAGATTTAAACTGCATCAAAGAAGGAGTAGTTCCAAAAGGATTTCTACAAACTACCTCTGAAAAACTCTCTGCTGCTAATAATTCAAAATTGCATATTGTAGGAAAAACCCAAGCTTCCGTTTTCAACATGGGCATCTCTCTTAAAACATTCTTTGTTGTTACAAAAGATATAAACCATACCATCATTCTTGGCACTTCATTTATTGACATGATCACTCCATATCAAACACATCATGATTGTATTACTACCAAAATGCATCAAACTTGTCTTTCCATTCCTAGAAAAATCTAAAACTAGAAATTTAAATTTAATTAAAGCAAGTTCCATACATACATATCATATCAATGCACTGATTCTTGGAAAACAATTCCATTTACATGATTTACAAAACCATGTTTCTTTTTGCTGTATTAACAAGCAATTACAAAACTCTGATTTACAAAAGAAAATCATCAATCTACAAGATAAGATTGAACAACAAATTTGTTTAGATTTACCTAATGCTTTCTGGAAAAGAAAACAACACATTGTTGATCTTCCATATGAAAATAATTTTTCAGAAAAACTCATACCTACAAAAGCAAGACCTATATAAATGAATGCTGATTTAGAACAGCATTGCAGGCTTGAAATCCATGATCTCGAGTCTAAAGGTCTTATCAAAAAGTCTCAATCATCATGGTCGTGTGCAGCCTTTTATGTTAATAAAAATTCTGAAATTGAAAGAGGCACACCAAGACTTGTGATCAACTACAAACCTTTAAATTCTGCTTTAAAATGGATCAGATACCCAATCCCCAACAAAAAAGATTTGTTACAAAAATTACACTCTGCATTCATATTTTCTAAATTTGATATGAAATCCGGATTTTAGCAAATCCAGATTGATCCCAAAGATAGATAGAAAACTGTTTTTATAGTTTCTTTTGGTCAATACAAATGGAATGTCATGCCTTTTGGTTTAAAAAATGCCCCATCAGAGTTCCAACACATCATGAATGACATCTTTAATGCCTATTCAAAATTTTGTATTGTTTATATTGATGATGTACTTATTTTTTCACAATCCATAGATCAACATTTCAAACATCTACATACATTCTTTCATACTGCAAAACAGAATGGTTTAGTTGTTTCTAAAACAAAAATTTCTCTTTTCCAAACCCATGTCTGTTTCTTAGGCCATTATATCTGCCAAGGTACTGTCACACTAATAGAAAGGTCTTTAACCTTTACAAGCAAATTTCCTGATAAAATCACTGATAAAACCCAATTGCAGAGATTCTTAGGCAGTTTAAATTATGTTCTGGACTACTATCCCAATATTAGTCATTTAGCCAAGCCTTTGCATGACAGGTTAAAAACCAACCCCATTCCTTGGTCTGACTTCCATACCGACTTAGTCAAACAGATTAAGAAACAAGTTCAAACCATTCCCCTTCTCCATTTTGCCAATCCATCAGCTCCTAAGATAGTTGAGACCGATGCCTATGACATAGAATATGGTGGGATTCTTAAACAAGTACAAGGAAACAAAGAGCAAATACTCCAGTATACATCTGCCCATTGGAATGATTGTCAAAAAAATTACTCTACTATAAAAAAGGAGATCCTTTTAATTGTTCTTTGTATTACAAAATTCCAAAGCGATTTATTAAATTAAAAATTTCTTTTACATGTTGATTGTAAATCTGCAAAAGAAGTTTTACAAAAAGATGTCCAAAATCTTGCTTCAAAACAGATTTTTGCCCGATGGCAAGCTATTTTAAGCATTTTTTATTTTGATATTGTCTACATTAAAAGAGATTCAAATTCTATCCATGATTTTCTAACCCGAGAATTCTTCCAAAACAGGTCCTGATGCCTCTTAAAGCGAGGACTAAAGACAAGGGGAAAGCACTCCAAACCCAGCTTACAAAACCAAAAAGCCCTAAGCCTTCTTTAAAATTCATGTCTTCCGCCATCCAAGCTGCCAAACCTGTCAAGTCATGGTATGAGGCAGTTATTGAAGAAGAAAAACCTACAAAACCATTAGAGGTCCAACCCGACACAGTTCAACATTGGGTTGACACCATATCTAAATCACCAGAATTACTCCTGGTATTACAAAAAGTATCCCAACAGACCTCTAATGACTTCGCATCTCCAACAGGTAGTATTTCTGAATCTCTTTCAAAACCCCAAGGAGGTTTTTCTACTTCAAAACCCCTCCTTTCTTTACAACAAACCAGTTTTCCAAAAACAAAATCCAAATATATTTTCAAAACTACTTTCCAAAATATTTTAACCATGGAAGAAGGATTCTATCATGACGATCCTTCCATCACTGCTTCAAAGATTTTCCCTCCAAATTGGTACTACAAACCCTGGAATTTAGCCAAACCACAATCCTGCTATGTCACCATCCTTGAGATTACAAATTCCGTCAAGTTTAAACGCTTCAAAATACACTCTGATTACACTGAACCCGCATATTCTACATGCATCATTCATAAAGGCATCCACCCTACAGAATGGGGACAACCCTTACATCAACCTGTCTCTTTCCCCATGCACTTCTGTACAAATCCTCAGGACTTTAATACTACATATACATATTGGGATTACCAACAAGCATGGTTCAATACCTTTCTCCTACAAAATCAAAACCATAGCCATTCTTGACTTTTCTACTTCCATAATACCATGAATACTACAAACCTCCCCCTTTGGTTCCTCCAATGGTGGGACTATTATGGTTGTCATGTCGACTACCTTAAGGAACATCCTCTAGTTGAAAATGGTTACCTTCATTTCAAAAATAATTTTCAACCAGCCCCTGCTGAAAGGAAGTTTTCTTCCCTTTTAATTTTTTGTACAAAATTTTTTGTTCCGTGGGTATGTTCTTGGTTCTATGATTATAATCTACAAAACGGCCATCCAGTACTTGTTCGAAAATTCAAAATCAAATGGTGGGATTCCTTTGCAGCTGAGTCCAAAAGTTCCAAATTAGCTGTTACAGAATGGTTACAAAAACATCAAACTACTCCCATCATTGATCATCATCCTTGGTCAAAGTTTCTAGCCCGAAAGGCTCAAACGGCAGCTCTCCTTGCCTCTGCTAGAACTGAAGAAGAATACCTATAAATAGTACAAGGAATTATACAAAGCCAAGATCCAAAAACAGTCTTATCCCACTCCAGCTCATCTGGCTTGATATCACCTGCCATCTCCCTTGAAGATGATAATGAAGATGACTGCTTTGGTATCTTACCACCTATCAAACACCATTAAAAAAAAAGAGTATTTCAGGCTTTTTCAGGCTCATCTGTTTAGAGCCCATATTTTTAGACTCCTATGTTTTGAGTCCTTTTTATTTTAGGCCTATCTATTTTAAGGCCTTTTTTCTACAAAAAGTTACCAGCTACTACAAACCTACAAATCAAGTGTCGGTGGCAAGATGACAACAAAGGAAGCTTCACCAAAAACATGGACGATTTCCATTTTGTCGTCATCCAATCAAGGCAGACAATACCACATGGGCTTACATAGGTTCTGCCAAATGCCACATGGGTCCTAATAATGTATACAACTAAACCATTCTGTTTTGCAGTATGAAAGAATGTATGTAGATGTTTGAAATGTTGATCTATGAATTGTGAAAAAATAAGTACATTATCAATATTTTTTGGATTTTTCAAAAAAAAAAAGAAAATGGGTCAAAAATCGGGTTATGACGAGGGGTTTATATGTATCAATTAAAAAATGTTCAACTTATTCCTAATAATGTATATATTCAAAGATAAAACCTTAAATGTCATTAACATGAATAAAGCCTAAATTCCTTCTTATTTCGCAAAATCAATCCATACCTAAAGGCTTTGTAAAAATATCTGTTAATTGATTTATGTGCTTACAAACTCATGTACAATATCACCCTTCATCATGTGATCCCTTAGAAAGTGATGTCTCACTTCAATATGTTTTGTATGTGAGTGTTGTACAAGATTTTTATATAGACTTATTGCACTGGTACGATAACACTTAATAGGTACATGATCAAATGCAAGACCAATGTCTTCTAAGCTTTGTACACAAAAACTACCTATCGCTGTATATTCCACTTCAGTTGTTGAAGTGCTACTGAGTTTTGTTTCTTAATAGCCCAAGATACTAGTGACGATCCTAAAAAGTGACATGTTCCACTAGTACTCTTTCTATCAACCTTACACTCGGTAAAATCAGCATCCGAATAACTAATCAAACTCAACTCGTTTCCTTTTAGATATCACAACCCTAAATCAATTGTTCCATGCAAATATAAAATTCATTTTACATCACTAACATGGGATTGTTTAGGACATGCTTGACAACATACAAATAGACATACACAAAACATAATATTGGGTCTATTTGCAGTTAAATATAAAAGTGGTCCAATCATACCTTGATGTTTGGTGATGTGTACATTCTTATCATTTTTATCCATATCAAGCTTAGTTGATGTTCACATGGGCGTGTCGGTTTCTTTGACATGTTCCATCCCAAATCTCTTTAATAGATCCTTAATATACTTGCTTTGGTTGATGAAGATGTCATATTTTTTTTTGCTTGATTTGCAATTGAAGGAATAAGTTTAATTCTCCCATCATGCTCATTTCAAATTCATCTTGCATGAATTGTACAAATTCCTTCCAAAGAGATTTATCAGTAGCACCAAATATAATATCATTAATATTTTCAATAAGAGAAGATTTTAATATATCATACCATGCTCTTGGTGCTTGTTTTAAACTATATAAATCCTTTTTTAGTCTAAAAATATGATTGGAAAATAAAAGTTTTCAAAATCTTGAGGTTGCTCAATGTATACCTTTTCCATGACAAACCATTTAAATATGCACTTTTAACATCCATTTGAAAGAGTGTAAAAATTGGCATGTCATGTAAAAACTAAAAGCATTCTTATTGATTCTAGTCTAGCCACTAGTGTAAATGTTTCTTTATATTCAATGCCTTTTTCTTGATTATAACAATCGGTAACTAGTCTAGCTTTATTTCTAACTATGGTCCCATGCTCATCAACTTTGTTTCTAAACACCCATTTTGTTTTTATAATGGATTAATTTCTAGGCCTGGGGACTAGTTCCCACACATCATTCCTTTCAAATTGATTTAGCTCATCTTACATGGTTAAAATCCAATATGCATCATTTTCAGCTTCTAGAAAGGATTTGGGTTCTATATGAGAAACAAATGTACAATGCTCACTAATGTTTCTAAGAGATGCTCTAGTCTTAATATCTTTAAAGGGATTACCAATAATTAACTTGGAAGGATGAGAGATTACATACCTTAGCTCCTTTGATGGCATAAAAGAGTTACTTACCATCTCTTGTTGAATGTTTGTGCTTGGTTTGTCTTTGTTCATTTCTTTATGTTGTCCATCATGGGGTTCCTATCATTAAGACTCAAATGTTAAACACTTTATTAATGTCATCTAGAATCTCAATAATTTTATCATTTTGAGTTTCCTCAAAGACAAAATGCATGGATTTTTCAAGACAAAGTGTTCTATTATTATATATTCTATAAGCCTTGCTAGAAAAGAAATAACCAGTTAAAATACCAACATCAGATTTTGAATCAAACTTATTCAAATTATCTTTAGTATTAAGAATAAAATATTTTGAACCAAAAACTTTGAGATATAATATGTTGGTTCCTACCTTTTGAAAGCTCATAAGAAGTCTTTTTCAAATCTGGCCTCAAGGTAACATGATTTAAAATATAACAAGATGTATTTATAGCTTTTGTCAAAATAAACATTTAGGGATATCAAATTCATTTAATATTGTTCTTGCCATTTCTTGAAGAGATCGATTTTTCCTTCCCACAACCCTATTTTGTTAGGTAGTTCTAGGTGTGAAAAGTGATGGTGGTATTCTTTTTCTTCACAAAATGTTTCAAACAGATCACTTATAAATTCACCACCATGATCACTCCTTATATTTACGATTGAAAAACTATTTTCATTTTTAACCTTTTTTGAAAACCTTACAAATCCATAAATAGTTTCATCTTTTGATTTTAAAAACAAAACCTATGTATATCATATAAAGTCATCCATATTCATAAATATATATTTATTACCACTTATACTTCTAGCTCTAGTTAGTTTAAATAGTTCTATGTGTAGCAATTCTAAAGGTCTTTCAGTAGAAATATGGTTATTGCTCTTAAAAGATGTTTTCACTTGTTCATCCATTTGACAAGCATCATATAACTTTTTCTTCTTGAATGCAATATGAGGGAGTCCTTTAACAAGTTTATAAAGAATGTTCATGCTTATATGACCTAGTCTTCTATGCCAAAGAAAATTATTATTAATGCTAGCAACAAGACAATTTTCTATTATCATGCATTCATCAATCTTAATTTTATAAACTTTTTCTTTTTCTATTACCAACAAATAAAACTTTATCATTTTCAAGGATTAAACAACATACATGGTAAAAAACAATTTTATAGCATTTATCACATAATTGAATAATACTAAGCAAATTATGTTTTAAGATATTGATAAAGAAAACCTTTTCTATTGAAGGTGAAGACTTACCTCCAATATTTTTAACTCCAATGATCTTTCCTTTTGAGTTATCTCCAAAAGTGACTTTTTCGTCATTGATTTATTCTTGAGAACAATGAATCATCTCCAGTCATGTATCTTGTGTAGCACTATCTAAGAACCACTCCCTGTATTCCCTCAATTCATATACACATAAAATCAAGATGAGGTTTTTGGTACTCGTAGCTTCTTAGGTCCTTTTTGGTTAATAGTGGTTCCTTTTGAAACCTAAGTCATATTACTAACTTTGTCCTTCTTCATAGGACATGTATAAATCAAATGACCAATGTTTCTACAATAATGAAATGTTTGGTTTGAGTCATATGATTGTTTGGCTTTAAAAAGTAATTCTTCAAATATTTTTTATTCTTTTTAGGTTGATAACTTAAATTTTTTTTTGTTGAAAACACATCTTTGACTAGCTATGATGATTTTTGAAATCTTAGAACCTTGAGTGAATTTTGCTAGTGTGGTGTGTAACTTATCAACATTTTCTTTTAAAGCTTTATTTTCCTCTTTAAGTAGGTTCATCTTATTGCAATCATCAATTACATTAAATGCTTTATTTTCTAAAGTCTCTTTTTAATAAACAAGTATGCATGGTTCTTTTTTAATGTGCTATATTTTGATCCTAGCTTCTTACTCATCATACAAGGATTTAAAAGAATCATGCAATTCATTATAGATAATGTCAAATTCATCATCCGAAGAGAGTATTTTATTATCACTTTTAATTGTCATGAAACACATGTTTGCAACATGTTTTTCTTCATCACTTGAACTAGAGTCTGAGTCATCCCTCCATGTCTCTTTCACTACTCATTTGTGATGATGATTCTTCTTTTTATTTTGAAAGAAAGTGTAATCAACCTTTATATATCTTGTCTTGTTGCACTTGTAGCATCTAAGTGCCTTCTTGTTAGATTCTTCTTTATTTCCATCCTTCTTGAAATTTAAGAACTTTATATTCCCTTGATTCTTACTTAGGAAATCTTAGAATTGTCTTGTGATAAGTGCAATGTCCTTCTCCACTTCATCATCATCATCATCATTATCAATTTGGTGAATGGTTTTGAATGCCAATTTCTTCTTTGAATTCTCTTCTAGTTCTTGTTTTTTCATGGTGATCCTATGTGTCATTAATGATGCAATGAGCTCTTTCAATGGAAGTTTGGTGAGATCCTTGGCTTCTCAAATTGCCTTCACACCTTTTCTTCCCAAGCCTTTGGTGAGGACCTAATAATTTTGCTCACAATTTTGGTATTATTATAAGTCCTACCAAGAGCATCCAAACTATTAATGATAGTTGTCATTCTAGTAAACATACTAATTATGGATTCATTTTGAAGCATTTTGAATAACTTATATTGATGTGAAAGCATGTTTATTTTGGATTCTTTAACTTGATTGGTACCTTCATAAGTTATTTCTAAAGCATGTCATATGTCCCTAGCACTTTTGCAAGATGTAATCCTATTAAACTCACTTCTACTTGATGCATAATATAAAGTATTCATAGTTTTAGCATCCATAGATAACAACTTTTTATCGCTATCAGTATACTCACTTTTAGCCTTAGGAATAGTTATACCATCTTTAATTTTAGTAGGCTTGTGAGGTCCATTTTCAATAGATAGCCATAGATCATAATCAATAGATTAAAAATATATAATCTTCCTAGCTTTCCAATGGTCATAGTCATTACCATAAAAAAAAAAAAAAAGATGGCTAGAGGATGATGTTCCTTGATTTTGAATATAACAACTAGTGGTTGTCATTATACTCAAAGTTTAAGCAAAATAAATAAATGAGAACCTTGCTCTCAGACCAATTGTTGTTCTAGGATCAAAGTAATAATAACACCTAAGAGGAGGTGAATTAGGTATTCCACTAATATTAACAAATAATGCAATTTAAAACCATTAAGCACACTAAGAATAATAAACACAATAATCAACAATATAATTCAAGTGCTTAAAATAAATAGGTAAAGGAAGAAAGATTTCAAACTCGGTTTTTAACGTGGTCCAACAAACCTATATCCACACCCCAAGTAAAACCATAATTAAGTATTGTATTCTTTTATTAATCCAAGTTAAAGATACAATGTCCTTGATGAATCTACACCAAGTTTATACATTACTTGAAGATTTCTCCTCCTCAAGATTTTTCCCTTGATGACAATACATCACCAATGCCAAGAGTTTATCCAAACTCAAGTTTTTATAATTATGATTTTATAGTCACAAAATACTCTCTCAGTAGAGTGGATTTTACAATTGAGAATCTATAATCTCTATAACTCACTCAATAGAAATTAAGGGATTTGAAAATGTTTAAATGTTGTGAGAATAAGAATGTATACTCTTGTGCAAAAATATGAAGGTTTTAATGCACAAATATGAGTATGATTAAGGATTGATGATTTTGAAGTTATTTTTCTTTTAAAATAGCTTGTATATGATATATGTTCAGATTCACTATTTAATTCTGCAATTAGACAAGCTATATATATGTTTTTAGTAAAAGCTAGTTGTTTTATAGTTGTTAATGTTTCTCTGACAGATGAAACAGTCAAGCAGTTTATATCAGTTAGGATAATCATGCTGGTTGGTGTGTTCTTCATATAAAACCATGTTTAAATTTATTCTCAACCAAGCATATTATTAATCCAATTTTATTTAATTGTTATCATCAAAATATATAAATATTAATATATTGCCCAAATTTCAACAAGTATATATGCCTTGTAGCCAATCAGTTGGTTACACATAGTATTGACTTTATTCATGTAAATATATTTAATTTATTAATTAAATTTTATATATCTTTAATATTTATCAAATATTTTATTAATGAATCTACTATTTGATTAATGAATCTAGAATAAAGATAAACTTGAATCGAATAAGGAAATTATAAAGTTATAATTATGAGATTCTTATTGCATTAAAGCATTGTTCTTAAATATTATTGGCCAATGCTCTATTAAGATTGAATATTAATTAGAGTTGCTGAAACCGATACATATTATGTTTCTTTCTTTATAAAAAGAAGTAGTTGTTCTCACTAAACTAACTCGTATGAGAATTTTATATGAAGAGATCACTTGTGTTTATGGAAATGCTTACGTGATAATTATGCAAGTGATCCTTAGACTTGAGATTACTAAATTATCTTATATAGAGAATGTTATGTTTTAATTATACTACACATTATTTTAAATAAATAACTTTAAGGTATCTGCAAGCTTTTGTTATATCTGTTAGAGAATAATATAAATTATATATTGTGTAAAACCTCCGGACGAAAAATTATAAATTGACTAATTTCATGTAAAACAAAAGGAAAAATATTTGTAACTCCCGATCGGGTTATCAAAACATTCTGAAAATTTGTGTGGAGCCTTCTAATATGATTCCTTAGCTTGGGTTAAAATTTCATAATTTTTAGAGAAATTCAAAAATTTGACAAAAAATCACAATTTGACTAGTTTTACGTTATTGGACGTAATTTTAAATCCGACCATCAGATTAAGTTGACATTTTATAAGGAACCTTAAAATATATTGAATAAAATCTGGTTAAAATTTTAGGATGAACGGAGCTCGGTAGTGCTATCAAAGAATAATGACCGTCAAATGGAAGTAAAATGACTCATTAAGGGTAAAATAGTAATTTGACATTAAAAATAAAACAATGCAGCCCCTTTTCTGTTATGAACTGCCAACTGGGCAGTAACAAATATGGAAAGAAAATAAGAGAAGAACGTGAGAATTTAAGAGAAAAACAAGAAAAAGTGAGAGAGAGCTTTGAAACTTATAAGATTGAAAGACTTGGAACATTAAATTAAGGAAGAATCAAGTGAAGGAAGATATAAGAAAGGTGAGGAGGGATGGCCACACTAGGAGGAGAAGAAAAGTTGGGAGAACTTAGATTGGTAAGCATGAAAAGTTTAGATTCTTACTTGAATGAAGTGTTTTTGGGTTTCTTTGAGTAAGTTATCAAACAGTGACAATTAAATTTGATTTAATTTCTCATAATCTTGATTTTGTAAAATTAGGGTTCTTATGAGAATTTGGGTATTTTGAGAAAAATAGTAAACATGATGGAATTGAGGTAGAATAGTATAGAAATAGTGAATGTAAGTAGTAATTAAGAAAGAAATTGAATAATGTTGAAGAAAAGAACTTGTAATTAAGGATGAGGAAATATAGGAATGAGGTTTTGATTGTTTTATGTTTGAGAAATGTTCTTTATCTTATTTGAAGTATTCAAAATATAAATAAGTGAAGAAACATCATAAGAATGTGAAAAGAAGGAATAAATAAATGGTAGGAAAAGTTCATGGGAGAATTCTTTAAGTGAGTTAAAAGAAAAAAATTGATTAAAACTATATGTTGAAAATGAGGTGACAAATGAATAAAAATTTTGGTGTAAACCCCAATTAAATAAAAGATATTACGTGCTTCAAATTTAGGCACGTAGGATAAATGATAATGGATTAATAATGTAGTGCAATCTGATTGATTCAGGAGTTGTACCAGGAGCAGGACATCAGGCAGGAGGAGCTGGGCCATCACGAGCAGACGGTAAGTGATTCATCACTTTCTTTTAAAATTCAAAGTTTCATTATTAGTTATGAGTTGTTTATGACATGTTGATATGAAAGAAGTAGATGAAGAAACCGTTGGTATTATAATTGAATTACCAGTTAGTATGAATTACCAGTTAGTATATAAGTACCGGTTGGTTAGTATAGAATTGCCGGTTAGTATGGAATTACCGGTTAGTTAATATAGAATTACCAGTTGGTTGGTATGAATTATCGGTTAGTAAAGAAGTATCGGTTGGTTAGTATGGAATTACCGGTTGTATTGACTATTGATAGAGAATAGTGGCTATTGATAGAGAATAGCCGGATGTTGGGTAATTTGTATGGAATTACCGGTTGTATTGGCTATTGATAGAGAATAGTGGCTATTGATAGAGAATAGCCAGATATTGGGTAATTCGTAAGGAATTACCGGTTGTATTGGCTATTGATAGAGAATAGCCGGATGTTGGGTAATTCGTATGGCATTACCGGGTATATTGATATTGATAGAGAATAGCCGAATGTTGGGTAATTCATATGGAATTACTGGTTGTATTGGCTATTGATGGAGAATAGCCGGATGTTGGGTAATTCGTATGGAATTACCGGTTTGATAGTTGGCTATTTAAGAGGGTTAGCCGGGTTTGATGTAATATTTATGAATTACCAAATTAAAAAATTAAGCAATGAGTGTTGGTCACAAAGGTCCTATAAGTATAGGATTAATAAATTATGAATGGGTTATTAATGTTGATATATAGTAAGTTGGTGATGAAAGATAATTTGATATAATTTTGAAGACTTGTGAACATAATAGCTTTATCATCTTTAATGTGTTATCTTCCTTATTTCTTATTAATGTTATGTATACAGGTTTTTCACGAGGTGATGCGGAGCTTTAAATATGGGCTTTGTGATTTAATCTATTTATTTTGTGGAATGTAATATATTTGCTTAATATGTAATTGTATTCTATGTAGTTGTAATATATGTATCCTGAATATGTTTTGCTTTTGGTACTTATACTTTTAAAATGTATGAGTAAGGAACTAATATTATTAAACTATTCAAAAAAAAAATTAGTAATTATAATCTTGTATGTGTAGAAGATGAATGCATGTTAATGTAATAATTAGTTCAATATGAATCTTTTGAGTTTATAATTGTTTGTAGTTAATGTGTTATTTGTTGATGATGTAAGGTTGAGAAAATACAATGAAGTATAGTTATGTGAAATATTATTTGATTAGATGGGATATGATCCAGGATGGTTGGGTTGAAGTGGAAGTTTTAAGTATTGTGATTGAATGAAGTTTAGTCGATAACTTGGTAATATCAGAAAACAAAGGAAACTCTGCTGAAATTTCAAAAAAAAAATCTCATAATCTTAGATATACTATTCAATCCTTGACATTAGTAATGAAATGTTTAAGATTTCATGACATTATAATTTGAGGATGTTACATATTGAGATCTCACTTTAAAGCTTAAATTATTGGATTAAGACGGTTCTTTGACATAATATTAAAGCCTTGACAACCAAGCAGTCATGAGTTCAAATCTCACCATCCATATTTATTTGATAAAAATTAAACATAATGTAGTGTGTCAGTTCAAGTTTCAAGCCCAAAGAACTTCTACTTGAGGGGACTTGTTAGAGAATAATATAAATCATATTTTGGAACCTCATCTTAAAACTTAAGTTATTGAATTGCGATGATTATTTGACAGTATCATCTTATGAAAATACTTTGTATATAGAATGATGATGTGTGGTTCTTAAGCATTTTCTACTTGCAAATTAAAAGAATACAAAATACAGATGATAAGGTATGTGATAGAAACATATAATATGGTGATGAAATTGTGTATCTCAAATATTGGCTTACAGGGAAACCTAAAATGAGTGAGGGTGGAAAGAGATCCTCTTCAAATGGAGCCTTTGACAACTGAAGATCAGCAAGCAAGGGTATATCCATCAGATGTGCTCGTCTCGTTTACTACTACATATGAGAGGAAAAATTTAAAGCACACGACTCTTTCAATTTTGCAGGTTAATGGGGTGAGAAGGCTGGTGGGGCCACTGCCAGATAAGATAAGCTGTCTCCATTTATTGTCCTGATGCATAAATTGCAAGATATCTGAGGGCACGGAACTGGAACGTCAAGAAGGCACTGAAAAAGCTGAAAGAAGCCTTAAAATGGAGAGCAGCACGCAAACCAGAAGAGATTCGCTGGGTATGCCGGCATTTTTTATCCTTCTTGGTTTTCTCTTAGTCTTTGAGAGGAAAGATCCGCTCTAGCGTTTAAGTTTTAGGTCCTATTTGTTTGCTGGAAAGTAGTTTTTTTTTTAAAGTAAATTTTAGAGAAAGTGAATTCCAGGAAAGTAAATTCCGGGAAAGTATTTTCCGATGTTTGGTAGTATAATGGAAAATAAGTTGGAAAACACTTTCCAGTGTTTGGTTATGTCATGAAAAATAAGCTGGAAAATAACTTATTAATATTTTATTTTTCTCAAGTTTATTAAAATAATGAGGAACAAATCTTACAAATTAAAAAGTTGAATGAGAATGAAATTGAAAAAAATATAATTTCATAAATTATCTC